>Ga0207646_10000792_pt1 | contig 41088 bp, 39 predicted proteins | sample KBSK5502metaG_FD_184343 | JGI IMG/M metagenome (GOLD analysis project Ga0207646, IMG submission 184343) | Corn, switchgrass and miscanthus rhizosphere microbial communities from Kellogg Biological Station, Michigan, USA - KBS K5-50-2 metaG... | ecosystem: Host-associated > Plants > Roots >... | reverse complement strand
TGACCGACGCGTCGGTGCCCGAGTTCGATTTCAACTTCGCGACCGTCTACCTGCTCGACGAACGGGCCGACGGCACCGCGGTCGTGCGCATGGCCGCCGGAGCGGCGACCACCGCCAACATTTCGGCTACCGAAACACACTCCACTCACAAGCGAGTACCCCGATGGGCGCTCGAGGAGGAGCGCGCGCTGGCCGCGGACGACGTCCTGGTGTACGTCGCGCTGAGCCGGCAGGCCGCGGTCGTCGGGGCGCTCGGTGCCGGTGTGGAGTCGGACCGTGGAGACGTCATCAGCGGCACCATCCCCGAGTCGGCGACCTGGGTCGACGTGCCGGTCGTCTGGAGCGACGGCAGCACCAGGGCCCACGTCGCCGCCTGCCTGATCGGCGAGTCGAAGGGAAATGACGACCGCCGGCCCGCTCGCGGCCAGGCGCCCTTCACACTCGCCGGCGAGGTGTTCCAGAGCGGCGGCCACGCGGACCTCATCCGGATCTTTCTGCCGTTCGGCTCCGACCAGGCGCGCGTCGCCAGCGGTGTGCTGGAGGTCGGCTACCACCGGTCGTACGAGCGCCGGCCCGACTGGGGCCAGATCGAGGCGCTGCGGGCGGCGGCCGCGCAGGTGGCGATGGCCGTGGAAACCGCGGGGCTGTACGAGGACACCCGGCGCCACGGCGAGCAGCTCGAGTTGAGCGCCGAGATCAGCCGCGCGATCGCGTCGTCGATCGACCTCGACCAGACGCTCCGCCTCGTCGCGCAGAACATGGCGCGCCTGGTCAACGCTTCCGTGTGCCAGATCGCCCTGTACGAAGAGGATCGCGAGGGCTGGTTCGGGGCGGCCGCATCCGAGCAGGAGGACCTGTGGCGGCGTCAGCACGGGGAGCGCTCGGAGCCATCCTTCCTGTTCGAGGTGCTCGACGGCGGCCAACCGGTGGTGATCGAAGACACGGCCGCCAGCACCCTTGTGAGCCCGGCTTATGCACGCGCGTTCGGCGTTCGCTCCCTGCTCGCGCTGCCATTGGTGGCGGATGGGCAATCGATCGGCGCCGCCGTGCTCGCGGAGCGCGAACGGCTGCGTGCATTCACGCCTGACGAGGTCCAGCGCGCACAGGGACTCGCACTGCAGGCCGCGGTGGCGATCAAGAACGCGCGCCTCCACGCGCTGGCGGAGGAGGAGCGCCACCTCCAGAAGGACTTCGTGCTCATCGGCTTCGGCCAGTGGGGGCAGAAGGCGTACCAGCACCTGCTCACGCTCAAGCAGTTCTTCAACTTCCGCACCCATGTCGTCGAGCAGGACTCGCCAGGGGCACGCGAGCGCATCGGCTCCAAAGAAGAAGACGTGCGAGGCCACGGCGACGCGTTCTACTGGGACAGCCCGGCGTCGACCGCGCACGACCAGCTGGAACGCGAGCTCGAATCCAGCTCATACGTCATCACCTACATCGTCACCCCCGCGGCCACGCACCTGCCCACCCTTGCGCTCTGGTACGACCTCAGCGACGTCGTCCTCATCGAGAAACCGCTCGGCGCCCCGCCTGAGGCCTATCGCGAGTTCCTCGACACGGCGCCAGGCGGCGTCGAGATCGTCGCCGCTGATCACTACTACTTCAAACTCGAGGTCCGCCTGCTGCAGCTGCTGCTCACCGAGGAGAGAACTCTGCGCGACTTCCTCGAAAGCGTCGAGGAGATCCGCATCGAGATCCTCGAGGAGCAGCCCCTGACGGGCGCGGCCGCCGACATCGGGGTGATCGCGGATCTCATCCCGCATGCCTTCGCGATCATCTCGCTGCTGACGCCGATCGACCACATCCAGCTGGATTCAGAATCGCCGTTGCTGGTCGGGCGGCACGAGGGCCTGCAGGGACAGCGCGAGAGCTACGCGCGCATGAACGGCAGCTTTCCGTACCACGGCCGCTCGGTGCGTTTGGTGATCGACGTCGGGAAGGGTGCTGAGAACGCGAAGTGGATCAAGCTCAGCGGCGAGCGGCGCTCGGGCGGTCGGAGCCCAAGCTACAAGTTCGACTTCGGGCGCGGCGAGGCGATCGACGGCACGCAGGCGACCGTGCGCGCCGCGGTGCGCAGGATTCGAGAACCGGGCGTCCCCGACAACGCACACCTGAACATGCTCCGCCACGTGATCGAGAAGCGGCATCCAGCGGTCGGCATCCTGTCGATCCGCGAGGCGATCAGGGCCAACCAACGGGTGCGGGATCTCGAGGCGATGGCCGTCGACCTGCTCGCACGCGGTCAGTGGACCGGCTACGCGCTCGGCACCCGACCCGCGTTCGACGCTGCCCAGCCGCAAGCTGCGCCGGTCCAGGCTCGAACCTCCTGACGAGCCAGCGCGCCGTCCTCAAAGAGGACCGCTGCTTCGCCGTTTCCTCACTCAACGGCAACATGACGGCGGCGAGCCCGGACGGCCATGGGTTGTGGCTGGGCGACACACGCCTGCTCTCGGAGTTCCGGCTGCTCGTGGACGGGAGCGAGCCGGAGGTGGTCAGGCTTGGCGGCGAGGCAGGTTCGCTCGCGTTCGAGCTCGGTGCCGGCGACCTGCAAGTTATCCGAGAGCGCTACGTCGACCACGGCCTCCACGAGCGCGTCACGATTACGAATCGAGGCGCGTCGGCCGTTCACGCCGACATCGAACTCGAATTCGCTTCGGACTTCGCCGCCATGCTCGCCGTTCGCGGCGTCGTCCGCGACCTCCCCGCCTCGCCTTCCATCGAGCCGGAGGTCCACGTTCAGCCGCAAGGCCAGCGGCACCGTGTCGACCTGCGTCCAGGCGAGGCTTTCAGCCTCGACGTCGATGTGCCCGCCGGGATTGGCGAGACTGCGGCTAATTTCGACGCGGGCCTGGCGAGGATCCGCGATTCCTACCGGTCGTGGGCGAATGAGTGCGCGGCATTCGACACCGACAACCCCACGCTCAACGAGGTGCTCGCGCAAAGCCGCGACGACATGCGCATGTTGCTCGATCGCTACCCGACCGGGATCTACCCCACCGCCGGGGTGCCGTGGTTTGCCGTTCCGTTTGGGCGGGACGCTCTCCTGACGTCGTCATTCGTGCTGCCGATGAACCCTGAGCTCGCACGGGGCGCGCTCCGCTTTCTGGCCGCGCACCAGGGACGCCGCGTCGACCCCCGAACCGAGGAGGAGCCGGGCAAGATCCTGCATGAGGTGCGGAACGGCGAGGTGGTCGAGAAAGGCCTTTGGCCGCACATCCTCTACGGCACGGTCGACGCGACGCCTCTCTTTCTATGCCTCCTCGCCGAAACAGTCGACTGGACCGGCGACACAGCGCTTTTCGATGAGCTCTGGCCGGCTGCCGAGGCGGCGCTGGCCTGGTGCGACACATACGGTGACAAGGATGGCGACGGCTACCTCGAGTATTCCGCCGGCGCGGAGCTGCGCAACCAGGGCTGGAAGGATTCCAACGACTCCCTGACCAACGTCGACGGCACCGACGTTTCGCGCCCCGCCGCGCTGTGCGAGGTACAGGGCTATCTGTATCGCGCCTGGCTCGGGATGGCGCACAAGCGACCTGAGCTGAAGGAGCGGGCGGCCGCGCTGAAGGATCGCTTCGATCGCGACTTCTGGATCCCGGATGAGCGTTTCGCCGCCCAGGCGCTGGATGCCGCCAAGCGACGCGTCGAGGCGATCACGTCCAATCCCGGTCATTGTCTTTGGGCCGGCATCCTCACGGACGCCGCGGCTCACGGCGTCGCGGAGCGGCTCGTCTCGCCAGAGCTGTTCTCAGGCTGGGGGATCCGCACCCTCTCCACGCGCGCCATCAACTACGACCCTCGCAGCTATCACAACGGCTCGGTGTGGCCTCACGACAACGCGATCGCGGCCGCCGGGCTTCGTGCGTCAGGGTTCCCCGCCGCGGCGGAGCTCGTGGCGCGCGCCACGCTCGAGGCGGGGATGGAGTACCCGGATCGAAGGCTGCCCGAGCTGTTCTCCGGCGTGGAGCGGCAGCCCGGAAAGACGCCCGAGGAGTACGAGGCCAGCTGCCGGCCGCAGAACTGGGGCGCCGCCTCCGCTTTCTCGGCGATCGCAACGCTGCTTGGGCTCCAGGCGGATGCGGCGCGTGGGCGGCTGCGGATCGCTCCGGTCGAGACGGCGTTGTGGAAGCGCGTCGAGGTCACGGGCCTGCATTTCGCCGGCCACCGCCTGGATTTCTCCATTGAAGGAACTCGGGTCAGGCTCGGCCGAGTTCCACGAGGCGTTGAGGTCGATATCCGCTAAACCTGCTCACGCCCCTCTCCCCAACCATCTCCCCTTCGGGGAGAGGGGGTCAGTTGCAAGTCGCCAGCCGGAAGTGTTCAATTGTGCGGTCGCAGGGCCCGTCGTCCTTTTGGGGGGTGACCATGGGGATTCTGCTCACGTTCCACCAGCAGTACCAACCGGTGTTCAACAGCCTGCTGCTGTCGGCCATCGTGGCCGGGCTCCCGCTCTACGTCCTCTTCTACATGCTGGCCGTGCGCCGGATGAAGGCGTGGATCTGCGCCATCGCGGCGATGCTCACCGCTTTCGTCCTGAGCTGGCTGGTGTGGAAAATGCCCTTCGGCATCACTCTGGGCACGGCCACAGAAGGCATGGCCTTCGGACTTTGGCCGATCAGCTGGATCGTCCTCAACGCCGTCTTCTTCCATAACCTCACCGTCGCGAGCGGTGACTTCGACGTCATCCGCCGATCGCTGACGCGCCTCACGCAGGACCGTCGGCTGCAGACGCTGCTGATCGCGTTCAGCTTCGGGGCCTTGCTGGAGGGGATCGCCGGCTTCGGAGCCCCGGTGGCGATTACGGCCTCCATCCTCGCCAGCCTCGGCTTCGAGCCGGTGACCGGGGCGGTGCTGGCCCTGCTCGCCAACACGGCGCCGGTCGCGTTCGGCTCGATCGGGATCCCCGTGGTCACCCTGGGCGGGCTAGTGGCGCCGATCCTCGGCCACAAGGATCCGACGTCGACCACCCTGGCGCTGTCGGCCATGGTGGGCCGCCAGCTGCCGCTGTTTTCGATCATCATCCCCGCCTACCTGATCGTCGTTCTGGCCGGCTGGAAGCGGATGCGCGAGATCCTTCCGGCTGTGCTGGTGACCGGAGTCTCATTCGCAGTCGTGCAGTTCCTCGTTTCCAACTTCGTCGGGCCCGAGCTCACCGACATCCTCGCCGCCCTCGTCTCCATGGGCTGCCTCGCGGTGCTGCTGCGGTACTGGCAGCCGGCGAAGGTGTATCGATTCGCGCACGAACCTGCAGTGGCTGCCACCACGCGCCGTACGGGCGCCCGCGCCAAGGGGAAGGCCGGCGCCGATGTGGCAGAGAAAACAGGCCTTCCCGGCGCCGCAGCGGAGATGAGCAAGGGCGGCGGCGACAAGGCTGACCCGGGCAATCGCGTTTGGTACGCGTACGGCATGTACGTCGTGCTGGTGGTGGTGATCCTGATCGGGCAGATGGGCAACCTGCCCTTCTGGGCCGGCCATCCGGTGGGCAACGTCAAGACCGCGCTGCACGCCCCGGTGAACGTCACCGCCGACCTCAAGTGCGGCACGCCCGGCTTCTTGCTGTGCCCGAAGCCATGGCTCGGTCCCGACCCCACCAAGGACCGCCAGGCGCTCAAGTTCCCCGACTGGAACTTCTACTGGCCCGGCACGTACGAGATCAAGAAGAACGTGCCGGTGTCTCTGATCTACCGCGAGAAGCCGATCGTCGCGGCGTCGTCCCAGTATCCGCTGATCTTCGATTGGAACTTCCTCGCCGCGGCGGGATCGCTCGTGCTGTATGCATGCGTGGTCGCGTTCCTGCTGATGCGAGCGCGGCGGCTCAAGGTCGACTTCCTGGAGGTTTACAGGAAGACCTTGCGCCAGCTCGCCCTGCCCATCGTGACGATCGCCTTCATCCTTGCGATCGCTCAGCTGATGAACTACTCGGGCATGACCTCTTCCCTTGCTCTTGCCTTCGCGAAAACGGGATTCATATTCCCGTTCGTGGCCGCTTTCCTTGGGTGGCTGGGTGTGTTCCTCACTGGAAGTGACACGTCTTCGAACACGCTGTTCGGCGCGCTGCAGGCCCAGACCGCCCAGCAGCTGCACATGAGCCCGATCCTCACCGCGGGCACGAACTCATCAGGGGGCGTGATGGGCAAGATGATCAGCCCGCAGAACCTTTCGGTCGGCGCGGCGGGGGTGAACAAGGTCGGGTCGGAGGGCGAGATCTTCGCGCGGGTGATCCGCTACAGCCTCATTCTCACCAGTGGGGTCGGCGTCGTGGCCATGATCGAGGCGTACATCCTGCCCTTCATCATTCCGAAGGACTAGCGCTTCTAGAAAGACTGGGAAGCGGGAGTGCGCGGGGGGCGCGGAGGCTGAGCGAAAGTCTCGTGTGGCGGGAAAATTAACACGCGCTTTTCTTGACTGTCCAAACAGATGTTCGTACAATGTGGTCATGCTGGAAGTGGGTGTGGGGATGGTGTATTCGGGGGAGCTGCTGGGCTACAAGCTCATCGGCCTCCGCCAGGCCATCGACAGCCTGGAGTTGGAGTTCGCGCAAACCGCGGCTGATTTCGCTCGCACCAACGAATACGACGAGCAGGGCTCGACCAGCCCCATCGACTGGATCCGCCATTCCTGCCACATGACCAGCACCACCGCGGCTGCTTGCCTGGCGGTGGGCAAGAACCTGGAGCGACTGCCCGAGAGCGTCCAGGCCATGAAAGGCGGCGAGGTCGGCTTCGCTCATCTCACCGTCATGGCTCGGACCATGAATGCGATCCCGGATCGCTTTCAAGAGGGCCGGCTCCTAGAGCAAGCGCGCGAGAGCTCGCCGGGCAAGTTCCACCACATCTGCCGCCACTTCCGCCACGCGGCCGACCCCCAGGGTTATGCCGCCGAGCAGGCTGAGCAAGTCGAGAATCGCAGCCTCCATCTGAGCATGTGGGAGGACGGCTCTTACCTGCTCAACGGGTACCTCGACGCTGTCGGGGGGGCGGCCGTACGCACGGCGCTGGAGCCGCTGGCTCGCAGATCCGGCGAGGATGACACCCGCGAGCTGGATCGGCGGCTGGCGGATGCCCTGGTCGAGCTGGCGGAGGGTTCCATGCCGAGGGCGCAGATCCAGGTCACGAGCTCGGTGGAAACCCTGCTCGGCCTCGCCGGCGCGCCGGCGGCGGAGATGGACTTCGCGCTCCCCATCTCTTCCAAGACGGTGGAGCGATTCGCCTGCGAAAGCGGCGTGACCCGCGTCCTGCTCGGATCGGAATCGACGGTGATCGACGTCGGGCGCTGCAAGCGGACCGTGTCGGGACCGGCGCGCCGCGCGCTCGACGCCCGCGATGGTCACTGCCGGTGGCCGGGTTGCGACCGGCCTGCGAAATGGAGCGCGGCGCACCATGTGGTCCACTGGATCCATGGCGGATCGACCGACCTCTCCAACCTCATCCTTTTGTGCCACCGGCATCATTGGATGGTTCATGAAGGCAGATGGCAGATCGTGCGCAGCGGTGACGGCCGCATGCTGACCATCCCGCCCACAACGACCTTTGGGCAGCTGGCGCGCGGGCCGGATTAAATCGCAGCCGCCTGATCGACCGGTCGCTTGCCAATCCGTACGAGCACCGCTGATGCGGCGATGGTCAATACCACAGTGGCCAGCATCGCCGTGAACAGCTCGCCCGGGATCAAGCCCCGGGCGAGAAGGATGCCGGCGAGCACGAAGCTGAACTCTCCCACCTGACCGAGTCCGATGCCCACCTGCCAGTGACGGACGTCGCGCAGGCGCGCGAGCCGGCTGAGGCCGGCGGCGGGTAGCGCCTTCGCTACGACGACCGCAGCGAGCAGGAATCCGATCCACGGCAAGGCACGCGGGAGGCCGCCGGGATCGATGAGGCTGCCCAGGAGGACGAAGAACAGAACCGCGAACAGGTCTCGGAACGGGAGGATGCGCTGGCGCGCCTCGGCCGCGGCCGGACTCTCCCCGATCGCCAGGCCGGACACGAACGCGGCCAGCGCCAGAGGCACGTCGAAATACCTGGCGCCGACTCCCGCCAGGGCCAGCCCGCTCCCGACCGAAAGCATGAGAAAGAGGTCGTGCTCGGCGTGGAGCAAATGCAACAAGCGCGGCAGCACCCAAGCCGCCACGATGACCAGCACGAGGTACGCGACGATCGCGCCCGCGGCCGCGAGCGGCGGCCGGGAGCCGAGTCCGAAGAAGGCGATCACCAGCAAGGCGAGGGCGACGCCGATCATGTCCTGCATCACGCTCCAGCTCAGAAGCGCCTCTTCGGTCGCACGATTGGTCGTGCGGCGCCGGCTCCGCGTGATGTTGATAACCACTACGCTCGACGACAGCGCGACCGACAGGCCGACCAGGACCGCGCCGCGCCAACCAACCCCGAATCCGAGCGCGGCCGCGCCCACGACCAGGGTTGTCGCCAGCACCTGCACCGGCGCCGTCCACAAGACCGCGCTCCGATTGCGAATCAGCCGCACCGGGTCGATCTCGATGCCGACCTCGAAGAGGAGCAGCACCACGCCGACATCCGCCAGCAGCTGGAGCTGACGCCGGTCGGCGACATAACCCGGCGTGAACGGAGAAACGACCAGGCCCACGATCAGGTAGCCGAGCACCGCGGGCAGCCCCAGCCGCCGGGCCAGCCAGCCCGCCGCCACCGCCAGCAGGAGCACGAGCCCGATCTCGAGGATTGCCGGCGCTGTTTCGGTCGGGACCGAGGCGGTCAGCACCATCGCGCTGATCCTATCCTTGGACCATGAGCACTACGCCGAGTGAAAAAGTTCGCGTCCTTTACACCGCGGAGGCCACCGCTACCGGTGGACGGAAAGGTCACGGGCGCAGCAGCGACGGTCGCGTCGATGTCGACTTCTCGTCCCCGACCGAGATGGGCGGCGACGGAGGTCCCGGCACGAATCCCGAGCAGCTCTTTGCGACGGGGTTCGCGGCCTGCTTTCAGAACGCGATGATGAGCATCGCTCGCCGCAAGAACGTTTCGGGGGTAGAAGATTCGATCGTCACCGCCAGGATCGGCATCGGCCCGATCGAGAACCGGTTCGGTTTGACGGCGGAGCTCGACATCAAGCTGCCGTCGATCAAAGATCGGGCGCTGGCGGAAGAGCTGGTGTCACTCGCGGATGGCCGATGCCCCTACACGAACGCCGTCCGCGGCAACATCGACGTCGCCATCAAGATCCTCGAACCACCCGCCCAACACTAGGCTGGGTCCGAGGTCATGGCCGAGAACGTGATCTTCGGCACAGGGCCACTTGGACTCGCCGTCGCTCGACGGCTGGTGTCGTCGGGCAAGGGAGTCCGGCTGGTCAACCGCAGCGGCAAAGCGCCGGGGCCGCCCGGCGCCGAAGTCTTCGCAGCCGATGTTTCCGATCCGGCGGCCGCTCGCCGAGCATGCGCCGGCGCCAGCGTCGTTTTCCACTGCGCCGCCCACTCGTATGGACAGTGGGACAAGGTGCTGCCGGCGATCATGAACGGGATCATCGAAGGCGCCTCCGCGGCGAGTGCAAGGATCGTCTACGGAGACAACCTGTATGCCTACGGCCCAATCGATGGTTCGATCCGAGAGGACCTGCCCTACCGGCCCCTCGGTCCCAACACCAGGGCTCGAGCGGAGGTGGCCACGACGCTGATGAATGCGCACGCTTCAGGCAAGGTGCGGGCAACCATCGGCCGGGCGTCGGACTTCTACGGTCCGCTCGCGCGACAGTCGAAGGCGGGCGACGGGATTTTCGCACGTGCCATCGCGGGCAAGCCGGCACAGGTCGTCGGCGATCCAGACGTGCCCCACACCGTCACGTTCATCGATGACTTCGCCGCGGCGCTCGTCACCCTTTCGCAGCAAGACAGGGCGTTGGGCGGGATTTGGCATGTGCCCAGCGCTGAGACGGTGACCACGCGGCGATTCGTGGAGGTGGTCTTCGACCAGCTCCATCAACCGCCGAGGCTGCAGCCAGTGCCCCCGATCTTCATCAACCTGTTGGCGCTCGCAGTGCCGCCGATGCGCGGCGTCAAGGAAACGATGTATCAGTCACAACGACCCTGGGTGGTCGATCACAGCAAATACGAGCGTGCCTTCGGCGCCCAGCCGACGCCTCACGAATCCGCGATCGCAGCCACTCTCCAGTGGTTCAAGAGTAGTCCCTGACCGATTTCCGTCAGCCGCCGTGCGCATGAGGTTGTCGCAGCGTTTGCTTGAGCTCCTGGGTCAGGCAGCCGAAGCAGATCGCGTGCCGGCACCCAGGCTCCTCGCAGCACGAGCAGACCTCGATCTCACGACCACAGCCCTTGCATTTCTCCCTGGTGGCGGTCGCCTCTGTCATTTCTCCTTCTCCATCGCCGCCGCCACGTCCGCCTGCAGAAGCAGGCCGACCAGGCGCCCGTCAGAGGTCGTGACCGGCGCGTTCACCAGCTTGTGGTCGACCATCGCGTGCAGCATCTCATGGAGCGACACGTACGGCCGGTAGGTGCTCGGTCCCGGCCGCATCGCCTTTTCGATCAACTGTTGCGGATCGCCCCCGAGCTCCTCGCTGCGAAGCAATCCAAAAACCACGCGCTCATCGTTGACGACGACGGCGGCGTCCCAGCCCTGGGCTTTCGCCCGCTCCTGTACGTCACCGAGCTTCTCCGTCAGCCCGCAGGTGGGAACGTCCTTGCGCGCGAGGTCACCGGCGCGGGGGTGCTGGGCGTTCGTACCCTCGGTCGGCAGGCCGGCAGCCATCCAGTCGACCTTGCCATCGACGTAATCGGAGACATCGCTGAACCCCAGTGACTCGAGCCGCCACGCGGCCCTGGGTGAGATGTCTCAAGTGGTGTCCCAGCAGTACACGATCACCGGGCGGTTGGGATCGAGAATGGTGCGAGCCTCGGTTTCGAGCCTCCTCATGGGCAGGTGGATCGCCCCGGGAAGGTGGTCCTCCTCGTATTCGGGGCTCGGCAGCACCTCCACGAGCTGAGCGCCGGCCGCGACCAGCTTGCGGACCTCTTCTCGGCGAATCTCTTTCGGCATCCGTGTCCTCCTGTTGGGGCTATCGCTATTCTCGTGCCCTGATGGTGCTCTCGATCGGCGACCTGGTCCTCGACATCACGATCGTCACCGAGGGGCAGCTCCGCGCCGACGACGACAACCCCGCGAGCATCACGATGGGCGGAGGCGGGCAGGCGGCCAACTTCTGCGCCTGGGCGGCCAAGCTCGGCGAGCCGGCCCGGCTGGTCACCAGGGTCGGAGACGACGACGGCGGGCACCTGCTGGTCGCGGAGCTGGAGACCCTGGGCGTCGACGTGCACGCGATCTGGGCGTCACAGCCGACGGGGGTGATCGCCGTTCTGATCGGTCCGAATGGGGCGAGGACGATGGCCACCCAGCGCGGCGCCACCATCGGCCTGCGCCCGGATGACCTGCGAGAGGCGTGGTTCGAGGGCGTCAAGCTGATCCATGTGCCCGCCTATTCGCTGTTCGAGGAACCGCTGGCAGAGGCGGCCCGAGCCGCCATCTCTTTTGTGCGTCGTGGGGGCGGCCTTCTCGCGATCGACCTTTCGTCGGCAGCGGGAATCCATGCGTTCGGGCCTGCCCGCATGGCTCATGTCCTCAAGGACCTCGCGCCGGACCTGCTGTTCGCAACGCGGACAGAAGCGGAGACGCTCGGCATCCGCCTGGAGCGATTGGCGGCGATCCCCGTCGTGAAGCTTGGCGCGGCCGGGTGCACCGTGCTCGGAGAGTTCATTTCGTCGCCGCCGGTCGACGAGATCGACGCCACCGGGGCGGGAGATGCGCTCGCCGCCGCGTTCTGCTCGTCGTACCTGCGCGGCGCCAATCCCATCGAGGCGGCCCGGTACGCGGTGGCGGTGGCGGCGGGTGCAGTCACTCACGTCGGCGCGCGCCCGGAAGCCATCCCGTGAGCGAGGTGCTCCGTGTCTCCAACGAGGTCGCCGACGCGTTGGCTCACGGCTTTCCGGTGGTCGCGCTGGAGACCTCGATCGTCGGCCAGGGGCTGCCGCCTCCCCATAATCTGCGCGCGGCGCGGGAAAGCGAGGCGGCCATTCGCGAGGAGGGCGCGATTCCGGCCGCGGTGGCTGTGCTCGACGGTAGCGTGCACGTCGGCCTGACCGATGCCGACCTTGAGCGCATCGCCAACGGTGCGGTCAAGGTGAGCTCCCGCGACCTCGGCTGGGCGCTGGTACGCGGGGACGTGGGCGCCACCACGGTGGCGGCAACGATGCGCGCGGCCGTCATGGCGGGGATCCGATTCTTCGCGACCGGCGGCATCGGAGGCGTGCACCGTGGCCATCCCGAAGATGAGTCGTCGGACCTCATCGAGCTGAGCCGAACTCCTGTCGCGGTCTTCTGCGCCGGCGCCAAGATCATCCTTGATCTCAAGCTCACCCTCGAACGGCTGGAAAGCCTCGCGGTGCCAGTGCTCGGATACGACTGCGACGAATTTCCGGCGTTCTACTCCAGGCGCAGCGGAAGTCCGGTCAGCTCGCGGGTCGACACGCCCGATGAGACGGCGCGGATGCTACAGGCGTCGTGGGCGACCGGGAGCCGCGGCGTGGTCGTGGCCATACCGCCTCCCGCCGAGCTGGAGGGTGCCGAGGAGCTCGTGGAGCGCGCGGTCCGCGAGCTCGCCGACGTGAGCGGTCCGGAACTGACCCCGCGGTTGCTCGCTCGCATCGCCGAGCTCTCCCGCGGGCGATCCCTCGACTTGAACGTCGACCTGGTGGTCAATAACGGGCGCGTGGCGGCACGCGTGGCGTCCGCCTTCTCAGCATTGCGGAAAGGAGTCAGCAAGCCGCCGGCGCGGACACCTTCTTGACGCAGCCTGCAGCTAGGCGCGGACGAAGAGCAGGTGATACTCGATCACGACGCCGGGCTGGGCCGTCGTGAACGATATGCTCGGCACCTCGACGCCGAAGTCGCGCATGTCGACGCTGATCGAGCCCGCGACTTCGACGCCAGTCGTGTTGCGCTGAGCCTGGAGCTCAGTCGTCACCGCCTTGGTTACACCATGGACCTTGAGGGTGCCCGCAACGGTGACAGAAACCGGGCCCGACTCGATGCCGGGCGGAATGGTCACCGAGGCCGCGGTGAAGTCGGCGTTCGGAAACTGATCCGTCTGCAGGTAAATCGTGCGAATGAAGAAGTCCCGCTGATAGACCTTGTAGTTCGCGTACTGGTCCTGGCTCTGCAACGCACTGAGGTCGGCGGTGAAGTGAATGCCGGCGGCCCGGAGCGCTGTGCCCGAACCCTCAACTCGAAACCCACCCGAGATCTTGGTCGTCCGAGCGACCGCCTCGGTCGGTCCAGGCTGGTCGATGAACTGTTCTTTGACCCTGTAGCCGACCTCCGATCCGGCCGCCACCTTCCAGTTGCCGCCCGCGGCGCCAGAAGCCTCGACGGGAGCCGGAGACGAGAGCGCGAGTGGCGGGGGAGCACGATGCGAGCCGAGCACAAGGGCGCCGACAACACCGATCGCCAGCAACACGACGCCGGCGACGCCTGTCGCAACCAAGCCGCGGTGAATGCGATTCGAGGCCATGTGACTACGCCACCCCAGCTGCCAATTTATCGGGTTCCCCCAATCTGTCAAGGGGCTTTGCCAACATTGGTGATCGGGATAGACCGATGAGGGCCATAATTACGCCGTATGCCGATCGAGCTGGGACAGCCGGCCTGTCGCGAGGTCTCACCCTCCGCGCCCTCCGAGCTCGCCTGGCTCCTGAACCTCCTGGCCCAAACGGCACGCTACGCCGAGCCCGCGCTCGCTGAGCTCGATGCGAGCCTCCTGCCGGGAATCAGCCGGCTGCGGCAACCGGTTCGGGCGCGACTCCAGCAGCTGTGGAGCGACGCCCTGGCCGGCTGCCCCGAGCTTATGTACGCCGCCCACCTGGCGGATTGCGTCCTGGACGATGGGCCTGAGCGGCTTTTCGCATGGCTCGCGAAATCTGGGAGCGGATCAGGCGCGGCTCATGCCATGCTCACCGAGCCGGAGCAGGACCGGCCCGCCGTCGCGGAGAGGCTGAACCGGGTGAGAGAGGACCCCAGGGCTCGGCACGCTTATCGCGCCATCCTGGTCGATGTATGGCAGGCCGCGGCAAGCGCGTGGGAGCGCCATGGTCGAGAGGTCGTCGCAGACGCCTGTGCCGCCTGGAAGGCAAGGCTGGACACGGGCGCATCGATCGAGGAGCTGGTGCCCCCCCGGCACCCACTCACCAATGCGGACCGACTCGGGTTTGATGACCTGTTCACACACCGGAAGGAGTTCGCGCTCTCACCGCTTTACTTCTGCATGTCCGGCGGCCACGTGATCGATCTGGATGACTATGTGCACATCGCCGTGCCTTCGAGCGACCTGCTGCCGGTGCGGAAGGTCCGAGATGCGATGTTCGTGTCCGATCGGTTGCGAGTGCTCGCCGAGCCGACACGTGTTCACATCCTCATCCAGCTGCTCTCCGCGCCGTCGAGCGTGATGGAGATCGCCCGCGCGCTGCGGGTGAGCCAGCCGACCGTCAGCGGGCATCTCAGGATTCTTCGCGACGCCGGGTTGATCCAACCGAAGCGGTTCGGGGCCCGGATGGTGATGGTGGCGTCACGCAAGCGGGTTGAGCGCCTCCTCGAGGATGCCCGCGCGACCATCGCGCGATGGGACTGACCAGGCCAAGCTACGGACACCTTTTTGACACAGGTGTCAGCTACCGTCTCGACCACAGCCTTGGAGAGCACCGCCCCGGTACCAAACTCGAGCCCCGTATCACCAACTTCCGAGCGGATCGGGCGATTTCTGCACGTCATCATCGAGCCGCGGTCCTATCTGAACGCGCTCTACCTGTTGACAGCGTTCCCGCTCGGCCTCACGTATTTCGTGGTCCTAGTCGGCGGCGCGATCACAGGCGCGTTCACGGGGATCATCCTGGTCGGCCTCCTGTTTCTCCTGGCGACCCTGGTTGCGGCTTGGGGATTTGCGCTCCTCGAGCGAGAGCTGGTGATCGTGCTGTTGGGAGTCGACGTGCCACCGCACTCGCTGCCCAACACGGAGCTGGTGTCGCCGTGGCGGATGCTCGTCCTGCACCTGCGGCAGCCGACGACGTGGAGGTCGATGGTCTACCTGCTGATCAAGCTGCCTTTCGGAATCTTCGCCACCTTGCTGTCGGCGGCCATGTTGGGCCCGTCGCTTGCCGGCATCATCTTTCCGATTGGGCGCATCGTATTCGAGGGCCCGAGCGTCGAGGCGATCGGAAACCTGATCGTGCCGGGCGCACTCGCCGTCGCCGGCCTGGCGATCTCCTTCCACGTGCTGAATGCGGTGGGCCGGACATGGGGACGCTTTGCGTCCGACATGCTCGGGGTGAGCGAAGAGCAGCGCCAGGCGTGGGAGTCGCGGCGCCGGGCCGAGCAAGCGGATCGAAGCCGGCGCGAGCTGATCATGAACGTGTCCCACGAGCTCCGGACCCCGATCGCCAGCATCCAGGCCCACGTCGACTCGCTCCTTCTGCCCGAAGCGGATCGCCCGGACGCGGAGGAAACGGAACGGCGACTCCGGGTGACCGCCGCTGAGACGCGCCGGCTGTCGGACCTCATCGAGGACTTGCTGATGCTGGCCAGGGCCGACTCGCAGGAGCTCAAGGTCGCCAATCGCCCGGTCGACGTGGGCCCCATCGTCGAGCAGGTGGTCCAGGCGCTGGCGCCACTGGCTCGCAACGAACGGCAGGTCACAGTGAAGCTGGACGACCTGCCCGCCGGCATCTGGGCCATCGGCGATCAAGACCGGCTCGCGCAGGTGCTCACCAACCTTGTGCGCAACGCGATCAACTACACGCCAGAGGGTGGCGTCGTCTCGATCCGCCTGACCAGCACCGCCGACCACGTCCAGATCGCCGTCGCAGACACCGGAGTCGGAATGTCAGCCGAAGACCTCGAGCACATCTTCGAGCGCTTTTACCGCGCCGACAGCTCGCGCACGCGCAACACCGGCGGTTTCGGGCTCGGACTGTCGATCGCGCGCGAGCTCGTGGACGCGATGGGAGGCAGCCTTTCCGCGAGCTCCCAGCCCGGCCTCGGCAGCACGTTCTGGATCAGCCTGCGCCGGGCCGAGCCGAGCTAGCGGATGGCAACGGTCCTCATCGTCCCTAGATGGCCATCCCTTAGATGGCCATGATCCTGATTGTGGAAGACGAGGTTGCCCTCTCCGACCTGGTCCGCTCGCACCTGGAAAAGGAAGGACACCGAGTCCAACAGGCCTTCGACGGCAGGCAGGCGCTCGCAGCCGCGGACCGCGCCCGCCCGGACCTCGTGATCCTCGACTGGATGCTCCCCGGCCTCGACGGGCTCGCCGTCTGCCGCGAGCTGCGGCGCAAGCACCTCATGCCGATCCTCATGCTCACCGCGCGCGGCGACGTGGCCGACCGGGTGACCGGGCTGCAGGTGGGGGCCGACGACTACCTCGGCAAACCGTTCTCGATCGTGGAGCTCGCTGCCCGCGTGGCTTCGCTGCTCCGGCGCGTGGCCCTCGACAGTGCCGGCGTCAGCTCCGATGGCTCGCAGCCGATCGCGTTCGGCCCGCTCGTCCTCGATCCCGTGGGTCACCGGGCTACGCTCGCCGGGTCCGCGCTTGATCTCAGCCGGCGCGAGATGGAGCTGCTCGAGCTGCTGCTGAAGCATCCCGGCCGTACCTTCTCGCGCGAATTCCTCCTCGAGCGTTTGTGGGGCGCGGACTTTGACGGGCTCGATCGGGCGGTCGACACCCAGATCGTGCGCCTGCGCCGCAAGCTCGGGGACATGGGCGATTGCATCGAGACGGTGTGGGGCGTCGGCTACAGGTTTCGCCCAGAGTTGCACCAACTGAGATGAATTCGGCACCACGCCAGATCAAGCCCACGAGGTTATGAAATTGGTTGACACCATCATCGATGCCAAGGGCGTCTGGAAGCGTTACGACGCCGGCAAGCACAAGATCGAAGCGCTGCGCGGTCTCGACCTCGTGGTGCGTCGCGGCGAAGTGGTCGCCATCATGGGCCCCAGCGGCTGCGGCAAGACCACACTCCTCAACTGCCTGAGCGGCCTCGACGTGATCGACGAGGGCACGATCAAAATCGCTGGTCGCGACCTGAAGGACCTCACGGACAACCAGCGCACCGACTTCCGCGCCCGCGAGATGGGCTTCGTGTTCCAGACGTACAACCTCCTGCCGGTGCTGACCGGAATCGAGAACGTCGAGCTGCCCATGCTGGTCGGCGGAGTCAAGCCCTCGGACGCGCGCAAGCGCGCCCAGGAAGCGATCGAGATGGTGGGTGTCGGCGAATGGGCGCGCCATCGGCCTGCGGAGATGAGCGGCGGGCAGCGCCAGCGTTTCACGATCGCGCGGGCGCTGTCGACCAGGCCCGCCATCGTCTGGGCCGACGAGCCCACCGGCGCCCTCGACACGGAGACCAGCGCCGGGATCATGGACCTGATGGTCCAGCTCAACCGCCAGAACGCCCAGACCTTCGTGTGGGTCACGCACGCCGAGGAGGTCGGGGCTCTCGCGCAGCGCCTGATTCGCATGCGCGACGGCCAGATCGTCTCCGACTCCAAGCCCGCCATCACGGGCGATGCGGCCCCGCAGCTCGATGGCTCGGGTGCGGCCGTGGATGCCGCGAGGGTGGATTGACCTCGTTCTTCGGCATCCCACCGATCACGCTGGCCGGCTGGATGGCGGCGGCGGTGGCGGTGCTGCTGGTCGGCCTGCTTCTGTTCGCGGCGGTGAACCGCGTCCTTCTGAAGATGGCGCTGCGCAATATCCCGCGCCGGCGCGCGCAGACGGTCCTGATCCTCTTCGGGCTCATGCTCGCGACGCTGATCATCACCGCGTCGCTTTCGGTCGGCGACACTCTGAGCTACTCGCTGCAGGCGATCCAGCTGCGGCAGATCGGCGGCATCGACGAAGCCTTCACCCGTCACCAGGCCCTCGGGTACGTACAGGGCGCATCAACGGCCGACACCGAATTCTTCAGCGACGCTCAGGCGGCCGACGTCATAGCGCGGAGCAAGAAGGACCCCAACGTGGCCGCGGCTACGGGTGTGATCGCAGCATCCGGGTCGATGATCGACACCACCACGAGCCAGTCGTCATCCGAAAACGTGGCCGTGTTCGGCGTCCCGGCCGATTTCGGCAGCGTCTGGGGAACGCTGCGCAGCAGGTCTGGTGGAAACCTGGAGGTGGCCGCGCTCGCCCTCAATGAGGTGTACATCGGGATCCAACTCGGCGACACACTGAACGCGCACAGGGGCGACACCCTGCAGCTCTATGTCGACGGGCACCCCACGCAGGTCATCGTTCGCGATGTCCTCGACACCGAGGTCAACCCGAGCATCGCCAATCACGGCCCCATCGTCAACTCGGTGCTGATGCCACTCGACGCCATGCGCGCGGTGATGCAGCGCCCCGGCGGCTACAACCTCATCTTCGTCCACAATCGCGGCGTTGGCGGGTTCGACGACCTCGGCCCGGGCGGCGCCACAGGCAACGAGGTGACGAAACATTTCCGGGTCGAGTTCACCGACCCGAAGGCCGCCGCCGCCCTGTGGGCCTACTTGAGCACGCCCGCGATCAAGGCCCAGGTCAAGAAGATCCACGACCAGGCGAACTTCCTCGACCCCGCCAAGGACTTGAGCCGGCAGCTGCTCGTGGAGCTGAACCAGCCGGCGGTCACGGACGAGTTCAAGGCGCTGGCCGGGAACAGATTCGTCGACCGCATCATGGGCGATGCAGTGGCCACCTCAGCGGCTGCATCGGGCGGGCCGGAGGCCGCGCGCACGGCCCAGGACAACCTCATCCTGCTGGTCGGAGTCCTGCAGGTCGACAGCACCGCCGCCGCCGAGCTGAAGGTGCTCCTGGGCCGGCCGGCGATCGAGGGCCCGCTCACGTTGCTGGCGCTGACGCTGCCCGATAGCGACCCCGTTCGGACCGCCATCACCGACCTGTTCGCGGAAGTCCAGCGTCCGGACGTGACACCCAAGTTCAAGGCCATCGTCGGCAGCGCCGACCTGCAGACGCTGCTGGGCCAGGCCATCGCCGTCATCGACCCTGAGCAGCTGAACGGCTACAAAGACATCGCTGGACGGCTCGACCTGTACAACTACTCCGCCTACAAGGCGGACGCGGTCACGTTCGCTCAGACGGGCGGCCTGTTCATCACCGCGGCGCTGCTTGGAGTCAGCTTCTTCTCGATCGCCGTCGGCGTGCTGCTGATCTTCCTGATCTTCGTGATGCTCGCCGCTGAGCGGCGCGCGGAGATGGGCATGAGCCGGGCGGTCGGCCTCAAGCGCCGGCACCTGACCCAGATGTTCCTTTTCGAGGGCACGGCCTACACGCTCGCGGCGAGCGTGGTCGGCGTCGTGCTCGGCGTGGGCGTCGCCGCGCTGATGATCCGCGTGCTCTCGAGCATCTTCAGCGGCTTCTACAAAGGCATCGCATTGTCGTTCCACTACGAGTGGACGAGCTTGGTGATCGCCATGTGCCTAGGCATCCTGCTCACGTTCATCGTGGTCGCGTTCTCCGCCTACAGGGTGAGCCGCCTCAACATCGTGGCCGCGATCCGCGACCTCGACGAGAGCGAGCAGCGCGATGCGGGTATGGTCACGATGCTCGTCGCGCCGTTCAAGGTCGCGTGGGCAGCGGTCAACCAGCTGCGGTTCGGCCATCCCTTCGTCGCCCTTGGCCGCATCACGCTAGGCACGCTCGGAGCCATCCGCACCTTCTGGTGGAGTCTCTTCCGTCGCGGACCTTTGACCATCCTTCTCGGTGTCGGGCTGGTCGCCCTGACATTGCTGGGGGACAACAGTCCCGTCGCTCACTGGGAGCTCGTGTACTCCGCCGGCGTCTCGCTGATCATCATCGGCACGGGCCTGCTCGTCCGGTGGATCCTGACCATCGTCCATGTCCGCCGGCTGGTGGCGGCGCGTGCCGGCTTCACCCTGGCCGCGCTGGGCCTGCTCATGTACTGGGGCCGCGCGTTCGGCCGGGTGGAGAAGATCCTCCACCTCGAGGACCAGCTGCAGACAAAGCAGCTGCTGGGTGGACCCGAGGTGTTCATCCTCTCGGCGCTGATGACGCTGCTCGGCGCCATCTGGCTCGTGATGTACAACAGCGACCTGCTGATCGGAGCCGTCATGTTCCTCACCGGCCGCATCAGCGGCCTGGCCGCGGTCACGCGGACCAGCATGTCTTACCCGATGTCGACCAAGTTCCGCACTGGGATGGCGGTGGCGATGTTCGCGATCGTCACTTTCATCATCGTGTACATGTCGGTCTTCAAGGACGTCCTGGTCCAGAACTTTGCGCAGGTCGATGCGGTGTCCGGTGGGTGGCAGATCGCAGCCGGCACGCCCGACTTCAACTTCAACCAGACCGACAGGACGACGTTTCCGCCCGACGTTGCCACCCTGGTCCAGGCGAACCCCAACGTTGCCGCCGAGCTCAGGGGCGTGGGCTGGGAAAACCAGTCGGTCGGAGTCCAGCTGCAGCAGATCAAGGCGGACGGCACGGTCGCCAAGGCTCATCCTGACAGCGGCTATGCGCTCCACGCGGTCGACGACGGCTACCTGTCCGCGACCGGGTATTCGCTGCAGCTGCGTGCGGCCGGATATTCGTCCGACCGCGCCGTTTGGGACGCCGTCCGCGACCACTCCGGCTACGCGGTCATCAATGCATCGAGTCTCGACGCCAGGACTGGTGCCCCGGCCGACATCGTGGGGATCAAGCCGTCCGACTCGAGCTTCCAGCCCTTCCAGGTGCGCGCGCCGGCCTTCCGCCAGAACGGCAGCAGTACGTGGACGCTGACCGTGATCGGCTTCATGAGGTCCAACGCCCTGTGGGGCGGTGTTTATGTGTCGACCGGGACTGCGATCGGAAGCGGCCTGTTCGCGTCGCCCGCGGCCACCACCACGCCGTCGGGCGCGCAGCCAGGCTCCAGCTTGCCGACCAGCCTCCGGCCGCTCACACCCACCGGCTACTACTTCGCCGTCAAGCCGGGAGTGGACGTGAGCAAGGCTCGCCTCGATCTCGGTCGCATGCTGGTGAAGGACCAGCTCGAGCCGGTGATCGTCGCCGACCAGCTGGCACAGCAGCTGAGCGGCATCCTCACCCTGCTGAACCTGGTCACCGGATTCCTCGCGCTCGGACTCATCGTCGGCATCGCGGGCCTCGGCGTGATCAGCACACGCGCAGTGGTGGAGCGATGGCAGCAGATCGGCATGCTGCGCGCCCTTGGCTTCCGGCGCTCGCTCGTGCAGCGATCGTTCCTGATGGAGTCGAGCCTGATCGCGATCCTCGGCCTCATCATCGGAGCGCTCGTGGGCGTGTGGCAGTCGTACCGGTTCTTCGTCATCGACAAAAACTTCGGCACCGTCATCTTCAACGTGCCGGTGGTGCAGATCACGCTCATCCTCGTCGGCGCCTACCTGGCGACGCTCGTCACCACATACCTGCCCGCGCGGTCCGCTTCGAGGATCGCCCCGGCCGAGGCGCTGCGCTACGAATAATTAGGTGTGGCGGTTGCGGAGCGATACGGGCCTGAAGAGCTGGCCTCACAGTACGAGCCCGGGGACTTCATCCTTTCCCATCGCAACCGCCCGATCGCGCGGCTGATCAGCCTCGGCCAGAAGCGCCGGTTCCGCGGCGCCGACGCCGTTTACGCACACTGGAGCCACTGCGCTGTGATCGTCGAGAAAGACGGCACTCTCGTCGAGGCAGAGGCGCTCGGCGTAGTTAGGAGCCCGATCTCCAAGTACAGGACGGCGGAGTTCTACCTGGTGCGGCTGGGCCCCGAGCTCGACGCGGTCGGGCGAAAGCGCGCGGTCGACTATGCCAACTCGCAAGTCGGAAAGGGCTTCGGATACCTCGCCTTGGTCGGCGTATCGATCTACCTGCTGACCGGTCTGCCGCTGCGGCTCATTCGCCGCGGCCACCAGATCTGCTCGGAACTGGTCGTGCGCGCGCTGCAGGCCGGCGGGTTGATGACGGACGCCGATCCGTCGCTGACGCTGCCCGCCGACATCGCCAAGAGGTTCAACGTCCGGCCATGACGAATCACTGCGTACGGGACGCTTCCGTCTGCCAGACGGCGCTGGAGATGCCGGCGATCAAGCCCCAGCCGGCCGCTCCTCCGAGGCCATCCGTCATGACGACGAGCACGTAAGCGCCGTCGGGCCCTGCCGTCACCAGCGCCGCGTCGTTCTCGACGGCGTCGATGGCGCCGGTCTTGTGGACCACGGTCGATCCGGATGCCCCCGCGGGAACTCCCGCTTCCGTGGTGGTGCCGGTCAGGAGCGGATACAGCCAAGCCTGAGCGGAAGCGCCGCCCAGGCTGCCTTTCGCCTCGGCCGTCCAGAGCACGGCCAGGTCGTCGGCGGTCGTCGTGTTGGGGTCGGAGAATGCCGAGTCGGTGGTGCCCACGGACGCCGCCCAGGCATTGAGCGCGTCGACGCCGCCGACGTCGCGCACGAGCATGTGGCCGGCGGTGTTGTCGGATTCCTGTCCGGCTCGCGACGCCAGCTCGTTGCGCGTGAAGCACTCGCCCGGCGCGTAGTCATCGAACCAGCCGGCCTCGTAATCGGAATCCTGGTAGCAGACCAGCCCGTTGGGGTCGGTGCTGCCGGAGGCGATGCTCTGCGCCTCCATCATCAGCGCGACCAGCTTGTAAGTGCTGGCGGCGGTGAAGACGGCGCCTCCGTCGAGTGACCAGCTCAGGGGGTCCGAACCCCCGAGCTCGACGACGGTCACGCTGACCGAGGCCCCGCTCGCCGCAGCCAGCTGCTGCAAGGCCGCCACCAGCACGTTGGAGTCGCGGACCGCGCCCATGGGCGCGGCCGACATCGCGCTCGTGCCGGCTGCGCTGGTGTGGGCCCCACTTACTGCCGTCGACTCTGACGGCGTGTCATGCCTGGTCTCATGCGCCGCGACGATCAGAGGCGACGTGACGAGCGCGACGGCCACCAGCGTGAGCACCCCGGCGATGCTTCGGCCCATGAGTGCCAGCGTCCGCTTCGCGGCTGGGCTTTCGCTGTGTGGCGAATGTGAGCTCGCTGGGGAAGTTCGGCAGCGCACGGCCTACTGATCATCAACGGGCCGCCGCGGGGGTTGGTAATGAAAGGATCAACGCCCTGAAAGGCCGAGATCAAGAAGTTTTCGTTCTTGACTGAGCCTTTGCGCACTGGCTTTCCAAAGGGGGGTTGCGGCGCCTGTGTCGAGCGGCAGAGGATGGACGCATGGCTGCTGTGCAACCGATCCGAATCGTTCCGCTTCATCCAGGGCCCGCGGTGGGGGTACGCGCGACGCCGGCACAGCTCACCTACCGAGGTGGCCCGCTGCTGGCGGCTGTCGAAGTGTTCACGATCTTTTGGGGCAGTGCGTGGAAAGGCGCCGATGCGCCGCTGGTTTCGCAGGTCAACGACTTCTTCCGGTACATCCTGACCAGCCCGTTGCTGGACCAGCTCGCCGAGTATGCCGTGCCCAACCAGCCGATCGGGCATGGCTCGCTTGGCGGCACGGCCACCATCACCGCCCCCAAACCCCACCGTGCGGTCGCCGATGCGGCCATCCAGAGCTTCGTCCAGACGGAGGTCGCGAAGGGAGTGCTGCCCCAGCCGACGGCCGACTCCCTCTACTTCGTCTATCTGCCACCAGGCGTCACCTCCACCCAAGGCGGCCAGCAATCGTGCAGGAACTACTGCGGCTACCACGACAGCATCGGCGGGACGATCTATTACGCCGTCATGCCTTACCCGGGTTGCGCCGGCTGCGAGGGGGGACTGGCGGTGCTGGACGCGCTGACGTCGACGAGCTCGCACGAGCTTTGCGAGGCGGTCACCGACCCCGTGCCCGGCCGGGGTTGGTACGACAACGCGAACGGGGAAATCGGCGACATCTGCGCCTGGCAGACCAAGAAGGTGGGCCCGTGGACCGTGCAGCTCGAATGGTCGAATCAGAAGGGAGCGTGCGTCTAGGGTGGCAGCGACTACGCCGATCGAGCACGTGGTCATCGTGGTCAAGGAAAACCACGGGCTCGACAACTACTTCGGGACCTTCCCCGGCGTCAACGGCATGGCGATGACCCACAGCCCCAACCCGCCGAAAACGGACCCCGATCACCGGCACCCGGCGTGGCTCACGCGCGCCAAGACCGCGCCGCGCGTGCAGTTCCTGGAGGCGGACATTCCCAACTACTGGGCGTGGGCACGGACCTTCACCCTGTGCGACTCGTACTTCACCGATGTGGCCGGACCGTCGAGCCCAAACCACCTGATGCTGGTATGCGCCGATTCACCAATCATCGAGAACCCGCACCCAGCGCCCCTGTTCGACCTGCCCACGCTGCCCGCGCAGCTGGACAAGGCCGGGCTCAGCTGGGCCAACTACGGCGGTTACGTTTTCGATTACCTGAAGTACACGAACGGCAAGCACAAGAAGACCCCGGCGCAGTTTGCGCTCGACGCCGCCGCCGGCAAGCTGCCCACCGTGTCTTGGCTCTATGCGGACACGCCTCTGTCCGAGCATCCGCCCGACACCCCGGCCGAGGTGAAGGCCGGCAACGGCAACGTGACCAAAGGCAGCGAGTGGACGGCGGCGCAGGTCGCCGCGGTCGTCAAGGGCGGGCTGTGGCCGAAGGTGGCCATCTTCGTCAGCTGGGATGACTGGGGCGGCTGGTACGACCACGTCAATCCGCCCTTGCTCGAGAAGTGGACCGATGGCACGCAGTTCCGCTACGGCGGCCGGGTGCCGTGCCTGGTGCTCAGCCCCTACGCAAGGCCCGGCTTCATCTCGCACGCCCAGCACTCCCATGTCAGCCTGCTGCGGTTTTGCGAGAACGCTTTCGGCCTGCCGTCGCTAAACAGCCGCACCGCCGCGGATGACGGGATGGCGGACTGCTTCGACTTCAAGCAGAAACCACTACCGCCGCCCGCGTGAGCGTTTCTCGACCTTGGTGACCCTCGGATCGGTGAGATATCGCTGCAGGGTGGGGCCGAGCCATGCGACGAGGCCGTCCGTGCTCGCCGACGCCAGTGGCTCGACCTTGACGACGTAGCGCAGCATCGCCAGCCCGATCAGCTGGCTGGCCACGAGTCCCGCACGCAGCTGGGGCTGGTCGAGCTCGAGAGCACGAGCAAGCCGGCCCAGCACCTCGCGCGTGACGAATTCGCGCAGGAGCGTCGCAGCGGCCTCGTTACCGACCACGGACCGGATCACGCCGAGCAGCGGGCTGCCGGCGGGCGAGTCCCAGATCTCGACAAAGAAGCGCACGAGGCGGTCGCCGAGCCCATCCAGGCCAGGCGCCACCAAACTCGGGATGAACTCGGCCGGGTCGACTGGAAACTGGACGGCGGCACGAAAGATGCCGTCCTTCGAGTCGAAGTAGTGCATGACCAGGGCTGGATCGACCCTGGCCTGGGCCGCGATGCCGCGGATGGTGGTGCCTTCGTAGCCGACTTTGCCGAAATCGAACCGCGCGGCGGCGAGGATGCGTTCCCGCGTGCCGCCTGCTCCCGGACGCCGGCCGGTGCGCGCCAATCAGGCCTGGACGGCCGCGGGCTTGGGTTTGCGCCCGGCCGCGCGCCCGAGCAATATCAACGCCAACCCGACGACCAGCCATCCCGCCATCACGGCCGCAGGTCCACCCAGCGCGGCGCCTCCGAAGAAGAGGGCTCCCCGTAAAGCGCTGTACAGCTGGGCCGCAATCGCCCAGGGCGCCAGCGCCCGGTAGAAGTCGGGCAGGAACTGGCTCCCGACCGGTCCCCCTGACGAGACCAGGCTGAGGAGCATGAGCAAGGCCGCCAGCCCGATCCCAGGGGGTCCAAGGAGGCGAGCCAGGCCACCCACAATCGCGCCGACGGCCATTGAGGCCAGGGCGACCAGACCTGCCGCCAACCAGAACCCGTCGCCGTAGCCGTTCGCGATCCACGTCGCCATGCCCATGGCCGTCAAGCCGACGAACACTCCATACACCGCGATGAAGCCCACTCGCAAGCCCAGGCTCACAGCCTTGCCGGTTGCGAAGAGGATCGCCTGTGACGCCAGCGTGCTGATCAGCGTCGCGACGACGACGAAGAAAAGGATCAGGCCGTGCGCGTCGCCACTCGCGAACGGGTGCACGGTCTCAACGGTCAGTGCCTTCCCTTGAGCCTTGAAGGCGTTCGTGAAAGCGGCTGTGATGACGCCCGTCGCCCCATCGCCCGCCGCACCCGCCACGATCAGAGTCCCGCTGCCGAGGACCAGGACGCCGTCCACCGACCGATCGTCGAGCGCCGCCCGCGCGTCCTGCTCGGAGGCGTAGGTCGTGAACTGAAACGCTCCGGGCGCGTTGGTGCCGAACGACGACGAGATCTGCTGCGCGGCGGGGGCGGGTCCGACGAGGCCCACCGGAATGTCGTGCGGCTGCGGATTCCTGATCGCGGTCCCGATGAGGCCTATGAACACGATCACGATGAGCAAGCCTCCAATCAGAGGTGGCACCAAACCCCTCAGCCTCTCGCTTCGATTCAACATGCTCACCAACCCCCCTTTGCGTAATTCAACGGTCATTGAATTCTACGTCCGTTGAATTCTCGATGTCAAGGACGCCGCTCGGAACGACAATGTCGGTGCTCAGATGACCGACGACCCCCAGGCCGTAGTGCGGGCGCATCTGGCCGCCATCGAGCGGTTGGATCCGCGGATCCACGCGTACGTGCACGTGGACCGGAACGCGCGGGCGGCGGCCGGCCCGATGTCAGGTGTGACGCTAGCGGTGAAGGACAACCTGCCGGTGGCGGGGATGCCGTGGACCGACGGGAGCGCCGTCTGGCGCGACCGCATCGCCGACGCGGACACTGTACCCGTGGCGCGAGCCCGGGCGGCCGGCGCCGCCATCCTGGGGAAGACCAACCTCCCGGAGCTCGCGGCCGCGGTCGGGTGCACCAACGCCATCTTTCCGGCCACCAACAATCCGTGGCGAGCCGGCGTCACGCCGGGCGGCTCGAGCGGAGGCAGCGCCGCCGCGGTCGCGGCGGGCATGGCCACGGTCGCCATGGGCACCGACATGGGCGGCTCGATTCGCATCCCGGCTTCATGCTGCGGCGTGGTCGGCTTACGACCGTCGCCGGACCGGGTACCCAGCGAGTTGGTCGACCCGGCGGGGCTTTCCGTGATCGCCCCGCTTGGGCGCACGGTCGCTGATGTCAGGCTGTTGTTCTCGGTGATGGCGGCCTCCGCTGCACCTGCGAAATCGCCGATCGCGAAGGGCCTCCGGATCGGCGTCGCCGACACGACCGCGCTCGGGATGGACGCCGCGTGCTCGGACGCCTGCCGGCGGGCAGCCGACGCGCTCGAGTCGGCCGGGCATCGCGTGGAGAGGATCGCATGGGAGTCGGAGGCGGTGGCGGCGGGCTACGGGGTGGTGCGGCGGGCCAGCATGGCGTCCTTCCCCGCCGACCCGCAACTGTTCGCCCCCGGCATCCGCAAGCTGGTCGAGCAGGGGCGCGCCCTCTCCGCGCTCGACTACTTCCAGGCTTTCGAGAGCGCAACTGGCGCCGCGAATCAGGTCGTGGTGAAACCGCTGCTCGCCGACTTCGACTTGCTGCTCACCCCCACCCTGGGCCTGGTCCCGATGCCGATCGAGGCCGTGCCGCCGTTCCTCAGCGAGCCGTATGGGCGCTACATCCAGTTCGTCCTGCCGGTGAGCTTCGCCCACACGCCGGCGGTGTCGGTCCCCGCCGGGTTGCACGACGGGCTGCCGGTCGGCGTGCAGCTGGTCGCGCCGTCGGGGCGCGAGTGGCAGCTGCTCGCCCTGGCGGAGCAGCTCGAGGCGGTGCCGGGCTTCGGTTTCCAGCGCCCACCAGACGCCGCCTGACAATGTGTACGTGATGAAAGCTCAAAAGGTCGAACTGTTCGTCTGTCCCATGGTCACCCCGGCCGACACGACGGGGCTGCAGGCGCTGGCCGACTCGGGAAAGATCAATCCCGACACGCTTGTCGCCCTGGTCGGAAAGACCGAAGGGACCGGCGCCCACGACGACTGGGGCCGCGTATGGGCCGACGTGGTCCTGCGCGAATGGACAGGGAAGTTCCTGGGCATTCCGGCGGGCGACGTTGCGAAGCAAGTCATCTTCGTGCTGTCGGGCGGGTGCCCGGGCGTGATCACGCCGCACATTGCGGCCGTCACCCGGGAATTCGTCGATGTTCCCGATCAAAGCGGCGCCGCGGGCGGCGAGAAGATGCTGGTCGTCGGCCGCGCCGGGTCTGATCCGATGCCGCCCGAGGAGGTCGGCCGGATGGGCCAGATCCGCAAGGTGGCCGCAGCCACGCACGTGGCGATGGCTGATGCCGGCCTCACCGATCCCAAGGACGTCCACCTCGTGATGGTCAAGGTGCCGGGCCTGACGACCGCGAGCATCAAGGACGCGGAGTCGCGCGGGAAGACAGTGGTCTCGCACGACCTGACGTTCGGACCCGAGGGCGCCGGCGTATACGCCAACGACGCGGCGGCCCTGGGGGTGGCCATGGCGCTGGGCGAGGTGCCGGAGTCGTCGCTTTCGGACGGCGTCGTGCGCCGAAACTGGGATCTGTACTCGGAGGTCGCGATGACCTCGTCCGGCGGCGAGAAGCGCCACGGCGAGGTGGTCGTCTTCGGCAACTCGGTCACGTCGCAAAGCCGGATGCGGATCGGCCATGCGGTCACCCGCGACTTCATCGACGCGGAGGGAGTGCGGAACGCGCTGCGCGCCGCGGGTTTGAAGTTCAGCGCCTTGCCGTCTGAGGCCGATCTCTCACGACTGGTGCATGTTTTCGCCAAGTCGGTCATACCGGGCAGCGATCAGATCCGCGGCCAGAGGATCACGCTGCTGGACGACGCGGACGCGTATCAGATCGGGAAGGCGCTGGGAGGGATGCTGGTGGCGTCGGTGACCGGCCGCACCACCAACTACGTGAGCGGAGGAGAGCGCAACTCCCACCAGGGGCCGCCGGGCGGCAACATCGTCGCCGCCGTCGTCAGGTCGGATCGGGCTTAGTAGCGCACCGCTTGCGCCAAACGTGCGCATCGGACACGGTGATAGCGCACCGCTTGCGCCAAAGGTGCGGAATCGGCGCCAACCGAATCATCCACCCGTCAGCTCGAACAGCTTCAGAGGTGACAGCGGCATCTCCGTGATTGGGACGCCAAGCGCCTCCTCAATCGCGGCAGCGAGCACTGCTCCGACCGGGATCACGCCGGCCTCGCCCGCGCCCTTGATGCCCAGCGGGTTCAGGGGTGATGGCGTCTCGATGTGGTCGATCTCGATCGCGGGTATCTCCGTCGCGTAGGGCATGAGGAACTCCATGAAGGAGGCGTTCCGCAGCTGTCCGTCGGCGTCATAGGCGAGACGCTCGTAGAAAGCGCCGCCGATCCCCTGCGCCACACCACCCTCGATCTGGCCCTCGACGACCATCGGGTTGATCAACCGACCGCAGTCGTGGACGACGACGTACTTGAGAATTTCGAGCCGGTAGGTCTTCGGGTCGACGCGCACATACGCGGCGTGGCAGCCGGCCGCCCACGCGGACCCGACCGGGCTGAAGTATCCGGTCGCCTCCAGACCAGGCTGCTCTCCCTCTGGCAGCGGCGGTCCGGGCCGTGGCTTGGCTGCGAACTGGGTTGCTGCTTCCGTGCCGCCACCGAACGCATAGCGCATCGGGTTGGAGAGCACTGCGACTGCGGCGAGCGGGATGCCGCGGTCGGGCGATCCTTTCACGCGCACACTGCCGCCCGCGAGCTCCAGGTCGGCGGGATCCGCCTCCAGGTGCTCGGCGGCGATGTGCTTCGCCTTCTCCGCGACCATCCCGGCGGCCACCGCCATGGCGTTGCCGGCCATGATCGCGGCGCGGGATGCGAACGTGCCTACGCCCCACGGGAATCTGCGCGTGTCGCCGCTCGACACCTCGACGTCGGAGACGTCCACTCCCAGCTGGTCGGCCACGATCTGCGCCCAGACCGTGGCATGCGCCTGCCCCTGGTTGGGGATGCCGGTGGCCGCTACCACCTTGCCCGAAACCAGAATCTGGACATGCGCGCCCTCGTACGGCCCGACGCCGGTCCCCTCGACGTAGGGGCTCAGGCCCATACCGACGTGGTCGCCCGCGGGCCGCGGGCCGAGCATCTCGACCGCGCGCTCGACAAGCGCCGGGTAGTTGCCGCTGTCGTAGACGACCTGGTTTCCGTCCTGCCACACGACCCCGACCTCGTAAGGAAACTGATCGGGTGCGATGAGGTTCCGGCGCCGGACCTCGGTGCGGTCGAGGCCGAGCTCGGCCGCGATAGCATCCAGCGTCCGCTCCATCACAAAGCAGGCATGCGGGCGGCCCGCGCCGCGATAGGGCGAAGTGGGTATCGCGTTGGTGTACACATCGCGGAACCGCACCCGGTAGTTGGGCACGCGATACGGACCTGGCACCTGGGCGGCGGTGATGATCGGCAGGATGATTCCGTAGGGCGTGTACGCGCCCGCGTCGTGGATGAAGTCGACGCTGAGCGCCAGGACGCGGCCCTCGCCGTCGAAGCCGACCTCGATCTCATGCACCTGCCCGCGTTCCTGATTGACCGCGGTGAAATGCTCCTGGCGATCCTCGGTCCACTTGACCGGACGGCCGAGCCGCATCGCCGCGAACGGGACCAGCAGCTCGTCGGGATAGAACAGCATGATCTTCGGCCCGAAGCCGCCGCCGACGTCGGGGGCGATGACGTCGACGTCCGATTCCGGGAGGCCGAAAAGCACCGCGAGCCCGCCGCGAATCGAGGTCGGCGACTGCGTGGAGTCGTAGACGGTGAGCCTGTGCTCGGATCCGGACCACCGAGCCCAAACGGCGCGCGCCTCCATGGGGCTCGCGGCGCCGCGCTCGAAGCGGAGGCGCAATTGCTTTCGGTGGGGCGCCTTGGCCAGCGCGGCCTTCACATCCCCCACTTCCTGAAGCATCTCCGCCGCGACGTTGCCGGGCACGTCGTCGTGCACGAGGTGTTGCGCGGCCGCCGACACCTCGGGCGTGATCACGACCGGCAGCGGCTCGTAGTCGACCTCGACGAGGTCGGCGGCGTCCTCGGCGATGTAGCGGTTCTCGGCGACCACGAAGGCTACTGCCTCGCCGACGTAGCGCACCACCGTTGAGGCCAGGCATCTCTGCGTGCGGCCGTGGGTGAGGTTGGGGTGGGGGATGAGGATCGGCAGGTCGGTGGAGCCGAAGGGAAGGTCGGCGGCGACATACACGGCCACCACTCCGGGCAGCGCCCGCGCCGCGGTCACGTCTACTGATTTGATGCGCGCGTGCGCGAAGGGTGAGCGCACGAGGCACGACTCGAGGGCGCCCTCGCCATTCTCATTAATGTCGTCGGTGAAGTGGCCACGGCCGCGCAGCAGCCGGTCGTCCTCGACCCTCTGCACCCTCGCGCCAAACCAGCGGGTGGTCACTTCTTCGAGAGCTCCGCGGCGCGGATGACGGCGCGGCGGATCGATGCGTAGCCCGTGCAGCGGCACAGGTTGCCGCTGATGCCTTCATCGACCTGCTCAGGAGTCGGGTCGGGATGATCGCGAAGCAGACCGACCACCGACATCACGAATCCCGGCGTGCAGAAGCCGCACTGCAACCCGCGGCACTCGTGGAAGGCCTGCTGCACGGGATGAAGCGGCGCGTCCGTGGCCGCCAGGCCCTCGATGGTCGTGAGCTCGTGTCCCACTGCCTGCACGGCGAGCATCAAGCACGAGCGGATGGGTGCGCCGTCGAACAGGACGGTGCAGCAGCCACAAACGCCGTGCTCGCACCCGACGTGGGTGCCGGTGAGGCCGAGGTCGTGGCGCAGGTGATCCGACAGCAGCCGGCGCGGATCGACCGGTGCGGGGTGCGGGACGCCGTTGACCTTCACGCGGCAAAGAGCCTGTCGGTGAGGACCTGCACGAGGTGAAGGCGAAACTCCGGCGTGGCCTCCAGGTCGCCGCTGGGCTGCAAGCCGTGCGTGGGATTTTTCGGATCTGCCAGCACGGGCGTGGAAGCCACGCCGAACAGAGCCAGACGATCGCCGGCGCGCACTGCGCCCGCAAGGGCGAAGTCGCCGTGCCGCCGCGACTCCTCCGCGATCGCGGATCTCTTCGGTGACGCTGGGAACCACGCCTCGACCAGCAGCTCGTCCTGGGCGAGCGCGGACTGCATGACGCTGGTGAAGAGATCGGCGGCGGGGATCGTGCGCTCGCCCCGCGTCGAGCGTGCGACCACGTGCCCGCCCAGCGCCAGCAGCACCGCCGGCAGCTCGGCGGCAGGGTCGGCATGGGCCAGGCTCCCGCACAGGGTCCCGCGATTGCGGATCACGCGATGCGCCACCAATCGAACGGCCGCGGACAAAAGCGGACACACCCTGGCGACCACCTCCGAGTCCTCGACGCCCGCATGTCGCACGAGCGCCTGCACCGCGACACCGCCATCCCGCTCGTAAATGCGGTCCAGGTTCGGGATCCGGTTGATGTCGACGATGTGCGCGGGCCGCGCGAGGCGGAAGTTCAGCAGCGGGACGAGCGATTGGCCGCCCGCCAGCACCTTGGCGTCCTCCAAGGAGGCAAGCAGTGCGACGGCCTCGTTGATGGACCCCGGCGCGTGGTACTCGAACGGCGGCGGCTTCACCTCACTCCAGGATGGCGACCGCGCGGCACGGCGACGCCTCGCCGCCCTGGAAGCGCCACGGAAAGCATCCGAACAAGATCTTCTGGTCGAGCACCTGATCGATGTGCCCGCCGAGGTTCTCGATGTGGATCACATCGTGCGGAAACAAGAGTGTGTGCATGATCTGGTAGTCGGCCTTCGGGAAGATGTCGTCGAGGCGGCGGCCAAGCTTCTTCTCCGCCTCCTCGGCCTCATCGGCGCGTATGCGCCGAATGACCGTGTTCATGGGGTGGTCGGCGCTGCCGGCGTCGACCGCGATCCACCGCACGCCGCGATTCAACACCCATTCCGCGAAAGCCCGAGTTGGCCCCGGGTGGCGGATGAAGTATTTGGTCTCGTCGACCTGCGAGCGGTCGGCCCAGTTCTCTGGGTAGTGGCGGTGGTAGCCGGTATGGATGACGAGGATGTCGCCGCGGTCGATGCGGAGGCCGGTGTCCTTCTCCCAGCGCTCGAAATGCTCCGGCCCGTACAGGTCGTAGTCGCCGAGGCCCATACGCTCGAGGTCGACGACGCAGGCCGGGCCGATGAGGAAGTCGAGCGGAAGGTCGCCGACGAACTTGCCGCCCGACAGGAAGTGTGCCGGCGCGTCCAGGTGGGTGGTGACGTGCAGGGTCATCGTGATCTCCTGGCCGCCGGCCTTGTCGAACGCCAGGCGCTTGGTCCAGCGGATCGCGGGGCCGGCGTAGCCGGCGAAGGCGGGAGTGTGGAGCGAAAAGTCCTGGGTGAGGTCGATGAACTGCACCTTGGGGATCGCTCCGGTCATGCGCAAACAATGCACATGCGCGCGGGAGCCTGCAAGCTACAGGTATGACGCACCAGAGTGTTTCCGCCGACCAGTTCGTGTCCTTGCTGAAGAGCCTGCGGGCGGTGCGGCAGTTCGTCGACCAACCCCTGCCGGCCGAGGCCGTCCGCGACATTCACGAGGTGATCCGGTGGTCCGGCAGCGCGAGCAACCGCCAGGAGTTCCAGGTCGTGTGGATCGAGGACCGGGCGACCCTCCGGCGGCTATCGGAGCTGAGGGGATACGTGAAGCACCTGGCTCTGGCGGCTGCGGGGGCAGTGATCGTGACCTGGATGGAGCGCGACGAGCTCAACGCATTCGACGAGGGGCGGATTGCCGAGCGGATCATGCTGGCCGCTCATGCCTTCGGGATCGGGTCGAGCATCGGGTGGTTCGTGGGCGATGCGCGGGCCGGGGCGGCGAAGGTGCTCGAGGTGCCGGCGGGGCGGACCGTGCGAACCGCGATCTCGCTCGGCTACCCGGCGGAGGGGGCGCTGCGAGGGGCTCGGCGGAAGCCGTTGGGGGAGCTGGTTCGTCGGGTCGGCTGACGAGCATGGACACGGTCTCGGCAGTCGCGGTTGTGCTGGTTGAGGGGATCAGCGACCAGCTGGCGCTCGAAGCGCTCGCTGCGCGCCGCGGCCTGAATCTTGATGGGGAGGGCATCGCCATTATGCCGATGGGAGGTTCGAAGAACATCAGGAGCTTCCTCGATCGTTTCGGCCCTCAGGGCTTGAACCTCAAGCTGGCCGGCCTCTGTGACGCCGCGGAGGAGGGCGACTTCCAGCGCGCTCTGGAGAGGGCCGGTCTCGGCTCCAACCTCACTCGCTCCGACATGGAACGACTCGGTTTCTACGTCTGCGTCGCGGACCTGGAGGACGAACTGATCCGCTCCCTCGGTCCTGCTGCCGTGGAACGGGTCATCGACGCGAGAGGTGAGCTGGAACCGTTCCGAAGCTTTCAGAACCAGCCTGCGTGGCGAGAACGCACCCATGAGGCGCAGCTCCGCCGCTTTTTCGGCACGCACGGGGGGCGAAAGATCGAATCGGCGGCGTTGCTCGTCGACGCCCTGGATCTCGACCGAGTGCCTCGCCCGCTCGACCTCGTGCTTGCTCACGTCGTTGAGGCCGATAGCAGGCCTCGAGATCAGTCGCGAGAAATTAACAAGCCCAACGCTTGACGACCAAACAGGTGTTCGTATGATTTCCTCATGATCACTGCCGATGGGGCACTTGCACCCTTCATGCCAGACGTGGCCCGACTCCGCGCAGCTGTGGAGGCCTTTCGCCGCCGGCCCAAGGTCGGCCGCACGCAGGAGCAGATCAGCCACGAGCTGGCCGAGATCCGTCAGGTCTGCGACCTCATTGAGCTCGAGTTCTCGGATCTGGCGAGTGAGTTCGCCTCCACCGACGAATACGACCTGCAGGGCTTCGACAGCGCCATCTCCTGGATCAAGGAGATTTGCCACATGTCTGGCGGGGCGGCTGCCGATCGCGTTTGCGCAGGCCACCAGCTGCAGCGTCTGAGCCAGAGTGAGGAAGCCGTGGTCGAAGGCCGAATCGGTTTCGCCCATTTCGTGCTGCTGGCTCGGACCGCGGCGGCGATTGGCGGGCATTTTGATGAGACCAAGCTGCTCCGGAAAGCGACCGAGCTCAGCGTCAGGCGCTTCCACAACGCGTGCATGCACGCTCGGCATGCCGCCAACCCTGAGGGTTACGTGAACGAAGAGAAAGAGGGCGTGGAGGCCCGCAGCCTGACCCTGACCACTGCCGACGATGGTGTGGTCCTCGTTCAGGGCATCCTCGACAAAGTGGGCGGCGCCGCGCTGCGCACGGCGCTCGAGCCATTGGCCAAGCGCGCGGGCAAAGATGACCATCGCAAACTCGATCGTCGGCTGGGGGATGCGCTCGTCGACCTTTCGATGCACGCTCTCGACAACGGTGTGCCCAGCCGGCGCACGCACATGCAGGTCACGACCTCGTTGGAGACGCTCCTCGGCGTGAGCGGCGCGCCGGCGGCGGAGATGGAATTCTCACTCCCGATCTCGGCCAAGGCAGTCGAGCGCCTGTCGTGCGACTGCAGCGTCACCCGCATCCTGCTCGACTCCGAGTCCATGGTCATCGATGTCGGACGCGCCAAGCGGGTGGTATCGGGCTCACAGAGCAAGGCTCTCAAGGCTCGCGACCGTGGCTGCGTTTGGCCCGGTTGTGATCGGCCGGCAACCTGGACGTCGGCGCACCACGTCGTGCACTGGATCCACGGCGGGGCAACCAACCTTCCCAACCTAGTCCTTCTGTGCTACCGGCATCACTGGATGGTTCACGAAGGCGATTGGCAGATAGTGCGCACCGATGATGGGTGTGTCCATACGGTTCCGCCAATGATTGAATTCGGGCCGCGATCCCGCGGGCCGGATTAGACCGGGCGCCTAGTCGTCTGCTTCGCCTGTATTGGATTTGGTGTTCGGCGCCGGAGCCGGGAGAGGGGCCGAGCAGTTGCCGTTCTTACCCAGGTCGCTGTGGGCGATCTGCTTGACGTAGCCGCCGCCCTTCTTGGCATGGGCTGCCTGCGAGACGTAGAAGCCGTGATTGCAGGGATGGGCGCCACCCTGCTTCGCGCTCATCTCGGCGGTGGTAGTGGAGGGAGCCTGCGAGTGGCGTGAAGCCTGAAGGTGGGTGACTATCACCACCCCATCCGCCAGCACGCCGAGGCCAATCACGGCCACGACCACCAGGAGCAGCGTGTTCAGCCGCGGCAGGCGGTTGGTGATCACAGTGACTGTATTAACGCAGCAACGGGCTAACCCTTGCCACGCTCCAACACCGCCACCAGGTCGCGCGCGGAGATGAGCCCGACGGGCAAACCGTCAGCATCCACCACCGGCAGGTGTCTGATGCCCAGGGTCATCATCTTGACCGCCACCACGGCCACCTCCTCATCGTCGCTTACGGTCGCCGGGTCGGCGGACATGACGACGTCCGCCTTGGTCAGTTGCGGGTCGATGCCGTCGGCGATCGCACGCACCAGGTCTCGCTCCGTGATGATTCCGAGCAGCCGGCCTTCGGACATCACGGCGACGGAGTCGGTGTCGTCGCCGCGCATCCTCTTCGCCACCTGCGCGAGGCTGGTTTGTGGCTCGACCGAGAGCAGGCGTCCAGGCGGCACATCCCTGACCTTCATGCGACTTCGTACCTGATCGGCACCATCCGCTGCGAGCTCTTCGGCGGCCGGTTGTAGCTTCGCTTCTGTCGCGGAGGCAGCTTGATCTTCTCGTGCGGCACGTCTTTGTATGGAATGAGGCCGAGAAAGTGGGTGATCAGGTTGAGATGGGCGGCCCGCTTGTTGTCCGTCTCGACGACGTACCAGGGCGCCTCCTTGATGTCACAGAAGGCAAACATCTGGTCCTTCGCCTCTGAGTAATCGACCCATCTCGCCCGCGCCTGCAGGTCCATCGGACTCAGCTTCCAGCGCTTGCTGGGATCGTTGATCCGCCCGAGGAACCGCCGCTCCTGCTCTTCATCGCTCACCGAGAGCCAGTACTTGATCAGGATGATTCCGGAACGAACTAGCATCCTTTCGAACTGCGGGCAGGTCAGCATGAACTCATCGTATTCGGCGTCCGTGCAGAAGCCCATCACATGCTCCACGCCCGCACGGTTGTACCAGCTGCGGTCGAACAGCACCATCTCGCCCGCCGAGGGCAGATGCGCGATGTAGCGCTGGAAGTACCACTGCGACCTCTCCTTCTCGGTCGGCGCCGGCAGCGCCACCACTCGGCAGAAGCGAGGATTGAGCAGCGCCATGATCCGCTTGATGACGCCTCCCTTGCCGGCCGTATCGCGGCCCTCGAACAGCACAACGACGCGCAGGCCTCGATGCCGAATCCACTCCTCGAGCTGAACGAGCTCGACCTGAAGGCGCCTGAGCTCCTTCTCGTAGTCCTTCTTGGTGAGAGAGTGCTTTTTCGGCGACATGTGCCCGCGCTGAGTTAAGTGGGCGCGACCACCTCCGCAGGCTCCTTCTCCTCGTCGCGCATGTGGCCGGGCCGGAGCAGCTGGTACAGCACGATCGCGCTCAGCGCGCCCAATCCCAGGTTGTTGAACGTGAGGGTCAGCCCACCGATATGGATCGGGATGGCCTGCGTGGCCGGGATCCCGGCGGCGATGATCAGCGGGATCGCCGCCACCGCGAGGTTGGCGCGCTTGGAGAAGTCGACCTTGGCGTCGACCCAGATCTTGCCGCCGATGACCGCGATCAGACCAAAGAGATACATCTCGATGCCGCCCTGCACGCTGACCGGGATGCTACGCACGAGAGCCCCGAAGATCGGGATGAAGCCGAGCAGGACCGCAAAGATCGCCGCGACGACGAAGACCATGATCGAGAAGACTCGCGTGATGCCCATGACGCCAATGTTCTCGGCATACGTGGTTTCACCGGTGCCGCCGAACAGGCCGCTGATCGCGGTGGCGACCCCGTCGCCCATGAAGGTGCGCCCGAGCATAGGGCTCAGGTCGCGCTTCATGATGCCGCTGATCGCGTAGACGTGGCCTGCGTTCTCGGCCACCAGGATCACCGGGATGAAGAAGAACAGGCTCAGCGTGGTCCCGAACTGGCTGAAGTCGGGGAAGCTGAAGGACGGCACGCCGACGATGGACGCGTTGCCGATGGCGTTGAAGTCGATATGGCAGGCGGACTTGGCGTCAGCGCAGGGCGGATAGACGGCCGAGACGATATACCCGATCACGATGCCGATCAGCACCGGCAGCATGCGCGGGAAGCCTCGGAGGTAGACGGCGGCGCCGACCGCGGCCAGCAGCGTGACCATCGCGGTGAAGGGCTCGCCCGCAAAGTTGCCGGTCGCGGCGCTCGCCAGCGCCAGTCCGATCACCGCCACCACCGTGCCCGTGACCACGGGGGGCAGCAGGTACCGGATCGGGTTCACGCCGACGAAATGCACGACGACTCCGATCGCCAGGTAGATGACGCCGGCCATGAAGATGCCCGCATAGGCGAGTCCATGGTTCGCATGCGCGCCCTGGACGGCCAGCACCGATCCTATGAATGAAAAGCTGGAACCGAGGTAGCTCGGCACCTTGAAGCCGGTGATGACGAGGAAGATCAGCGTCGCCACGCCGCTGAAGAAGATGACGGTGTTCGGATTGAACCCCAGGATGAGCGGCACCAGGACGGTGGCGCCGAACATGGCCATCACGTGCTGGAGACCCATCAGGATCGTCTGCGGCCAGGGAAGCCGATCCTCCGGATAGACGACATCGCGCTCTCGCGCAGCAGTGGCTACCGCCATCACGCATTCCCCCTTGCGTTGCGCCCCGGTCCCCCAACCGGGGTTCCCGCGCTATGGTAGCCGCCCGTGTGGACTTTGCGGGATGTCTTTCTACCGGGCGGCGAGGTCGCGGACATCGTCGTCGACGGACAACGCATAACGGCGATCGGCCCTGGCGCCGCGGCCGGCGGTGCGGCGGCCGAGGACGGCTCCGGCAAGGTCCTCCTCCCCGCTTTCATCGACGGCCACGTCCACCTCGACAAGGCGCTCATCCGCGACGAATTGCGCGAGCACGACGGGACTCTCACCGGTGCGATCCAGGCCATCCACGAGCGCAAGCGGCGCTACACCGTGGAGGACGTCAGACGGCGGGCTCGGTCGGTGATCGAGGCCTCGGTGCGGTCGGGGACGACCCGGCTGCGATCGCACGTCGACGTGGACACGATCGGCCGGCTGACGCCGCTGGAGGGGGTCATGGCCGCGGCGGCCGACTGCGCCGACATCGCCGAGGTGCGCACGATTGCGTTTCCCCAGGAAGGCCTGATTCGCGATCCGGGCGCCTATGCATTGATGGAGGCGGCCATGGAGGCGGGCGCCGATGTGGTGGGTGGCATGCCACATTGGGAGCTCGATGAGGCCGGCCAGCGTGAGCACGTCGGCTTGTGCTTCGACCTCGCTCAGCGATTCGATCGCGACCTCGACATGCACGTCGACGAGAGCGACGACGCCGGCATGCGGACTCTGGAGATGGTCGCCGACGAAGCCTTGCGGCGGGGTTACCTGGGCCGGGTATGCGCAGGCCACGTCTGCTCACTCGCGGCCGCGCCATACGACTATGCGGAACGCGTCATCGACAAGTGCGCACGGGCCGGCATCTCCATAGCCGCCAACCCGGTCACGAACCTCGTCCTGCAGGGTCGCGGTGATCGAGGATTGATACGTCGAGGCTTGACGCGCGTCGCTGAGCTGCGCGCGGCAGGCGTGAACGTTCTCTTCGGTCAGGACTGCGTCAAAGACGGCTTCTATCCCTTCGGAAGAGGCTCGATGCTCGAGGTCGCCTTGATCTCGGCGCACGCCGCGCACCTGACGACTAGGTCAGACCTCGCGTTCGTGCTGCGCGCCGTGACCGAAGCGCCCGCAAAAGCGATGCGGCTGGCCGACTACGGGCTCAATGTGGGTGCGCGGGCAGACCTTCAGCTGCTGCCGGCGCCGTCATGGGAGGAAGCGCTGCGCCTGCAGCGGGCGCCCGAGAAGGTTTGGTTTGCGGGCCGGCTGGTCGCAGAGAACAGCGCGGTGTCGAAGCTTCACCGTCGCTGATCGATCGTTACCAGCTGTCGTGGGGCACGGGTCGCAGCTTGGCCGGCCTGGCGGCGACCGCCGGCTGGTCCCTCACGACGACCACAGGAATGTGCCTGCACGTGTCGTCGGAGCGAAGGGCCTGGATCAAGGCCAGATTGCCGAGACCAGATCTTCCCAGGTGGGCAAAGATGACCTTGGGCGCCACCTGTTTGGCACGGGCGAGCGCATCCGCCTGGTTTTGGGCCACGAACACCGTGTAGCCCTCACCTTCGAGACGCGCGGATTGGGATGCGCGCGAGGTCAGCTCGTCATCGACGAGCAGGGCGGTGCGATTGAGAGTGTCCATAGTCGAACCTCGTATCTCCTTCGGGGCTAAGGGATCGGCAGGTTCACGGGAGGAAACGCCAGCCTGTCGGGTCGGGTCTCCAAGCAGTATGGACCTAAAGCAAAAGCCCGGCCCTCCGATAGGGCCGGGCCGTTGGCGCTAGTCGTTAGACCGTTGCGGGGGTCGGGATGAGGCCGAGCTGGCTCATCGTCTCGAGCATGTCGAAGTAGATCCGAGCCTCGGTGATCTTTCCGTTCTCGATCTTCAAGACCTGAATGCCCTTGCTGTTGACCTTCTTGTTGGTCGGCTGGATGGTACCGTTCGGGCTCTCGAACGGCCCGGTGTGGATGCCTTCCATGACGACTTCCTGGACGACCCACGGGGCGTTCACGATCTCGTTGCGAACGGTCATCTTGCCGTTCGGGTAGGCCGTAAGCCAGTTCTCGGCGTACTCAGTTGCTTCCTTGGCGGTGTGCGCCTTGAAGCCGCCGGGAGCCTCGAACTTGATGTTGTCGGCGTGAAGCGCGAGCAGCGCCCTCTCGTCGTGCGAGTTGAAAGCGGCGACGAAACGGGCGGCTGTGTCTTTGACTTCAGTCATGTGGTCTCCTCCTAAGGAGTAACCGCGAAGCGGAGGGCCAAGAAGGCGGCTGCCGTGGGCAACCGCGAGAGCCGTTCGGGCTCTAGCTCAGTCCAGAAACTGTCGCC
>Ga0207646_10000791_pt1 | contig 41113 bp, 27 predicted proteins | sample KBSK5502metaG_FD_184343 | JGI IMG/M metagenome (GOLD analysis project Ga0207646, IMG submission 184343) | Corn, switchgrass and miscanthus rhizosphere microbial communities from Kellogg Biological Station, Michigan, USA - KBS K5-50-2 metaG... | ecosystem: Host-associated > Plants > Roots >... | reverse complement strand
TCCGCGCTGGAGCAATACCGTCACAGTACGCTTATCCGAAATCACAATCTCGCTATTCTCATCGGCCGGGCAGCCCGAGTCAACGTGGCGAATAGCCATTGAGCGGGTACCAGCAGGCGATCAGAACATCAGCTTGGCTCCGAGTTGGATCACGCGCGTGGTCACGCCTTGCACGCCGCCGCCGATGGAGCCGAACGTTGCCGAGCGGATATTTCGGTCGAGCGTGGAAGGATCCGGGTTGAAATGATTCGTCAGGTTGAAGATTTCCGTCCGAAATTCGAATAGCCGTCCCTCGGCGAGCCGAAATGTCTTGTTCACCGAGAAGTCTGCGTTGGCCATGCCTGGCAGCCGGATGGCATTGGTGCGAGGGGACGTACCGAAGCGGCCGAAGGGCGCTTCCACGAAAGCAGCGGTGTTGAACCACCGTTTCCACGTGCGCTGGTCGCGCGGCAGGTTGCCGTTTTGTCCGGCAACCGAGTCCGGTCGCGAGTTGATTCCCGTACCGGTTGTGTCCACATTATTGGTTACAGGCGCGGGGAAGCCGCTCTGGAAGGTGACGATGGTCGAAACCTGCCAGCCGTCGAGCAGGGCTCGCTTAACGCCTTGCGTCCCCCGGAAAAACGGCACATCGTAAAGCACGGTCTGGACAAAGCGGTGCGGCAGATCGAAACCCGACACGGACCGATCGGCACGGAGATTGAAGATGTCTTGCGGGGTGCCGATGAAGTTACCGCCGCCCACCTGTCCTCCGATATCGTTCGGACCAGAGATCGACTTCGACCACGTATATGCGGTCAGAAAAGTGAGACCGCTCCCGACGCGGCGCTCCGCCTTGACTTGCAGAGCGTGGTAGATGGCGTTGCCGATCGACTTGTCGGAGCGAACATTGCGCTGGTACGCCTGGTTCGGCCGGCGCGCATTGAGCGAAGCCAGACCCGGCGTGCGCGGGTCGACAATCTCGATCGGCCGGTTGAGGTCTTCGAAGGTGACGATGAGGCGCGTGCTCTTGGTGCCCACGTACGCCAAATCGACGAGCATCTTTCCCGGAAGGCTCTTCTGCACGTCCAGGTTCCACTGCTGAACGTACGTGTCGCGCAAATTCTGGTCGTTGCTCACCGCGAAATTCAGCGCGCCGGTGGTGACAGCCGACGAGAATGGGTCGTTGAAGAAGAGATTGGGAGCGCCGCTGGGATTTCCGATAACGCTCGCGCCGGCGGTGGCCTGAGCCCCCTCGGCCATTGCGAAGATCGCGTTCGAAATCTGCGGCGTGTAGTACCACCCGTACGCGCTGCGAATCACCATGTCGTTTGCCAACGACGGGCGGTAAGCAAAACCCACGCGGGGCGCCCAGTTATTGCGGTCCGGTGCGATCAGCGCGCGCCCGTACCGCGAAGTCTGAGGCGTCGTTATGCCCCCGACGATCATGCCGTTCAGTTCAATGTTAACGAACTTGTCATCGACTTGCTTGTAAGGCTGAAAATAATCGTAGCGCAGGCCGAGGTTGACCGTGAGCCTCGGAGTGAGCTTCCAGTCGTCGTTGACGTAGTACGACTGCCACCAGTTCCACAGGTTCGTCGATGTGTGAGCCGGATTGATGCTCGCGTTGCGCAGATAACCGAGCATGAAATCCGCCAGCGCGCTTCCAGTGTAGGTACCGTCGAAGCTGAAGCTGCCGCGGGGCGCGCGTGCCTGTTCGAAGGTCACCTGCCGTTTTGCGATATCGGCGCCGAACTTAAAGAAGTGCGTGCCGCGCTGCAACGAGACAGAGTCGACGAACTGGAAGATTTGGTTTGAGCGGTCGCGGGGCCCAATCTGGCGCTGCAGATTGTACATGTTGAAGACGCCGTCCGGGCCGTTGATGTTGATGGTCGGCGGCCCATATTCCTTCGGGAGCCGTGAGGCCAGCGGAAGCCCCATCTTTCCGACGACATCGTAAGCGGGATCGTTCGTTGTTCCGAAAATCTCGGTCTCAAAGAACCTGTGCCATCCGCCCCGCAGTTCATTAATAAAGGCCGGGCCGAACGTATGCGTCCACGCGCTCACGTAGTTCTGCGAGCGGCCCAGGTTGTTGCGCTCGTCGTGACCCCAGTACGGAACCCCGGCCTCGTACGTGTCGTTGATAATGTAGCGTCCGGAAAGAGAATCCCTGGTGGAAAAGAGATGGTCGATACGACCGTTGTAATTGTCCTGCGTCGAAACAGCGCTGCTGGGCGTGGTGGCGAAGTTCTGCGTTCCCACCAGGGTGTTGGGTTGCGGCATGAACTCGAGAAACGCCAGCGCCTCCTTGCTCAGCCGCGAGGGCGGAATCACGTTGTTGGAGATACCGATGTTCAATGGGTCGCGCAGCGTGATCGGGGCGCCAGTGCGCGCATTGGTGAGACCACGGAAATCACCCGTCCGCGTGGCTGTCGGGGGGACTAACGTTAGCGAACTGACTGCGCCTTGCGCCAGCCGGCCGGATTCCCAGTTGAAAAAGAAGAACGTCTTATCAGTGCCCCGGTAGAGCCTGGGGATAAAAACCGGCCCGCCGATGTTTGCGCCAAACTGGTTCCGGTTCAACCGCGGAGGTGCAACACTTTTATCGGCGATCGCATCGTATGCCTGGGTAAGGGCGTCGTTCCGATTGAACTCCCAGAGTGTGCCGGTCACGCGGTTTCCGCCGCGTTTGGTGATCATGTTGATCTGCCCGCCCGGGGCGCCGCCGGATTCCGCCGACGCGTTGCCGGTTTCCACCTTGAACTCGGCGAGCGAATCCACTGAAGGCGAAAACGAGTAGGTCATCGCGTCGTAGTCCATGAACTCAATGCCGTCGATGAGGTAGCGGTTCGCCGTGTCGCGCGACCCATTCGCCGACATCGCAGTGGAGCCGAACGGCGAATCCTGCTGGCCGATGGAGCCTCGCCCACGTCGGACTGTAATCGAGCCCGGAGTACCCGCCTGCACGCCCGGGATCAGTTGCGCAAGCTGCACGAAGTTGCGCCCGTTGAGTGGCAGGTCCACGATCTTGGGGCCATCGATCACAGTGCCCACGGTGGCATTGTCGGTCTGCAGAGCTACAGCAAAGGCTTCAACGCTTACCGTCTCGGCGACGTCGCCGATCCGGAGTTGCAGGTCCACTCGCGCAGTCTGTTGCACCTGTAACGTGACGCGATCAATTTTTTGAGTCTGGAATCCTGCAGCAACGGCGGTGACCGAATAGTCGCCTGCAGGCAGGAAAGGGAGCGTGTAGCTGCCCGTCTCGTCGGACTTTGTTTCGCGGACTCCATTCGTCGCCAGGTTCGTGACTGTAATCGTCACACCCGGCACGAGGGCTCCCGTCGGGTCCGTGACCGTGCCGGTTACCGTCGCGGTGGTTTGCTGCGCGAATGCTGCGGCTGCCAGGACGGCCATTAGAACAACGCTAGTGATCAACCTCTGAAACACAAAACCACCTCCTTTTTGGCAATGAGCGGAAGCATTGTAACGCGCGACGCGCCGGATTCCTTTCACTCCCATGTTTGGCTCGACGTGCGGACTTGCCGCGCTCGACTGAGCGCTCAATAGGCCCGGAAGAAACTTCCCGCCCCGGCGGAACTTCTCAACCAATGCAGTGGTCAACGTCACCGGACCATGAAGGTTTGTGCGGCTAGCTATCGCGCCAAGCAAAGGTTGGAGGAAAGCTTGTCCAGCGTGTGCGGCCGTGTCAAACTCACGAACCAATGAGACCAATTCATGCCCTGCTTTTCTCTACAGTCCTTGCGCTCAGCCTCGCGGCTGCGCCAAGGGCCGCGAGCGTCGTGATCAAAGTCGATACAAAGATGGAAGCGCCCGCCTGGGCTGTGCTCGAGCGGCGCGTACTCGAGACGAGCGCACCGGCAATGGCGGAGTTCTACCATAAGTATTACGACGAGAACGGCAACGTGCAGTGCGTGCTGCGTTGGGGCGCAGACGACGGGCCGGACGACGCGTTCGAAAACTTCGCCGGATGGCCCGAATTTCACGCGCTCGGCGGAAGCGATGAGATCCTCCGGTTGTACATGAAAGGCGTCGAAGGAATGCTGCGGCAGTACGCCGAGGCGAAAACGACGCAGGTGCCCGCGGGCCGCGGCGGGATGTATTACAAGGAGTTCAGCGCGCAAGCCGACTGGATGCATCACGGTGAAGGATTGAGAGTCTTCAACCGCACGGGTCTTTCCGTTCCCGACGACCCGAAATATCGGGAGCGCGCCCGCCGGTTTGCGGGCTTCTACATGGGCGAGGATCCCGAAGCGAAGAACTACGATCCCGAGCACAAACTCATCCGCAGCCTGATCAACGGGAGCCGTGGACCGATGCTGCGGAAGGCCACTGCACTCGATTGGGTCGGAGATCCGTTCGACATTTCGAAGTTTACGCTCGGCCACAGCGAGCGCAGCTTTGATGAAATGCTCGCGCACTATGAGGAGTACGGCGACGTGGCCGGCGATTCATTCCTGAATCTTGTCGCCACGACATTACCGCTGGATGCCTACCTCGTCACCGGCGACCCGAAATACAAAAAGTGGATTGTCGAGTACATGGACGCCTGGCTGGATCGCATGAAGCGCAACAATGGGATCATTCCCAGCTTCGTCGATCTGGATGGAAGAATCGGAGGGCCCGACGGCAAATGGTGGGGCAACGCTTATGGCTGGGGATTCAGTCCTGTGAATCCTGTCACCGGCAAACGTGAAGACCGCAACCGGATTCCGCGGGCCCTCGTCGGTTTCAACAACGCGCTGTTTGTGACCGGCGATCAAAAATACGTGGATGCCTGGCGGAACATGATCAAATCGATGAACTCCCACGCGAAGGCCATCAACGGACGGCTGCAGTATCCCACCATGTATGGTTCCGATGGCTGGTATGGTTGGCAGGCGCAGCCCTGGAGTGTCGGCGCGCTGGAGGTCTGGTACTGGTCCATGAAGCCCGGCGACCTGGAGCGGACGGCAAAAGACGCGTGGATCGCCTACCTGCAGGGTCAGAATCCAACCTATCCCGAAACCGCGCTACAGCGGGATCTCCAGACCATCCAGAAGCGTCTCGCACAGGTGCGGAGCGATACAACCACACCTGATCAGCGTCTGGCAGACAACATGATGGACTTTAATCCCGTCGCCGTTGATGGACTCATCCGGTTGACTCTGGGCGGCATGCCGCCCGGCCGCGATGGCGGTTTGCTGAATGCGCGGCTCCGCTATTTCGATCCTGTGCGCAAACGCGCTGGCTTGCCCGAAGACGTTGGCGCTCTCGTATCGGAGCTGTCGGACACCCGCACCACTGTTACGCTCGTCAATTTAAATAAGACCGCGCCCCGAGAAGTCGTCGTTCAAGGGGGAGCGTACGCCGAGCACCGGATCGAATCTGTTCAGGCCAACGGCGAGACTTTTGCCGTCAACAGCCCGAGCTTCGCCATCAAGCTTGCGCCCGGCGCGGGCGCGACTCTCACGCTCAAGATGAAGCGTTATTCGGAGAAGCCGACCGAAGGTTTTCCCGCGGCAGTGCGGTGAATTCCGGGGACGGAGTCATTGGAAATTGGAGGTTGGAGGTTTCTGGATTTCTAAATTTAGAACTTCAGAAATTTCCAGTCTCCAATTTCCAATGACTAGTTTTTCCCGCCGCCCTTCATGGCTTGTTCGCTCCTGCCGCCTTCCCTGCGGATGAGATGCGTGACGATACCCTGGGCATTCTTCACAAATTCGATCGATGCCATGCTCAGGCTCGAAAGAAACGTGGTCTGTGTATTCGCCACAAATAAACGGTCCGCCGGATGCGCACTGTCCTGAACGAGTAATTGATCGCCGGCGATGGTTACCACGGCCTGCCGTCCCGGGGAAAACTCATACGTGCCCGCGTACGACGCGAGGACCTGCGGAGTGATCTTCACGCCGCTGACCAGGTGCGTCCCGGAGCGCTCGTTTTCGCAAATGTCCTCGAGCAGCACGGTGTCCGGCACCAGTGTCTTGTCCGCTTTCAGAGTGAACGGTTTCGTGAAGGCCTTGGGATCGTCGATGGTCATTTCGTATTCGAGATGTCCGAAGTCACGACGCCGGAGCCGTTCGGTGATCCGGAGAGACTCCGTTTGAGGATGTCCACCGACGTCGAGCCAGCCCTCATCGTTGAAGCCCGCGGAATTCACGACCAGCGTGTCCTGTTCCCAATGCCCAACGGAATAACCCAGCCAGGTGGGATTCAGATCACTCACGTCTTTGGGAAGTTCGCGCCCGTCGGTATAGATGTTTCGATGTGGACTGTTCGGCGACTCATGAAGCACCACAATCAGTCCGGGAGTCTGGACGATCTGCGACAAACCGCGAAAATTGAGGAAGGGAACGCTGACCGGCAGGCAGCGCGCAAGTGGACTGTCTTTCCTGAAATCCTGGACACGCTGCTGCCGCAGGGCCTCGGCCCAGGGTTGAGTGTCCTCGGGCTTCAGGTTGGCGGCGACGTTGTAGTCGTATCCATAATCACCGGTTCGCCCCGCGCGCCAAATGCCTGACAGGTCCGGCTTGCCGTCCGCGGTTCGAGGCGCCGGCGCGGAAAGGTTCGCCTTGCCATCCGGCAAGCGAGGGATTCCCGGTGTTTTGTAGTTGAGCCACTGTGCACCAGCGGGCACCGACAACGCGCACGCGAGTGCGGCCGCAGCAACAGGCATAAAGCGAACGTTCATTTGTAGCCTCCGTGCCGACGATAATAGACGCTATGTCATTTTCCGACAACAAAGAGGTGGCCGGCATTCTGCGTATAGATCTTACCGTCGGCGCCCAATGAGGCCGGAGTGTAGGCCGCACCAAGAGCCAGTTGCTGGAAAATGTTTTGTCTTAATGTGCCGCCCTGGTTAATGGCATAGAGATTTCCGTCCTCGCTGTTTGCGTAGACGACTCCGTTGTTGTCGATAACCGGGGCGTTGACGCACCATTCGAACGAGTTGGGGTGATCGGACACGCATTTTATCGACCCGTCTGGGTTTCGGACGCAACTCTGCGTGTTGTGATTTTTGAACTTCCACTCCACCGTCAGATTCGGACTGAGCTGAGTGACGAAGAACTCCTCCGGACTGTCCGGGTTCGTAGATGTTCGATCCAGGGGACAGACCGAGTCGACGTTGCAGTAGGAGCCAAGCCCACTGTAGTGGTTGTCCTTGATCACGACCGAATACGTACCATCGTGCTGATAAATCGCCGGAGTGACATCCCACCCGAAGCTGTATGCACCCAGGTACGTGCCATCCGCCGCGAAATGCATCAGGTGTCCCTGAGCGTAGTTGTACCGCGTGTAGGAACCGAAAAATAAGCTGCCGTCTGGCGCGATCGTTACGGTTGACGACTCATCGTCCAGAACACGTCCGGCTCCCGGTGTATTCTGTGCGGGATCGTTTCCATAGATTTGGGCATTTCCGGCTGTTCCAAAGTCTCGACAGCCACCGGGCTGGCCGTTGGGCGAGAGTACGCCTCCCTGGCTTGCCGGCACCCCGCATCCATCGTGAAAACGATTGCGCAAGGAAGTTGCCCATTTGAGCGTCAGATTGGGTTTGATAGCCAGCAAAAACCCATTCCGTGATCCAATGACGAAATGCCCGCGCGTGACGACGTAAATAGTTCCATCAGTACCAATGGCCGGCGCTACGTTGATCCCGACGCGCTGCAACCCACAGAGTTCTGTCCCGGGCACGGCATTTGCGCTCGGCGGCCACGGCAGCTGGGAATCGGTGAAGGTGCTGAGGCACTGATCTGTCGCCGCAGGGGCGGCTGGGTTGAGACCAGTGTAGCTGACGAGACTGATCGTATCATTGGGCGCGACCTTGACCAGCCACGAATCCACAGCGTCTTTATGATAGAAGTTGCCGCTGCTTTGAAGCTTGAGAGCGTTGTAATAGATGTTCCCGCTGCTGTCGGCGGTTAACGGGCTGATCGTGAAGATGTGATCATCCAGGTTTCCATCCGGCGTAAGAAACTGTGCCGGGATGATACGCTTCACGGCTGCTCCGTTGCTCTTATTCAGCTTGAAAATGGATCCTCCCGCCCCGGGGTCGTACATGAATCCGTTAGCCAGTGCGGCGTGGTAGACCGGCTCCCAGAAATCCGCCTGTCCGCCTGGCGGTACCCAATCGCTCGGAAATGTCCAGACCATGTTGAGCTGTCCACCGGACCAGGTGAATTTGTTCTGTTGCCACGTCTGTGTGGCGTAGGTTCCGACGGTGTAAGAGCCTGCTTTCGATTCCATGTATACGTCGTTGCCCTCGACCAGCGGCGTCTGATAATGCGCCAAGAGATCGCCGCCGTTTTTCGCCTGTTCGTCGGGCACGAGCGGGTCGTATACGATATTCGCCAGAATCCGGTTGAGCGGCTGGCCTGAGACGTTGAGAAAGCCCGTGTGTTGTGGGTTCTGAGCCCATTGCGGCCAGGTCAAAGTTGGACTCTGGCCAGAGACCGTCGTTAGTACAAGGCTCACACCGCAAAGACCAACAATCACGGTGCCAAGGAATACCCTGAGATGTTTCGGTTTCATCGAGTTCTCCTTCGAATGGACTAACAGTTAGTCGAACTACCCTTTCTGGATTCCGTGCCAAGGTGGGCTGCCGTTACGTGGGTTTCTCGCAAAAAAGAGGTCTGTAGCCTACGTGCCGACGATAATAGACGCTATGCAGGGAGAGATCAAATGAGCGAAGACCCCACAGGAATCGAAAAACTTCAGGAACTGATCACGCGCGGGCCGTTCAACCAGTGGCTCAACTTCATAGTGATGAAGACGGGAGAGGATGGCGTCGAGATCAAGGCCGCGTGGCGGGAGGAATGGGTAGTCCATCCCGAGCGCCGTTTCACGCACGGTGGGATCCTTGCCGCGATCGTCGATGTCGCCGCCGACTTCGCGATCGCTGCAAGACTCGGCCGCCCGGTGCCAACCATCGATCTACGCGTGGATTATCACAAGGCCGCGATGCCTGGTGATATCACTGCCAAAGCACACGTCGTGCGTATGGGCAATCAGTTTTCGACGGCTGAAGCCTACCTCTATAACCCTGAAGGAGAGTTGGTGGCAAGCGGTCGCGGCACCTACTTTACAGCCGCACCTAAATAAAGAAGTGAAACTACTGTTTCTCGAAAACTAAAGAATTCGTGATCCGCTGGCCTGTGGCGTCGGTGTAGTCATAGCGGTCCGTCATAATTTTGTCGTCTCTGGATATCGTTCGAGTACTGACCGCGACAGTCTGGCCATTTTGCTTTTGCACAATCTGCACGGTGTAAGGATCGATAAATTTGTACGCGATGGTGCGGTCGATTTGGGGTGCGATGTGCGAACCCAGAGAGGTTGCCAGCGTTGCCACCGTGTGTTGCGCGTACTCCTTGCCGTCGTAGTTCGCGGCGGATATGGCGCCCAGCGACGGAAGCCCGTCAGTATCCATGTTGATCGTGATTGCGACGATGCTGCCGTCGCTGCCCGCAGCGTACTGCCGCACTGAATATGAACCTTTCGGCGGCGGCGGTCCCGGACTGTACGTGGATTTCTCCATGTTTTGCTTCCACGTACCAACGATCAAATTTGCTGAGCTCGCCGGCCCCTGGGCCTGAAGGAAGGTTGACCACACGATCAATGTCGTACCGATAATCAAATTGTGTTTCATCGGAACCTCCTTGGAAGGCAATTCATAGCAATCGCCCGCAAACGTCAAGAAAATTGTAGTAAGCTGTGCGCAAACGGGAGGCTAACATAGTCATGTCCAGATCGATTTTGGCTCTCATCGTTCTTCTCTCGACGTCGGTTTCACTCTCGGCACAATGGCTGAACTACCCTACGCCTGGGATTCCACGAACGCCTGACGGAAAACCGAACCTCTCGGCTCCGGCCCCGAGAACCGCGGATGGCAAGCCGGATCTGTCCGGAATCTGGGCAGGCAGGAACAGCGGCAGATATTTTCAGGACCTCAGCGCGAGCGGTGTTGAGATTCCCATGCTGCCCTGGGCGAAAGCGCTGTACGAAGAGCGGAAGGCGAACCTGCAGAAAGGTCATCCATCGGAGCGTTGCCTCGGACATGGTGTGATTGATTTCGATTCGCACCAAACGCCCCGCAGAATTATCCAGAGTCCTGGCGTGATTGCGATTCTCTTCGAGTCGTACCATCAGTACCGTCAGATCCTGATGGATGGTCGACCTCTGCCCGAAAGCGGCCAGCCTGCGTTTTTCGGTTACTCGGTCGGCAGGTGGGACGGCGACACACTGGTTGTCGAGACCACCGGCCTGAATGACCAGCATTGGCTCGACATGAACGGGCATCCCCAAACCGAATCGGCGCATTTCACGGAACGCTTCCGGCGCCCCAACTTCGGGCACATCGATGTGGAAGTTACGATCGACGACCCGAAGGCGTATTCAAAACCCTGGACCGTCAAACTGCCAGGTTTGGAGTTGCTGCCGGACGTCGACTTGATCGAAGCGATCTGCGAAAACGAAAAAGACTTTCACCGCATGATCGGGAAGTAGCTGGTGTCCTGAGGGAAGGCAACCACAAAGACACGAAGACACAAAGAAGGCCGGCATCAACTGATATTGATGCCGGCCTTCTTTGTGTCTTCGTGTCTTTGTGGTTGCTCTAACCCACGATTTGGGGAATCAACTCGCCGTACACATCGGTGAGGCGCATGTCACGGCCGTTGAATCGATACGTGAGTTTCGTGTGCGTCAGGCCGAGCAGGTGCAATATCGTCGCGTGCAGGTCGTGCACAGATTGGACCTGTTGTTCTGCCTTGAGACCGAATTCATCGCTCGCGCCAATCACCTGGCCACCCTTGACCCCGGCTCCGGCCATCCATACCGCCATCGCGCCCGGGTTATGATCGCGGCCGATGCCTCTTTGCGAGATGGGCATGCGGCCGAACTCCCCATGCCATAGGATCAATGTTGAATCGAGCAGGCCGCGCGCCTTTAAGTCTGTCAGTAAGCCGGCGATGGGAAGGTCGGTTTCGGCAGCGTGAAGCGAATGATTGGTTTTCACATCGACGTGCGCGTCCCATGTGTCGGTGTTCTGGTCGCCCAGCCCTCCGTTAAAAACTTGAACGAATCGCACTCCGTGCTCAACCAGCCTGCGTGCCAGCAGGCACTGTCTGCCAAATGGCTCCGTGATCTTCTCATCCATCCCGTACAGTTTGCGCGTGACTTCGGATTCGTTGCTCAGATCCACGGCTTGAGGCGCGCAGCCCTGCATTCGGAATGCGAGTTCGTAAGAGGAAATGCGTGCAGACAGCTCCGAGTCGCCCGGATATTTCTGCAGGTCCCGCTCGTTGAGCTTCGCTAAGAGATCGAGCCGCGCGCGCTGTTGTTCGGGGGTGAATCCGTCGGGAGGCTTCAAATCCATGATCGGGTCACCCGACGAGCGGAAAGCCGTTCCCTGATAGGCGGCCGGCATGAAGCCCGCGGTCCAGTTGCTGACTCCGGCGATGGGTCCGCCGCGAGGATCCGGTATGGCGACGAAAGCCGGCAGACCGCTTGTTTCCGAGCCCAGGCCATATGTGATCCAGGCCCCCATGGTGGGATAACCCGCCCGAATCTGTCCGGACTGCAGTTCATAGGTCGACTGAACGTGGTCATTGGACCTTGCATAGATCGAGCGAAAGACCGCCATTTCGTCGGCGTGCTGGCCGAGGTTTGGAAAGATCTCGGAGATCTCTATTCCGCTCTGTCCATATTTCTTGAAGTGGAACGGGCTTGGCATCAGCGGGCCAGGATAACCCTGGCGTACATTGATGTCGCCTTTCCCGCTCAGCGGCTCTCCGGCGTATTTTGCCAGCGCGGGTTTGGGATCGAATGTGTCGACGTGGCTTGGACCGCCGGTCATGAACAGAGAGATCACGGCCTTCGCGCGTGGCTTGAAGTGTGGCGGTTTCGGTGCATAGGGATTTCCGCCAAGCGGCGCATTGTTGCAGGCGTCCGATTCCGCCGCCAGCAAGCCATCTTTGTGGAGCAGATAAGCCAGCGCCAGGCCGCTCATGCCGCCGCCCGATTGAAATAGAAAATCGCGTCGGGACCAAAAATACTTCATGGGTTCACCTCATGTAGAGGAACTCGTTCAAGTTCAGCAACACGTGCGTCAGATCGACGAGGGAATGCGTTCCCAACAGATCCGTCCCCAGGGCGAACTCCGTCTCGTCGGGAGAACGCGTCAGCGCGATCCGATACGCCAGCTGGATTTGTTTGACCGGATCATCTCCGGCTTCTTTCCTTACTCTGTCCGCAAGTAACTGCGCTTGCTTCAGGACGAAGTCATTGTTGATGAGGGTCAACGCCTGCGTCGGCACGGTCGATACCGAACGCCTGCCCGCGCTGAAGTTCGGATCCGGCATGTCGAAGACTTCGAACATCGGGAACGCCATGCCGCGTTTGCGATAGACATAGAGGCTGCGCCGCCAGGTATCGGGGCCGTCATCCTGGTTCTTCCAGACGTTGTAAATCGTCGATTTGACCAATGTCTCCGGCAAAGGTGGACGCACCGGTTTGCCACCAACGGTCAGATTCATGGAGCCGCTCGCCACCAGGATGCTGTCGCGCACGACCTCCGCGTCGAGCCTTTGAGTGCGGTAGCGCCATAGATATTGGTTCTGCGGATCCTTCTCGAGGTCCGTGCTGTCGGTATATGCCGACGCCATCTGGTAGGCCTCGGAGGTCATGATCAGTTTGTGGATTTGCTTGATGCTCCAGCCGCGGTTCATGAATTCGACGGCCAGCCAGTCCAGCAGTTCTGGATGCGACGGCGGATCGCCCATCTTCCCGAAATTATCGAGTGTGGGCACAATGCCGCGTCCGAAGTGGTGGTGCCAGACACGATTGATGATCACGCGTGGCGTCAGCGGGTTTTCTCTCGAGGCCAGCCATTCGGCCAGCGCTCTTCGCCGTCCGGAAGTATGACCATCGGCTGGAGGAATCTCCGTCGGTGGATTGCCGTATGTCGCCACGGTCAGGAACCCCGGCTTCATCAAAGACCCGTGGCTGTTCGGATCGCCTCGGACGAGGAAATAGGATGGCGGAACCTGGTAGCGTCCCGGCCCAGTATGCAGGTACGTTCCTTCGCTTTCCTGGATTCTGCACTTCACACAACCGATCACGTCATCGCCGGGACCGAGTGGAGTAAATCGATAGTCGCCATCGGTGGCGATGTCGGCAACGGGAATTGGTTTCGGCTTCTCTTTCTCGAGAGCCGCGATCCGATCGAGCAAAGTCTTTCGCTCGGCGGCGTGTTCGGGAGTCAAAGCGCGCTCTAAAGTACGCGCATTAACATTGAGGCCGCCTTCGATGATTTGCGTTGCCAGTAACTTCTCACCCGGAGTCCGTTCGTTTTCCGGTTTTGCGACCACACGCTGCACGTTTTCCGGATACTTCTTGAGCGCTTCCGCCTTCAATTTTTCCCGATAAGGCGCCTCCACCTGTGCAATCCGCTCCCGAAGCGGTTTGATTTGCGCATCGACTTCCGAGACTTTCTTGCTATAGGCGTCGGCTTCTTCTTTCGGCACCAGGGGATATGTCGTTTCGACATAACCAAAGAGGGCGGACTGCAGCGCGTAATAATCTTTCTGCGGAATCGGATCGAATTTGTGATTGTGGCACCGCGCGCATTGAACCGTAAGGCCCAGCATGCCGCGGCCGATCGTGGCCAGCAGATCGTCCAGGTAATCGAACCGCCGGTCGGGAGTGTCCTTCTCCCGGAAATGGACTCGAGGTCCCGCACGGAGGAACCCGGTGGCGATCATCGTCTCAGCGTTCTTTGTGTCGAGTTCGTCGCCGGCGATCTGTTCCTTGATAAAAGTGTTATAGGGTTTGTCTTCATTGAAGGAGAGAACGACATAGTCCCGATACAGCCAGGCATTCGGCCGATCGAAATCCTGTTCGAAGCCGTCGGAGTCGGCATATCGCGCGACATCCAGCCAATGCCTTCCCCAGCGCTCACCGTAATGCGGGGAAGCAAGCAGCTTGTCGATCAGGTGCTCCCACGCTGCGGGAGAATTGTCTGACAGAAATTCCGCGGTCTCCGAAGGAGTGGGAGGCAGCCCGATGAGATCGAGATAAGCCCGGCGCACCAGCGTCAACCGGTCCGCTCGTGGCGCGGCTTTGAGACCTTTTTCCTGACGGGTCTTTTCAAGAAAGCGATCGATCGGGTTTGTAAGGTTTGCGGAGACATTCGGCAGAAACGCCTGCACCGGCAGCTTGAACGCCCAATAGTTTCGCGCCTCAGGCGAGATCTCCATCGTTTCCAGCGCGGCGAGTGCGGCTCGGTCCACAGGCTGTGCTTTTGCCTCGGCGCCGGCATCCCAGTGCGCGCCTTGATCGATCCAGTTTTTGATTGCGGAAATCTGCTCGGCGGTGAGCTTGCCGTCCATCGGCATGGCCGGCCGTTCGAGTCCGGCGATGCGGCGGTACAACCGGCTGTCTTCCGCTTTGCCCGGCACAATCGCCGCGCCTTTCTCTCCGCCTTTCAGCGCGCTCTCGAGCGATCGCAAATCGAGCTTCGAAAGCTGCATGGCCTCGCCATGACATTTCAGGCAGCTGTTCTGAAGGATCGGCTGGATGTCTTTTGTGAAAGAGACGGGTTCCTGCGCGCGGGACAAGGTGCTGGATGAGGTCACGACCCAGCCAGTCACCGCAAAACCGCAAACTATCGACGCCATAAGCGTTCGCGTGGTCAAGTTTCCTCCCTTTAAGGTATACGAAACTCGAGAGTGATTCTTGCTGGCGGAATCATACTACGAAAACAGTCACCAACTGAATTTGAGGCCCGCGCGGAAGGTTCGCTCGTCAAGGCCGTCGCGTCCGGTATTGCGGATGCCCAGCGCTTCCATGAAGCCGCCGCTATTGATGTTGTTGTTCGGATTCGAGTGGTGCGGCGTATTCGCGACGTTGAACGATTCGATACGGAACTTCAACTCCGACTGTTCACCGAATCGCCACTTCCGGTCTACGCCCATATCCAGATTGACGACGCCGGGTCCCCTCATCGTGTTGGCGCCGCAGGTGCCGAAGCGTCCCGAGGCCGGCACGCGGAAGTCTGACCGGTCGTACCACTGATGAATATCACCGCGTTTGTGCTGCGTCGTGGTGACACAGTCGGCCCTTTGTGTGGAGGCCGAGGAGTTCAGTGTGCTGCTGTCGGCAATGACCGTAAAGGGCGCTCCAGTAAAAGCGCTCAACAGTGCGTTGATCTGCCAGCCTCCGACGATCTCAGCCAGCGGCCCGCTTTGTGCCCACCGCTTATCCTTCCCGAAGGGAAGCTCCACGATGCTGGTGGCCTGCAAATTATGACGAATGTCGCGGTTCAGGTCGCCGTAATTCAACTTGTAGTATGTGGGAAGACCCACTGTAATCGTGTTGCCCGCAATGGTGCCCGCGCCCGGTATGGCTCCGGATGTCTCAGCGCTATAGCCGCGGCCGTGTGCCAAGGTGTAGCCGAGGACGACCTGATAACCTGCAGAGAAGCGGTGCTCCAGGCGCGTCTGCAAGGAGTCGTACTTGGAGGTCCCGAGCGTGCCGTAGAATTTCGTGGCAGCAGTGCGGCCGAACTTGCGATTTAGAACCTGGCCGGCAGTGCCCGTGCCGATTGGAGACCAGTTCGCATCGAGCTGGTGCAGTTGATCTGTTGTCCGCGTGGCCACGTAACCTGCCGAAGCGACCCAACCCCCGATCCTCGTTTCCCCTGTCAGGTTCCAGGACTGAATGTAACCCCGAACGAGGTTGTTGTTGTCGAGCGTGATGATGCTGAGATTGCTCGCCACCGGTAGAACTCCGGAACTCAGGTCAGGCTGCACGATGTCAGGAAATCCCTGGCGAAGCGTGGTCGCCCAAGAGAAGCCGTTGGGCCGGTTCAGGGAGAGCTGAACCAAATCCGGATAGTTGAGGCGCTGGAAACTGGACATGTTAATCGGGTCCCAGGTAATGCCATAGCCGGCCCGGAGCACCATCGAGTCGCCGATGCGATAGGCCAGACCTGCTCGCGGGGCCGGACCGCCCTTACCTTTATTAATGCCGCAATCGATGGGATTCGGTCCCAGGCCGCACAGCAGCATGACGTTCTTGTCGAAGTCGTAGACCTCCAGGCCGCGTCCTACTCGCGTCGGGAAGGGAAAGAGCTCCACACGCACGCCATAGTTGAAGGTCAGTTTGGGAGTGATCTGCCAGCGATCGCGAGCATAGAGGCTATAAGCCTTCATGCGCGTCTGAATGTCATCGGGGAACAGGCGTAGCTTGCCCGCGTTGCTCGGCAGGCCCAGCAGAAAGGCCGCGAAGGTGTTGTAGTCGTTGCCCGGCGGTCCGCCGTTGAGTTGTGTCGCTCCGGGAGAGAACTGGAATCCGCCCTGCGAGGCAATGTAGGTCAGATTGCCCTGGGGCTGGCTCTCATTGATGTGCTGGCGGTTCAGGTTGAAGCCGAAGCGAAGATTGTGAGCGCCGTGCGTCCAGCTCAAGTTGGCCGAGTAATCGTACGTCGGATCGCGGTAGCCGTGTGGCTCGAAATTGTTAGCAGCGCCAAGCTGCGAAAAACCGTCGATCAAAATGAGCGGCCAGCCTAGTTCTGTCTTCCGGTCGGTCTGAAGGCCGGGAACTTTCATAAGTGTCCAGCCGAGGTTCTCATTTCCCCGGGGCGGTACGTCGTTGAAGTCCTCGCGGAAGTAACCATAGGCGGCATCGATGACGAGGTTGGGAGTCGCAACGTAAGTCGCCGAAATGGTTCCTTGGAAGAGGTGACCCTGCACGAAACCGGATCCGGTATTCGCACGGCTGATGGGCAGGCCGCCAAGAGAACCGAAGATACCGTCGGTGTTCGCGTTGTGATCAACGAAACCGAAGCGCACGAACGTACTCAGCTTCGAGGTGGGGTTGTAGCTGAGCTTGGTGTCGTACTGCCGGCGCCACTGGTAGTTCGGTGCCGACGTCACGTAGTTTCGCGCCAAACCAAATGCTCCGCTACCTTGCGTGTTGGGTGCCCAGCCGCCGAGATTGAGAATGGCTTGAACGCCGGGATCGATGCGGTCTTTCGGAATGATGTTACCCGGAAACGGCGTCCGCCCGGTCCCGTCCGGGTTCCCTGTCCGCGGATCGTAAATCGGCGTCGGTGACGCGGACAGATCGCCCGCTTTCATCGCCAGAGTCGGCACCTGCACGTTCTGGGTAACGCTCTCGCTGTAGTGGCTACCCTCGTAGCTCAGGAAGTAGAACAGCTTGTCCTTCTTGATCGGCCCGCCGACAGTGGCGCCGTACTGGTTGTAGATGTATTTCGGCTTGGGTTGGCTTCGATCGGCGGCCCACTGATACGCCTTCAGGTGCTGGTCGGTATGGAACCCGAACATGGAACCGTGGATGGTGTTGGAGCCGCTCTTGATCTGCAAGGCGATCGCGGCGCCGCCCGCCAGGCCTTGCTCGGCGTCGAAGGAGTTAGTGATGACGCTGACCTCCTGCACCGCCTCGAGAGCGGGAATATAAGTAAAGGTGCTGTCGATGACTCCGCGGCTGTTGGTCCCGTCGATGGAAAAGTTATTGATATTGGTCGGCGTTCCATTGACCGAGAAGTTCACCGAACGGGTAGGGTTCGCGGCGAAGGAGTTGTTGTTCTGCGCTTCCGATACGCCGGGGAGCGTCGGCATGAGCAACTGATAGTTGCGGCCGATCGGCACCGGCACGTTGATCAGGGTGTTCCCGGTGACTTCGGAGCGGATCTCGGCGCGATCGGTTTGCAGGGCGGCCGTCGAAGCCTCAACGGTTACGCTGTCCGTAATCGGTCCGACCGTCAGAGTCACGTCCACCCGGCGGATCGTATTAGGTGTCACTGCGGTGCCGGTCTGGCTGTAGCTCTGGAATCCCGGCGAGCTGACCGTGATCATGTAGGTTCCAGGCGGCAGACCCGACAGGCTGTAGCCGCCCAGGGAATTCGTTTTCGTTTCCCGGATGAAATTGGTTTGCTGATCTCGGGCAGTGACGACGGCGCCGGGGATGGCAGCGTCGCTCGAATCCGTCACGTTGCCATCGATGGTGCCCTGAAGCAACTGGGCTCCGGCCCCGTCGGGCGCGAGAAGCGTTAGCGCGACTAGAGCAACTAAGCAGCTAAAAGCAAGAAGCCGATCTCGGAACGAAAATCCCCATTGCATATGGAGTCTCCTTCTTCTGCTACTCGCTATTGATATTGGTATTGTCGAGGTCGCGTGTATCACGCCCCCAAGAGGAATGTCAACGACCGTCATCCTGGTGTGCGATAATCCGGCCCGGCCGCCATGAATACACAACAGTACGCGACAGAAAACTTTCGCGAGTTCCTCGAGCGATTGCGGCAGGAAAACGAGCTGACGGATATCCGGCAGCCCGTGGACATTCGGCACATCGCAACACTGGTGGATCAGGCGAAGACCGCGCTGCTGTTCCACAATGTGATCGGTTACGAAATTCCCGTGCTGTCCGGCATTCTGCGTTCACCGAAGCGGGCCGCCATGTCGATGGGCTGCGAGACCTACGGCCAGATCGAGCACAAACTGCAGCAGGGCATCGAGCATCCTATCGAACCCCGATATGTCACAGCGGCACCTCACAAAGAGGTCGTTGAAATCGGCGAGGCCGTTGATCTCTTCCGCCTTCCGATACCGATGTCGTCCATCTACGACGGCGGTCCCATGATCACGGCGGGTGTTGTCATCGCCAAGGATCCGGAGTTCGGCTTCAACTCGGGGATGTACCGCTTCATGGTGAAGGAGAGGAACCTCACCGGCATCGACATCGTCACGCCCAACAACATGCGCCTGTTCGCGCAGCGTGCCTATGAGGCCGGCCGCCCCTGTCCGATTTCGATCTCGATTGGCACTCATCCGTTCGAAATCATGGGGTCCGGTTTCCGCGCTCCTCTGGGCGTGGACGAAATGGCGATCGCCGGCGGCATTCGCGGCGCAGCGGCCGAGCTAACGATGTGCGAAACGATCGAGATGCCTTGCCTTGCGGATGCCGAAATCGTGTTGGAAGCGGAGATCCTTCCGACCGGCTGGACACATCCCGAGGGCCGCTTCGGCGAATTCACGCGCTTGATGGGCGGACTCCACTGGAACCCGCTGGTCAGAATCAAAGCCGTTACGATGCGCCGCGACGCCATCTACTACGCGCTGCACATGCCGTGGGAAAACACCTGGCTCGCTGCGCCCACACGCTATGCCGTCTTACGCCGCGCGCTGAAGACGGCCGGAGTGCAGGTCAAAGACATCAACGTGACGCTCGGCGGCTGCGGCTTCTGGCACGCCATCATTTCGATCAAGAAACAGGCCGGCGAAGGAAAAAATGCATTGATGGCCGCGCTCACGGCGATGGATATGAAACATGTCGTCATTGTGGACGACGACATCGATGTATTCGATGCCACGGACGTCGAATGGGCGATCGCCACTCGTGTGCAGGGCGACAAGGACATCGTTATCATCCCCGGCGCCCGCGCGAAGCCGCTCGATCCGAGCCTGCCGGTCACCCCGCCGGGCGTCGTACCGACGGGCGCGAAAGTCGGCGTCGACGCGACCATACCCGAGGGCGTGCCGCGCGAGCGCTACGAGCGGATCGCGTATGCTTACGCCCACCGCGCGAAAATCGATGACTATCTGCACGGAAAAGCCGACGAGCCTCCGATTGGCCGCAACGACGAAAAGACAGTCGCGGATCTCGCTTCGAAAATTTACAAATTGATCGATGCCGAACCGAAGTATTACCAGGAAATCGCGGAGTACTTCGACGAATACGATTTCCAGGTCGTGGCGCGGGCGCTGGGCAAGCTGCACGCCGAAGAAAAATTGTGGCAGGATCCGCGCGGCCGCGCCTGCGTGCGCGGTTCAAAGTTCTCCGCCAGGGTGCCGGCGATTAGAGAATGAGCGGAGCGAATGCAAGCCCGATAGGGCGCAGCCATCAAAGGATGAGCGGAGCGAATGCAAGCCCGATAGGGCGCAGCCATCAAAGGATGAGCGGAGCGAATGCAAGCCCGATAGGGCGCAGCCATCAAAGGATGAGCGGAGCGAATGCAAGCCCGATAGGGCGCAGCCATCAAAGGATGAGCGGAGCGAATGCAAGCCCGATAGGGCGCAGCCATCAAAGGATGAGCGGAGCGAATGCAAGCCCGATAGGGCGCAGCCATCAAAGAATGACGTCTTTGGTCGATGTCATGAGGACGCAGGTGCAGCCGGTCTCGCTCCACACTCGGTGATCGACGCTGCCGGCTTTCGCATGGATGAAATCGCCGGGATAAAACTTCCTGTCGTCGACCATCAGTTCGCCGTGAAGCAGGTGGAGTTCTTCAACCCCGGCATGGCAGTGTGAAGGATAGTCCGTTCCGGGTTCGAGCCGTACGAGCATGCTGACGCTGTTTTTCTCCGTATCCGTCGCCAGCATTTTGACCGAGATGCCTGGCGCCACTTCTTCCCATTCCGGTTTAACAGGCTGTTCGGGAGGCCGCGGAGGTGTTAACAGGGGCTGCGTGCCTGTCTCATTCGCAATTCGCCGCGCAAGCCGTCCCCACAAGGATTCGGATGGACGCAACACATCCGTTGGCCATGAGACAAACGAACGTATGATCGGACGAAGCGTTTCCATTTCCTGCTGACACTCTGCACACTCGGCGATGCGCGCTTCCACGACGGGAATTTCGGCCGGCGGAAGGGCCTGCAGAACATACAAGAACACCGAATCCAGGTGTTCTCGATCGTGTTGACCTGATTTTGAATTCATCAGCTCTTTAAATTCCCTTCGAGCGCCTGTTCGGCTCTCGTGCCGTGCTCACGAAAAGGATCATGCCGTTATTTATTTGAGCGCGTCAATGGGGTGAATTTCCTGCACTTCACTCTGGCCTGAGCCCGGGCGACTTGAAGGATGGATTGCGCATAAAGCAAGACGTTAAAACTCGGCGTCCGGATTTGTGAACTCATCAAAGTATCGTAAGATTGCGCTTCATAATTCGAGGTCGGAGGAATAATCCGTAATGAAACGACTCACCCTGGTAATGCTTACCTGCCTGATGGTCGGGGCAATCGCGCCTCTCTCTGCCCAGGACGTCACAATTACCAATGCCCGAATCGTCGTCGCGAATGGCACCGTCATCGAGCGCGGATCGATCGTTGTGCGTGGTGGAAAAATCGTTTCCGTGGCGCCTGGCGCGCCGTCGGCCGTGACGGGAAAGGCTATCGATGCAAAAGGGATGACCGCCATGCCCGGATTCATCGATGCACACCGGCACATCAATACCGGTCCCAACGAGAAGGCGCAGATGCAGGCGCAACTCGAAGCCGGTTACACGACCATCCTGTCCGGTGGCGGTCCGGCTGAGGGAAACATCACGCTCAGGGATCACATCGAGCAGGGCCTCATCAACGGACCGCGCATTATTCCTTCCGGCGCGCTGAGACTGAACAACAACACTCCGGAAACGGCGCGCGCCGAGATCCGGAAGATGGCCGCGATGGGAATCAAGTTTACGGGTGAGATCGGCCTGACCCCGGTCCCCGGTCCGACCGAAAAAGAATTGGAAGTTCTCAGGGCGGTCGTGAATGAAGCGAAGAAAGCGGGCGTTATCGTCCAGGTTCATGCCGTGAGTTCCAGCGCCATGATGGCCGCCGTCGACGCCCATGTGCCACTGCTCGTGCATCTTCCCAACAAAGACTGGGTGAGCAAGGAGGATGCCAGGAAACTGGCCGCATCGGGCACGAAGATCCTGGGAACGGTTGGTTTTGGTACGCCGGTTTTCGGAGTGTTTGCTGACGATAACCTGCCGCGATTCCGCGATGGCAAGCCGTGGCCCGAATCCATCATCGACGGGGTTCGCCTCGGCGAGGAAGCGGGATACATGCCCGTGAATGCGCGAACCGTCTGGGATGCCGGCGCCATTCTCGGCTACTGTACCGACACCACATATGATCCGAAGGCCGGTCTCGAGCATGAACTCAAGACCCTCAATCCGATGTTCTCGATGAAGGACATCATTAAGATGATGGGGCCGAATACGGCGTCGTACATCCAGATGGGCGACCAGCTCGGAACACTCGAATCAGGCAAAATTGCCGACATTATTCTTCTTGATGGCAATCCGCTCGAAGGCTATTGGAACATGCTGAAAACAAGGTTGGTGCTCAAGGGCGGCAAGATTGTCGTCGATAAAATGTAGCCGCAATTCCCCTCCTTGCAAAGGAGGGGTGGCTGCGGCATTAATCAAAAGTTGCGAAGCCACCGAAGCGCCGCAGACGGGGTGGTCAGTTCGGGGAGATGTGCAAGCCTGAAGTTTTCGCCGAACTGACCACCCCGTCCGCGCCTCTTTGGAAGGGGAACATTTTTTTGATGGCGCGGCCTCCCCTCCTTTGCAAGGAGGGGAATGAGCCGCGTTAAGGAGTGGTTTTATGACGTTAAAAGGAATCCTGCTTTCATTATTAATGGCCGGCTTTGTCGCGATTGTCGTCTTCGCCCAGACTCCCGGCGTGCAGGCGCCGGCGGACCCAAAGTATCCGGAATGGATCGCGACAAAATGCAAGACGCCGCCTCCGCAGCGCGGCGGCGGGGCGGGCCGAGGCGCAGGTAGCGGAAGCGCGGCCGGCCGCGGGAGTGGAGGCCCTGTGAATCCTGACACGCCCCCAACCCCGAAAGACTACACCGTGACCGAGATTCCCGGTGTCATCGCTGGCGGACAGAAATGGAAATCCGTCTGGACCGGTACGGGCAACAATGCCGACGGCATTATCGCCAGCAACGATGGAGGCATCCTCGCGGCACAAAACACGAATAGTGCTGTGTTGAAGATCGACAAGAACGGAAAGGCTTCGTTTCCCTATAAGGATACAAACACCGGAGGCGCCCTCTCGATGAACAAGAAGGGCGCATTGTTCATCGTCGAGAGGAGTTTGCCCGCGTCGGTCTGGCAGCTATCCCCCAGACGGCAACTCCTGGCGAACATTCTCAACGGCGAACCGCTGGATTGCCTGGGCGGTGTGATTAACGATCTGACAGCCGACAGCAAAGGCGGAGTCTATTTCACGATGGGCGGGCTCTTTTATGCGAACCCGCAAGGTATGGTCACCCGCTATGGCGAGAATCTTCAGACGAACGGCGTCATCCTCAGCCCTGATGAAAAAACACTCTACGTCACAACGCGCGGTCTCGTTGCGTTCGATGTCCAGCCGGATGGCTCGCTGAAAAACCAGCGCCAGTTTGCGATGGTCGGAGCGGACGGTACAACTATTGATGCAGCCGGCCGTATCTATACAACTCAACCCAATGAGCAGAAGATTTACGTCCTTAGCCCGGACGGCAAAGTCCTCGGCTCGATTCCGACGCCGCTCAATTTCATCACCGTCGCTTTCAGCGGCCCCGACAAGAAGACGCTCTATGGTGTAGCGAACAATCAGCGATTCGACGAGATCTTCACGATTCAGATGATCGCGCAGGGTTATAAAGGACGGGCTAAATAGCAAAGAGACGCATGCGGATCATTGATTCCCATTTTCACTGGTGGCCGCGCGAAATCCTCGAGCAGCTTTGCACGCGCACCGGATACCCCCGCGCGGAACGTAACAGCCGCGGCGGATACAACTATATCGGACATGAAGAGCGTCCTTCGGTCAACTCCTGGGCGGAATGGTTTGATCTCGACCGGCAACTTGAACACATGGATGGCCTGGGTCATGACGTAGGCGTGGTTTGCTCGCTCGGTCCCTTCTCGATCTATTTCTCCGATCTGCCTGCGGAGGAGGGCCGCGACGCCGCGATCATGTGGAACGAGAAGATGGCGGACGCGCAACGCAAGTATCCCGGGCGAGTGTGGGCCAGCGCAGCAGTTCCGTTGACAGATACGAAGACTGCCATCGACGTTCTCGATCACGCGATTACTAAACTCGGGCTGATGGGTGTGAATATTCCCGGCAGCATTGGCCGGGATACGCGGATCGATGCCGAGCGTCTCGAACCTTTCTACGCTCGCATCGAACAGCTCGGCGTGCCGATCTTCCTTCATCCCACTGATGCGGTCTTTGGTGCAGACCTCGAAGGCTATGGCGGCGCGCTGCAGCTCAGCCTCGGCCGCGTGATTGAAGTGAGCGTCGCGGCCTCGCGGTTTGTTTTCTCCGGCCTTATGGAGCGTCACCCCGATCTCAAGATCGTGATGTCCCACACCGGCGGAGCGCTGCCGTATCAATCCGGCCGCATGGACAAGAACGGAAAGAACGCGAAGCTTCCTCGCCCCCCAAGCACCTACATCCGCCGCATGTACACCGATACGGTCTCTCCACACAGCATGGGCATGAAATTCGCGATCGAATATTACGGCATCGATCACGTGATGTATGGTTCCGACTACCCGTGCTGGGATCCCGCTACTGCGCTCGCATTGATTGAGGAAATCGGCTTGCCGGACGCGGACCTGGAGAAACTTCTTTACCGAAACGCTCTGCGTATCCTTGGCCTCAAACAGGTGGTCGAACTTGGCGTCTCGTAATAATCGATTTCTTTTTCTTTGTGTCTTCGTGTCTTTGTGGTTGCCCGGCTGTGGCGGGCCACCGCCAGCCGCGCCGTCAGGCGGTTCCGCTCTCGAGAAAACCCATCTCACGATTGCTCTCTCCGTGCCGGGCGCGACTTATCTGCCGCTCTATGTCGGGGTGGATGAGGGCACCTTCGCGAAAGAAGGCATTCAAGCGGATATCGTCGAATTCCGCGGCGGATCGGATGTGATCCGTGCGACGGTCTCAGGATCCGTAGACGTAGGAGTCGTCGCACTCGCCGAAATCACCGCGGGGATCGATGCGGGTCAGCCGCTGAAGGCTTTCTACGCAGGATTCAATATTCCCGATTTCGACTGGTATGGTGTCCCGTCGATCGGGAGCCTCGCCGACGCGAAAGGAAAACGCATCGGCATCACTCAATATGGTTCCTCTACCGATTTCATCACGCGCTATGCGCTGACGATCAATGGTCTCGATCCATCGAAGGACGTGCAGATCATCCAGGCCGGCCCTCCCGCGACGCGCCTCGCGGCGATGCAGGCCGGCCAGCTCGACATCGCCATCTTTTCGACGCCCGAAAAATTTCTCGCCGCCGAACACGGTTACAAGCTGATCTACTCGCAGAAACAATTATCCGACGACTATCCGCAGCATCTCTTCTTCGCAACGGAGTCGTTTCTGGCGAGCCATCCGAATACAGTCAAGGCGCTGTTGCGCGGTCACACGCTCGCCGTGCGCCTGGCGAAGCAGGACAAGCAGCGCGCGCAACAATCCTTGATCAAGCATCTCCAGATCGATCCGAAGTATGTCGAGCGCACGTACGCCGACGTGATCGATCACCTGTACGAAGACGGCCGGTTGCCCGACGAAAAGTCCCTCGATGTCTTCTTTGATATGGGCATCAAGGCGGGCCGCTATAAAGAGCGCTGGCCGCTCGTCAAGTTCTGGATCCCGACTTACGTCGACACCTACAGTCAATGGACGCCCGCACGGTCGTAGAGCCGGGCTCGCATATTCGGGTCGAGGGCCTGACCGTTGCTTACGAAAAACCCAGGGGGGCGGGGACATTCGTCGCAGTCTCCAATGCAAACCTGGATATCGCCCGCGGAACGTTCGTCACGATCGTGGGGCCGAGCGGCTGCGGGAAAAGCAGTCTGCTGCTGACGATCGCCGGTCTGGTGCAGCCGGCGAGCGGATGTGTGCTGGTCAACGGAAAGCCGGTGTCGGGTCCGGGGCGCGATCGCGCTGTCGTGTTTCAGGATTTTGCGCTGATGCCGTGGCGCACTGTCCTTGATAACGTTCGCTTCGGACTGGAACTGCAGCGCTGGAGTGGAGAGGACCTGACTGCGCGAGCGCGGCGTTATGTGGAGCTGGTGGGTCTCAAGGGATTCGAGCACTACCATCCGCATCAGCTCTCCGGCGGCATGCGACAGCGCGTCGGCATCGCGCGCGCGTTGGCTGTCGATCCGGAGATCCTGTTGTTGGATGAACCGTTCGGATCGCTCGATGCCCAGACGCGGGACGAGATGGGACAGGAACTGCTCGCGATCTGGGAGCAGAACAAAAAGACGGCGCTCTTTGTCACCCACGGCATCGATGAAGCGATTTTTCTCGCGGATCAGATTGTCGTGATGGCGAAGAATCCCGGCCGAATCACGGAAATCATCACTGTGGATTTGCCGCGTCCCCGCACCGTCGAGACGATGGATTCGAAGTTGTTCATCGAGTATCGGAGGAAAATTCGAGGTTGCCTCGCACTTTGAAAAGCGTATTCACCACAAAGACACAAAGGCACAAAGAAGGCCCCGTTTCTTTGTGCCTTTGTGTCTTGGTGGTTAAGACCCACTTTCGCTTATGACGAACTATCGTATGATGGTCTCAACGCTGTCTGTGATGGCGTTTCTCGCGCTTTGGGAAATCGCGCCGCGAGCCGGCATCGTTGACGCAAGATATACAAGCCAACCGACCCGCGTCATCACCGCGGGCTTCGAGATCGTGCGCACCGCCGGTTTCCTCCACGATGTTTCCGTCAGCCTCTCCGAATTTGCGATCGGATTTGCTCTGGCTATCGGCATCGGTGTCCCGCTCGGCTTGCTGCTGGGCAGATTTCCGGTGCTGCGGTATCTCCTGGATCCTCCGATCATGGCCATCTATGCAACGCCTCATCTTGCGCTGCTTCCCATCATCGTGGTGTGGCTCGGAATCGGCATGCAATCCAAGATCGCGGTCGCGTTCGTTGGCGGAGTGATTCCGATTCTCGTCAACAGCATGGCTGGTGTTCGAGGAGTCGAGCGTTCGTGGGTGGTTGCGGCGCGGTCCTTTTGTGCAGGCGAACGGGACGTATTCGTGAAAGTCATCCTTCCCGCCTCGCTACCCAGCGTGATCCTCGGCATCCGCCTGGGACTGAGCCGCGCAGTGCTGGGCGTTATCGTCGCGGAGATGTATCAGTCGCAGGCAGGCGTGGGCAACGAGATCATGCGTTACGGTTCGGAATTCCGAACCGATCAACTTCTGTTTAATGTGTTGCTGGTCTCTCTGTTCGGAGTCGCGGCCACATCGGCCGTAAGGGCACTGGAAGAAAAATTGTGGACGGCTGGAAAATAAAACCTGTGCTTCTGGGGATCGTGTCCTTCGCGGTCATCCTTTTCTTATGGGAATCCGTGGTGCGACTGGGTTGGGTCAACGTGTTTTTCATCTCGCAGCCTTCTGCGATCGCCGCCACTTTGGTCCGGGTCGCGCGATCCGGTGAGCTATGGCATAACCTCGCCGTGAGTCTCCGCGAATTTGCAATCGGCTATGGCGCGTCGGTGGTTGTCGGGATCCTGGCGGGCGGGTTAGCCGGACGATTCCGAACGGTGGAGTACGCACTCGATCCGTTTCTGTGGTTCCTCTATTCTGCGCCGTTGATTGCGTTCTATCCGATCTTCGTGCTGTGGTTCGGCCTTGGTGTTCCCACGGTTATCGTCATCACGTTTTTGCTTTCAGTCACTCAAATTGCCGCAAGCACCTTGAGCGGATTCAAGAACGTCAATCCTGGATTGCTTCGCGCCGCGCGATCGTTTGGAGCAACCGAGCGAGACTTGTTGTGGAAAGTCGTGCTGCCGGCGTCGGTTCCTATGGTGATTGCGGGCCTCCGTCTCGGCATCGGCCGGGCGCTGATGGGTGTTGTCGTGGGAGAACTGTTCGGCGCCACGGCAGGCTTGGGCTACAGCATTTCGTACTACGGTTCATTGCTGAAGACGACGGATATGATCGCGTCTCTGGTTGTGGTCGTTATTCTGGGCGTTCTCTGCACGCAGGGATTAAGCGCCATCGAGGCGCGATTCGATTCCTGGAGGACGGGGCCGGAAGTATAGGTGCCCGTTGCAGTTTTCAAGCAGGTATTGCCTCGCCGCGAAGCTCAAGGTTCAGCCGCAAGCCGCGCAAAGCCACGCGTGGCGTACTCCACTAACGTGGCGCGCGGCTTGACGACCGCAACGGTTTGCTTGGCCGTCCAGGGTCAAGGTCCTCCAATCGAATTCCGAGACCTCTTTGCAGGGCCGAGCGCGACTCGGCGATCTGCCGTAAAAACTCGGGATGGTTCTCGATACGGTAATCGAACCAGTCGTCCTCCGATTCGAAGCCGATCAAGATACCGGCGGGTCGGCCGTGCCGGGTGATAACGATTTCTTCGCCAGCTGCCAGGCGTAGGTATTTCGATAAATCGTCCTTAACTTTCGCTAACGCGACCTCCCGCCTCCGGAGTCCCTTCTTTGGTGAGCCATTTCTGGGCATCCGCTTTTTGGAGGATAGCAAGGATCTCGACTGTTGTTTCCTTGACGTCATAAAACACCCTTATTTCGTCTATTCGGAGGCCATACTGAGGCCGGCTTACGCCACGCAGCCGTTTGATACGGCTCTTACTGATCTTGGTCGGTTCGTGACGTAGGTGAAGTTCAAGAGCGTCGCGAACCTGACTCCTGATGTGTGCTGACAACTTCTTGTACGTCTTGGCCGCATCAGGAGCCAAGATAACCTCATATCGCACTCTGGCTACATTATGGCCAGATTGCTCGCCCTACGCAACGTACTGGTTGCTGCTACTTGCAAAGTATGGTAAAGGCGTGATGCTACTGCATGAGAGTCCGCGTCGCCAAATTAACGAAAAGGGAACAAAAGGAACCCGGAGAAAAGTTGGTACGCGGGCTATCCTCGAGTGGGGAATTACACAATGCAGGCTGGACTCAAAACGCCGAGCCGGCCGCGCTTGAGGACGTGGTGTAAATCCGCATCGCGACCTTGCATTGACCAGTCTCTTGCACTCGTATATAAAAGCCTGCGCTCACTCTGCTTGGGTAGTCACATCAATGGCACTGACCGTTGTTGTCCACTTTCACAAATGAGGATGATTGTCGCTCATCGTCGCGGTTGATATTGGAGGAACATTCACCGATTTTCTGGGCTATGATCCAGCCTCGGGACAGTTGTTGAGCTCGAAAAGCCCGACCACTCCCGCGCGCCTGGAGCAGGGAATTCACGACTGCATCGAGAAAGCCGGTGTCCGTGTAAATGCGATCGATGCGTTTGTGCACGGATCCACGGTCGCGATCAATACCGTCCTCGAACGGAAAGGCGCCCGGACAGCGCTCATCGTCACCAGGGGCACGCGCGACGTCTATAAGATTGGCCGCGGCAATCGGCCCGATGCCTACGATATCTGGTTCAAGCGTCCGGAGCCTCTGGTCCCGCGCCACCTCACGTTTGAAGTCGAAGAACGCCTGCTCGCTTCCGGAGAGGTGCACACTCCTTTGGATGTCGCTCAGGCGGAAGCGATCGCCGGCCAGGTAACCGAGAGCGGCGTCGAAGCCGTGGCTGTCTGCTTCCTTCATTCCTGGAACAATCCCGCTCACGAAACGCAGATGGCGCAACTGTTGGATCCAAAAATCTACCGCAGCATCTCTCACGAGATTCTCCGCCAGTACGGCGAATACGAGCGCATCTCGACTACGGTGCTGAACTCCTACATCGGTCCCAAAGTGAGCGCTTACCTGCATGGCCTCGAGCGCATGCTTCATGAAGAAGGTTTCGCCGGCTGGGCCGGCAGCCTGTGGATCATGCAATCGAACGGTGGCCTGATGTCTGCGCCGGTCGCGCGGCGTTTGCCGGTGGCAATGCTCGAGTCCGGCCCCGTGGGTGGCTTCATCGCCGCCGCACGCACCGGGGCCGCGCTCGGATACACGAATGTGATTGGTTTCGACATGGGAGGCACAACGGCGAAAGCCAATCTTGCACGTGACGGCGAACCCCAGATGTCGCATGGATACAACATCGGCGGGAACGCGTCAGGCCTGCCGATGATGCTTCCCGTGGTCGACACGGTTGAAGTCGGTTCCGGCGGTGGCAGCATCGCGAAAGTGGATCACACGGGATCGCTCAAGGTCGGGCCGGTGAGTGCCGGAGCGGATCCGGGTCCCGCCTGCTATGGCAAAGGCGGAACCGAGCCCACGGTTACCGACGCCAATCTCTTGTTGGGGCGCCTCGATCCGAATCAATTTCTTGGCGGTGAGATGCCGCTCAACGTCGAGGCGGCCCGCGAAGCCATCAACCGATCTATTGCGCGCCCGCTCGGACTCTCGGAAACCGAGGCCGCGCGCGCCATCGTCAAGATTGCAGTGATGAACATGTCGCTGGCGGTACGTCAGGTGTCGGTCGAACGTGGCTACGATCCGCGTGATTTCGTCATGGTGGGTTTTGGTGGCGCGGGTCCGCTTCATGCGGCTGAGGTTGCACGATCCCTGCACATCCCGCTTCTGGTGATTCCGAATTTTCCCGGACAGTTTTCCGCGAGTGGCATGCTCATGGCCGAACCGCGTCACGATTTCGTCCGCACCTACTATCGGCCGCTGGAACAGCTGGGCCGGACAGACTTCAACGAACTCAAACGGATTGCAGCCGACATGGAAGCGCTGGCGCGGGAACGGATGGGAGCAGTCGATATACGGATGCGTCACTCTCTGGAAGTGCGCTATACCGGTCAGGATTTCTCGCTGCCGATTGCCGTCGATCCCACGCGCTACAGCAGCGATTACGCATCAACCATCCGCAACGCGTTTCAAGAGCTTCATCAGACTCGCTTCGGATATCACGACGCCGATCTTGCGCTCGAGGTCGTGAACGCCCACCTGGCCGCAATCGCCCCTCGCACTCTGGGCGCGTTGCCGGCGCCCTCAAAGCGTCAAGGGTCCGCGCTGCTCGGAAGACGCGCCGTCATTTTCGACGGCGATGCCATTGATTGCCCGGTGTACCAGAGGGAATCGCTTGCGCCCGGCGATCGAATCAATGGCCCGGCAATCATTCAGGAATACGCCAGCACCACCGCGTTGTTCCCTGAGGATCACGCTGAAGTCACCGCGTCCGGCGAGTTGCTCATTCGCTTCCTTTCCACTTGACCTGATTTCTGCGTTGGAAGTAAAACTTTCTCAACTTTAGATCACCCTGAAAACTTGAACTTAAGCGTGGGAGGTGTGTGCATGTCCGTCCTAAACCACTTTTTGCTGCTGTTCCTGTTTGCGCAGGTCAACACAGCCACGATCTCCGGCACCGTGCACGATGAGAGCGGCGCGGTTCTGCCGGGTGCGACCGTGATGATTCAAAATCAAGATACGGGAATATCGCGCAACGTCGTTACCAACGAGGCGGGCCGGTATTCCGCGCCGGCGCTTGGGCTGGGAAATTATCAGGTGACAGTCCAGTTACCGGGATTTCAAACGCAGGTCCGATCAGGAATTGCTTTGACGGTCGGCCGCGAAGCGGTTGTCGATTTTTCGCTCGCGGTGGGAGCCGTCACTCAAACCGTGGAGGTGAAGGGAGAAGCTCCTCTGATCGAATTGACCAACGCCAACCTTGGCGGACTGGTCGACGACCGCACCATTCGAGAAATGCCGCTGAATAGCAGGAGCTGGGACACGCTGGCTTATACGATCCCCGGCGTCGTGAAATACGGGTCCGCCGGCGGTGGCTTTAACAGCGGATCGGGCGCAAACAAATTCAGTGTCGCCGGCTCGCGCAGCTATTCAAACAGCTTCCTGCTCGATGGGACAGACGTCAACGACTCGTCCAATTCGACGCCGGGCGGTTCGGCGGGAACCAACCTGGGCGTGGATGCCATCAAGGAATTCAAGATCGTCGCCACGACCTTCAGCGCGGAATACGGACGGGCCTCCGGCGCCGTTGTCTCGGCGGTCACTCGAAGCGGAACCAACGACCTGCATGGAACCCTGTTCGAGTTCCTGCGCAACAGCGCGTTCGATTCCCGCACGATCTTCGATCTTGAAGATCACGACGGTGACGGCAAAGCCGATCTGCCGCCATTCCATCGGAACCAGTTCGGCGGAGTTTTGGGAGGTCCAGTCAAAAAGGACAAGACATTCTTCTTCGGCGGTTATGAGGGATTCCGCCAGTCGCGAAGCGAAACAACGATTGCAGTCGTTCCCACCATTGCGGCCAAGCGCGGAATTCTACCGTGTGTTGCGCCGTCGAACCGGATTGCGGGAAGCGAAGGCGCGCGGCTCTGCCCCAGCAGTCCGATCAACAGTCTCGGCTCTTACGGAACCTACACCGTGACGCCAAGCCCTAAAATCGTTCCGTTCTTCCAATATTATCCGGACCCCAACGGCCAGATTTTCAAGAACCGAGCCACGGGCGATGACCTGTACATTGGAGAATTTGTCGGGGCGCCAAAGAATGTCATCCGCCAGGATTTTTTTATGGGCCGGCTGGATCACCAGCTCACGCAGTCGACGAACATCTTTGGCCGTTACCAATTCGATGATGACACCAACTCCGCTCCAGTGGTGGTGGGAAACATCGAGAACCAATCGCGTGCACGCCGGCAGTACGTGACTGTGCAGGGCAACACGGTTTTTAGTCCCACGTTACTTAATGCCGTCCGGATTGCCTTTAATCGTTCGGCTCAATTCCAGGATGCGGTCGCAACAACCGATCTTGCGAGAAAGCTCACGTTCGTCCCGGGCAAGATCATGGGAACGATGACCGTCGGCGAGGAGCGCGGAACTCCCACGATCGGCGATGTGGGATCAGACACCACCTATCCGCGATTCTGGGTGTACAACCTCTGGGAGGTCGGCGACGACCTGAACTTCGTCAAGAGCCGTCACAACTTCAAATTTGGCGGCGTCGTCAAGCGCATCCAGAACAACAACACCGTCCAGTCGGAATCGAGAGGCCAATATACGTTTCAGAACATCGAGGACCTGATCCTGGCGAAGCCGCAGCTGTTCGGTGGCGTGCCCATCGGTGAAGAAGGCTACAAGGGCATTCGCCAGTCGATGTTCGCGTTCTATGCGCAGGATGATTTCAAGATGAGTTCACGGCTCACCTTGAATATGGGACTGCGATGGGAGACGACGACAGATCCAAAAGAAGCGCATCACCAGGTCTCGAATCTGCTCAGTATCAACGATGCCAAGGAGACCGCCTACCCCGCGATCGACGCGTTCTTCAAGACGAAGGATCTAAATTTCCAACCGCGGTTTGGCTTTGCGTGGCAGGTCAACAGTAAGGCAACCCGAGTGGTCCGCGGCGGAGTCGGCATATACCACGACTTGATCGTCCCGTTCGCATTCAATCAGCAAACGTCCAAGTATCCGCCGTTCTTCCATCGCCTCCGGGCACGTGATGCGAATACGCTGGCCTCGACGTTCCCGAATGCTGCACCCCTGCTCACACTTTCGAACGTCGCCGCCGTTCAGATGGAGCCGATCTGGCCGACGATGCCGGCGGGTACAAAGTACAACTACACATTGGCCATTCAGCAGCAGTTGGGCCAGCGAACGATGGTGGAAGTTTCCTATGTCGGCTCGCAGGGCCGGCACCTCACGCGATACATCCAACTCAACTATCCGAACTACGAAATCGTGAATGGGCAAAAATGGTACCCCGCGCGGGGGACCACGGCAGCCAATTGCTTCGGACCGAATCCGGCTTCAGCGTGCACCGCACTCAACATCACGCGTCGCAACCCGAATTGGGATCGCGTTCGGACGAAGACCAACGACAGCAATTCGCACTATGACGGCCTGCAATTGAAGGTGGTCCGCCAGGCCGGCTCCGGTGTGACATTCACTGGAGCCTATACTTTCTCGAAAGTCATGGACCAGCAGGGCGGTCTCAATAACGGAGACAACGGACAACGGGATCCTTCGACCAGCCTCGATCCCGACGATTCGCGGCGCGAATGGGGACGGGCTGCTCATGACGCCACGCACGTCTTCTCATCGAGCGCGTCGTATCCGTTCCCATTCAAGTTCAACAGTCGCGCAGCATCGACGCTGCTCGGCGGATGGGAAATCTCCGGCACGTCTCTCATGATGTCCGGTCAGCCGCTCACACCCCAGTTGATGTTTGACTGGTCTCGAACCGGTAACTCCGGCGCCGCCGATCGACCCGATCTGGTTCCTGGAAGAAGCTTGAATCCAACGAGCGGCATCGGCACAAACGGGATACAACTGGGATCCGCGGAGCACTGGTTCGACCCGTACGCCTTCGCTCTACCGAATCCGCTCGGTTTGAAAACCCCCGTTCCAGGCTTTTTCGGAAATGTTGGAAGAAACACGATCATCGGCCCGAAACTCGTGAACGTCGACTTCGCTGTCTTCAAGCGCTTCAACTTGAAAGAAGATCAAAACATCACGTTCCGTGCCGAGTTCTTCAACGTGCTCAATCACAGCAATCTCGGACAGCCGAACCTGCAGCCGATTCTTCAGGATGGGTCTTATAATGACGCCGGGGGTAGAATTACAACGACCAGTACCCATAATCGGGAGATTCAATTTGGGCTCAAGTTCGTGTTTTAGGATTGCCGCGTTTCTTTGTGTCTTAGTGTCTTTGTGTCTTTGTGTTTGTCTCGCTGCGGCGGGACAATCCGTACCCCCCGACCGGGCGCTCCTGGATCGGTACTGCGTCACATGCCACAACGAAAAGCTGGCGACCGCGGGGTTGATGCTCGACAAAATGGATCTCGACAAAGCCGGCGAAAACCCCGCGGTGTGGGAGAAGGTCGTTCACAAGCTCCGCACGCGGGCGATGCCTCCCGCTGGCCGGCCTCGACCTGATGTGTCCGGCTATACGCTCCTGACCACTCATCTCGAAACCGAACTCGATCACGCGTCTGCGGCACGACCGAATCCAGGCCGGCCTTCGATTCGGCGCATGAACCGCACCGAGTATGCGAATGCACTTCGCGATTTGCTTGGGATTCACATCGACGGTGAATCGCTGCTTCCTGTCGACGAAGTGGACCAGGGCTTCGACAACATCGGGGACGCTCTCTCGGTAACGCCGGTATTGCTGGAGCGCTACATGTCCGCCGCGCGCAAGGTCGCCCGCATGGCCGTTGGAGATACCGGCATCCGTCCTTTTTCCGAAACGTACGAGATCCCCAAGTTCCTCATGCAGGACGATCGCGTGAGCGATGACTTGCCCTTCGGATCTCGCGGCGGAATCGCGATTCGTTATTACTTTCCGGCCGATGGCGAGTACACGATCCGGGTGTTCCTGCAGAGAAATTCAAGGGATTACATTCGCGGACTCGCCGAACCGCATCAACTCGACTTCCGGCTGGACGGCGAAAGGATCAAGCTGCTGACGGTCGGCGGTGGACCCGAGCTTAAAGGTCAGCCAGGTCCGATTTTTTCTCAAGCCGCTAAAATTGGAGATCCTTCAAGCGAGACCTACGAGCACGGCGGAGCGGAACAGAGTCTCGAAGTGCGCTTTCCAGCGAAGGCGGGCGAGCGACTCATTGCCGTGACTTTCGTGGACAAGGATACCGTGGCTGAAGGGGCATTCCAGCCGCCGATGTCGCAGTTTCAGCTCGTGCAATATAAAGGAGGCAATCCTTACATCGACAATGTCGTCGTCACGGGGCCTTATAACGCGACGGGTGTCGCGGACACGCTGAGCCGCCAAAAGATTTTTGTTTGCCGTCCTCAGCGATCCACAGAAGAGGCGTCTTGCGCGCGAAAGACTCTCTCAACGCTCGCGCACCGCGCCTATCGCCGGCCGGTAACGGATAAAGACGTTCAAACATTGATGCGAGTTTATGAAGTCGGCCGCAGCGAAAGCAGCCATGAGATGGGGATACAGGCCGCGCTCGAACGCATACTGGCCGGCCCGGAGTTCCTGTTCCGTATCGAGCGTGACCCTGCCGGGATAGCTCCGGATACTCCCTACCGCATCAGTGATCTCGAGCTGGCGTCGCGTTTGTCGTTCTTCCTGTGGAGCAGCATTCCCGATGATGAACTTTTAAATCTGGCGGAACGTGGAAGGCTCAAAGATCCGGTAATACTCGAGCAGCAGGTGGGACGCATGCTTGGTGATGCCCGCTCGAAAAGCCTCATCACCAATTTTGCTTCACAGTGGCTTTATCTGCGCAATCTCGCTTCGAAGACACCCGATCCGAAATTGTTTCCCGAATTCGACGAAACCCTGCGGCAGGCATTTCAGGAAGAGACCGAACTCTTTCTCGAAAGCACGCTTCGCGAAGACCAGAGCGTGTTGAGATTGTTGGACGCGAAGTACACGTTTCTCAACGAACGCCTCGCCCGTCACTATGGAATTGCCAACGTTTACGGGAGTCACTTCAGGCGCGTCACGCTCGGCCCTGAATTCGATGCACGCCGTGGGCTCCTTGGCCACGGCAGCCTGCTGACGGTGAACTCGTATGCGAACCGGACATCGGTGGTGTTGCGCGGCAAGTGGCTGTTGGAAAATCTGTTGGATGCCCCACCGCCACCCCCGCCGCCTAACGTCCCGGCTTTGGATGACGGCGGAAGCGATGGAAAGCCGCTGGCGTTGCGCCAGTTGATGGAGAAGCATCGAAGAAATCCGGCGTGTGCAGGGTGTCATGCGTCCATTGATCCGCTGGGATTCGCGCTCGAAAACTTTGATGCCATCGGCCGCTGGCGGACAACTGATGCCGGCACGCCGGTCGATTCGACAGGCGTACTTCCTGATGGAACCCCGCTCGAAGGCCCGGCCGGACTCCGAAATGTGCTGCTCAGCCGTCCCGAAGAATTTGCTGCCGTGTTTGCCGAGAAAATGCTTGTCTATGCATTGGGACGGCGAGTCGAGTACTATGATTTTCCAGCGATTCGAAAAATTGTGCGGGAAGCCGCACGACAAGACTATCGGTGGTCGTCCTTGGTCCTGGCTACCGCGAAAAGCATGCCGTTTCAAATGAGGAGATCACAATGATCTTCAAAAAATCGATCCCGCGCCGCACATTTATAAAAGGTGCCGGCGTGACGCTGGCCTTACCACTCCTCGATGGAATGATTCCCGCGTTCGCCGCCCCTTCGAAACCTCCGAAGCGGTTCTCCATCGTCTATGTTCCGAACGGCAGAATCATGGACAAGTGGACGCCCGCGAAGGAGGGCACCGATTTTGAATTACCTCTTCTCCTGGAACCCTTCGCTCCGTTTCGCGATCGCCTTCTTGTCGTAACGGGTCTCAACCTCAACGTTGCGAAGCATGCACCGGGTGAAGAAGTCGGAGTGCACGAGCGCCCCTGCGGCGCTTACCTGACCGGCGTCCATCCAAAATGGACGGACGGCGCCGATATTCGCAACGGCACGTCGCTCGATCAGATCATCGGCAAGGAATTCGGCAAAGCCACGCAACTGGCATCGCTCGAAATCAGCCTGGACTCTGCGGGGATCCTGGGCGCGTGTGAGAAAGGCTGGAGCTGCGCGTACATCAATACGCTGTGTTGGCGAAGTCCGACAACTCCGATATCGATGGAAAACAATCCCCGCCGGGTGTTCGAACGCCTGTTCGGCGACATCGGAAGCACGGATTCTGCGGAGCGGCGCGCCATTCAACGCAGGAACGCCAGCATCCTCGATTCACTGAGCGAGGCGACTGCCGATCTGATTCGCGGACTCGGTCCGAACGATCGCGCCCGGGTTTCCGAATATCTCGATTCGATTCGCGACATCGAGCGCCGCATTCAAATCGCGGAACAGGAAAGCTCGCGGGAGTTGCCGTCGCTGGTACGTCCTTCCGGAGTTCCCGCTACATTCCAGGAACACGCGAAGTTGATGTTCGACCTGCAGGTGCTTGCCTTCCAGGCCGATCTCACTCGAATGATCACCTTCATGATCGGCCGCGAAAAAACCGATCGGCCTTATCCCGAAATCGGAATTCCCGATGCGCACCATCCGCTGACGCATCACGCCTGGGATCCTCAGAAAATTGCGAAGGTTGTCCGGATCGAAGCCCTGCACTCGCAGATGTTCACATACTATCTCGAAAAGCTGCGATCCACGCCGGATGGAGATGGCTCGCTTCTGGATCACATGGTTATTAACTATGGATGCGGCATCAGTGAAGGCAACGGCCATTCCGTCGAGAATCTGCCGCTCGTGCTCATCGGCGGCTCGACTTACTTCAAGGGCGGCCGCCACGTTCGCTATGCGAAAGAAACGCCGCTCTCCAATCTGCAGCTCGCGCTGCTGGACAAGCTGGGCATTCCTCTGGAGAACTTCGGCGACAGCACCGGCAAGCTGACCGTATGAGAAACGTGATTTGTGGCGTTTCTTTGTGTCTTTGTGTCTTTGTGGTGACACTCAGCGCGGGGAGCGACCTCCCGCTGATCGATGCTGTGAAAAACCGCGATCGCGCGGCCGTGCGCTCCCTCATGCAGCAGCACGTGGACGTCAATGCGGCCCAACCCGATGGAACCACCGCGCTGGCATGGGCCGTCAACCGCGACGATCAGGAAACCGCCGACCTTCTCATTCGCGCGGGCGCAAAAGTGAACACGGCCAACGATTACGGTGTGACTCCACTTTCACTGGCGTGCACCAATCGCAATGCTCGAATGGTCGAGGCACTTTTGAAAGCCGGAGCGAATCCTAACGCGGCTCTGTGGACCGGCGAAACGCCGCTCATGGTCTGCGCCGGCACGGGAAACGTCGAGACCGTAAAACTGCTGCTTTCTCACGAGGCGGATCCGAATACGAAAGAAAATCAGCAGGGGCAGACCGCGCTCATGCGCGCAGTTTCCGCGAAACATGCGGACGTTGTCCGATCGCTGATTGATCGTAAAGCCGACGTTCGCGCACGCTCGAAGGGCGGATTCACCGCCTTGTTATTTGCCGCCCAGCAGGGAGACATTGAGTCCGCCCGGGCTTTACTCGCAGCCGGAGCGGACGTTAATGAAGCAACGCCGAAGGACGGTACCCCCCTTGTCGTCGCTGCTGCCAGCGGCCGCGAAGAGTTTTCCATTTTTCTCCTGGAGAACGGGGCAGACGCGAATGCAGCCGATGGGTACGGCGTGACCGCGTTGCATTACGCGATACGCCGCGGCATAGCAGGCATAGATTCCGTTTCGATCGTCTTCCGGCCCTATCAGGAAATAGTACCCAATATGTCCCGGTTGGTGAAGGCGCTCATCGCGCATGGCGCGAAGCCGAACGCGCAAATCGCAAAGGATTTTCCGCCATATTCGCGGTCGCCTTACGCGCTGCAGACGAGTCTTGTCGGCGTGACACCATTTCTGTTCGCCGCAGCCGCCGCCGATCTCGATCTTATGCATGTGCTGCTGGACGCGGGCGCCGATCCGCATGTCAAGTCGAAAGACGGCGCCACCGCATTGATGTTCGCAGCGGGAGTCGGCCGAATCGATGAGCGGGAAAACAGCCACGATGACGCCGACGCCCTGGAAGCGGTCAAACTGATGCTGATGCTCGGCGATAACATCAATGCGGCAAACACCATCGGCCGCACGGCCCTGCACGGCGCGGCCGGCATCGGAGCCAACACGATCATCCAATTCCTCGTCGAACATGGTGCCAACCTCAACGCCAAAGACCGCGGCGGATACACGCCGCTGGCCATCGCTGCGGGCCGTGCTCCTCGCGGTGGTGACAGCGCGAGCAAGGTGTATGACAGCACCATGGCGCTGCTTCTGAGGCTGGGCGCGAACCCACTCTAAGTCTTTCGGCGGCTGAAGAGGAATAGCCACAAAAAGGCTACAAAAATCACAAAACGATTTCCCTTTTGCGACTTTTGTGCCTTTTTGTGGCCAGGATCTCTTCCTCACGCAGTCGGCTTTTAGTAATGCCGAGTTCCTGCGCAATTTGGGCAAGTGTCCAATATCTCCCTTCCGACCAAGAAACCTTTCGACATCCGCCAACTTTCTGCGTCCATCAGCACGCAGTAATTCCAAAGGCTTGGGTGCGTAGCTCTGAAGATAGTGGAGCTTGTTGCGTTGAATTGTTGGTCATTGAACTTCTTAGGCAGCTCTCCTCTTCAATCGTTTAATACGAGCGTAGACCTTCCGGTTCGCTTGCATAGCGTCCCACAGGTCCACATCTTTCTGAAGACCCAGCCAGAGATCCGGACTCGTCCCGAAATACTTCGCCAAGCGAATCGCTATATCGGGGCTGACGGCCCGCTTCTCCAGGACAATTTCGCTGATCGTCAATCGTGATACACCGAGCGCCTTGGCGAGCTGCGCCTGGCTAATGTCGGCGCCGGGCATGATGTCTTCCCGGAGAGCCTCGCCCGGGTGCGTCGGCCGACGTCGCCTTCCATTCAGGAAATCCTTCATCAGTGATAGTCCTCCAAATTCACGTCGTGCGCCTCGCCATTCGCGAAGCGAAACGTGAGCCGATAATTGGCGGTGACCATGATCGCGTATTCGCCTTTGCGCTGTCCCTTCAGCGAATGAAGCTTCCAGCCGGGAAAGTTCACATCTCCAAGAACTGTGGCGCGGCGACTTGGCTTTTCCGGATCAGAAATATGAAATTCCGATCCGGAATTCATAACGAAAGTCCAGGAGCCTGACGGATGACGACGTGGACTCCATCGAAATAGTACTTGTTCCCCAATAAGAAAAAGCCGGTGCGAAGTTTGGGGCTACACACCGGCTATCAGAGGGATTTACTCGTTCTCAATGCAGGTGACACCACGCCGAGCTTCAGGCAGAGCGTGGAGAAATTCGGAATCGAGAGTGCCAAAAACATATTCAGCGCGGCTGTCCTCCTGTTGGGGGTGAGACACCATTTGTTGGAAGGTGTTTGTTCTCTTTTACGTCTCGGCAGATTGTCAGTCAAGCAATACAGCCATACGTGAGCCTGTAGAGGTTGCTGCATTCGCAGCATCGACTTTTCACCCGTCGATCCTCACCGTACCCAGGTCGCCATCGACGATGATGCGCTGTCCGCTGCGTATGCGTTCAGTTGCGACGCCCGTTCCCAGGACGGCTGGGATCTGATATTCGCGCGCGACGATCGAGGAATGGCTGAGGGGACCACCGACATCGCTGACGACGGCGGCTGCCAGTGCGAACAAAGGGGTCCATGCAGGAGTCGTAATCTTGGCGACGAGTATATCGCCCCGCCGCATCTGGTTGAACTCGTCCGGACCGTGAATCACCCGCGCTATGCCGGCCACGCGGCCGGGGCTGGCGCTCTGACCTTTGATGATGTTGCCCATGGTTTGGTTTGTGCGTGCCGGCGACAAGGGGCTGAAATCAATTCCCATAAAACGAATGATGTGGGGCGGTAGCACTACGGGTGGCGTCGCCCTGCGTTCTCTTTCACATCGCGCGCGCCGTTCCGCCACCATCGGCTGGAAAATGGGCGCCGATG
>Ga0207646_10000789_pt1 | contig 41121 bp, 36 predicted proteins | sample KBSK5502metaG_FD_184343 | JGI IMG/M metagenome (GOLD analysis project Ga0207646, IMG submission 184343) | Corn, switchgrass and miscanthus rhizosphere microbial communities from Kellogg Biological Station, Michigan, USA - KBS K5-50-2 metaG... | ecosystem: Host-associated > Plants > Roots >... | reverse complement strand
TATGGCGCGATGGTGTGGCTGTGTTCACTGGTAGCAATTCCCCGTGAGATTGAATTGCAGTTCTGTAAGGACGCAGAAGAGAAAACCCTCCCTGTGACAGAGGGACCCGTATAAGCTTGGCAATAGAGATAACCTAATGATTGGAAATAAAGACTTGGTTGACCTGAGTTCCCGAGCGGCCTAACATAGCCGCCGACTGGGTGGAGCTTTCCCATGGTCGGGCAAACCATCTCCCACTATCGCATCGTAGGCAAACTTGGCGGTGGTGGTATGGGAGTTGTGTACGAGGCCGAAGACATCCGCCTGGGGCGCCACGTTGCGCTGAAGTTCATTCCGGAAAACCTGTTGGGCGACAAAAAATCGGTAGAGCGCTTTGAGCGCGAAGCCCGGGCTGCGTCGCAGTTGAACCATCCCAACATTTGCACCATTTATGAGGTTGAGGACCACAACGGTCACCCCTTCATCGTGATGGAGAAGTTGGAAGGGGAAAGCCTGAAGCAGCGGATTCGAGGTAAGCCGCTGGAGTTGGAACCACTCCTCGACATTGCCGTCCACGTTGCTGACGCTCTCGTCGCTTCCCATGCTAAGGGAATCGTTCATCGCGACATCAAGCCGGGAAATATTTTTATTACCAAAGATGGCCAAACCAAGGTCCTCGATTTCGGCCTGGCCAAGTTGCTGCGCAATGGTGGTCCCACCAGCAGCGCCGATGCGCCGGTGGAGGATTCACTCACGGCGGTGGGCGTGATTCCGGGCACTGCGGTTTACATGTCTCCGGAACAGGCCCGCAGCGAGGAACTCGATCCTCGTACCGATCTGTTTTCGTTTGGCGTGGTGCTCTATGAAATGGCGACGGGCAAGAAGCCATTTACCGGAAATAACGTAGTGACCACGCTGGACGCCGTTCTGCATCAGAAACCGCCGTCGCCTCTGTTGTCCAATCCAGCCCTACCCACAGAAATGGCGGGCATCATTGGCAAGGCGATGGAAAAAGATCGTCGCAAGCGCTACTACACCGCCGAGGCGATGAAGAGCGACTTGCAACGCCTGAAACGGGAGACAGAGTCGGGGCTGATTAAAACCGGGCCGCGTGAGACCAGGCTGCATGTGGTCACCAACACGTTTCGAGGCTCCAGTAGGCGGCTGACCTATCTTCTGGTGGGGGTCACTGCGCTGTTGATTACAGTGCTGGCGGCGGTGGGAACGTGGTGGTTCAAACATCGCGCCGGAGGAAGCACGGCGGGCAAGAACACTGTGGCCGTCCTTCCACTGCAGATCATGAGCAATGATCCGGACATTGATTACTTGAGATTCGCGCTGGCCGACGAACTCGCTAATGTGCTCACCTATTCGCGCACACTGGATGTGCGTCCGTCATCGATTACCAGGAAGTATGTCGCGCCCGATCTCGATCCGCAAAAGGTGGGGCAGGAATTGCATGTTTCAAGAATTCTTACGGGGCACTTTATGCGGCAAGGAAGCAAACTGCTGGTGACGCTGGAAGCGATTGACGTCGCCACTAACGGTCTTTTGTGGCAGGCCAATTTCAGTGCAGCTGCGCAAGACTTGATCTCTCTGCAGCAGCAGATCGCAACCCAGGTGCGCCAGGGTTTGCTGCCCCTGCTGGGGGCAGCCAAAGGATTTATTGAAACCAGCACGCGTCCGCAGAATCAGGACGCCTACGACCTTTACCTCCGCAGTACCGCGGTGTCTCACGACCCGGCGCCCAACAAGGTGGCAATCGGAATGTTGGAAAACGCAGTCAATTTGGACTCGTCCTACGCGCCCGCTTGGGAGGCGCTGGGCTTGCGCTACTACTATGACGCAAATTATGGCACTGGAGGCGAGGCGCAATTCCAACGTTCTAATAGCTCCTATGAGCGTGCACTGTCGCTGGATCCAAACCTGATGATGGCGGCGGGACAACAGATCGCAAACCGCGTGGAGCGCGGCGAACTGGGAAAAGCCCATGAGTCTGCGCAAGCTCTGGTGAAACGGCGACCCGAGAGTTCCCAGGCGCATTTTGCACTAGCATACGTCTATCGCTACGCCGGCATGTTGGAGCAATCGGCCAAAGAATGCGATACCGCGCTGGCCCTCGATCCGGGCAATTATCAGTTGCGTTCCTGCGCCTGGGCGTTTATGGACCTGGGCAAGACTGATCGTGCCCGCGAATTCATCCAGTTAGATGCAGGTTCGGAATGGGCAAACTTTGCTACACCTTCCCTGCTTCTCCGCGAAGGCAGAGTTGCGGAAGCGCGGGCCGCCGTGAAGAAAATGTCAACAAATCCGAAATATCATCGCGATCTGCTGGAAGCATGCCTGGAAGGTGCGAACTCCGAACTCGACCGGCTCGCACATGAGGCGGAAACCAACCCGTCCGCGGAGGGTGACCCGGAGATGGGCTATTACCAGGGCGCAATTTTTGCCTATTGTGGAAAAAAGGATGCTGCTTTTGACATGCTGAAGACCGCGATCGAGCAAAACTATTGCTCATACTCCAATCTGCTTTCCGATCCGCTGGTGAGGAGTTTGCACGGCGACAGGAAGTTTGATGAAGTGCTCACGGCGGCGCATGACTGCCAAACCGCTATGGCGTCGGCCGCGCGACCGTAAGCAGTGAATCAGGTAGGATAAAGGGACGGCCAGCTAACTTTTTTGTCGCTGCCAGTCGACTAGAAAGAGATTGCCTCAGGAAAAATCTTGCTTCCCACCGACGCTGACCTTGATTCCACACAGATGATAAATCGTAATCGCAAAGTTTCGTCCCCGGACCCACCCCTTGGACATCGTGTTCGCCGCTCCGCGTGGAAACTTTGCCTAGGTCTGGTTCTATCCTCCGTGGCATGGGCGCAGGCGCCAGCCCGGCCATTCCGTCCGCTAGACCCTCTTCTCCAGGACACAGGAGCAGCCGGACTTAAGCAGATGTTACTGCGGCTACAAACGACTGCTCGCCTGATGCAAACAACGGCGCATCCTGACGACGAAGACGGAGGCATGCTGACGTTGGAATCGCGGGGGAAAGGCGCGTCCGTCCTTTTGCTGACACTCAATCGCGGTGAGGGTGGACAAAATAAGGTAGGCAGCAATCTTTTCGATGTGCTGGGAGTCCTACGCACGCTGGAACTGACGGCGTCGGACCGCTACTACGGAGTGGAACAGCGTTTCACTCGGGTGGCCGATTTCGGTTTCTCCAAAAGTCCGGAAGAGACTTTCGAGAAATGGAAAGGTCACGACATCGCCCTGGCAGATATGGTGCGGGTCATTCGCACCTTCCGTCCAGATGTGCTGGTTTCAAGATTCTCAGGGACAAGTCGGGATGGACACGGACATCACGAAGCAGCAGGCATCCTCACCCGCGAGGCATTTCGTGCGGCAGCGGACGCCAATCGTTTTCCAGAGCAGATCAAAGAAGGACTCTTACCCTGGCAAGCGAAGAAACTCTACGTAGGCAACGTGTGCGGATTTATGGCAAGTACCTGTCCGGCGGAAAACTACACCCTCAGGCTGAATAGCGGAGCGACGGATCCGGTTCTTGGGATGTCTTACATCCAATTTGCCATGGAGGGATTGCGACACCAGCTTTCTCAGGGCGCGGGAGGATGGTCAGTCGAGCCCGGCGACCGTTTCACCTACTACAAGCTTGTGGAATCGGTGCTGCCACCGACGGCGGATAAGGATGGTCACGAAAAAGATTTCTTCGATGGGATCGACACTAGTTTAGCGGGTTTGGCTCCAAGGCTCGGCGAGGAGGAGAAGAAGGTCCAGGGCCTGCGTACGGAGTTAAAGGACATCGCGGAGCAGATCAAGACAGCCAGTGCGCACGCCGAAAAAGATATAAGCGAAACGGCGAAGCCATTGCTTGATGTGCTGCAAAAACTTGATTCTCTGATTCTTCGTACCGAGAAGAGCAACTTGAACGCGTCGACAAAAGAAGAGCTGCTCACCGTGCTTCGTGAGAAAGAGGAGCAGGCTGAGGCCGCGGTTAACCTCGCGATGAATGTTTCACTGGAGGCGACCGTGGCTGGGCCACGAGGGCCGGCAGCGGGTCTGCCGCGGGAACAGGATGCTCTTACCGTGGTGTCGCCCGGACAAAACTTCACTATTATTGTGAAGCTGCATAATGGGTCCAAGCAGCCACTGTGGATTGAGAACGCTTCTTTGCACGGACCGCAGGACTGGATTACGACCGCATATAAGGGTGACGGAACGACCATCCAACCGGGCGAAGACTTTTATGCCAATTTTGCCCTCCGTGTACCGCCGAAAGTTTCATATACGCGTCCTGCAGTGCACCGAAACGATCCAGAGAGAGATCCGGTCTATACCGTGGACGACGCGAAGTATGCAACTCTTCCATTCCCTCCGCCGCTGTTTCGAGCCCAGGTAAATTACTCCATCACCGGGCGCAGAGATCTGAATCTCGCAATTCAACCACTAAAGCCGATGCGGCTCAAGGGTACGGCAGGATCGGGTGGACGAATTATCTCTCCCGTGCTGGTGCCATTTCTCGACGAAAAGGGTGTGGAGCCAAAGCGTCCGCTAGCGGTAGCGCCGATGTTTTCTGTCACGCTAGAACCGGGAGCGCAGGTAATTCCCGTAGCAAACGGTTCGGCGACAATGGTGAGAGTCGGCGTGAGCTGCAATTTTACAGGCGCTCCGCCCGGAACTCTGCGTCTGGAAGTCCCGTCGGGCTGGCGTGCGGAACCGGATAAGTTGCTGGTTGAATTGCACCGGCGCGGCGAGCGTCAGGATTTCGATTTCAAAGTGTTTCCGGGCAGCCTGAAGGAGGGCAAGGCAGAAATTCGCGCGGTGCTCACCGCGGGCGGTGCGAACTTCGACGAAGGCTACAGTATGGTCACGCGGCCAGATCTCGATACTTTTTACTATTACCAGCCCGCCGTTCAGCGGGTAAGCATTGTGGATGTGAAAGTTCCCAAGAATTTCAAGGTCGGCTACGTCATGGGCGCGGGTGACGATATTCCAACAGTGCTGAAGCAGATTGGAATGGACGTCACAATCATTACTGCCGATAGAATTGCAAGCGAAGATCTGAAGCAATACGGCACGATCGTTCTCGGTATTCGCGCCTACGACACTCAGAAGGATGTCGCAGCGAACAATAAAAAGCTGCTGGATTATGTTTCAGCCGGCGGGACGCTGCTGGTGCAGTACAACACAGGAGTTGGTGATTTTAATAGTGGACACTTCACTCCGTATCCCGCGCAGTTGAGCCGGGCTCGGGTGTCCGTGGAAGAGGCGCCGGTAGAAATCCTGGCTCCGGACGATGGCGTATTTCATTCTCCTAATCAAATTACTGATCGCGATTTTGAAGGTTGGGTACAGGAACGCGGTTTGTATTTCATGGACCAATGGGACAGTAACTTCAGGGCACTGTTGGCTTGTCACGATCCGGGAGAACAGCCCCAGAAGGGTGGTTTGCTCGAGGCACGGTACGGCAAAGGTACATACATTTATACGGGATATGCGTTCTTCCGGCAGTTGCCGGCGGGAGTGCCAGGAGCGATTCGGTTGTACGTGAATTTGTTGAGTGGCAAGGGGGGTGGTCAGTGGTCAGTGATCAGTGGTCAGTATTAGAGATGGCCATCTTTGAGTCGTCACGCACTCAGAAGGTCTAACTCACAGCGCAGCCCGACCGCTTCACCTCTAGAGATATAATGGCGAGTTTTGGGACCATGGAAAAAGCCACACGGTATGAACTTCGGCTGGCCGAGCGCATGTCCCGACTTGGGACGGAAACTGCGTTTGAGGTTCTGAATAAGGCGCGAGCGCTGGAGCGTCAAGGCAAAGTAATCATTCATCTTGAAATCGGTGAACCCGATTTCGATACGCCAAACAATATCGTGGAGGCTGGGGTTCAGGCTTTACGCGATGGGTGGACGCACTATGGGCCGTCGGCGGGGCTGCCGGAATTGCGACACGCGATTGCGGAAGAAGTCGGTCGTACGCGAAGCGTGAAGATATCGGACGATGAAATTGTCGTTGTCCCAGGCGGCAAACCTATTATTTTCTTTATTATTTTGGCCTTGGCTGATGTAGGAGATGAAGTTATTTATCCCAATCCTGGCTTTCCGATTTACGAATCGATGGTTCATTACGTTGGGGCGCGGGCAGTGCCGATCCGATTGCTGGAGGAGAAAGATTTTGGGTTCGATGTTGACGAACTGGCGGGGCTGATAACCGACCGCACGCGGCTGATCATCCTGAATTCTCCACACAATCCCACTGGTGGTGTGCTTCCGAAGCAGGACATCCGTGATATTGCCGAGGCCATCGGCGAACGCAACATCATGGTGCTCTCGGATGAGATTTACAGCCGGCTCATCTTCGACGGCGAGCATTATTCGATTATGTCGGTGCCTGGATTCAAGGAACGCACCATTTTGCTTGACGGTTTTTCCAAGACTTATGCAATGACAGGATGGCGCATGGGTTATGGCGTCATGCGGTCGGATCTGGCCAGGCACATCACGCGCTTGATGACCAATTCGAATTCCTGTACGGCTAGTTTCACCCAGATTGCAGGTATCGAGGCGATTCGCGGAGACCAGTCTTCGGTGGAGCGGATGCGAAACGAATTTCAAGCCCGGCGCGACGTTTTCGTTGCCGGACTGAATCGGATCAAGGGCTTTTCGTGCCGCATGCCGAAAGGCGCCTTCTACGTCTTTCCGAATATTACGAAGACAGGATGGACATCGAAAAAGCTGGCGGATGCTTTGCTCGAGCAAGCTGGCGTGGCCTGTCTCTCCGGGACCGCGTTCGGTGATTTTGGCGAAGGCTATTTACGTTTCAGCGTGGCCAATTCTTTGGAGAACCTGAGCAAGGCACTGACGTCGATAGAGCTGTGGGCCCACCGGAATTTGTAGCCAGGTAAAGATGATCATTGGCCTGGTAGTGAGCCGACTAGGACATTGAGCAAGCCGTTCCCAGATTCGTCACCCGAGAGGATCAGCGTGCCGGTGAAGCGAACTCGCCGTAGATTCCGAGAGCCCAAGGCCACCCGCCCACATATACCAGGATACGGGCTTCCCAAGAGCCGAAAAGGTTTGCTTTCGTGGGGCTGGGCAGAGCAGCGTCTGGAAAGATCTCACAATTATTGGATCTCGACTGCGCGTCCGGATGGAACGCCACATACGATGATCGTCTGGGGATTGTGGCTGGAGGGCAGATTTTATTTCAGCACTGGCCAGAAGTCTCGCAAGGCGAGAAACCTGGCGGCGAATCCAAGATGTGTGATTTGTTCGGAGCGTGCGGAACAGGCTGTTGTCGTCGAAGGAGTGGCCGAACTCGTCAGCGACCGTACTATCCGCAAACAGTTTGGGGAACTGTATCAAAAGAAATACAAGTGGGACATGAAGGATTTCTCTGAGCCCATCTACATAATTCGTCCGCGTGTTGCGTTCGGACTTTTCGAGAAGAAGTTTATGGCTAGCGCTACGCGATGGACGTTCGAATAGAAGGGTATTGGGTACAGAGTTATAGGCTGCAAGACTTTCACCTAGAGAGAACGATGACCAAGAAATTTCGTGTCTTCGCTACGTGTGATATCGGTGAGTCCATCGAGTTGCTGCGCGAACGGGGGTACGAGGTGGAGGTGTATCCACAGCCGAAAGCGCCGCCGAAGGGTCTGCTCCTGGAGAAGGTCAAGTCAGGGATCGATGGCCTGATCACCACCTTGCGCGACCCCATCGATGCGGAAGTATTCGAGGCAGGCAAGGGAAACCTCAAAGTGGTGGCGCAGATTGCCGTGGGCTTTGACAACATCAATCGCGCCGACGCCAATCGCTATAAGATTCCGTTCACCCATACCGCCGACGTGCTTACCGAAGCTACGGCAGAGTTTGCCTTTTTCATGCTGGGTGCGCTGGCCCGGAAGATGTGGACAGCGGAACATCTTTTGCGCGAAAACAAGTGGGACTATTGGCATCCTTACCTGCCATTTCTCGGGGACGAAGTAACGGGCAAGACGATTGCGATCATCGGAACCGGTCGCATTGGGCTCACCATGATCAAGAAATGCGCCGGATTCGATATGAATATTCTTTGCTACGACCCGGCGTATCAGAATCACGAATTTGTGAAGGCGATTCAGGAGATCAAGGACTTACTTCAGGCGCGCGGGATTGCCAAAGAGAAGACCTGGATTAAATACACCACGGTGGACGATGCTTTGGGGCAAGCGGACTTTGTCAGCGTGCATGTGCCGCTGTTACGCGAGGGCGAGAGCGATACTCCGACTTACCATTTGTTCAATGAGCGTACTTTACGGATGATGAAACCGACCGCATTTCTGGTGAATACTTCGCGCGGGCCGGTGGTGGACGAAGCAGCACTAGCGCGAGCACTTCGAGAGAACTGGATTGCGGGAGCGGCCCTTGACGTCTACGAAAAAGAACCGCTGCCAGCTGATTCACCACTGCGCGATCCGGCCATCGAGGACCGTTGCCGACTTTATCCGCATTTTGCCAGCGCGGGGAAAATTACTCGGCTCTCTACTGATCCGAACAAAGGCATGGCTGGGAGGTGCGTGCAAGGGTTGATGGATGTGCTGGAAGGAAATTATGGGGGAGATATTTCGAAGATGCCTTATGTGGTCAATAAGGAGGCATTTGGAAAATAGCACTCAGCATTCAGCACTCAGCCCATATACCATTCGGGTGATGTCCTCTGGGCTTGCTGGAGGCTGAGTGCGTTCTCTACTCCGAGATGGTGTGTTCTTCGCTTTGGGCGCGGAGAACGCGGTCGACAGAGTATGGCGCCCGACGCGTGGGCTCGTGGTAGTGACGCACCTGCATTTCGCCTAAGAGGCCAACCGCCAGCATATTGAGACCCGCCAGAAGCAGTACGGCAGCAAAAATCATGAGTGGGCCGTGATTGGTCATTACGTCAGAGTGACGGACGAACTTTTCAATCAGCAGCCAGACAGAAACACCGGAACCTGCGAAGATGCTCAACATTCCGACTGTCCCAAAAAAATGCAGGGGACGCGCCAGGTACCGTAGCAAGAAACGGATAGTGATGAGATCGAAGAAAACCCGGAAAGTGCGGGAGATTCCGTAGTGTGAGTTGCCGTGCTCCCGATTTACGTTGCTGATGGGAACTTCGCAAATGGACGCGCCATGCCATGATGCAAGTGCGGGAATGAAGCGATGCAGTTCTCCGTAGAGCGGAACCTGCTCCAGAATCTCGCGGCGATATGCCTTAAACGTGGTGCCGAAGTCGTGGATGTCCACCCCACTGACTTTGGCCATCAGCCAGTTCGCGCAACGTGAAGGAATACGGCGGAGCCAGAGATTATCGATGCGGCGCCGACGCCATCCACTCACGATGTCGTAGCCGTCGGAAATCTTTTCCAAAAAGAGCGGGATGTCGGCAGGATCGTGCTGCAGATCGCCGTCCATAGCAATGATGTATTCGCCACGGGCGTGGTCGAATCCGGCGGCCAGAGCGGATGTCTGGCCAAAATTTCTGCGCAATTTGACCACCGTCACGCGACTGTCGACAGCCGCGATCTCGCGTAGCAAGTGGAAGCTGCGATCGGTGGAACCATCGTCCACCAGCACCATTTCGAAACTTTCGCCACTCAACTCCATGACCGCTTTCAGGCGGTCGTAGAGGTCAGTGACGTTTTCCTGCTCGTTGTGCAGGGGAACAACGATGGAATATTTTGGCATGAAACTTAATTATACGATTACCAGCCTGTTTTCGTGGCTACTGTTTACTCACCTATTACATTCCGGGACCCTCGGGATAGGCAGGCAAATCGGGAGGCCGCGGCGGCAGCTTCTTGGGATTGGCTTGAATTTCTTTCATCACCATTTCGATGGCTTTCTCCAATTGGGGATCCTGGCCCTTGACCACCAAGTCGGGCCGGTTCTCTATGACAATTTCCGGCTGCACGCCTTTGTTTTCGATGAGCCATTTGCTGTCCAGCCCGTACAAGGCGAATTCGGGACGAGTGACGTAACCACCGTCGATCAAATTAATATTGCCGCGAATGCCTCGAACCCCGCCCCAGGTGCGCTCGCCGATGAGTGGGCCTAACTTGTATTGCTTGAAGAAGTAGCTGAAGAAATCTCCGTCAGAAGCGGCGTAATGGTTGGTTACACAAGCCATAGAGCCGTGGAACACCGGAAAGGGGATGGGCGTGCTTTCCCAGTTGCGAGCGGATTGCATGGCCGCGAGGGTGCGACGCAAGCGCGCGAAAATGAGCTGATCGACAAATCCGCCGCCATTGTAGCGGACGTCAAAGATGATGCCCTCCTTGCGAGTCTGCGGAAAGAATTGTTTCACAAACTGGTTCAGTCCAGACGAACCCATGTCCGGTAGGTAGACATATCCAACACGGCCGTTACTGGCAGCGTCGACCTTTTTGCGGTTGGTCTCAATCCAATTCAGTTCGTGCAGAGGATACTCGTCGGCAATCGGTTTCACCTGGACTTTGCGCGCACCCTCTTCCGACGCCTTGGTGTTCACGCTCAGGGTAACAGTTTCGTTCACCGTGTTGCCCAGGAGTTCACACGGAGTCTGCGGGACACGGAGAGGGCGTCCATTGATCGCGATCAGGTAGTCGCCTTCCTTCACGTTTACGCCGGGCTCGGTCAACGGAGAGCGCACCTCCGGATCCCAGTTCTCCCCGGGATAAATCTTCTTGATGCGATACGTGCCGCTGGCTTGATCAACTTCAAAGTCTGCGCCGAGGAGGCCTACCTTAACGGGATGCAAATCGGGATAGTCTCCGCCACCGACATAGGTGTGCGAATTGGAAAGCTCACCAATCATCTCGCCCATAATGTAGGTCAAGCTGTAACGGTCGGCGACGTAAGGCAGCAGCTGAGCATACTTGTCGCGAGTCTTTGCCCAATCCACTCCGTTCATCGCAGCTTCGAAAAAGTAGTCGCGTTCCTGGCGCCAGACTTCGTTGAAGATCTGCTTCCATTCCTGCGGTGGATCAACTTCACTCCGCATGCTGCTGAGGCTGAGAGCGCCGTCTCCAATTTTCTTGGGCTGGGCTTCGGGTTTGGCGTCGATGATTCCGTAGCTATGCCCGCCCCCTGAACCTTCCGCTTCATAGAGCAGTTTTGAGCCGTCGAACGACAGAGCAAAACGTTCTACCTGTTCCATGAGTGCTTTATTCTTGCGCTCCTTTAGGTCGTAAGCATGGACGACGGACGACTCGCCAGGAAGGGGGCCGGAAAGGCCTTGGATAGGTGTCGTCGAGTAATAAATGAAACCCTTGGCGGCAGCAAGGGTGCGCATCAACCCGGGCTCAGTAGGAAGAGCAACGATGCGATTCTGAATGCCGTCAAGATCGATCCGGAACTCTTTGGGCTTTTCTGTTGCTTTGTCTTTCGACTCTTTGTCCTTGTTTTTGTCTTGATCTTTGTCCTCGTCTTTCGGCTTCTCCTTGGCTTTGTCCTCGGGCTTGGGCTCCTTCTTGGTTGGCTTCTTGGCAGGAGGAGGCACCGGAGTGGGAATGGGCTCTTCTTTCTTGGTTTCCTTCACTTCGGCTTCGTCGCTCAGCGCAGGGAACGGTGAAGGTTCATCTTTACGCAGAGTCGCAATATAGACGCGAGTCGTCTTGGGATTGGCAAACTCGAAATCAATATTGCCCAAAACCTCATTGAAGTCACGATCGGAAAGAAAGTAGAGATACTTCCCATCCGGGTCGAAGATGGGAGCGAAGCTGTTGGTCATGCTGGTGGTGACTGCGGTAATTTTGCGATCTACCAGGGAATAAAGATTCACGAAGGAATAGAAATTGTCTGCGTTCTTGTCATAAGCCAGCCACTTGCTATCCGGAGACCAGGAATAGTTCTGGATCTCACCGTGCTTTCCGCGATCCACTTCCACTACTCTCTTGTCAGTGATGTCTGCATACCAGAGGCAGGTATCTTTGTCGCCCCAGGCAATTTTTTTACTGTCGGGGGACCACACGGGCTGGAACTTGAAGCCTTGATAGCCGCTCGTAATCTGCCGCTCCTTACCCAAACCGTCATTTGGAGCGATGTAGACTTCATCCTCGCCGGTGCGGTCGGAGATATAGGCGACCCATCGCCCATCGGGCGACCAGGACACCAATTTTTCTCGAATGCCTGAAGTGCGGGTGATATTGCGAATGCTGCCTTCCTTGGCCGGCGCAGTAAAGACGTCGCCGCGTGCTGCAAACACAGCCCGCTTTTATTCCGGCGAAATGTCGAAATCGGTAATGTTCTTGCTCACACTGATCCAGTGCTTCATTGCCTCATCGCGTTCGCCGGGCAGATAAATGGCCAACTTCTTCGGTTGTTTCGATTGCAGATCGAAAGTGTAAAGATAGCCGGCGTTTTCGAAGATGATGGCCTCGGGGCCGAGGCTGGGCCACATTACATCGAACTCATTGAAGTGTGTGAGTTGCTCGAGTTGTTTTGTGTTGAGGTCGTAGCTGTACAGATTGAAGTGGTGCTCGGGGCCACGATCAGAATTGAAATATATCGTGTTGCCATGCCACATGGGGAAGGTGTCCACCCATTCGGTGTGTGGAACCATGGCATCGACCGTATTATTTTTTAGATTATAAATGGTGATGTCCTGGGCCAAGCCACCGGTGTAGCGCTTCCAGGTGCGGAAGTTGCGAAAGATCTGGTTGTAGGCAATGCGCGTGCCATCGGGCGAGAAAGAAGCAAGGCCGCCTTGATCCATGGGAAAAGGCTCAGGCAACCCGCCTTCGATGCTGACACGATAAAGACGTTTGATCCAACCGTTGGAAGCATCGCGGCGCGATAAGAACACGATGCGTTTGCTATCTGGGAACCAGGTGACGACTTCGTTATGAATTCCCATGCGGTCGCTCAGCGGAGTTGCGCTGCCCTGGTAGAACGTGAGTTGTTTGGGCTGTCCGCCATCGGAAGGAATAATGTAGACATTGAAATTGCCGTCGTACTGAGCGGTGAAGGCGATCCATTTGCCGTCGGGTGAAAACTTAGGAAAGAGCTCGCGCCCGGCATGGGAGGTGATCTGGCGAGCCACGCCGCCATTGCTCGACGCAAGCCAGAGATCGCCGCCGTACATGAATGCGATTTTGTCCTTGTAGATGTCGGGGAATCGCATCAGCCGACCTTCTTGCATTTCCTGTCCCAGCGCAAAGTACGCGCTGCAGATTATCCATAAGGTCATCCATCGTTTGAGGGAAAACATTCAAGCTCTCCTTAAAGAGTGCAGCCGATCAGAAAAATCGACATATTTGTATGCAAGAAACGTGAAATTGTAACAGCTTCGGAGGCGCACACACTTTGATGGAATTTGGGAAGAACAGGCTGCTGTCTTGGACGGTAGCAGCAGACAAAAGAAAGCGGCGACTGCACGCTTCAACTCGCAACGCTACAACCAGAAGGGGACCAGGGCGCTGAAAGCGGTGCGCCACCCAAAAGCGAAAGCCGTACATATGTGTTGAGCACTAAACCCAAGAAGAAAGTGAGGCCATCCTCTGAGCGTGGCGTCTTCTTCCGACTGCAGTTGACCAATCGCCTATAATTCCTGCGCAACTGCGGGCTCGGGTCAGAACGAAAGGATGACATTTGCGTAAGAAGAATCTAGCGGTGAATTCTGAAATGCCGCCACGGCGGCGCTTTTTGCAGACGAGTTTGTTCGGCGGCGTGGGCGCTGCGATCCTGCCGGCTCTTGCAGGTGCTCGCGAACTTACTGATGGCTCGACATCGGCTTCGCAGGTGCGGCCTTTCGAATTGGATGAAGTAACGATTGCTGACCTACAAGCGGGAATGAGCTCCGGGAAATTTAGTTCACGCGCGATCACAGAGAAATACCTTGCTAGGATTGAGGAAATTGATCGCCGAGGTCCAGCGGTCAACAGCGTACTCGAAATCAATCCTGAGGCTCACGCGATCGCCGAGAGTCTCGATCGAGAGCGGCAGGAAAAAAAGGCTCGCGGCCCGCTGCATGGCATTCCTGTCCTGATCAAAGACAACATTGATACCGCTGACAAGATGCAGACGACTGCGGGTTCGCTGGCATTGCTGGGATCGTGTCCATCTAAAGATTCGTTCGTGACGCGGAAGCTGCGAGAAGCCGGAGCCGTCATTTTGGGCAAGACCAATTTGAGCGAGTGGGCAAACATCCGTTCCAGCCATTCCAGCAGCGGGTGGAGCGGACGTGGTGGACAGACGAAGAATCCGTATGTGCTTGATCGCAACCCGTGCGGCTCGAGTTCCGGCTCGGGAGCGGCAGTCGCAGCCAACCTCTGCGCCGCAGCAATCGGCACGGAGACGGATGGATCGGTGGTTTGTCCATCTTCTGCGAACGGACTTGTCGGCATCAAGCCGACGCTCGGCCTGGTGAGCCGTTCAGGCATCATTCCGATCGCGCATAGCCAGGATACCGCCGGTCCCATGACGCGCACCGTGCGGGATGCGGCCATCCTGTTAACCGTGCTTGCAGGAGTTGATCCCCGTGACGCCCCGACGGGAGATAGCGTCGGAAAAACATCCACTGACTACACGAAATTCCTAGATCCTAACGGGCTAAAGGGCGCAAGGATTGGCGTGGCCAGAAAATATTTCGGCTTTAACGATGCCGTGGATCACTTCATGGAGCAGGTGATTGATGAGATCAAAAAACAGGGGGCAGTGATTGTTGATCCGGCAGACCTGGAATCTCATGGGAAATTTGATGACACCGAGTTGACCGTCCTACTGTACGAACTGAAAGCCGACCTTAACATTTACCTGGCGGGCCGTGAGCCCGAATCCCAGGTGCATTCCCTGAAGGAAGTTATCGAGTTCAACGATCACAACGCAGAAAAGGAGATGCCCTATTTCGGCCAGGACCTTTTTATTAAGGCCGAAGCCAAAGGCCCCTTGACCAGCAACGAATATCTGGACGCGTTAGAGGCGAATCGGCGACTTTCGCGGCGCGAAGGAATCGATGGGGTAATGGATAAGTTTCACCTGGAGGCGATTCTCGCGCCAACCGGCGGTCCGGCATGGCTTACAGATTTGGCGAACGGCGATCACTCCTCGGGCGGCAGTTCAAACGCAGCTGCTGTGGCGGGTTATCCCAACATCAACGTGCCCGCAGGATTCGTGTTCGGAATGCCGATCGGAATTTCTTTTTTTGGCCGGGCGTGGAGCGAACCGACTCTGCTCAAGCTCGCCTATAGCTTCGAACAGGCTACCAAGGCTAGAAGACCACCGCAGTTTCTGGCCAGCGTCAAAATGTGAAAATGTATCGCGATCACAAAGTGAATGCCATGAGAACAAAAGTTGCACTTTTGGTGTTGTGTTTGTGGCTGCGGCCAGCCAGTGCCTCAGCCCAGGTTGTATTTGTGAAAGCAGGGCGCGTGGTCGACACGGACGGCGGCACCGTACAGAGCGATCAAAACATTCTTATTCGCGACGGCAAGATCGAAGCTGTGGGCAAAGGCCTCGCGATCCCAGCCGGGGCGAAAGTTGTCGATCTCAGTAACATGACTGTCTTGCCGGGCCTGATCGATTGCCATACGCACGTGGCCGATCCGCCAAATGCGGATCCGCTCGCCAGTCTAACGAAAACGTCGGTGGAATCCGCCTTCGAGGCAATCCCGAACGCCGCAAAAGCGTTGTTGTCGGGTTTCACTACTGTAAGGGACGTGGGAGTGTACCGTGCCTTGACTGACGTAGCCATGCGGGATGCGATTGCACGCGGCGACATTGTGGGTCCACGGATGTACGTGGCTGGAGCCTACATAACGATTACAGGTGGGGCCGGCGCCATGACCGGGGTCGCCCCCGACATCAAACTGCCGTTGGATTTGCGCTATGGTGAAGCCAATAGCCCGTGGGAAGTAAGACAACGGATCCGAGACCTGGTGAGCCAGCGTGTGGATCTGATCAAAGTTTTGTCTACAGGCGCAGTGCTTACTCACAACAGCAATCCTCGGTCGGATGAATTTACGCCGGAAGAATTGCAGGCGGCGGTGGATGAGGCCTCGCACTTTGGATTGAAAGTAGCGGCCCATGCTCACTCACCGACGGGAATCAAAAACGCGATTCGAGCTGGGGTGGCATCTATCGAGCACGCTACGTTGATCGACGACGAAGGCATAGCCCTAGCAAAGCAACGTGGGACTTACCTGGACATGGATATCTACGATGAAGAGTGTATTCAAGCCAAGGGCCTGCAGAATGCCATCCCAAAGGACTTCCTTGAGCACGACGCCCAATTGGGCGCTATCCAGCGGGAGAATTTTCGCAAAGCAGTACGTGCGGGAGTGAAAATGGCCTTCGGAACCGACGCTGGAGTTTGTCCCCACGGCATAGGTGCAAGGCAATTCGCATTCATGGTGAACTATGGGATGACGCCCATGCAGGCCATCCAGTCAGCGACCTCCGCAGCGGCGGATTTACTTGGTCATGCCAATGAACTCGGATCAATTAAAACCGGCAAATGGGCCGACCTGATCGCAGTGAACGGCGATCCACTGAATGACATACGAGTTTTAGAGAACGTGAAATTCGTGATGAAGGCGGGGATGATTTACAAGCAATGAGTGAGTTTTCTCATCGAGCTTCAAGATCTGCGATGCCCAGCTTCGTCCCATTGCATCGGGTATAATACCTTATCCTCCAGAGTCCTTGATGCCTGAAAAACCCACGCTTCTGATCGTCGATGACGAAGCCAACGTCCTCTTCACCTTAAAGCTGGTGCTGGAAGAGGATGGATACGACATTACGACAGCGAGCAGCTGCGCGGAGGCACTGAAGCTAATCCATAACGCTCACCAGTTCGACGCCATTCTTACTGACTTGCGAATGGAGCAGGAAGACATTGGGCTGGAACTGGCCGAGGCTGCTGCAAAATTGCATCCCCGTCCCGTCATCATGATTCTTACTGGCTATGGCAGTGTCGAAAACGCGCGAGGAGCACTTGGCATTCAGGTGGATTATTTTGCACTCAAGCCGCTCGATCTGGATGATCTAAAGAATGCCCTGCACCGCCTGCTGGTATGGCGAGGGCGAGTCAGGCGAGGGCGGGCATGAGCGCTCTTGCACGTCAAAAGATGGCTCTGATAGTGCATCCTGACTTGACCATGTTGTCGAGATATCAGGCGCTGCTCACGCGTGCTGAGTTCTCCACGGTCGTGGCGCGCGACATACCCACCGCATTGATGGCGATCACGCAGCACTACTTCGAAGTCGCAATCATATCGTCTCAATTAGGGGAATCGGGGGATGGATGGCCGTTAGCTGGCGTCTTTCATCTGGTTTTCCCCAAGTCGTTTGTTAGCGTGATTGTGCCTGGCGCCGATCTCTTGAATTTACAGACTGCGATTAACAACGGAGTGCAGGAGATTTTTGAGGAGGATCACGCTCCCGATGCTGTGGTTTCTGCGATTTTAACCGCAACCGCCATACCCGCTACACCATCAGCACGAAACCGATCACGGCTGCAATAAGATCCCGATCCGCAATCCCACCGGGACGAGAACAACCCTGACTATCTATTTAGCCATCTGACCTAGGTCGCCGCTTCCACTACTCTGATTTCGGAGGCTCCCAATGATTCATTTTGCGTGCGATTCCTGTCGAACGATAAAGGCCTCGAACGAGATATGGCTGCTGGGTCTTGCCGCTGAAATAGTAGGAGTGGTTGCAGCTCGACGCGAAGTAACTATCTTGCCGGTCTGGGACAGAGATCAAGCCGTTCACCGGCTGGCCGTCCATTTCTGCTCGGAAGAGTGCAAGGACAAATACGTAGCTAAATTATTCGGACAGGAAGATTCCCGAACAGAAGGCGAAAAAAGGGACGTAAGGAAGCGGCTAAGCGGGAGAACCGTTACGCGACGAAAGAAGAGTGGACGACGGGGGAAAAAAGCTGCATGAAATCTTGACTTGGCTAATCTTCGGCCGCACCCCGGCCCAGGTCATTGAGTTCAGACTCCTCCAACGGAAAGACTACCTCCACCGCGGTACCCCATTCTCCCGAACGAATCTGCATCTGTCCTCCCAACTGGCGCACGCGCTCGCGGATTCCGCTGATACCAACGCCGAGAATCGCGTTTTCCCGATCGTCTTTGCCAAATGCGGGAAGGATCATACCTTTGCCTTGGTCTTCAACTTTAAGCCGGAGCTGATTCGTCGACCGCCAGATGTTAATCTTTGCCGTGGAGCTTCCCGAGTGGCGGTGTACGTTGGTCAAGGTTTCCTGCACGATCCGGAAAGCGGCGATCTCCAGATCCCGCGGGAAACGCCCCAGAGATTCTGGAATCTCGAGATCGATCTCAATCTGACTGCGTTTAGAGAATCCAGAAGCGAACCATCGGAGGGCTGAAGCCAATCCAACCTCATCCAGCATGGGTGGATGAAGAAGATAGGACAGAGTGCGAATTTCCTGAAGAGCTTCGTTGGTGAGATGCATACTTTCCGACAAGAACTTCGCATCAATGGGACCAGCGCCGTCAAGCTGGCGTTGCAATATCGAGAGATTCATGGTGATGCCGACCAGGAGCTGACCTACACTGTCATGCAGTTCGCGCGCCCAGCGCCGGCGTTCTTCGTCACGGATAGTCAGCAAACGGCCTGACAGTACGCGTAATTCCTGTTCCACATTTTTGCGCCGGGTGATGTCACTATCGAGTTGGAATCGTCCCAAAGTCCGGCCTGAAAGATCTCGCCAGAGTGCCCACCGGCTGGAAACGGAAATACGCGCCCCATAGCGCGTGGTTTGCTTTAGTTCGCCCTCCCAATGCGGCTCACGGCGCAGAATAGTTTCGATCTGGGCTACAGGCCGCGGCAACTGAGTTTGCAAGAGCTCCAGCGGAGATTTGCCAAGAGCCTCGGCGCGCTTCCAGCCATAGAGTTGTTCAGCTCCGTCGCTCCACAAAGCGATTTTGTCGGACAAGTCAACCACTAGAACCGCTTCTCTGGATAACTTCAGCAGTTCGGTTTTCTGACGCAGTTCTTCCGCAAGCTGTACTTCGGATTCAAGGGATGGGGTCACTGGTAGGCGGAGGTCCTCCGAACTTGAAGACATCGCGTTCTGAATCGGGGCTTGAGCGGCCTTCTGCGCCATCAGTGAGCGGTCCCGAGATGCTGGAAAGCGAGCGTGCATGAGAGGAACTTTCAGACGCAGCGAAAATGCTCCGCCGCCCGGAAGCCAACCACCTCCCCTCAGGTAATATGCCACACCTATGCTGGATTGCCCAATAGCACATTCGCCTCCTTTAACTGCCCAGTCGGGCTACATGGAGTCAACTGCGTTCCTACATTGTTTACTGTATCGAACTGCCAAGCAGATTCAGGTTAGACTTGTCCTTCCTCTCTCCTCTCCCCAGAGCCACCACCATGCCGTTAGGTATAATGCTTACTTTTGCGGGGTGCTTGCCATTTGCAAGCCGGTGAGTATGATTTTCACGTAGCCGCAAGTTTTTCAGTGTTGCCCAGCCGATTCACAGTTGCGCGTCGCAAGGAGAAGGTCTCATGGCCGAGTCGAAAAGCCGCCCTCGTGTCCTGTTCGTTGACGATGAGCCGAGCATTCGCCTCACGTTACCGCCGGTTCTACAGGAGTCAGGCTTCGAGGTGCACGTATCGGAAAGCGTGTCGGACGCGCTTTTCGAGATAAATACGAATCCCTACGATGTTTTGATTTCCGACCTGAACATTGGAGAAGAGGGTGATGGTTTTCTAGTAGTCAGCGCGATGCGGCACATTCAGCCTAAATGCACGAATTTCATTCTGACGGGATACCCGGCGTTTGAGACCGCATTACAGGCGATCCAGAACCAGGTAGATGACTACCTGGTGAAACCGGTTGAAATTGAATCCCTGGTGAGATCTGTTCGTGAAAAAGTAGATTCGCGGAAATCGGGTCCGCTGATGGGTTGGCGTCTGTCTTCTCTGATCAAAGAAAACTTTGCCAGCTTCGCCGATGGCGCATCGAGGACGGCAAAGAAGAATTCCTCTGCGCTGCAAAATGACGAGCTAAGCAGGGTATTGAAAGCAATTGTGGAGCAAATGGACGCGGCTAATGACGAGTTGAATCCAAACGCAGCCCAGGTAGCGTCTGATTATGGCAAGCGGATCAAGAAAGAGGGGCTGCCCGTTTCGAGCATCGTGGGAGGAGTGCAACGTCTCGCGGATACAGTCTACGGCTTGATCCAAAATCATCAGACGACTGCGGATATGTCCACGTTGATCACTGATTTGCGCAGGTTCAACCACTTTATCGGCCTGCTAACGGAGAAATCGCTCGAGAGTTATTCGCGGCGCAAGGCTGCCTGAGCCCGGGGTATTTCTAGGATCCAGACTTGTTCTTCACCCCTAGGGCGGCGTCTGCCAAGTCGAGGTAATGTTCCAACCGCGAGGGCTCTTTGGGGGATTCCTCCAGGGGAAGCAACCGTGGACCTTCGTCCCGGGCCGCAGGCGCGGTAGACGGAAGCTTTTTCACTTTTCTGGCGTCGAGCTTCTTTGTCTTTGGCTTCACCGATTTCTTCACAGTAAGCGTCCTGGAAAGCCCAGCATTACTCTAGTGCCCCGAGCCGAGATCACGTTTACCAGCCGCGCTCTTCTGGCGGCAATCCTGCCAACTCCCTTTTGCGACTTTCGATCTCGCGAAGCTCGCGAAGGATTTCCGCTTCACGCTGCACATATTCCGCTTCCGTAATCTCTTCCGATTCCAATTGCAACTGCAATTCCAACAGACGCTCCTTAATGGGCCCGGTATCGGTGTATTGTTCCTCGGCCACCTGTCGCAGAGTGCGGAAGACAAACTTCAGCCCACTGAGCGGCAAGGATAAAAGGTCGTCAAGCAGGAACATGCCAAGCCATCATTCCGGTGCGGCTCAAGAAGCCGACCCGCGCTCAAGTTTGAGACGTATGTTCACAAAATTGTAAGGCGGCCACGGCCCCGTGTACTTGAACTTCAGACGTTTTCCGTATTTTTTTGCCAGTTTGTTTACAACCGCGTCGAATTCGGCTTCACGTTTTCTTTCCACCAGGAATGCGGCGTTCATGATCATTTTGTCGCCGATGGGCTGGTTATCACGTGAGGCGACACAGCAACTGCGAAGCGCTTCATAGATCTCACGCACATACAGAGTGGCGCGCTCGGCCAATGCTTTGTCAATCATCCGGCCCAGCTGCATACGCGCGAAATAGGTTGACTGCAACTGTTTGCGGACGATCTCCTGGTGAAACTTCCGGAGCTCTTCATCGTGCTGCTGCAGCTCGTCGATAATTTGATCGCGGTCCCAGTTAACCTTTACACCGAATTCGAGCTTGCCCGCCATTTGCTTCAAGACGTCTTTGAGTGAAACGTAAATGCTTTTTAACACCTGCCGAATATCGTCGTCGGTACGAAACACGGTTCCGAAACTCATCGGGATGATGGTGTAATTTTTCATTACGGTTTCGATCACATGTTCGTGTGCCAGGGCGTTTTCCCGGGTCGGATCGAATATTGCAACCGCGGTTTTACTGACCACGGCGGCGATGTCTTGATAATTGACGCCATAGACAGGTTCGCCCGCCCCGCCAATACCGATCTTGCCGAAATTCAGGTGTTCTTTGGTTTCCACAATGCCATAGACGTAACGTCCGCCTTCCCCGGGAGCCGTTTCCGGGGCATTGGGCCTGTCCGAGATTCGGACGTGCAAGTCCTCTTTGCCGACGTCACTGCTTCTGCGGGTTAGCTTGCTCAAGGGCTTGGTCGCCATTTTAGTTTCTCGCTTAGTGGATTTTGGTTTCAAAGTCTTATATCTCGCAATTACTTTAATGGAGCGATCGGAACCTGCCGAACAATGGGGAAGGTCAGCTTGAATACTGTGCCCCTACCCACGGTACTGCGCACCCGGATTCGGCCACCATGATTTTCCACAATTCCCTTGACGATCCAAAGTCCCAAACCAGTTCCCTTTTCGCCCTTTGTAGAAATGAAAGGCTCAAACATGGACTTCTGGAGTTCGCCAGGAATTCCGGAGCCCGTGTCTGCCACAACTAGTCTTAATGAACTATGTAAGCCATCCAGTGCGCGAATCTCGCTGGTTTCAATGAGCAGCTTGCCGCCCGCTTTCATGCTGTCCTTGGCGTTGACCACCAGGTTGGAAAGCAATTGACGGAACTGGTCGGCAGAACCCTTGATGGGTGGAAGTTTCCCCAGCGTTTTATTTATCTGAACGCCGGATTTCTCCAGGGGCCGTGCAAACAATGCGAGTGTGTCTTCCACCACGCTGTTCAAATCAAAGTTGCCCAGCGGAGCCGTGTAACGATAAAGCCCAAGCATCTGCCGAACGATGCGGGTCACTCTGTCGTTTTCGGTCCTCAGAACTTCAAAAATGGGATTGAGTTGAGGATCCAGTTTCCCCGCGAGCAGGTGAATGGCATTTTTCATCGCCTCTAGAGGATTGTTGATCTCGTGGGCAATGGTTCCCGCCAAACGGCCGGTAGCGGCGAACTTCTCCATCTCCAGCATTCGTCTTTCCAGCTGAAGTTGTTCGAGTTTTTTCCAGGCCGAGAAATCACGCAGCACGGTCACGGTGTACGCTACCTGTCCGCGAGCGTCGTAAATCTTACCCGACCGGGCAGCATATTCCGTATCTGTACGAGAAGTTGGGTTGTGAAGATAGAGCGTACGGTTTTCTTTGTCTGAGAAGGAGAAAGTAAACGAATTCAGGTATGCGTCCAGTTTGGCCTGGTTCTTTACTACTTGGGGATCCTTGGATGTTTCGACCGAGCCGAATAGATCTTTTGCCATGGGATCGAGCAAGACAATCTTGGCCGAATTGTCGGCAACGATAATCGGGTCACCCACGTTCTCAATGACCAGATTGAGGCGATCGCGATCCTGGCTCACAATCTCTTCGGCAGTGCGGAGCTTCTCCAGATTGGCCCGAACTTCTTCATCGGCACGACGCAGGTCAGTAACGTCACGCATCACGGTTACCATGCCGGTACGGACCGTTTCCTTGCTGAAGGTGGGAGCCGAGACGGCTTCAAAAAGAACTTCTTCGCCTTCCATCACATCCACCAGCGTGAGATCGCGAGAAGCGCCACTCGCGCTGACTACCATCGAGGACAACGCCGCCGAGAAGAGCAAGTTGTTCAACTCTACCGCCCGCTTGCCTCCCTCGCTGACGCCTTCGGGGACACGGAAGAAACGTTCCGCAGCCTTATTCTGCGTAATTACACGATGCTGACTGTCGGTGAGGATCACGGGATCGGCCATGCTTTGCATCACCGCCTGCAAGCGCGCAATGGTTACTTCCATGTCGCGCATGCGGTTGTAGTAATGCTCCACCTTGAAGAGGCGGGAAAGGTAACCGTTGGCTCGCGCTGCCAGCGCCCTCAACTGCTCTAAATGTGCCTCACTGGTGTTCTTGTGAACTTGGGCGAGCACCAGCGTGGCGTAGGCTTGCATGCCGCAGGCAGCACAAACTTGATCTTCAAACTGCATTTTCCTGGTAATTCGAGCATTTTGGATCGCCAGGCAGTCCTGCCGCCGCTCCCTCTCTGCTTCCCAACACCGACTCGAGCTGCGGTAGATCATGGGATAGGCGTACCAGGGACTGCTGCCGTTATCGGGATGCAGGATTGCAGGATTAGGATTTTGCAATGCGGAAACGATTGGGTTCTCACTGGCCCACAGCGAAGTCCGGAACTTCGCCAGAAAAGAGTTATCACAATTCAGAGAGGCAGTAGGTTTCACCTCACCTGTTTCGAAATCTACTTCCAAAATCATTGCCCGGGAGAAGCCAAGCTTGACGATTTCTTCGAGGAGGATGGGGAAAATCTCCTCTGGGCGTTCGGCGGAGAGCAGCCGCAGAGCTGCCGATTCGCTTACGGAATCGCGAGAAACGAATACCTTGGATTTGGGCCGCAGCTGTGGGGTTGCCATTTAGGATCTACTCCGTGAAACCACAGCCAACTTCAACCGCGACGACGGCCTCCACGCCGGGCGGGAACGCGAGTAACCCGTCGCGTAGTTTCCATCGGGATCTCCGGTTGCTCCACCCCGGGCAACTGCGGGCGCGAAACGATTCCCATTAGACCGACGGCATCCGCGTATTTCAAATAAGTATCGATCGAGGCCACAACCACGCGCGCTTCGACCGTGATTAAATCGATGCCGACCAGAGAAATGCGTACCCAGGCGTCGATTACGATTCCTTTGTCCAATACCCGATCGAGTACGTCGATGAGGCTTGAACCACCCGATATGCGTTCGACAGCCATGAAACTTTCCTCCTAGTAAATGCGGCTAAGCTTTGCGCCTGGCATTAGGCACTCGCGCTCTGGCCCTGCGCGCTGGGGGCTTCGCCGGAGGAAGGGCAGGGCGAGTTACCCCCGCCGGCATAGTGAGGTGAGGATCGTACTTCCACCAGTTCAAACCGATCTGTTCGGCTTTGTCCACAGAACACACCAGCAGACGAATGCGAATCGTGAGCAGTTCGACGTTCGCCAGTGAAATGCGAATGTCGCCGGCAACCACTAAACCCTTATCCAGAACCCGGTCCAGGATGTCGACTAAGGTCCCGGATGACGATGGAAGTCTATCCATGTAGTTTCTTCTTAATTTTGGGGGAAAAAAACGGCTTACGACAGCGAAATCGATTGCCGCTCGACGATGCTACTGACTCATGTGAGCGAAGTCAATTGCCCAAGCGGTGGATACGTTATCAATAGAGAAAATACAGCAGGACTACAGGAAAATACGTTAGGAAATACTGTTTTTCCTGTAGATGAATTACTCAACCAGACGCCCCAGTGGACCCAGATCCAAGTTGAGGTCGGCGGGGGTGAGATTGAAATGGGTTGCAAGTTCCGCTATTTTGCTTTCCAGTTTCATCAAGGCCTCGCCCATCTGCTCAACCTGTTCCTCGGTTAGGGAGTTCCCTTCCATCCGCCGGATGGCCTGTCGCTCCAGTAACTGCCGCAATAGTTCAATCAGACTGAGGACCAACTTAGCCAGACTCTTCTCAATTGTCTCCGGCGAACAGTCAATACGTCCCGACAGTCCGGCAGCGGCATCAGAAAGGCGCAAAGCCTCCGTTACTTCTGAAATGTCAGAGTCGATGTCTTTGTTCGCCATCACTGCTCTTTCAAAAATTCACTGGCTGGCCACGGTCCGGTGACACGGGGCTCAGACTCAGTTGGAACGGAAACACCTTTCATCTGCCGTAAAAAAGCTTGCACGTCACTTCTATCGACCAACGCGAAACAACGAATTCCCGCGACAGTTTCGTGGTGCCGCCAGCCTTTTGCCAGGTGTTGGGCCGCTTCCCGAAAGCGGGCAACGATACTCTCAATATATTGATGCTGGGCCTGACGACCCCGGAGGTATTCCGCGCCCGATTTTGGCGAGGTGGCTTGCGGCTGGGTTGAAGTCTGCATCTTGAGTTGAATTTCCATCTGAACGCAATTATGTAACCGGAGTAGCGCCTCACGGTACTCTGCCTGATGCTCTGTTAGGAATTGCGAGAGCGCCGTTTCATCCGTGAGAATCGTGGGAAAGCGAAACGGAATAATCGCGGTCTGCCGCAGAAGATCTTGCAGCACGCGGTTGAAGTCCAGCGCGGCTTCCTGGATGGACGCATTCCCTACCACATCCTGTGGATCGAATTGTGAAGTAAGGCATTGCAAGTCGTCGATGCGGACGGTTTCGATGGTTGTTCCTCGAACTCCGGCGTGTGGGACCGCTATCTCAGGCTGCGTTTCAGTGATGCAGTACGCGAGGACAGCCATTACCGCGGTGACCCCTTCGAGGAAGCTTCCGAAGGACTGACGTTGGGAAGTCGCATGTGCCGCATCGCGGTTTCGACCGAGGTGAGAACCACGTCTAAACCCAGAAAGACCAGATCCACACCCGCGAGTGAGATCACCAGGCTACCTCGAATCACTACCCCGGCATTCAGCACATGGTCGAGGATGTCCAGCAAAGTCATCTCTTGATCGAGATCAGCGCTGGCGATCACCAAATCTTCTGAGGGCTGCGGCATAAAATTATTTTGAGAGTTGATGGGTTCCGCCGTGGTTTCAGGATTTAGACTCGCTTTCTCGCGATACAAAGGAATATGGGGGCCAGGGCCCGGTGATTTCGATTTTTCGTTTGTCCTTCCAATCGCGGGAAAAACGGCGCAGAAGGTTCTGCAACTTAGTCCTGTCCGCCCGTTTCACCAGCACGCTGACCTGGTATTGCAAGTCGCGGCGCCCTCCACTAATCTTGCCACCCTCAGCGGTGGCTACGCCAAGCTGATCTAGTTCGTAGGCGAAACGTTTCACGTCTTCATCCGCCTTCGGAGGAGTACGGCTTTGCAGCAAGCTAGACTTCGCTTGCAAATACTCTTTTCCGGTGCGCACCTTGGGCGGAAGATTGACGCGTGCAGGCAGCACAAAGACCTTTACTCCCCATTCTTCACTCCCCTGGATGCGACTGAAATCGGTTTCCAGCGCTGCTTTTCTTTTGCTGATGTCGTCTTGGAGCGAAGAGTCACTTAAAAACACCGTCCCTAAACGTGCGGGCAACATGTCTTGCTTGTCAGCGATGGAGGCGACAGCGCGCTGGTGACGAACGCTTACCGCAGCCAACCAATCCAAATCTTCCAGCTTGCGCGAAAGATTTTCCCCAAAGTCTTCGGCGGGAACGCGGCTTACCCAACATATCAGACCTGCACAATCGAGCGCTTCAATTTTGGATTCGCCGTCCACGCCGGGCACTTGCGGGGGATTGCTGACGGGTGGCCTGGTGACACCGTACAAATAGACAACGGAATCCGGCTGGTGCCGGGTCATCGTGCGCGCCATAGCTCTCCTGTGAATGAGCGTAGCGCTCGTTTGCCCGCGATCTCCGCGGGAAAGTTACGCACGGCGTAGATGGTCTTGTTGCTATAGCGCCGGCTTAATTTGGCTGTGGTGGCCATTTGCCATTGCCGGGTTCGCCGGCAGCGCTGGCATTTCTCCGTATCCGCCGCAAACAAAACGCGGTTGATGAATAGGGAATTCGACGACAGACCTAGTTCCCCGAGATCATGCATTAGCCGCTCCGTTTCACGGTCGGGCAGGGGCTCCGGAAGCATCACGGTATAGATGCAGGAGCGTTCGGGGTCTTTCAGAAGGTCCAGGAGTTCGCGGACACGCTGACCGAGCTCCGCCACCTTCACCCCGGCATCGCGAGCGAAATCCAGTGTACGGTGCGCCGCCAGGGTTTTCAACAATAGCCTGGTCCAGGCCAGAATGCGCTGTGGCGTCCGCAGCAGATCGAGGGCATGGCCGGTGGGCGCCATGTCAATCACCACCCGTTTGGAAGAATCGCCGAGTAGATCCAATATGTGCACGATGGCGAGCACTTCATCTACTCCCGGGGGAACGATCTCCAGCAACTCAGAAAACAGACGCCTCTCAAAAGAGAGATCGACGTGTATTCCGGAAACATTCCCCGTAGTGGCCTGGTCGATGGTTTGTTTTACCTCCGCGACCCACTGCCTGAACAGATGAACGGAATCCATTTCTGAAGCCAGAAACTCACTGTCACTCAGCACCGGTCGGGCTTCATCCGTGATATCGGCCTGAAAAATATCGTCGAGGGAAGGCGCGGGGTCGACAGAGCATATCTCGACTGGCAGTTTAGACTTCGCACGGGTGTTGAACGACAAGGCAGCAGAAATCGTCGTCTTCCCTACCCCACCCTTGCCCACGACCATGGTCAGTGGAGTTTTCAGGACCGGCCACTTGGAATCAAACAGGCGCGTCTCTGGGGCTTTCGGAGTGCGAGGCGTCCACTTCATGGGCTTGCTGTCAAAAATGTGAGCTGCGAAAGCGGCCAATCCAGTTATGCCAACCACGGGAGCGCCGAAATCCTCGCCAACGTAAAGGTCTGTGCCTGGGAATTCACGTTTGAGCAGGACACGTGCCGCGCGCGTTGCAGCAACTCTGTTGCGGCAGACTGCGCAACCTGCCGAGCTATCAATCGCGCGATTCAGAACCACACTGCTGAACTTCAGCGGCGTTGATTGTTGCCCCAGCACATCCCGACATCGCAGGAATTCGTTGAGAGAAAACTTTTCTGAGGTCGTGACCAGGAACATTTCTGCGCCGCGTAGTGCATCGCGAACACCGCTTACCATTTGCGACCATTGTTCGAGTATGGGGAAGGAGGCCGGTTTAGCGTTGCCTCCAAAATGCTGTGCCAGAATTTGGTCGCGACTCGCCGCCAAATCCAAAAAGTTCAGAAAACGCTGAAAATGTTCCGGCAATTCAAAGAGTCGCAAGGTATGGCCGAAAGGGGCGGTATCCACAACTATCTGATGGTACCGGCCTGAGGATAGTGCGTCGTCGAGGGCAAGCAGGGCCGCCATTTCGGCCATGCCGGGGACAGCCGTGTCCATCAGCGGCTCAATATCTTCCCGCGAGAAGATGGAGCCATTTTCCAGGATAGCGAGCAGATTTTCTTTATGGCGATTTAGAAAGCTGTGGAAGCGCTTCTCGGCGTTGACTTGCCATGCGGTTAGCTTTCCGCGAGGCAGGTGAACCTTTACCGGATTTTCTCCCAGCGACTGATCGAGAACATCGGCAAGAGAGTGAGCCGGATCGGTAGAGAGGAGCAGCACCGGCTGGGTGCGATTCTCCATCGCGCAACGCACCGCATAAGCCGTGGAAACGGTTGTCTTGCCAACCCCACCTTTCCCCATGAAGAAGCAGAGTCGGGTCACGAAGTCATTCTAGCGGTAGAAAGCGGCACTTAGCACTCAGCACTTGGCACTTAGCATTTAGTCGTCCAGTTATTGGGTCAGTTCGAGGAAAGACTGCGTTTCCCTATTTCACAGTTGGGCGACGCTGAGCACCGTGCAGCTGACGATGGGTTAAGAAGTGCTGTCTCCCATCTCGATTTCAACCTCGCGATGCCAGTCTGATTCGGCGTGCTCTTGAATTAAACGCACACAACGGTTCCAGCGCAGGATGGCATCGTCATTCCCAGTCGGACGAATTTTTTCTGCCTCTTGGTAGCAGCGCATAGCCTCGTCGAGAAGCACCAGCAGAGTGTGAGGCGGGCGTCCTATGCCAAGCTGTGCCTTAGCACGCCGCTCATAGAGGATGCCCAGATAGTAGAGTCGTTCATAGCGGTCAGTAAGCTGCTGGAATGCATTCTCGGCCTCGGAATAGCAGTCGGCAGGATTGCCGGTGAACTGATCGGTGATTGCCAGACCTAAGAGGCGCAGCGCGAGTTGATGTCCAGGCTGGATCACCAGCACATCCTGACATATGGACTCGGCTTCTTCCGGTTCGTTCAGGAAACGATATAGCTCGGCTTTGGAGAGGGCAGCATCCACGCCTTCGGGTGAGATTGATTTCAGTTTCAGTTCCATAGTCCTTCATCCTTGAGCGGTCATTCGGGAGCTGGCTTTCCGGCATTTCTGATTTTTCGCACTAGGCGAAGCAATGGATCGTAGAACTCATCCACAACACGTTCTTTCAAGGGAATGATTGCGTTATCGGTGATGCGAATTCCCTCGGGGCACACTTCAGTGCAGCACTTTGTAATATTGCAAAGGCCAAGTCCAAGTTCGTCTTTGAGCAGACTAGTGCGGGAAAGGCCGTCCAGAGGATGCATTTCTAGGCCGGCGACGCGCACGAAGAAACGTGGACCGCCGAATTCCTCCCGCTTCCCATGGTCGCGGAGTACATGGCAAACGTTCTGGCACAGGAAGCATTCAATGCATTTTCGGAATTCTTGCACACGATCGATGTCGGGTTGGTACATTTTCCATTCCACGCCTTTGCGAGGTTGGAAAGGTGGAATTTTCTTGTTCACTTTGTAATTCCAGGAAACGTCCGTCACCAAATCCTTAATCACGGGAAATGCTTTCATGGGGAAGATGGTGATGGGCTTGTCCTGAGGAAGAGTATCCATGCGAGTTTTGCAGGTGAGGCGGGGGCGGCCGTTCACCTCCGCCGAACAGGAGCCGCACTTCCCTGCCTTGCAGTTCCAGCGCACCGCAAGGTCGGGAGCGTGATGCTTCTGAACGTAATGCAGGGCATCGAGCACAACCATTCCAGTGGCCACGGGTACGCGGTACTCTACCGGCTCTCCTCCCTCACGCGTGCCGCGGAAGATTCGCAGGACAGCCTCAGCCATGGTTAAGCTCCAGTTCCTTTTTCTTCGGCAAGTAACGCTTGCAAGTCCTCGGGAATACTTGGAATCGGCTCTTGGCGCAACTCCATGCGGTCAGCTCGCCGCGATATCACGTTATTCTTGTTTCCCCACTCGGGATCGAGTTTTGGATAATCGATGCGGCTGTGCGCACCTCGACTCTCACGCCGCGCTATGGCGCTGCGAGTAACGGCTTCGGAGACGGTGAGCATGGACTTGAGATCGCGGCATAGATGCCATCCAGGATTGAACATTCGCGAGCCGGTGATGGAAAATTGCTCACTCGGTTGTTTAAACTGTCCGATCTTTGTTAGCGCGGATTGGAGGTCTTCCTCAGTGCGGAAAATGCCGACCTGAGCCTGCATAACTTCCTGGAGATCGCTATGCAGGTTGTAGGGATTCTCTCCATCTTTACGCTCAAAAGGTGTCAACAGCTCACGTTCTGCGTCTTCGATCTCTCTGCCATCGAGCGCCGGTGTGCTTGTGGTCTTTGCGTGCTGGGCCGCCGCCAGCCCGGCGCGGCGGCCGAAGACCAGAAGGTCTGAGAGCGAATTTCCCCCCAGTCGATTGGCGCCATGCAGCCCAGCCGCGGCTTCTCCAGCGGCAAACAATCCTGGCAGAGAAGATTGTGCCGTGTCGGCCTCGACCCTGACGCCGCCCATCACGTAGTGACACGTAGGGCCGACTTCCATTGGCTCCTTGGTGATGTCAACGTCGGCGAGTTCAAGAAACTGGTGATACATGCTGGGCAGCTTTCGCTTTACATATTCGGCGGGTTTGTGAGAAATATCGAGAAAGGCGCCTCCATGCTCGGTTCCGCGTCCTTCGCGTACTTCGGTATAAATGGCGCGCGCGACCACGTCGCGGGTTGAGAGCTCCATCCGCTTGGGATCGTATTTCTCCATAAAGCGCTCGCCCAATCGGTTGCGAAGGATTCCTCCTTCACCGCGCACCGCTTCGGTGACCAAGATTCCTTGCACTCCCGGCGGCCACACCATGCCGGTGGGATGGAACTGGACAAACTCCATGTCCATCAAGTCTGCGCCGGCATCGTAGGCGAGAGCCATACCGTCTCCCGTGTATTCCCACGAATTCGAAGTGATCGACCAAGCTTTGCCGATACCACCGGTGGCGACGACGATGGATTTCGCTTTGAACAGTACAAAGCGCCCATTCTCACGCCAGTAGCCGAATGCGCCGGCGACGCGGTCTCCATCTTTCAGCAGGCGCGTCACCGTGCATTCCATGTAGACATTGAATCCCATCTGCACGCCGCGATCCTGCAAGGTTCGGATCATTTCCAGGCCGGTGCGATCTCCGACGTGACAGAGACGCTTGAAAGTGTGGCCTCCGAAAGCACGCTGCAGGATTCGGCCATCCTCGGTGCGATCAAAGAGTGCGCCCCACTGCTCCAGTTCGCGCACCCGTTCGCTGGATTCCTGGGCGTGGATCTGAGCCATGCGCCAGTTGTTGAGAAATTTTCCGCCCCGCATCGTGTCGCGAAAGTGGACCTGCCAGTTGTCCGCCTGATCTACATTTGCCATCGCTGCGGCAATACCGCCTTCCGCCATTACGGTGTGAGCTTTTCCCAGCAGCGATTTGCAGATCACTCCAACACTTGCCCCCTGGGCGAGAGCCTCGATGGCGGCGCGCAGACCAGCCCCGCCGGCGCCGATGATCAACACGTCATGTTCGTGAGTCTCGTATTTTTCGTTCACAAGAGTCTTAGGTCCCGGATTGCGCCCGAGGAGACGAGTCGCACATAGAAATCGGCGAAGCCCACCGAGATGAGGCTCATCCACGCAAACAGCATGTGATGCTCATTCATTGCGCTCAAGCCGCGCCAGGTTGAATGGCGTGGACCGCCGAAATTTACGCACGAAAAGCAATCCAATTTGCCGCCCAACAGATGGCGCAAAGAGTGGCAGGAGAAAAGGTACAGGGTCAGCAAAATGATATTGACCAGCAATACGATTGAACCGACGCCAATACCGAATCCATTTTCAAAGAAGAAGCTGCGTACCGCGTCATACCAGAGAAACGAAAGAAAGACGACCGCCAGATACATGAAGTATCGATGCGCGTTCTGGAGAATGAAAGGAAACTTAGTCTCGCCCCCGTAGCGCCGGCCCGTTTTCTCTGGCACTGCGCAGCCAGGTGGATCAAGAAAAAACGCGCGGTAGTAAGCTTTGCGATAGTAGTAACAGGTAATTCGAAAACCGAGAGGCCCTGCCAGAATCAGCAATGCGGGAGAGAAAGGCCAGTAGTGGTGATGGACATCGATCAGCGGGGAATAAAAGGGGGAAAGATATGGCCCCCACTGGAAGTACGCTCCCTCGAATGCCCGGAAGGTTGCGTAGACGCCGAAGCCGCCGAGTCCCACAATCACCGGAATTACTTGAATCCACCAAGCATCACCTTGCGGCGTGCCCTCGACGTGGGCTTGCCCTAAAGCGGCCAAAGCTCTTCCTCCAACAATTCAGTGCTCTTTCCCATCACTGCCCTGTTGGGGCCGAGGGAACATCGGGCGTTGTGCATTATAGTCTGCTCCGCTGATGAAAGTGAAAATGACAGACAAACAGGGTTTGCAACAAAACCGTTAGGGAACCAGGGGCAGAGGCCGGGCGAATGTCAGGATGCACTCGCGCTGTTCAGGCGACAGCGCGATGAATTCAAAACCGTGCACGAAGCCCGCGCGGTGCCGGACCACGGCTCGCAAGACCAGCGGTCGCGACAGGTCCGGAATGGAAAACTCGAGAGAAACCACTTCTCCCGAAACCAGCGCAGTTGAGATGACGCCGCCCAATCCGGCCTCTGCGACCTCATGACATCGACCTTGCAGCCGAACGTATCCCTCCTGTCGAAGAACCGTAACTGTCAGAGGCAGGTCCGTACGGTGTCTGGTAAAACGCCGGCGTTGTCTGCCCTGCTTGGACGACGTGTCGAGTTGGCTACGAGATTTTGTCATTGGTCTCGAAAACTACATCGTTATTCTCCAACATAGCCGAGAACGAACAAGGTTGGGATGTATTTCTGGTTACCTTAGGCCAATGGGTTCCGTAATAAGTCCCTCTGGAGAGCCAGCCAGACGGCAGGAGATCAGCTATTCGTTAAACAGCGTTGGTCGTCGGAAAGATGGAGCGGGAGACCGGGATCGAACCGGCGACATCCAGCTTGGGAATTTTCCCCTCGATGGATGCTAGGAGTAGCAGAAAGGGCGCAAAGGGGCACGAATACTGGCGATTTCCAACAGTCCGCACTCCTTGCCATTTCCTGCATCCTCTTGCAATATTCCGAAATCGGCTTCGGTTTGTGGATGTTTTTGTGGATGTGGCCGATTGACCGATTGGCGCTCCTGCTGATAACGTAGCGGCGCTCAGCAGAAACGCGCCGTGCCGACACGAGAACGCCGACACGACACTAACCCGTTCGCCCAACCACGAGGCAAACTGGCTACACCAGAAGTTACCACCCGCCCAAATTGCAACCCACGAAATCAGTGCCCCAAAATAACTGCCTGATCGTTTCGCGCTTGCACCAAAAATGGGCGTTGAAAAGGAAGCGGCTGTATCGGAATATTTGTGCCCGAATTGAGGAGGGGAAAAACCAAATGCAAAATTATAGCTTGCACGAACTGCGCGAGATGAAGGAACTGACCGAGACCATCAAACAGAACCTTGCTGCCATCGAGGCAACAGGCTGGACGCTGACCGACCTTGATGACATGCGCAACGAAGCGGCAGCCGTGGTAACTAACTTGCATTTTATCGACGAATCAGAGTGGGATCTCGATGCACTGGAGGACATGCGAAAAGAAGCGGAATCTACTGTTGCAAGGCTGGAGGCTATCGAAAGAGCAAGCTAGCGCCCGAGACCTTTCCGAGTTTGGTAGAAAGTGTTATTAAAGGGCGATTGCTTTGCCATACAGTAGTCCGTGCCGTGCTTTGTTCGGCTATGGCAAAACAATGATTTCGCCGACCATACCCAGGTCGTCGTGCAGTGCGCATATATAGTGGTAGACGCCTGGATGGATGAAGGTAACGCGGAAGCGAGTTACGCCGAGCGGGGCCTGTGGCAGACCAGTGCGGTCTTGCGGGGCCTCGGTGATGAATCCGGAATGCACGGCGTCGGAAGGCGAGCTGATGATGGCATGGCGAGCGCCATCAGCATCCACCGTGACGTTGGCAGAGGGCGGAATCAAGTTGGTAGGATCGGGCTCTGGGCCAAAGGTGATGGTGTGGTTTGTTACTGCTTCTGAGGTGGTCCACTCCACCGTCTCGCTAACGTGGATCACCTTGGTCGCGTTCATGAAGCGCATTACTGAGGCAGTTTGAGTGCCTCCACCGGTGCCCGTGATCTTGCCTGCGCCGGCGACTACTGCGTTTCTGTTTGGATGAACGTGCGCTGAGGCGCGCGCGTCGGATAGCAGACCCACGCGCTGGCTGGCCGCCTGTCGATCGTAAAACGCCTGGTCGTACGGCAAAGGCGTTGATTCAGCCAGGACGTGAATAGTAGCGGTCATGTCAGGGTGAGCCAGGCAAACCAGCTTGAAGTTTCCGGTTAGCGGAAAAGCCACGGTGTAGGTGGCGCCGTCTTGCAAGATGCCACTGTTTACGCACGCGGTGCCGTCATAAAATGGAGAAGTCCGGCGTCGTACCAGGACATCCTGCGAAGCGGGACGGGCGCAACTGCGCTGGCGTCAGAAAAGTGACGGTGTGGACCTCGTCGGTTACAAAGGTCCATGTAACGCTGTCGCCACTGTGAATCCAAATCTCATTGGGTAAGAAGGCAAGCGCCTGATTGGCTTTGTTGCCAGTCTGCGCGCCGACCTGCAATTGCCAAGTATCGGCCAAAGTCGAAGGGGGAACGATCAGCACAATCAGCAAAGCGCAGTGGCAAAGAATTCGCCGAAGTTGTGATGCGGTCAAGTTCGTCATAGCTCCTCGCATTTCATGGTGACTCCAGATTTTTTTTCACGTCTTTAAGGACCCCATTTGCCGGAGACCGGAAGAGGAATCGAGAGATCCTTGACGGAGCCGCGAGCATCAGCGGCAGACATTCACGTCGGGCGACCTTCAGGCCGCCCCCGGGTGACGTGGATTAGCAGATCGGCCCCTGCCCCACCAAGGCAAGCAGGAAATTGATCACGGTGATGGCCCTCCCTGAAGCGTGCGAGCAGAATCCGTCAGTGGGAGGGGTTAGGACGTGCGCCAGGATCGGAGTCCCGAGCACGGCCACGGCGAGCAAAAGCAGCTTGTTTTTCATAGTCCTCACCTTCTTTCTTTCTTCTTTCTGTTTGCAATGACAACTGAGCCCTGAGTCAACGACATATCGCCCCGATTTATTGGGGCTGTGGCCGAGCCGTCCTCAGCGTCGGCAGAAAATTCTCCATCACCCAGACTTCGACCTTGTCGTTGCCCGCGCTGGTGGCGAAAGCGAGGTGGTGACCGTCTGGGTGGAAAGAAACCTCGCGGACAGAGTCCATAGCTAACCCTAAGGCGTGCGGCTCTCCGCCCCGGGAAGAGATCGCAAGTAGCTGGGTTTTCCGCACCTGGCCGATGGCTCGACCCTTGCCAAAGACGATGTAGCGCGAATCGGACGACCAACTTAGCGAGTCTCCAACGATCATTTCCGGCTCCTTTGAGCGTACGAGTTCGCTGGCCTCTCCTTCTGCCACCGGCAATACTTTCAAGACTGAAGATCGCGTTTCTTTCTCAAGCATCGTGAGGGCCACCTGCTGGCCGTCAGGCGAGAGGGCTATGTCGTCAATCTTCACGCCGATTGCTGATCGGTAGAGTTCCTTCTCGCGACCTGTCCCAAGGTCGCGCACGAGGATGGATTCAGCCCTGGTGCCCGACTCACCGCGGCTGTAGAGTAGTCTCTTACCGTCGGGGAACCAGGCGGGCTTGGAAATTTCCGAGTCCTCCCACCAGAGGATGGGCGTAACGTCGCTGGTCTGAGCGTCAACCAGGAAGAGACCGTGCCGGAGCTTTCTGTCCTTGCCTGAGACGAGAATCGACCGCCCGTCAGGGGACCACCGCAGTGGTCCCCAAATGAAACTGAGCTTGGATGAAAGGTCACGCTCCTCGCCCGTTTTGAGTGAGCGAATCGAGATGACCTCGGGGCGGTGGGCGGCGAACCAGGGCCGATTTTGCGAAATATAGGCAAGATACTGACCGTCTGTTGACCACGCAGGTGAGGAGTTCGAGCCGACGAACCGATGCGTCGCGATCTGCGGTTGTGTCACGACCCTTCCTGTTGCCGGATCGAACTCAGCAGTGTAAAGATCGCTCCCGCCGATCGCAAGGCCGTAGTAGAAGGAACCGGATCGCGTAAACCCGATTGGGATTGCTTGTCCGATATCCGGCTTTACCAGCTCCGGCGAGCCCTGCGGTTTCCCATCCGCAACGCGAAGGATCCAAGCGCTCATGCTCCCGGACCGATCGCTGGCGAAGAGGATATGGTTGCCGTCAGGCGTCCAACCAAGTAGCTGATCATTGGCAGGGTGGTCTACTAGGTGGATTTCGCGGCTGCCATCGGCGGTGAGCAAGAAGATATCCCGGTTGTCGGAGTCTTGTTGTTGCGGAAAGTCATACGCGATGTAGTGCCCATCCGGGGAGAATTTCACCTTTAACGAAAACCAGTCGAGCGCCTTCAAAACACGCACCGAGCCGTCCGCCACCGAAACCAGCGCGATCTCGAAAGTATTCTCGGGGGTAACGAGTAGCGTGAGGATATGCTTTCCGTCCGGAGACCAATCCATGGGGAAGGCTAACGCTCCCTTGGCGCTATAGAGAACCCGAGGCGCGGAGCCGTCCAGGCGCACGGCGCGCAGATCCGGAGACCCATCCTTGTCAAACCAGTCGTAGGCGACCTCTTTGCCATCCGGCGATATAGTCGAAAATCTGATTTCAGTCGAGGAGCCGCCATTGGTCAGGCGGCGCATCTTTCCCGTGGCGAGGTCGCGAAGGGCGAGGTCTCCCGTCGTCGAGTCCACGCAGGATAAATATCGGCCGTCGGGCGAAATGCTACCCAGAACGTCCACGTCCGGCCCAGCCCACACGCGTCGGGTCACCATTTCAGAGCTTCTGGGGGCAACATTTCCAGAGAGGGCCGTCAACCGCGTGCGGGCTTGCGCAGCCGCCTCGTTTTGGTCGGCATACTCGCGCAGGATGCGCTCGTAGGCCTTGCGCGCTTCCGTGTTGCCGAGCTTTTCGTAACACTGGCCCAACTCGAGCAAAGCCTTTGCCGCAACCGCGTGATTGCCGCTCTGGTTCGCTAGAATGTTCTTGTAGAGCTGGATGGCTGCTTCTAAGTTGCCTTCCACCAATTGCTTTTGCTTCGCAGCTTGCAACATCACCTCGCCGTGCTCATCTTTCTGGGCGATGACCAATGAAGTCAACAGCAGCCCAGCCAGCATCGTCACTGCTAACAACCGACCCGCGCGCTTGGTCTTCATGATTTTTTCCTCCAACAAGTGGGCTCCCTCGACCGTGTTTGCGGCATCCAGAAAGGCAGCATGCCTTTAAGTGTCCTTGAGCTACCAACCACGTTTGCAGAAAAAATGCAGCATGCACCAGATCCTCTCCGGCATCCCTGCGAGGACCGTGAGCTGGCTTACCTTCTGGAGGTCGGCCGCTTGAAACGTCGTCAAGAGCCGATCCGAACTATCTGCTACAGAAATCAGCGCAGTCATTGCGTAGCCATCGCTGAGGCCTGCCGGTTGAGCACGCACAGCAAGTCGAGTACGGTCCGCGGACCGGCCTAAGTCGAGCGAAGTTTTGGCGTAGCCGAAAGGGAATTCTGGCGGAACGTTGCACTGGTCTGTGTCGAGCGAAGCCTCCGCGTAAGTCGGAAGCGCTCCTTCCACCTGTTGCCTTTGGTGAACCGCCTGCATCAGCACTTCCGGTTGATCCGATTTCTGGGCGATTGCGAAAGAAGCCATTAGCAGCCCAGCCATGATCGTCATCGCTAGAAAACGGCCTGCGAGCGTGGTTTTCATCGTCGTTCCTCCTTCATAGTCGCGACCACGATAACTGGCGCCTGTCTGATTGTGATCGTGGTTTTGTCAGGTTTTCGCAAAGATTGTGTCAGGGCTGCGGAAGGCGCGCTTGGGTCAGCCGTCGAAGCGGTAACCCATCCCGCGCACGCTAACCAGGAACCGTGGCTCGCTCGCTTTGGATTCGATCTTCTTTCTTAGGTTGGTGACATGGGTATCCACAGCGCGGTCGGTAACGAAGGTCTCCCGGCCCCACACTTCGTCCAGCAACTTATCGCGGTTGAGCAAATGGCCGCGATGGCGGATGAAAGCAGCCAAAAGCTTAAATTCAATCGGGGTCATCTCGACGGCTTTCCCGGCTCGGCGCAGTTCGCACCGAGTGAAGTCCACCTCCACGTCGCCGAAACGGTAAATCTCGGCCGTTTCTCCCGCAGCGCGGCGCAGCGCTGCTTTGACGCGTGCACGCAGCTCGCGTGGGCTGAAAGGCTTGGTGACATAGTCGTCGGCTCCCAGATCCAAGCCGAGTACCTTGTCCGACTCCTGCGTTTTTGCTGTGAGCAGAATCACCGGCGTGCGGAGGCCGGCCCGGCGCAACTCGCGGCACACCTCGAAGCCATCCTTATGAGGAAGCATCACATCGAGAATGATCAGGTCGTACGACTGCTCCCGCGCCCGCCGGCTCGCCGTGTCGCCGTCGTGTACGACTTCAACCTCATAGCCTTCCAACTTCAAGTCGTCCTCGAGCCCCAAGGCAAGAGCCGGTTCATCCTCCACAACCAAGATGCGAGCCATGTTCACTCCTTTGCACTCGGCAGAAGAATGGTGAACGTACTACCGACCCCGGGCTCGCTATCGACATGCACTTGGCCGCCGTGGGCGGCAACGATGTGCTCAACCATCGTTAGGCCGAGGCCCGTACCTTTGGCTCCGGCAACCTCAGCGCTGGCAGCGCGCACGAACTTTTTGAAAATCTGCTCCCGCTCATGGGGAGCGATCCCCAGCCCTTTATCGCTCACGCGAATGGCTATCTGGCCGTGCTCGGAAGCGGCCTCCGCCCAGACTGTCTTATTCTGTGGTGAGTACTTCACAGCATTATCAAGCAGATTCCACAGCGCACGGGCGAGAGCCTCGCGGTCGGCCTGCACGCGAGGCAGGTGAGCTTGTTGCGCAATGTCCACGCGGTAGCCTCGCTCGCCGGCTTCTTCGGCGAACTCCTCCACTACACTCCGGAAGAACGACTCCGTCTCGAGCAACTCAAAGCGATACTGCCGCGCACCGGCTTGCATCCTTCCAAAGTCAAGCAGGCTCTCGACTAGGCGGTATAATCGCTCGCTTGCCCGGCGAAGCCCTTCGTAGTACTCCTGCCGACGCATCTCGCTTGGCACTCGGCCATCACTTAGCAGTTCGCTAAGTTGACGAAGGGAGGCCAATGGTGTCCGAAATTCGTGCGAGACAGCCGAAACGAAGTCGGACTGGAGCCGCACGACTTCTAGCTCGCGCGTCACCGCCCGTGCGATAAAGTAACTGCCCGCCAATACAAATGTGGCTACCAAAGTGAACGCCAACAGCAGCAGGCGGCGCCGATTCCCTTGCTGAGTTAACTCCGCCATGGGATCGCGACTGACCACATGGAGCGTCCATGGCAGTTGCGTCTCCGCCGAACTCCGCACTGCCTGCCGAGGCGGTGTTGCAGAGAATTGAGCTAGGACCGGATGACCTTCGGTATCGGTCAATGCCAAGCGCACACCCTGACGGTCCATCACGGGTCGCAAGGCTGACAGCCACTGCTGCTCCAAATAACGTGGTCCGGCCACCTGTGCGACCAAACGATCCGAGTTCGTCTGCCACACGAGAAGCACGGGGCGGCCGAGGATCCAAACGCTGCGATGCCCAGCGGCAATATCTTCGCCGCGGCGAATGCGCTGCCACGCTTCCCATAGTAGCTCCACGGCTGTGGCCGTCGGAACCACATCCTGCTCGTGCGCTTGAAGCTCAGCATCAGGCGTATACCAACGCCTCGTCTCTTGCTCATAGAACCGGTAAGCGCCCCGGGCGAGTTTCCAGCGGCCGTTGTGTAAGTCGGCATAGAGCAGTCCTGCCTTCCGTTTCACCTCTGTCGTACGTTTCATTTCATCGAGCAGGATACAACTCGCGTGGCGAGCGAGGAGTTCGGCTGGCAAACCTCCTATGGACGTAGCCCCCATCTGTTCAAGTTCGCCGTAGGTGTCCAAGGCCGCTCTGGGCTGTTGTGCTTTGCGAAGGTTGCGACCAAGGCGAAGAAGCGCTCCAGCACGGATCGCCGGGTCATTCGAGTGGGACAACTCGCGAAAAACCACAATGCCCTTTGCAAAATCCTTCTGCTGGAACTCTAAGACTTCACCGGCCTCGAACTTATTGGCTGGAGGTTCCTTCAACGTGGGGAGGAACGGGTAGTAGAGCAAGCCGGCGCGGGGATAAGCATCAACGGCTTGCGGGCGAAAAACGACAATGAGCGCAGTCCCAGCACCCTGGCCAGAAAGGTCTGATGCTCGCATGGCCAGATCGGAGTCCGACAGAGCCAAAAGGCTGGTGAATTGGTCCTTACTTTCCGAGAACTTGCGTAGCAGCGACGCTGTGATCAAGTCCGCCGCATTGTCGAGCCGTTCCTGGATCCGCTGACTTTCCAGGGCGCGGTCTTGTTTCAGTAACCGCCAGCTCAGCCAACTCAAGGTAGCGGCCAGCACCAGCATGATCGCCAAGAACAGGGTCAGAAGGTAACGCGGCGACCGGAACCACCGAATGAGCGACATTGCATGGCTCGGGAAGGACTCGCGTCATTCTATTCCCTGACGTCAACTAGACGGGGATTCCGTCAGGGTTTCGTTAAAGGTGACGCCGGCTTTCTGGTCAGCTAGATGGACACTCCAGGGACCAGCGCTTGCTCGGGAGACATGCAGGCGATGGTGCCGAGGGTGCTGCCTGGACTGGTCAGGTGTGGATCATCAGGACTG
>Ga0207646_10000788_pt1 | contig 41124 bp, 32 predicted proteins | sample KBSK5502metaG_FD_184343 | JGI IMG/M metagenome (GOLD analysis project Ga0207646, IMG submission 184343) | Corn, switchgrass and miscanthus rhizosphere microbial communities from Kellogg Biological Station, Michigan, USA - KBS K5-50-2 metaG... | ecosystem: Host-associated > Plants > Roots >... | reverse complement strand
CCTACGCCGCCGACATCAGCCGCCGGAACCAGCGATAACGGCCAGCACAAGTCCACGACGCCCGCAGACTCCTCGGCACTCCAAGACTGGCTATTCCGACAGTTCTAATACCTGACTGTGCCGTTACACCTGGTGGATGCCAACTTGTGGCAGGCTGCGCAGCTTGTCGGGGGCACCACGGGGGCATTTGAGCCATCCGAAGAAAGCATTCGAACGGATGGCGAGCCAGGAGCAGATACGAAAAACCCTTAGGAGCTGGTCTTTCTTGGCGGAGCCGCCTATCGGAATCGAACCGATGACCTACGCATTACGAGTGCGTCGCTCTGACCGACTGAGCTAAGGCGGCGATACCGCCGAGGCGGCGGCAGCGGCAAGAGTCTACCGGCCGGCGGCCCCCCGCCGTCCCCGGCCAACGGCAGTCACGACACCGTTGTAGCTGGCGTTATGGGCAGAGGGTGCCGTTGCGCGGCGGCACCAAGCTGATCAGATACCTGTCCACCGCCGAGTCCACGCACGAGCTGCCCATCATGTAGGCGGTGTGCCCGTCGCCGTTCCAGCCGAGCAGCACACCGGACTTCAGGTCCCTGGCCAGGGCCTGCGCGGACCGGAACGGCGTGGCCGGGTCACGCGTGTTGCCCACCACGAGGATCGGCGGCGCGCCCGCGCCGCGCAGGCGCACCGGCGCCGCCGGGCGCACCGGCCAGTACGCGCAGGGCAGGCTGCCCCACATGATCGCCGCGCCGAACATCGGTGCGGCGCGGGCGGCGCTTGCGGCCGCCTTCTGCCACGCCGGCAGATCACGCGGCCACGGGCGGTCGAGGCAGTCCACCGCCAGCTCGGCCGAGGTGAGGTTCGAGTAGTGCCCGGTCCGGTCCCGCTCCACCAGGATGTCGCCCAGTTCGACGAGCACGGAGCCGTTCCCCGAGAACGCGGCCGTCAGCCCCAGCCGAAGGTACGGCCAGAACGACTTGCTGTACAGCGCGGCAGCCACCCCGTTCAGCAGCAGCGCGGAATCCCCCGGCTGCCCCTGGATCACGCTGGTCAGCGGCTTGACCGCGGCTCGGTTCAGCATCGATTGCACCCGGGCGATGGCGGCGGTCACCGTCTCCCCCCTGGGGAACGGGCAGCGGGGGCCTCGCAGGCAGTCGGCGACGAACGCGCGGAGCGCGACCTGGAATCCCTCCGCCTGGACGGCGTTCGCGCTCAGCGCGGATTCTGCCGGGTCCACGGCACCGTCGAGGACCAGGGCCCGCACGTGGGCGGGGAACAGCTGGGCATACCAGGTGCCCAGGTAGGTGCCGTAGGACTTGCCAAGGTAGGTGAGCTTGGCGTCGCCGAGCGCGGCGCGCAGTACGTCCATGTCCCTGGCGGCGTTGGCCGTGCCGACGTAGGGCAGCAGGGCACCGGACCGCTCCTGGCAGCCACGGGCGAACAGCCTGCTCTCTGACACCACGGCCGCCCGTTGTGCCGTTGTGCTGGGCGTGTCAGAAGTGGCGAAAAACCCGTCGAGTTGCGCATCGGAGAGGCAGTGAACCGCGGGAATCGACCCACCGACCCCGCGGGGGTCGAAGCCGACGACGTCGAACCGGGCCCGCACGCCGGCCGAGACCTGGCTGCGCGCCTGCTGTGCGTACTGGACGCCGGACCCGCCCGGGCCGCCGGGGTTGACCACCAGCGAGCCGATCCGGGTTCCGGGGCCGGTGGCGGGCAGCCGGATCACCGGCAGCGTGAACCGGCGCCAGGCGGGCCGCTGGTAGTCGAAGGGCACGAGCAGCCGGGCACACTGAAAACCGTGGTCGCAGGGGCGCCAGCGGAGTTTCTGCGCGTAGTAGCCGGCCAGGGTTGCCGGCGCGGGCCCGGCCGACGTGCCCGTCGGGGATTCCGTGCCGGACGGGGGCGCGATCGGCGTGCTGCCCGCCGAGCAGCCGGCCACCAGGGCCGCAAGCAGCGCCGCCGCGAACATCACCGCCGCGAGCGGCGGCGGCGCGAGCGGGAGGCGTGCGCCGGGCCGCCGGGACGGCAGCCGCCGGGACGGGATGAGGGGCCGCGCCCGGCGGATCACACCGTCCCGCCGGGCGATCCCGCGTCACCGGCTGGGGCCGCCGACCCGGCGGGACCGGGTCCGTCGCCATAACGCGCCTCGTACGCCTGCCGGGACCCGCACACGCTGGCCCGCGTGCAGGCGCACTTGCGGCCGTCGGCGGTCAGCTTCACCACGACCTTGTCCCCCGGGACGTTGTGGCCGACCACCACGCCTGGCCCCTCCGGGGTGTCGACCTGCTCGCCGGTTTTCGGCGCGTTCGCGTGAAAGTCCTGGTACAGCGGGTGCTCGTACTTGAGGCAGCACATCAGCCGACCGCAGGCACCGGCGATCCGCAGCGGGTTCACCGGCAGGTCCTGGTCCTTGGCCATGCGCACCGACACCGGTTCGAAGTCCTTGAGGAACGTCGCGCAGCACAGGTCGCGGCCGCACGGCCCGATGCCGCCTTGGAGCCGCGCCTCGTCCCGCGGGCCAACCTGGCGCAGCTCCACGCGCCCGGACAGCCGGCTGGCCAGGTCGCGGACCAGGGCACGGAAGTCGACCCGGTGCGGGGCGCTGAAATAAATGGTGAAAACCGGCGGGCCGCTGACGTAGTCCACGCCGACCACCTTCATGGGCAGGTCGTGCTCGCGGATCAGCCGGCGGGCGGTCACCCGCGCGCGGGCGCGTTTGGCCCGGTTCTCCTCGTCCCTGGCCAGGTGGTCGTCGGTGGCGATGCCCGCGCAGACCGGCAGGCCGCCCACCTCCTCGTCGACCCACTGCGGCGCCCAGACGCACTCGGCCACCTCCGGGCCCGCGTCCGTGGGCACGAGGACCTTTGCCCCGACGGCGGGCTGGTACGGGCCCGGGTCCAGGTAGTACAGCCTCCCGTACCGCTCGAAGCTGACCGCCATCATCATGCCCACCGCTTCAGGTTACGGCGGGCATAGCTAATTCGCCTCCCCGGGGCCCGCTCCGGGGCCCGCACCCGGGCGGCTCAGCGGCCGCCGGCGGCCAGGGCGAGGGTCATCTCCTCCACCGCGAGCAGCGGCGCCACGTTGAGTTCCAGCCGTTGCCGACAGGTCATCACGGCCTGGATCCGGCGCACCGTGGCCTCGGCCGACGACCCGTCCGCCTGGCGCCTGACGTCGGCCTCATGCCCGGCGCTCGCCAGGTCCACGGCGGCCCCGAGCTGGACCGCGAGCACGTCGCGGTAGAACGCGGCGAGATCGAGCAGGGCCCGGTCCAGCGCGTCGCGCTTGAGCCGGGTGGCGCGGGACTTCTGCCGGTCCTCCAGGTCCCGCATGGCCCCGGCGGCGCCGCGGACCGCCTTCGCCACTCCCTTGCCGGTCGAGCCCTCCCCGAAGGCGCGGCGCAGCGCACCGCGCTCTGGCTCGTCGAGCTCCGCGGAGATCGCCGCGGCCTCCGCCTCGGCGGCCTTCACCAGCGACGCGGCGGCCGACAGGGCCAGGCCGAGGCCGGTGAGCCGCGGCGGCACCGCCAGCACGTCGTCGCGCCGCGCCGCCGCCTCCGCGTCGGTGGCCAGGCGGCGAGCCCGGCCGATGTGCCCCTGCGCCGCCCGGGCGGCGGTCAGCGCCCGCTCCGGGGCCACCCCCTCGGCGGCCAGCACGCCGGCGATCGCCTCGGCCGACGGGGTGCGCAGCACGACCAGCCGGCACCGCGACCGGATCGTGGTCACCAGTTCCTCCGCCGACGGCGCGCAGAGTAGCCAGACCGTGCGCGGCGGCGGCTCCTCGATGGCCTTGAGCAGCGCGTTCGCGGCCTGTTCCGTGGCCCGGTCGGCGTCTTCGAACAGCACCACCTGCCAGCGGCCGCCCGAGGGCACCCCGGCCGCGCGCAGCACCAGGTTCCTAGTCTGCTTCACCCCGTAGGACAGCCCGTCCGGGCGGACCAGCAGCAGGTCGGCATGGGTCCCGGCGCGGACCTGGTGGCACGAGGGGCACTGCCCGCAGCCGCCGTTGGGGCACAATAGCGCGGCGGCGAAGGCGCGGGCCGCCACCGACCGGCCGCTGCCCGGCGGGCCGGTGAACAGCCAGGCGTGCGTCATCCCGGGATTCGGCTCGCCGCGCAGCACCGCGGCCGCCGCGGCGGCGGCGGTGCGCAACTCCGCGACGACCTCGTCCTGGCCGGCCAGATCCCCGAAGACCCCCGGACCGGAGGCGCGGGTGCCGCTCATTCGACGATCGCCGGGAAGCTCCCGGTGTCATGCTCGGTCGTGGGCGGCACCGGGTCGGGCAGCAGGTCGCGGAGCCGGTCCTGGATCTGGGTGCTCAGCGCCGCCGGGGTCCGGGAGGCATCCAGCACCAGGTACCGGCCAGGGTTTGCCTGCGCCTGGGCGAGGAACCCCTCCCTGACCCGCTCGTGGAAGTCGGCCGGCTCGGCCTCCAGGCGGTCCGCGGACACCGAGCGCCGGCCGAGGCCTGCCTCGGGCGGCAGGTCGAGAAGGATCGTCAGGTCGGGCTCCAGGTCCCCGGTCGCCCACCTGTTCAGCGCGGCCACCTCGCCGACCGGCTGGTTGCGGCCCCGCCCCTGGTAGGCGATGGACGAGTCCACGTACCGGTCGGTCACCACGATCGTGCCGCGTTCCAGCGCTGGCGCGATCACCGACTCGACGTGCTCGGCGCGGTCCGCCGCGTACATCAGCGCCTCGGCGCGCGGTGACAGGCCGGCATGCGCGGTGTCCAGCAGCAGGGCACGCAGCCGCATGCCCATCTTGGTGGCTCCGGGTTCCTGGGTGGCGACCACGTCGTAGCCCTGTTCCCGCAGCCAGATGGCGAGCAGGCGGGCCTGGGTGGTCTTGCCCGCGCCCTCCCCGCCCTCGAACGCGATCAGCATGCCGCGGCGCGGCGCGGCCTGGGCGCTGCCGTTGGGGTGCGCCGGTGCCGGGACGAACGGCTCGCCGCGCAGGGCGGCGGCCAGATCGGCCCGCAACGGCACCCCACGGCGGTCGTCCATCTGCTGGTAGGAGACGACACCGAACCACACCGCGATGACCGCGGACAGCAGCAGCACGAAGTTGTAGCCGACCGCCTCATAGTCGATGTGCGCGATGCGCAGGGTGTTGCCGCCGGTAATGCCGTGCACGAGCGCGGTGAAGCCGGCCGCGATGAAGGGAGACGCGGCGATGACCGTGAACAGGATGACCCGGATGCCGGACTGGAGGAACGCGAAGGTCCGGCCCCGGGTCTCGTCGTCCACCTCGGTCCCCACGATCGTGTAGCCGGTGACGTAGGCGATGCCCGCGAACGCGCCGAGGATGATCACCAGGAGAAACACGATGACCAGGTTGGGTATCAGGCCGATCAGAACCAGGGGCACGCCCGCGCCGACGATGCTCAGCCCGAACAGGCGGCGCCTGCTGAAGCCGCGCAGGATGCGCAGGCCGAGGAACATGCCGGCGGCCAGGCCGATGAAGATCGCGGAGAAGACGGCGCCCCAGCCCGCACTGCCGCCGTCCAGGACGTTCCTGATGTAGGACGGGCCGAGCCCGACCACGACCCCGCCTGCGGCGAACGCACCGACCATGCCGATCACCAGGCCGCGCACCACCGGGGTCTGGCCGAGGAACTTCCAGCCCTCCCAGATGGCCTTCGCCACCGACGGCGCCGAGATGTGCGCGCTGGCCCTGCGCTTGGGGATCTCCCTGAGCGCGTAGATGGTCAGCGCGGACACCGCGAACGTCGCCGCGTTGAAGTACAGGGCAAGGTTCACCTGGTCGGAGCCGAGCGAACGGCCAACCAGGGCGAGCAGCCCGAAGACCGCCCCGGCCACCGGAGCGGTGCCGAACGTGGTGAACAGGCTGTACTGGTTGGCCTCCTCAAGCTTGTCCGGCGGGACCAGGTTCGGTATCGAGGCATCCTTGGCCGGGGACCAGAACAGCGAGGCGCAGGACGCGAGGAACTGGACGACGTAGATCCAGGTCAGCTTGTTGACAAAGCCAAAGGCCAGGTCCAGCGGGATGGACGCGTACAGCGCGCCGCGGAACACGTCACCGATGATCATGTTGATCCGGCGGTCGAGCCGGTCGGCGACCGCCCCGGCCAGCGGGCCGAGCAGCAGGGCCGGCAGCAGCGACGTCAGCCAGACACCGCCTGTGGCCGACGCCTGGGCGGCGACGCCCCGCTTGGCCAGGATCGTCGCCTCCGCCGTCAGCGCCAGCAGGCTCAGCCAATCCCCGAAGCTGGACAGCGACGTGGCGATCCACAGGCGCCGGAACGGCCTGATGGACAGCACGTTGACGCCCGCTTTATCCCCGGGGAATCGGAAGGTCACGGCGCTAGGGTACCGACCGTGACCGCGATACGCGGCCTACCTGAGCTGGAATGCACTACCTCACGACGATCTGGGCTGCGATGACGGCCTACCGGGCGGCCGGGAATCAGCCGCGAGCGCCTGTCCGCGCCCGGCGCGGGCCACTTGCGCCTGGCGGCCGAGCGGATACGGATGGCCCCGTGCGGGGCGAGGATGGTGCCGCCCCATCGGCTCCGGCAGCTATGACGAACTCGTGTAACACGAGATCGAAACAACGCGGCGGGGTCCGGCCGGAGCGGCCGGCCACGTCAGCCCGCCGGAGCGGCCGGCCACGTCAGCCCGCCGGAGCGGCCGGCCACGTCAGCCCGCCGGAGCGACCGGCCACGTCAGCCCGCCGGAGCGGCCGGCCACGTCAGCCCGCCGGAGCGACCGGCCACGTCAGCCCGCCGCGGCGGACGACGGGCGGCTCCGCGGCGAGCCCCCCGACCGCCGCGTGCTCGAGGGCCCGGACGACCGGCGCGTGCCGCCGGACGACCGGCGCTGCGGCGCCTGCGGGCCCGCGGCCCGGCGCTCTGCCAGCAGTTCGATCGCCCGGGCGACCGTGATCGAGTCCACGTCGTCGCCGCGGCGCAGCGAGGCGTTGGTCTCGCCGTCGGTCACGTACGGGCCGTACCTGCCCTCCTTGATCACGATGGGGCGGCTCGACGCCGGGTCCTCGCCGAGTTCCCGCAGCGGGGGCGCTGCGGCGCGGCGGCCACGGGCCTTGGGCTGGTCGAACAGTTCCTTGGCCTCGGCGAGCGAGATCGTGAACAACTGCTCCTCGCCGTCCAGCGACCGGCTGTCCGTGCCCTTCTTCACGTAGGGGCCGTACCGGCCGTTCTGCGCGGTGACCGGCTCACCGTCGAGTTCGCCGAGCGCTCGCGGCAGGGTGAGCAGCCGCAGCGCGTCCTCCAGCGTCACCGTGTCCAGCCGCATCGACTTCAGCAGCGAGGACGTGCGCGGCTTGCCGGTCGCGCCTGCGGGCAGCACCTCGGTGACGTACGGGCCGAACCGGCCGCTCTTGGCCACGATCTGATGGCCGGTCTGCGGGTCGGTGCCGAGCACGACGTCGCTGGCTGGCCGGTCGAACAGTTCGGCGGCCCGCTCCGGGGTCAGTTCATCCGGCGCGATGTCGCCGGGCACGTTCACCCGCTGGCCGTCCCGCTCCAGGTACGGGCCGTACCGGCCGACGCGGACCACGATGTCGGTGCCGGCCAGCGGGAACGAGCTCACGTCCCGCGCGTCGATATCCCCGAGGTCGCTGACCAGTTGCTTGAGGCCCTCCTCGCCGTCGGAGCCGAAGTAGAACTGGCGCAGCCAGGGAACCCTGGCGGCCTCGCCGCGGGCTATCTCGTCCAGGCCCTCTTCCATCCGCGCGGTGAAGTCGTAGTCCACCAGGCGGCCGAAGTGCCGCTCAAGCAGGGTCACCACAGCGAAGGCCAGGAACGAGGGCACCAGCGCCGTGCCCTTCTTGAACACATACCCCCGGTCGAGGATCGTGCCGATGATCGACGCGTACGTGGACGGCCGGCCGATCTCCCGGTCCTCCAGTTCCTTGACCAGGCTGGCCTCGGTGTATCGGGCCGGGGGCCTGGTCACGTGGCTGGCCGGGGACAGTTCCCCGGTCAGCGGGTCGCGCTCGGCGAGCGACGGCAGCCGGCGCTCCCGGTCGTCCCGCTCGGCGTCGTCCTCCACGTCTTCCACGTAGGCCTTCAGGAACCCGTGGAACGAAATGATCTTGCCGGTGGCGGTGAACTCCGCCTCCTCGCCGCTGGTGGACACCCCGGCGACGCGGACGGTGACCGACTCGCCGGTCGCGTCCTTCATCTGCGACGCGACGGTGCGCTTCCAGATCAGCTCGTACAGCCGGAACTCGTCGCCGGTCAGCCTGGTCTGCGCCGGGGTGCGGAACCGGTCCCCGGCGGGCCGGATCGCCTCGTGCGCCTCCTGCGCGCTGCGCACCTTGCTGGTGTAGACGCGCGGCGCGTCGGGCACGTACTCGGCCCCGTAGAGTTCCCTGGCCTGGGCGCGGGCCGCGGTGATGGCGGTCTGCGACAGCGTCACCGAGTCGGTCCGCATATAGGTGATGTGGCCGTTCTCATACAGCCGCTGCGCCGTGGACATCGTGTACTTGGCGGAGAAGCCCAGCTTGCGGGACGCCTCCTGCTGCAGCGTCGTGGTACGGAACGGCGCGTACGGCGCGCGCCGGTAGGGCTTGCGCTCCACGCTGGACACGGCGAACGCCGCGTTCTCCAGGCGCCGCGCCAGCGCCCCCGCACTTTCCCCGTCGAGGACGAGCGGGACGCCGTTCTTCGCGGTGGCCGCGTCCGGCTGGGCACCCGCCTGGGCGCCCGCCGGCGCCGCACGCAGGGTGCCGTCCGGGGCGAAGTCCCGCCCCTGCGCGACTCTGCGCCCGTCCAGCGCCGACAGACGTGCGGGGAAGGAAGAAGGCTCGTCGGCCTCTGGCGTATTTCCGCCTGCTCCGGCCGGGGCGGCGGGGCGGTCGCCCGGTGCCGGGACGGTCGTGAAGACCGCCTCAAGATCCCAGTACTCGGCGGGGCGGAACGCGATGCGCTCCCGTTCCCTGGCGACGACCAGGCGGGTGGCGACCGACTGCACGCGGCCCGCGGACAGCCGCGGCATGACCTTCTTCCACAGCACCGGCGAAACCTCGTACCCGTACAGGCGGTCCAGCACCCGCCGGGTCTGGTAGGCGTCCACCAAGCCGTGGTCCAGGTCGCGCGGGTGGGCCACCGCCTCCGCGATCGCCTGCGGGGTGATCTCGTGGAAGACCATGCGGCGGGTGGGCACCCGGGGCTTGAGTTCCTCCAGCAGGTGCCAGGCGATCGCCTCGCCCTCGCGGTCCTCGTCTGTGGCGAGGAGGAGTTCGTCAGCGCCGCTGAGCAACTGCCTGAGCTTGGTGACCTGGGACCTCTTGTCCGCGTTCACCACGTACAGCGCCTCGAAGTCGTGGTCCACGTCCACCCCGAGCCGCGCCCACGGCTCCTTGCGGTACTTGACCGGGATCTCGGCGGCCTTGTCGGGCATGTCCCTGATGTGGCCGATGCTCGACTCGACGACGTAGTCCCGGCCCAGGTACCCGGCGATCGTGCGCGCCTTGGCGGGTGACTCGACGATCACCAGACGGTGGCCACCGCCCTGCCCATGCCGCGCGGCACCATCCGCCCGTGGGCTACTCCGCCGCCCCGCGGCGCTCTTGCCGGCGGTCGCAGTCTTTGCTGGCACGCCCCTCACCTTCTAGCCCGGTACCCTTGCCCAGCGTGTGTCATGCTGGACCAACCCTCAGGGTCCCTGCATCCGTGTTTCCAACTCCCATGCACCCACCCGTGTTCCCGGCGGGATCTGATACTCCTCCCGGAGGTACCCGGACTTGCACCGGAACTCTCCGGCCGGAGCGTGCCCCCGCGCCCCGTGTGCCCGAAGGACACTAATGCCCGAGTACTCCTACCGCGTGGTCTACCTTCCCCGCGGCACGTCACGCGACGCTGCCCGGCGCATTCTGACCGACCACGCCGAGCACGGGGACTGGGAGCTCACCCGGCTGCGGCTCAACGCGGACGGGAGCAGGAAAGCTACCCTGCGGCGCCAGATCATACGCGCAGTTCGCACCCGGTGATGTGCACGTCCGCCGAAATCGGGAAACGTGCCGTGGCGCCGTCCCCTCTGAAACGTTCCGCGGCGCGATTTCGTTCCGTGGCGCGATGCCTCAGCAGCGGTCGAGGAAGTCGTCGAGCACGCGCACGCCGAACCTGAGCGCGTCGACGGGGACCCGCTCGTCCACGCCGTGGAACATGCCGAAAAAGTCCAGGTCAGCGGGCAGGCGCAGGGGCGCGAACCCGAAGCACCGGATGCCGAGGGTGCTGAAGGACTTCGCGTCCGTCCCACCGGACAGGCAATACGGAGCGACCCTGGCGGACGGGTCGGCTTTGATGAGTGCCGCGGTCATCGCTTCGCACAGCGGGCCATCGAAGCCGGTCTCCACCGCGATGTCGTGGTGGATGAACTCGCGCTGGACGCCGGGCCCGAGCAGGCCATCGATCCCGGCCAGCAGTTCGTCGCCGTACCCGGGCACGAAACGGCAGTCCACCTCGGCAGTTGCCAGCCCGGGGACGACGTTCACCTTGTAACCCGCGTTCAGCACCGTGGGATTCGAGGTGTTGGACACGGTCGCGCCGATCATCCGGGCGAGCGGGCCGAGCCTCTCCAGCACCTCACGCAGGTCCGCCCCCGGGCCGCGGTCCGCCCCCGGGCCGCGGTCCGCCCCCGGGCCGCGGTCCGCCCCCGGGCCGCGGTCCGCCCCCGGGCCGAGGTCCGCCCGCGGGCCGCGGTCCGCCCCCGGGCCGATGCCGAGTGCCTCCGCGGCGGCGTCGAGAAACGCCTGCGCCGCGGGGGTCAGCCGGAGCGGCCACTCGTGCCGGCCGATCCTGGCGACCGTCTCGGCCAGTTCGGTGACCACGTTCCGCCCGGCCCGCATGGACCCGTGCCCGGCCGGGCCGCGCACGCTCAGGCGCAGCCAGGCCATTCCCTTCTCGGCGGTCTGCAGCAGGTACAGGCGCTGCCCGCCGAGCGTCGCGCTGAACCCGCCAACCTCGCCGATCGCCTCGGTGACCCCGTCGAACTCCGCTCGATGGCTGTCGGCCAGGTAGCGCGCGCCCCAGACGCCGCCCGCCTCCTCGTCGGCCAGGAACGCGAGGACGACGTCGCGGGACGGGCGGCGGTTTTCCCTGAGCCGCTGGCGGATCACCGCCAGGATCATTGCGTCCATGTCCTTCATGTCGACCGCGCCGCGGCCCCAAACCTCCCCGTCCTTGATCTCCCCGGAGAACGGGTGCACCGCCCAGTCGGCCGGGTCGGCGGGCACGACGTCGAGGTGACCGTGGATGAGCAGCGCCGGGCGGTCCGGGTCCGTGCCGCTGACCCGTGCCGTGACGCTGGTGCGGCCGGGGTGGGACTCGTAGATGTTGGCTTCCAGCCCGACCTCGGCGAGCAGCGCGGCGACATGTTCCGCTGCCTTACGCTCGCCGGGGCCCGAGTGGTCACCCCGGTTGCTCGTGTCGATCCTGATCAGGTCGCTGCACAGGGTGGCGACCTCGTCCTCGGCTGCGGTGGTTGCGTTGTCGGTCACGTGCCCATCGTCGCAGGCGCAGGTGGTGCGTGGCACCGTCTCGCCTGGTGGGCGCTGCCAGGTTCCCGGTACGGCCGGGTGCCTGGGGCCGGTGTCCTCGGGCCCGTGCGGGGCGGGGCGTTAGCGCCTCGCCGTACGGGGGAGGATTTGCTATCGTGATGCGGCCGACACGGAAGCTGCCGTGCTCCGGCCCTGCGTCCGGGTGGCGGAATTGGCAGACGCGCTAGCTTGAGGTGCTAGTGCCCGTTAAGGGCATGGGGGTTCAAGTCCCCCCTCGGACACCAAAACGGGTGAGATTTCCCCAAAACAGACACTGCTTGAACACGCTTGCGGGCGGCAGCCCAGCCGCCTGCTACCTGGTGATCAGCCGAGCCCTCCCTTCGGGGAGGCGGCCATGACCGCCCCGGTCGCGCCGGTCATCCCCTCCGCCACCCGGTTGGCCGGCCGCGTCCACCGCGGGGCAAGGGCGGCCCGGCGCCTGCCACTGGCCAGCCCGCCTGCCAGCCCGCCGCCCGGGGATGTGGTCTACGGGATCGGCCGGGTCGATGCCTCCGGCCGGGTCGCTGACCGCGCGGTGACGTGTGCGCTGGGCTGGGATGCCGGTGACCGGCTGACCCTGACCGCCGAGGCAGGTGTGGTGGTCATGCGCCGCGATCCCGGCGGCATGGTCACCGTTCCTGCCCGTCCGTGTGTCGTGATCCCGGCCGCCCTGCGCCACCGGTGTGGGTTGTGTGCGGGCGACCGGGTGCTGCTGGCAGCCCTGCCGGGCGAGGACGCGCTGGCCGTCTATTCGCTGGCGGTGGTCGATCAGGCGATCCGGGCGCATGGCGCATTCCCGCATAGGGAGGGGGGCCAGCCGTGACCACCGTGAACCCTGTGGCCCCGGCGCGGGCCTCCCAGCAGGCGGCTGCCGATGCGGCACTGCTGCTGTTGGAGCGGATGGGCCTGTCGCCAGCGGACTTGCTGGCGGCCGCGCGGGACCGGCCGGACGTGCCGACCTTCGCCGAGTACGTGCCGGTGGTGTCGGCGGCGGTGTCGGCTGGGACCCGCCGGGCGTACGGCTCGTACTGGAATCGGGTCATCGGCCACTGGGGGCAGCGCCGCCTGGACGAGGTCACGCCGTCGGAAATCCGGCAGCTGATGGCCCACGTCAAGACCCATGTGGTGGCCCGCCGCAACGCCAGGGGCGGGCGCAGCGCGGCCGAGCACCTGGTGGCCGCGCTGCGCTGCCTGTACCAGCGCGCCGTGGACGACGGGCTGATCGCCGAGGCGGACAACCCGGCGCGGAAGGTGGCCAAGCCCCGCCGCCTGCCCTCCACCCGCCGCGCCGTCCCCGACACCCGGCTCGCGGAGATCAACCAGGTCGCCGCGGCCACCGGCAACGATCCGGCCCTGGACGCGCTGCTCCTGCGGCTGCACACCGAGACCGCCTGCCGACGAGGCGGCGCCTTGGCGCTGATGCCAGAAGACCTCGACGCCGAGCAATGCCTGATCCGGCTGCGCGAGAAAGGCGGCACGATACGCTGGCAGCCCGTATCACCCACATTGATGTCTCACCTGCTCGCGCACGGCCAAAGCCGGGGCGGGCTGGAAACAGGCCAGCGCCTACTGCGGTACGCCAACGGTCGGTCGATCACTTCCCGGCGCTACGACTATCTCTGGCGGCGGCTCGGCCAGCATCTCCCGTGGGTGGCTACCCAGCAGGTCAGTATGCACTGGGTGCGGCACACGATCCTGACCTGGGTCGAGCGCCACTTCGGTTTTGCCGTCGCGCAGGCATATGCGGGACATGAAGACCACGGCCGTGGAGGAAGGGCCATGGCCACGTATGTCCGTGCAGGTCTCCCCGAGGTAGCAAGCGCGCTCGCCGCACTGACGGGCGAACCCCATCCACTGGCGAACAGTACGCTCTCCCCAGACCGTTCCGGTTCCGGTCCTTCCTGAGCATGCGGCATTCCAGTTGTCGCATAGCCAACCATCACAGCATCCCAGGTTTCATCAACCCGGACGCTAGAACCGGCACAGCGAGGAGGCGACCCCAACGGGCGCCTCCTCGCTGCACACCAGCTACCACCCACCCCATTTGCGGCGCAGCCGCGATCCCTCCTCAGTGGTACGAGGTTGCTCGCTATAAGTAGCAGCCCTCTTTCAAATCCGGCATCGGTGGCAGCAGTGCAGGCATCGCCTCGTTCAACCGCAAGCCGTGTCGATTTCCGGGCCAGCGACGTTCGGATGCCTGCAGGCCCGGCATGCGGCCTGCTCATTGCCCGGCAGGCAACGCTTGCGTGTATGCCGGTGCGGGGTATGGCCCAGGCGCGGCGTTTGCGACGCTCTGGGGCTCGGAGGGTGTGCGCAAGTCGAGGCCGATGATCGAGTAATCGTTGCCCCCGTGCAGCAACCGGAGCAGGTCGGCGACGGCGAGCGCTGCCGCGGTGGCACCGACGAAGGCCGCACCGACGGTCACGCCGGCGAGTTCGAACATGCCGCATCGGGCTGCGGCTTCATCAGCGCCCGCCTGAACTTGACGGGTGATCTCGGTTCTGTAGGCGGGGGGCAGGACGCGTGTTGTCATTGGCCGTGATGGGAACGCATCGGCCGGCTCTTCGGGCGACGGGAACGTGTGGAGCAGCATGTCTAGGTACTCGACGTGCCCTGCGCCTAGCCCGGCGTCGACGACACGGCCGAAGCGGTCACCACCGAGTAGGCGTCGCGGTCCTGGACGGTCGAAGCCAGCCAGGGCGATCGTCGGCTCGTCCCCGGCAGGCTGAAACTGCTCGTCGAAGGCGCGCTCGACAATCGCGGTGTCGAAGCCGAGGCTTTCGACCGCGGCAGCTACGGCCCTGGTCTTACGCAGCCCGATGTGCTGACTAGTTACCAGCAGCTGAGTGGCGATGTTCGCCTCGATGACTCGGTCGAAGTCGACGAGGAAGAGCTGCACATCACCCGGTCTGGCGTACGGCAGCATCCCAAGCGTCCAGGCATACGCCTGCCCGAGGTGGCCGAGCCCGAGCAGCCAGAGCCGGGCAGGTAGCCACTGGAGAGGCTCACCGGCCGCGTCCGGGGCGCGCCATGGAAGGTCGGGCCGCCACAGCGAGATGCCGGCGCTCCGTCGGCCCGCAACTGCGGCGCCCAGGCTGTGCTGGAAGACCTCCGAGACTCCCAGCGCGCCCGCCATCACCCCGGCCGGGGTGATGGCGGTGCCGCTGAGCAGCTGCCCTGCGGACTCCACTACGCCACCGGCCCATCCGCTCCAGGTGGGATGCAGCACGAGGCTGCCCACGGGCTCGGCCGGGGCGGCGACAGCAAGGGTCGGCCGGTCGCCGCGTAGGCGTCCGGCGACATGGCCGCCGAAGCGGCGGACCGCCTCGGAGGCCGTCATGCCGGCCGCCCAGCCGACGGACAGCCGTGGATCGTCTTCGAGGTACACCATTACGCCGCCAAGGAAGGCGCGGGCGCCAGTGTTCACGATCGTGGTCAGCGCCGCCTGGGCCGCCGGATCCCCGCCGAGGTGCTCGCCCACGGCGATCTGCAGGACAAGGGACTCCAGGATCCGGCGGGCTGCCTCAGGCGAACCGGCTCGGCCGGAGTCGATCAGGCCCTTGGCTGTCCGGTGGAGCGTGTCAGCGCTTGCCCAGGTCATGCGCGTCGCCTTATGAACAAGCAGCGGGCCGCCTGCCAGCCTGTCCAGGTAGTCCAGCCGCCGATACCGTCGTAGCGGTGGACGCCTACCTCACATGCCCGGACCGGGCGGGTGGCCAGCGCAGGCACGATTAGAGCCACGTGCCCGTCCTGGGCGATCATCGGGTTGTCCCTGTCGATACAGCTCTGGCGGACGCCGGTTCCGGGGTGGGTGTGCACGTCGCCCACGACGACAATGTGTTCGTTCTCGCAGATGTCCCACAGTCTGCTGTAGGCGTGGCCGTCCAAGTGGATGCCGCCATTCAGGCACGCGGGATCGAGGTCGTCCAGGTAGACGACGCGGGTCACACGCCGCCGGTCGCGGGTCTGGTCGGCGAGCAGGAAGGCACCGGCCTCTCGCGTCCCACCGCCACGCCTGCCCAGTTCCTCGATCAGCCGGCCCCAGTCGGAACGGGATATGCGCAGCAAGGCGCGGCGGCGCCTAAATGCCGAGATAGTCATCGGCGGTCAGCACTTCGTGGACGCTGGCAAGGACGAAGGACAGGTCGCGCTGGGCGTTCCAGGCTGAGCGCGGGTACTGCTGTGGCCAGCCGGTGTGGCCTTGCAGGGCGACGCGGTCCCACGCCGCGTACATCGCCCTGCCATTTTCCCAGTCCGCGCGGAAGATCCGGCCAGAGCGCTCACCCTTTGGCCGCCGGTCAGCCGGCAGGAAGTCGCCTGCGGTGAGATCCCACAGACCGCCGGTCGGCGCCGCCTGCCGGTAGCCGCTCAGGTCGAACCGGATCACGAACTCCTCGGGCGCGCTCGGTCTCGGCGCCGCCGCCACTGCGACGAAGGCGGCGGGCCAGTCGAGGGAGATCAGCCGCCACCGGCCCGCTTCCACGCCAGCCTGGAAGCGCGCCCCGCGCAAGTGCTCGCGCAGGGCACGCTCGTCCGGGCCTGCCAATATCGGAGTCACCCCTCGAACCGGTCCCGCGGGAGCAGGTCGAGGACAACCTCGCACGTGCCCGGTGTTACGAGCGACCCGAGATGGACGTCGCCGGCCAGGAAGTGGTCAGCGCCGGGCACCGCCAGCACGTGCTTGGCGGCCTGGTCGGGCGTGAGGTTGAACCCATCCGGGCCCGACGCCCACCGGTAGACCTTCTTGATGATGGCGGCCGGGGTGAAGGAACGTTCGAGCCGACGGGAGTTGAACCGCACCGCGACCTCGACGCGGTGGCAACGGCCCCGATGGACGTGACTGCGGTGACCGATGCCCGCCTGTTCCAGGGTGAGGTCCGGCCTGACCGGCTCATCAGCCTCCTCGATCCAGAGGTTCCCATCAGGCTCACCGGCGGCGATCAGCTCGCGGACCACAGTGGTGGCCTCGACCTCGATCAGGTCCGGGTCCTCACGGCCCGCGGTGTGGACGAACAGCTCCATGCTCATGATCTGCGTACCTCCTGCTTCTCACTAGATAGGTTCAGTCTCAAGTGTGACTCTACTCTCATATTACCAATAGAAACCGCGTAGACGGTATAGAAAAAGGAGCCAGCACCCGAGCCGTGGTGCTTGCCATCCACACCGGTGCCAGGAATACTTAGGGTTGTGATCTTGGTGATCCCCGATGCTGGCCTGGCCCAGCTCGTGGCTTCCTCCGCCCTGCTGGCAGCAACGTGGCCGGGTGCCTGCGAGGAGATAAAGCTGCTCATCCAGGTGCTACGCCTGTCTTGGCCATCCCTGGCCGAGGCTCTCGCTCTCGGCGTGATCAGCATCTTGGCTCCCGCCGCGGGGGCATCCACGTCGCTGGTCTCGCTGGTGCACCGCACAGCGGCCCTGACCGCGGTAGCCCGCAACGAGGCTGGCGACCAGATCGGCCAACCGCATCTACGGCCCGCTGAAGTCCAGCGGCTCGACGTCACCGATCTTGTGGTCGGCGGCAGATCCTGGCTCCGGCTGGCAGGGTGAACTCATCTCCGCTACCAGGAGAACCCCCAGCAGGCCAGCCCGAGGAGTTCGCACCTGACTGGTCACTCCACCCAGGCATCATTCTGCGCGGGGTATTGGAGGAACGCGGCATCCGGCAATCCGAGCTTGCGGAACGGACCGGTCTGACAGCCAAACACATCAACCAGCTCGTATCCGGAAACATCGGCATCTCCACAGACGTGGCAATCCTGCTGGAGCGCGCCCTCGATGCTGAGGCCGGCTTCTGGATGCGGGCCGAGGCTGACTACCAGGCGCACGTGAGCAGGAAGAAAGCGAAAGCCCAGCTCCTGGAGTTTTCCCAGTGGGCCGCAAAATTCGATCCCGGGACCCTGCAGCGTCATGAGATCACGGGCCCGCAGGATGACCCAGCTACGAAAGCAGAGAGGGTCCTCAGGTTCTTCGGGGTGGCCAGCCCCGAAGCGTTCGAGCGGACCTGGCTGCAGCCAAGGGTGTCCTTCCGCCGCAGCCAGGCCTTCCCCGTAACAGAGCAGAACACGGCACTATGGCTGCGCCTAGTGGAACGCAACGCTCAGCACCTCGACGTGCCGCCGCTGCGAGATGTCACCTTGCGCAGGACCGCACGGACCCTTCCAGCGATGACCACGCTCACCGTGCCCGACGGCTTTACTGCCGGCCGCGCCGCGCTCGCCGAGGCCGGCGTCGCGCTGACGTTCGTCCGGGAGATACCGCGAACGCGGGTGTGCGGAGCCACTTGGTGGCTGGCAGCTGACCGGCCCGTTATCGGGCTTACAGCACGCGGCCGCAAACCAGACATCTTCTGGTTCAACCTGCTCCACGAGGTCGCCCACATCCTGCTACATCCCAGGCGCACCACATTCCTGGACTTGGACAACGAGAAAGCACTGAAGGACCCAACGGAGCAGCAAGCTGACGCCTTCGCCGAGCAAACGCTCTTGCCAGACGATGCGCGGGCAATGATCGCCCGCGCAAACACGCGGGAACAGCTACTGATCCTCGCCGCCAGGCTCGGTGTGGGCCCGGCAATAGTCGCGGGACATCACGGTTACGCGACTGGCCACTGGCACATTGGAGGCTCCCTCCGCGGAAGAATCACCGACGCTGACATCGACGAACTGGAAAGAATATCCGCCAACCGATCATGAGAACTCCGCCGTAGACGAATACCGCCAGCGCAGGCCACGTGCATCTCTGGGAGCCGTCTGCGGACGGCGGGGACGCGGGGCAGGGCCGTGATCTGCGCGGGAGCGGCACGGGCGGGAAGAAGCGGGGGCCGGGGGCGCGGGCGGGGCGGCGGGATTACTCGCATCTGCCCCGGGTGGAGGTGGCCTGGGATTTCGGGGGCGGCGGGTACTGCTGCCCGGAGTGCGGGACGCCGTTCACGGGCCTGGGCAGCGATCATGTGGCGGAGCAGCTGGACTGGCTGGTGATCGTGCGGGTGCGGGCGGACTGCCGGCGCCGGTACCGGCGGGCCTGCTCCTGCCGGGTCCCGGCGACGGTGACGGCGCCCGGCCCGCCGAAGGCGAATCGGCAAGGGCCTTTTCACTAACGCGTTCATCGCGATGCTGTTCACCGAGCGGTTCGTGGCCGGCCGGAGCATGAACTCGCTGGTGACGGGGCTGGCCCGCCACGGCGCGGACGTCGCGCCGGGCACGCTGGCCGGGGCCTGCGCGCAGGCCGGGGCGCTGCTCGCCCCGCTGGAGGACGCGATCACGGCGCGGTCGCGCCGGTCGTGGCACCTGCACGCCGACGAGACGACCTGGCGGGTCTTCGCGCCGCGCGACGGGGACGGCCCGGCCAGGTGGTGGCTATGGGTCTTCCTCGGCGCTGATACCGCCTGCTTCGTCATGGACGCCACCAGGTCAGGGGCCGTCCTGGCCCGGCATGCGGGCATCGACGAGAAGACCGGGCAGCTCACTCCGGACGACGATGACGGGGAGCCGCAGCGGCTGGTGATCTCCAGCGACTTCTACGCCGTTTACCAGTCCGCCGGGAAGAAAGCCGGCGGCCTGGTCAATCTTTACTGCTGGGCGCACATCCGCAGGTACTTCGTGCGGGCCGGCGACGCGAACCCCGCCCAGCTGGGGTACTGGACGGCAGCGTGGCTGGAGCGGGTCAGGGACCTGTACGCGGCGCACGCGCAGCTGACGACCGCCTGGGCGCAGGCCGCGGCACCCGCGCCGCGGGAAGCCGCCGCGGCCGCGGCCCGGCTGGAGGAGGCCGGCGCCGCCTGGGACGAGGCGATCAGCGTCATCGACGAGGCCCGCAAGAAGCAGATGACCGCCCCCGGCCTGCAAGAGCCCGCGAAGAAAGCACTCGCCACCCTGGACCGCGAATGGGACGGCCTGGCCGCCCACCGCGACTATCCGATGATCGGGCTGGATAACAACCCAGCCGAGCGCGCTCTGCGCCGGCCCGTCGTGACGAGGAAAAACGCCTACGGCTCCCGCAACGAGGACGCCGCACGCCTCGCCGCCCGCATCTGGACCGTCACCGCCACCGCGCAGATGGCCGGCCTGAACGTCCTGACCTACCTCACCGCATACCTCGACGAATGCGGCCGCAACCACGGGAAGCCCCTCACCGGCCCGGACCTGGAACGCTTCCTGCCCTGGCACGCCGACCCCCGAAACCTCCGCGCCTGGGCACAGCCGCCCCCGCCCGGATAGCCGCACCGGAACAGCCGCTATAACGGCGTCACCGCGAACACGGTCACGCCGCCCGCTGGCATACCCAATCACGGGACTTCCGAATACTTACCCTCGTCCTGTGCCGCTTTCAGCCACCGGATGGCGTTCTGATCGAACCGGGGATCGATCCCGCTGAAAACGACTCCGGTGAAGGCATCGGAGGGCATTTCTAGGTGGTCCGCCGCTTGCGCTTCCGTCACCTCGGTGACGTCTAGCAGTTCGGGAAGGGGCGCTTCGGGCAGCCGGTAGCCCACGCGGCCGCCACCAGAGTTCAGCGAGGTCCGCAACGCGTCGAGGCAGGCCCAGGCACGCGGGTATCCGTCAGCTAGACCCGCGAACGGGTCATTTGGAGGGCCGTCTGAGAGCGGGCGCCGTCGCCGGGCTGCGATGAGGTGGGACAGCGGCCCCAGCCCGCAGGTGGTTACGGCGGTGATGCCACCAGCGTTGATCGGGCCATGGGCGTGCAGATCCTCAAGCTGGCTGTTGCGGATGACCAGGGTCGTGATGGCTTTCATCCACTCCGACACCTCGTCGGGCTCGTGGCTGAAGGACTCCTCGAAGAACGGGGCAGCGAGGATCTTGCAACTGGCACGATCGAGGCGAGCAGCCGCCTCCGCCCGCAGCATGATGTCCTCCGCGACCCGGCTCGCATAAGGCGCCGCGACGTTACATGCCTCGACCAGCATCCCCGGCAGGATCTCACGGCAGAAGCGGGCCATATGCCCCGGATCAGGACCCTCAGCCATGCCGTTCCCCATTCCAGCCCGCGCGCTACTCCATCGTTGCAGGCGTCACGCCTCTGCGGTTTGCGTGCGCGTTCAAGGCGGATTCAAGCAAACCGCAGGCGCTGATCGCCGTCCAGCGGTTCCGATCGTGCAGGGTGTACGGACGGTCACAGCCGCGATCCCCTGCTGACCATCTCATCGCGCGCCCGCCGGGTGAGGTGGTAGGCGTAGTCGGTCGGGTTCCACTCGGCCGGGTCGTCGTGGATCACGTCGAGGTAGGAAGCGTTCTGTTTGTGCACCGAACGGGCGAGGGCCGGATCGCGGTACAGCAGCGCGGCGCAGTCGAACGGGGCGAACAGCCACTTGTGCGGGTCCAGGATGAACGAGTCGGCGTGCTCGATGCCGTCGTAGGCCAGCCGGACGCTCGGCGCGAACAGCCCGGCGCCGCCGTAGGCGCCGTCGACGTGGAACCACAGGCCGTGCTCGCGGGCGACCTCGGCGGCGCCGGCCAGGTCGTCGATGATTCCGGCGTTGGTCGTGCCCGCGGTGGCAACGACCACGGCCAGCGACGCGGGGTCGCCGTCGGCCTCGATCGCCGCGCGGAGCGCAGCGCCGGTGAGCCGGTGGTCGGCGGTGGTCACGGTCAGCGCGTCCATCTCCAGGATGCGCAGCGTGTTAACGATCGAGGAGTGGGCGTCGGCGCTGACCACGGCGCGGAACCGGCGGGCCGGCCGGCCCGCCGGGGCGGCCTTGCGTTTGGCCACCTCCCAGGCGACCACCAGCGCCGACAGGTTCGCCGCCGAGCCGCCGGAGACGAAGCACCCGCCGGCCGCGGCGGGCAGCCCGGCCCGGTCGGCGATGAGCCGGAGCACGAGGTTCTCGGCGCGGATCGCGCCCGCCGCCTCCAGCCAAGAGATGCCCTGAATCGAGGCGCAGGAGATGAGCATGTCGAACAGCAGCGACGCCTTGGTCGGCGCGGCCGGGATGAAGCCGAGGAACCGCGGGCTGTCCGCGGAGATCACCGCCGGGGCCACGACCGAGGTGTAGGCGCCCAGCACCTGGTCGGGGTTGTGCGGTTCGTCGCCGAGCAGCCCGGTCAGCGCGGCATCGAGCGCCGCCGGGTCCGGGTTACAGCCATCCAGCGGAACGGGGTCCAGCCGCAACCGGTTCTCCGCGTAGGCGAGGACCGCCCGGATCATCTGCTCGGTCGTTGGATCCACACTGTGCATGGGGCGAAACCTAGAAGGCGGCCAGCCCCGCCGCAAGCAGCAGTGCCGCAACCGGGTGCCGCGAAACCCTGGTACCGGGACGGCCAGGCAGGAAGACCGAGTGGAGTACCCGTCATGAGCCTCGATGTCACCGTCCGGGGCACGACCATTCCACCCGAGGAACTGTCCTGGCGGTTCTCCCGGTCAGCGGGCCCGGGCGGTCAGTCGGTCAACACCACCGACACCCGGGTCGAGCTGTCCTACGACCTCGCTCAGTCCACCGCGCTGCCGCCGGTGTACAAGGAGCGGGCCCTGCGCGCGCTGGCGGGCAGGCTGGCCGGCGGCGTGCTCACCGTGACGGCGTCGGAGACCAGGTCCCAGCTACGTAACCGGGAGGCCGCGGCGGAACGCATGACCGCGCTGCTGACCCGGGCAACGGGCCCCCCGCCGCCGCCCCGGCGGCCGACCAAGCCGAGCCGCGCGGCGCGGGAGCGCAGGCTGGCCGGCAAGCGGCGCACCTCGGAGATCAAGCGGCTGCGGAGGCCCGATGCTGACTGAGCCCTTGTCCAGCGGGCCCGCTCCCGCGCTGAGCGTGCGCGGGACCGGCCTGGGCCAGGTAACGATCGCCGGCCTGACCGCGGGCGGTTGTGCGCTGGTTGTGTTCGTGTCCGAAGAATGCCCCACCTCGGCGCTGGCGCTGCGCCGTCTCGGCCCGCTGTGCCCGGCCTGGGCGCAGGCCGGCCTGGCTGCCGTGGCCGTCTTCGAGGACCCGCTGGAGGTGGCGGTCCGGGTGAGCCGGCGCCTGGGCTGGGCGGGCCAGGTGGCCGCGGAGGATCCGCCGGTCGAGACGTCCCGGGCCTACGGGCTCGTCTCGGTTCCGACGGCGGTGCTGATCGACGGGGATGGGCGCATCGCCGACCGGGTGACCGGGTGGGACCAGCCCGCCCTGGCGGCCCTCGTCGAGGCGGCCGGGGCGCTCCTTGGCACCCGCCTGGCCGGGCCGCCGGCCAGCGAACCGTTGCACAAGCCGGGATGCTCCTCGAAGGCCGCCATCGACCCGGAACTGGTGGCGGCGGTGTCCGGCGCGGCGGGCGCCGACGAGGCCGAGGAGATGTTCGAGCGCGGCTGGACCGACGGCCTGCCGGTGATCCCGCCCACCGCGGAACGGGTCGAGGCCATGCTCGGCGGGTCCGACGGCGGGGTGTCCCTGGGCCTGGTGCCGCCGGCCATGGGGGAGGCCACCCTGGCCCGGGTGGCCGCGTGCGCGGTCCTGGCCGGCTGCCGCCCGGTACTTCCCTGTCGTGGTCGCGGCCGCCCGCGCCGCCCTGGATCCGGCGTTCAACCTGCACGGCCAGGCGGTGACCACGCAGCCCGCCGGGCAACTGGTGGTGGTGAACGGGCCGGTACGGGAGGCGATCGGGCTGAACAGCGGCATGGGCGCGCTCGGGCCTGGGTTCCGCGCCAACCTCACCATCGGCCGGGCGCTGCGGCTGCTCGTCACCCTGACCGGCGGGGCGATGCCCGGCACGCTGGACCGGTCGACGCTCGGGTGGATGGGGAAGGTCGGCTTCTGCATCGCCGAGGACGAAGAGGTGAGCCCGTGGGAGCCGTTGCATGTGGAGCGCGGTTTCGCCGCCGGCCAGTCGGTCGTCACGGTCATCGGCAGCGACGCGCCGCTGTCGATCTCCGACCACCGCAGCCGCACCCCCGAGGATCTGGCCTACGTGCTGGCCTGGGCGGCGGCGAGCACCTGGAGCACCAACTGGTGGCCGCTGGCGGAGCCGTCGGTGTTCGTGATCTGTCCTGAGCACGCCGAGATGTTCCGTGGTGCCGGGTGGACCAAGCAGCGGTTGCGCGAGTTCATGTTCGAGGCGGTGCACAAGCCCGCGCGGGAGCTGCGCCGCGGCGAGACCACCCCGTTCGTGCACGCCGCCGGCCCCGGCACGCAGGTGCCCAAGTGGGCATCGCCTGAGGCCATCGTGCTGCTCGTGGCGGGTGGTGAGGCCGGGCGTTACTCTGCAGTTCTGGGCCCGTGCACCGGCATGGGGTTCCAGATCGTCTCGCGGGAGGTGGAGTCACGGTGGCCGCTGAGTACGTGAGCCCGTTCGACGACCGGGTCCGGGCCGCGGAGCCGCTCGCGCCGCGCCCGGCCAGCGTCGCTGGCCGCCGGGTGGTGCTGCTCAACATCCGGAAGAACCGCGGCGCCGAGTTCCTCGACCGGATGGAGGCGCTCCTGCGGGCGGAGGGCGCGCAGACCGCGCGCGCGGCCAAGGAGATCTTCTCCAAGCCCGCCGCGCTCGGGCTGATCGACGAGATCGCCGGCCAGGCCGACCTGGTGGTGGAGGCCCTCGCCGATTGAGGCTCGTGCACGTCGTGCAGTGTGTGCGACCTCGTCCATCTTGAACATCGCGGGATACCGGCCGTCGGCGTCGCCACGGCCCCGTTCGCCGACGAGGCGATCGAACAGGCCCGCCTGCTCGGCATGCCCGGCAGCCGCGTGGTCTACATCCCCCATCCCGTCCAGCTTCTGTCGGCCGGCGAGCTGGACCGCCGGGCGGACGACATCTTCCCCGCCGTCCTGGCCGCGCTGACCCAGCCCACGCCGTAATCGCGCCGTCCGGCTGTATCAATGGCGCCGAGGGGCGCCTCCTTCTTGCTAGGCGGGCGATCGCTTGCCAGCCGGGTGATCGCCCGCACGCCACTGGGGATCCCTGCCGCGCGCCGCGGCAGCGATTGATGGAAGGAGGCGCCTGCGGTGAGCACCACGACGACGCTACCCGCCGATACGCGCCTGATCTCGTACCTGACGCTGCGTAAGCTCATCGGGCTGATCGGAATCCTGCTCCCGGTCGCCCTGGTGATCGTCCACATGCTGCTCGTCCAGCGGGCCGTCACGCAGGGCTCGATGAGCGGCTACTACTACACCGACGTACGGGGCATCCTGGTCGGCAGCCTGTGCGCCATCGGCGTGTTCCTGTTCGCCTACCGCGGTTACGGCGCCTGGGACAACATCCTCACGAACGCGGCGGGCGTCTTCGCCATCGGCGTGGCGCTGTTCCCGACGGCTCCGGTGAACCCGTCCTCCCGGGCCAGGGACATCGGCTACATTCACTTCGCCTGCGCCGGGCTGCTGTTCGCCGTGCTGGCCGTCATCGCGCTCTGGCTGTTCACTAAGACCGAGCCGAACACCGAACGGAAGGCGCAGAAGAAGAAGCGGGATATCGTCTACCGGATCTGCGGTGTCGTGATCGTGCTGTGCCTGGTGCTCGTCCCCATCGAGTCGCTGGTCATCGGCGCGCCAATCCAGTGGCTCCACCCGCTGCTCTGGCTCGAGGCGACCGCTGTGGTCGCGTTCGGCATCGCCTGGCTGGTGAAGGGCCAGGCGGTGCTGAAGGACTGATCATCGCTTCCGGTCAGGGTTCGGGATTCAGCCGAGGGTTACGGCCGAGGTTCGTCATGAAGTCCCGCAGGACGCCCTCGTTGGCGGAACTTGGCACGCGGCTGGCCGATTGCCAGTGCTGCCGGGCCAGGTCGGGCTGGTCGGCGGCGAGTGCCAGATGGGTGAGATTCAGGAGAGTCTGAAGCTCACCGTAGTGGTACCCGGCGGTCCGCGCGGCGTCCAGCGCGGCGTCGAGCTGGCGTGTTGCCTCCTCGCGGCGGTCGAGGTCGAAAAGGACCAGGCCAAGCGAGTTCATTGTGCTGATCCGATCCTGGATCGGGCCGTGCTCCTGCAGCGTCAGCGCTTCGCGGTAGGCGGCGGCAGCCTCTTCGGACTCGCCGAGCCTGCGATGTGCCATCCCCAGGTTGTGCAGGCACATTGCCGCTGCGGCTGTCTCACCTGCCGCACGCAACACCGGCAGCGCCGCCAGGTAGTGCTGCTTGGCCTGGTCCACATCACCGATCCTGCGAAGTGCCGCCCCGGCGTCGACCGCTGTCATGGCGGCCTGGAGCTGATCCCCGCATCGCCGGAGCAGCTCTTCGAGCCGCAGCAGCCAGATCGCCGTGGCCTGATAGTCCCCATCCCGCATGGCCTGCGCGGCCACCGACCGGACGATCCGGCTGAATTGTTCCGCGTCATCGGCAAATGCCGACCGCAGCCGGTCGTAGTCGCTGTCGAGCCCGGTGCCCATTGCCTGCGCCAGCAGCGCCCTGCGTAGTTCCAGCCGCATTTGCTCCTGGCCGGCCGCGTCACCGGTGCCCAGGCCGAGCGCGCGCTCCAGACAGTCCGCCGCTTCCGGCCAGGACTCCAGCGCGGCGTGGCCGACCGCCGTTCGCGTGAGCGCCTCGGCCTCATGGACGCGATCGTCCAAGGTGCGAAACGTCGCCGCGGCCTTCTGTCCGGCGGTCACCGCAGCCTGCCAATTCTCTAGATGCAAATCAAGCAGGCAGAGATTGAACAGGACGGTGCCAAGACGGCTATCTGGGGGCTCTTTCTCGTAAGTCGCGAGTGCCCGTTCGTAGCAAGTGCGTGCCTCTTCGTACTGTTCCAGGCGGCGGTAGTCAACGCCAAGCGCCGACAGCGCACTCGCGATCTTCTCCTCGTCCGCTGCGTCCTCATATATCTTCAGCGCCGCCTGATGGCACTCGAGTGCCGCCTCCGGCTGATCCTGCTCGACCCGCACGAACCCGAGATTTACCAGGCTATTCGCCTCTTTGAGCCGTTCGCCGCAGCGGCGGTAGAACGACAGGCTCTGTGCTAGCTCGGCGGCTGCCTCGTCCAGACGGCCCGCGCTGCGCAGGACGCCCCCGAGATTGTTGCCGGTCATGGCGCGCTCGAGTGGGCGGCTGAGCGCCTCCCAGATGGCGGCCGCCCGGCGAAGACAGTCAAGAGCCTCGTCGAACCTGCCCTGGCCGGCGTAGGCCATGCCGAGCCGGCCGAGCCGGTCGGCGGCTTCCTCGGTGCTGCCTTCCGGCTCCTGTTGCGGGCGCGGTGACATCGCGGCCACGATCGATGCGACCACCGGCGCGGCCGGCCCGGAGTCCGCGATCAGGTCTTCCGGCCGCTCGCCCGCGAGCATCCGGCGCAGGGCACTGGCCAGGGGGCCGTTTGCCTCGTCCCCGTCGTCAAGATCGGCGATGGCGGCCGCGAAAGCGGCCCGGGCTTCCTGGTGACCCCCGATCGCGCCCAGAAGCGTGTCCACGAAGGCCCACGCATCGTCCGTCTCCCCCATCGCGCCTCGGGCCCGGGGCACTGGCACGGCGCCGAGCTCCCGGGCCCGGCGAGCCGCCGCCTGTGCGCGATCGGAGTCTCCCATGGCGTGCCAGCAGCCGGCCAGCAACTCGAGGAAGAGGGGATTGTCCGGTGCCAGATGGCATGCGCGGCGGGCGGCGGCGAGCGCCTCGTCCGGCTGCTTCCCGGCCAGCAGGGCTTCGGCCAGGAAGAACCAGGCGTCCGCGCGGTCCGGGTCGGCGGCTATCGCGGCCCGGGCCAGGCGGCCTGTTCCCATGGGGTCTCCCCGCAACCGTGCGCCCATCGTGAGCAGAACCCAGCCTCCTGCGTTCTCCGGGCCGGCCGGACCGGCTCTCAGCACCTCCTCGGCCCGCTCCGGCTGGCCATCCATGATCAGGTCGTACGCACTGCCCGAGCCCGGGTCGTAGGTCTGGGACATGCTCGCGATAGGGGCCGTGCCACCCGGGGGCGGAGCAGGGAGGCCCGGGCCATCCTGAGCCAGGACAAGCAGGCTCGCCTTTGCCTCTCCGGCAAAGGCCTGTACCTCGGGCGGGCTGATGGACGATACGCCCTTCCGTTCGGCCGGGTAGTGCCACCGCGCCCCCATCATGGGGAGGCCAAGCTTGAACAAGCCGGCTTCGAGGCCCTTGGCGAAGACCTGAAGCAGGCCGAAATGGTCGGCGGGAAGCCGTTCCATCCCGTGCCGCCGGACGATCTCCGCGAACAGCTCTTCGCCGCCGGGACGCAGCGGGACCTGCGGCTGAACGGCGATGATCACGGCCAAGCCACCCAGCGAGCGCACGCCCTCGGAGTACACGAGGCTTTCCAGCTCTGTTCGGATACCGGCCAGGTCAGCGTCCTCGGCCGGGATGACGGTCGCCTCGTTCTGGCACGCCTGACAGGTGAACGTCTCGCCTTCCGGCCGGTTCGTCACAAGCTCCGCACCGCACGAGCCGCACCGGACGAGCAGCAGGGGTGTCCCGGCCAGCGCCAGGCCCGCCTGGTGCGCCAGGAAGGAGGCGGCGGTGTGGTGCCTGGCAGCGACGGTGCGCGGGAAATCCGGTGAGCTGAAGGGCAAGTACATGTCATAGCCGAACGTTCCGGCGCCGGCCCGGTGCACGAAGAACCCGTCCTCCTCGGCGGGGTCACCGTCGGCCGTATCTCCGGAAGGGTCATCCCCGGCCGCATCTCCGGAGGGGTCGTAATCGGCCGTCCGCCCGGCGCTCGCCGGTGCCTCACCGCGCTGCGGCGGTTCCCCGGAAGGTGGCGGTCCCTTTCTGGCCAGGGCATCCGCTTCCTCCATGACGAGCTCACGCAGTTCTTCCGGGAAGGTTGCCTCGAGACTCTCGATCGGCTGGAAGAAGCGCCGGGCCACGGTGGCGGCCCATACGTTCGCCATGGTCCATACGGCTGCCACTTCCTCCTTGCCATGATGGCGCTGCGTGAGGTCGATGACGCGTACCGACCCGGGGACATCCGTCATCAGGACCGCACAAGCTAGCCGGGCGGTCAGCAGGCGTGGGGCGACACCGCCCACACCAAGCGCTCCCTCCAGGGCGTCCGCGGCCGCCTCGACCTGTCCGAGGCTCAGCAGAAGGACCTCTCCGAGCCGTTGGCGCGCGAGCAGGCTGCCCGGCCGCCGGGCCACCGCACGGCTCAGCGCGTCCGCGGCCGCGGGGTAATCTCCGACAGCCTGATACAGGGCGGCGAGGTTGATGAGAGGCTTCTCTGACTTGTGGTCGCGGGTGATCACGTCTGCGAGCAGGGCTTGTGCCTCGGCGTAACGCTGGGTGGTGACGTACAAGGCGGCCAGGTTGCCCATCGCCTGGAGCCGGCGATCTTCGTCGCCGGTCGCGATCAGGTGTTCCAGCACCACGATCGCTTCCTCGAACCGGCCCAGCCGCTTCAGCGAGGCGGCCCGCTCCCGGTCTACTTCCCACCAGGCCTGCTCGTCCTCTTTCGACCGCGGGATGCCGATGGCGAAACCAGCCTGCTGAAAGCTGTCCAGTGCCTCCTCGTCGCGATCAAGCAGTGACAGAGCGGTTCCGCGGCACAGCCAGAGCTTCCAGTCGCGGGTGTCGGGAGGCATCCGGTCGACCATGTCCAGCGCCGCCTGGTTATCGCCGATCCTGAGCAGGGCAAGGACTTTCGTGGACCGGGTGAGCGCCGCGAGGAGCGGAAGGAAACGGAGCATCCGCGCTCCGACCTGGGCCGAATCTGGTACCGGCCAGCCGCCGGGGGCGATCCGGTCCAGTTCGGCCCGCACCTGGCTGAAGTCGCCGGGCCGTTCGGCGGGGTCGGTGTCGCCGCACCGGCGCGCCAGCGCCATCAATCCGGCCCATGCCCTCATGTCGCCGGTGTACGGCGGCTCGGCATCAGGCCCCGCCGGGCCCTCCGTAACGATGGGGCACCGCGGCGGACCGTCGTCACCTGGGGCCAGGATTTCGCCGGTCAGCAACTCGGCCAGCATGACACCGAAGCTGTATACATCCCACGCGACCGCTACCGGAGTGTCCGGCCCGGCTTCCGGTGCCCGGTACTCCGGGGCGGCGAGCAGCACGTCCCCGGGCACGAATTCCTGCATCGTGACCGCGAGGCCGAAATCGGCGATGTGCGGCATGCCGTGCACCATCAGCACGTTCTCTGGCTTCAGGTCGCCGTGCACCACCCCTGGCAGCGATTCCGCGGCCGCCATCATCGCGAAGGCGATCTGGTACGCGTAGAAGCCGGTGGTCGTTGGCGGAACGGGGCCGCGGTTGACGATGTCGCGGAGGCTAACGACACCGTCCGCGTCGGGCATGACCGCTTGCATCATCAGGAACGGGCGGTTTTCGTGGTAGATCACGTCGAAGACCGGGAGGATCCCGGGCAGGAAGGATAGCTCGATCGCGATAGAACATTCACGGCGGAATGCGCGCTGCGAGGCGGCATCGATCAGCAGTTCCGGTGCGTAAGACTTGAAGGCCCAGGGAAACCGGGGCCCTTCCTTGGGCACGCAAATATAAATCCGGCCCATCCCACCGGAACGCATGCCGATGATGTCGAACTGTTCGGCGAAGGTCCCAAGCGCCGGAACGTGCTCCGGCACCAGTTCAGCCCCGCCCAGTGCCGCGCTGTCGGTCAGCGCCGCCCCATGCTGAGGGAGCCGTGATTCGGCATCTTCAGCGAGATCGGTCCAGGCAGCCTGGAAAACGGTGCCCGGAGTCTCAATGGTCATCGGTCCTGCCCCAGTCGCCCAGCACGCCGCGAGGGGTTGGGACCGCGTTCGGTCCGGTCAGCGCCTCCGCCGCGGCGGTGCGCAGGCGGCTGAACCGGGGACCAAGGTTTGCTCTCAGTTCCGCTACCGTCAGCGAGGAACCCGCCAGGAGCGCCAGCAGCACACACGCATCGGTCACGACAGGAAGCTGAGCATCGGCCGCGATGCGCCGGGCCTGCGCCATGTCTGGCTGTTCGCTCCAGTCGAAGGCGCGGAAGGTACCCGCGGATGCGGCATCCGGCCCGGCCAGATACCGGGACAACTGCTGGCGGAGTGCGGTCGCCTGGCCTGCCCCCAGCTTGTCGAAGCACGCCGTCGCCGCCCCGCCGTCAATCTTGAGCAAGGCGAGAAGCAGATCCGCTCGCAGGAACGCCCGGCCGGTCAGCCGGCAGGTGTCATATGCGTCGCCGAACGCCTTCGCCACCGGGGCCGACAGCCGGAGCGCCGCCACGCGGGCGCTGGCCAGACCGGCCAGGCCGGTCTGGAGCCGGTCCAGGTTCGCCATGACTACGCGGCCGAACAACGGGCTGCCGTGCCGTTCAGCAGCGTCCGCGAACTCCTCCGGCAGGACCATGAGCAGGCGGCCGACCACGACATCGAAGCTGGCGGGCATCGTGTCCGGGTCGAAGCCCAGGGCTTCCGCGGCGGTACGCCACCGCTGGATCGCGGTTGCCATCTCGTCCGGCGGCGGCGCCAGGACCGGCAGTTCTTCGGCTGGCATTTGCTGGATCATGCGGATGAACAGGTCCAGCGACTCCGCTATCGCCGTCGGCGACACCCCTTCATGCTCCGCCTCCCGCATTGCACGTTCGACGGCGCTACGGCAGACAGCTTCGAGCGCACGTTCTTCCGGGGTACCGAGGATCTTGTCCTTCAGCCGCTCACCCAGCGGCTTTGCCAGGAATTCGGCAAGAACTTCGGAAGCCAGAAGCACCGGTTCAGGCACGGCTAACACCATCGGTACGCCGTGCGGCCGCCGTCCCCAAAGAGGCCACCCCCGCCCCTTGCCAAACGGGCACTCCGCCGTTGACACCAGCAACTGTAGGCCATCACCTAGTGCTGTTTCCATACCTCGCGGCCGGGCCCGAATGGCCCAGTGCGGCCGTGGGCCCGGGCACCGCGGGGACCACATGATCGCCGCACCAGCCGCGTCGCCGTGATTATCTGACTATAGTCAGAGAATGGATGCGGGCATGGTCGGCCAGGTCCGGCGGTTCAACCGGGTGGTCACGCAGCGGGTCGGCGCGCTCGACGAGGGGTTCCTGGCCCGTGGCCGGCCGCTCGGGCAGGCGCGGGTGCTGTGGGAGATCGGCCCGGACGGCTGCGACGTGCGGCTGCTGCGATCCCGGCTGGACCTGGACTCGGGCTACCTGAGCCGGCTGCTGCGGGCGCTGGAAGACGACGGGCTCATCACCGTCGAGCCCAGCGACGCCGACAAGCGGGTACGGACGGCCCGGCTCACCGGCCGGGGGCTGGCCGAACGGGCGGTACTTGATCAGCTTTCCGACGACGCGGCCACGTCGCTCCTGCGGCCGCTCAGCGCGCGGCAGCGGACCCGGCTGGTCACCGCGATGGCCGACGTCGAGCGGTTGCTGATGGCTTCGGGGATCCACATCGCCGTGACCGACCCCCGGCATCCGGACGCCCGCTTCTGCCTGCGCGCCTATTTCGCCGAACTGGCCCAGCGCTTCGACAGCGGCTTCGACCCGGCCCGCAGCATCTCCGCTGCCGACGACGAGATGACCGCGCCCGCGGGGCTCTTCCTCGTCGCCACGTTGCACGGCGAGCCCGTCGGGTGCGGCGCCCTCAAGTTCCACCCGGATGCACCGGCCGAGATCAAGCGCATGTGGGTCTCCCCGGCCGTGCGCGGGCTTGGCCTGGGCCGCCGCCTGCTGGCTGAGCTTGAAGCGCGCGCCAGAGCGGGCGGTGCGCGTGTGCTCCGCCTGGAAACCAACCGCACGCTGGGCGAGGCGATCGGCCTGTACCGGGCGGCCGGCTACCGCGAGGTGGCCGCGTTCAACGACGAGCCCTACGCGCATCACTGGTTCGAAAAGACCCTTGACCGCTCCGGGCCCGCCGGGCCAGCCGAGCCCGCCGTGCCTGTGACGTCCGATAGCCGCCAGCAACCGGGCGCCGCGGCGCCCAGGCTGGAGGCATGACCCACGTCGAGTACATCGCCATCGACCCCGGCCGCCTCGACGCGATGCGAAGCCGCGGCGCGGACGAGTTCGGGAACCCGTGGAAGCCACGCCCTGCCATCGGCTGGGAACCGCTGCGGTGCTGCCTGCGCCGGGCCACCGAAGGCCAGGACATCGCGCTGATCAGCTACAGCCCCTGGCCGCTGCCCTGGACGACGCCATGGGCCGAGGCGGGGCCGGTGTTCGTCTGCTACGAGCGCTGCGGCGGCTATCAGACGCCGCACGAGTACCCGCCCGATATGCGCGGCAACTACAGCCTGCTCAACCCGTTCGGCCCCGACGGCGCCCGGGCCTACCAGCACATCACGTTCGTGGAGCCGGACGACGACCACGCCGCGGCGGTGCGCGCGGTGATGAGCCAGCCCGGCGTCGCCCGGCTGCACGTCCGCAGCGCTATCGCGCAATGCTTCACGTTCGAGGTGCGGCCCTGCTAGCAAGCCCGCCTGACGGCGCTGTGACGGGCTCCGGGGTCCGGCCAGCGGTCAGACGGCCGCGACGCCGATAAGCCCGTTGCGGGTGACCAGCGCCGCCAGGTCCGCTTCGCCGAGGCCATCGGTGCCCGCCGGCCGGCGGGGGAGCACCATGTACCGGGATTCGGCGGTGGAGTCCCACACGCTGATCTCGACGTCCGGGCCAGGTTCGAAGCCGAACCCGCGCAGCACCGCCCGGGGATCCCGCACCACCTGGGCCCGGTAGCTCTCGCTCTTGTACCAGGTCGGTGACGGGCCCCGCAACGCTATCGGGTAGCACGAGCACAGCGTGCAGACGATCACGTTGTGGGTGGTCTCGGTGTTGGCCACCACCTTGAGGCGCTGGTCCTGGATCCCGCCGCCCATGGACAGGCCCAGTTCGGGCAGGGCGGCGTTGGCGTCGGCGAGCAGCCGGGCCCGGGCACGCGACGGGCATCCCCATAGCCGATAGACCGCGCGATCCAGAGGCAATGGATGCTTCGTCATGCGTTGGCAACTGTTCATGACGCAGAAGCCATGAGGTCTGCGGTGGAATCGCCGACCTGCTGCGCGCCGGGCTTCGTTATGGGGTGGGGATGTCGAGCGCTTCGGGGTGGGCCCGGCGGTAATGCTCGGTCAGAACCTCGCTGATGTTGCCGGGCCGGTAGGCGAGGGTGCGATCGCAGAGCTTGCAGCGGGTGACCGGCAGATGGGTGACGGTCACCGGGAAGCGGCGGGAACGTGGCGTACTCATCGCCTACCATCATGCCAGCCCTGCCGGAGTGGCCATGACTGCACGCTCGCCCGAACGCACGACTCGCAGATCCGGACGTTCCCGGGCAAGCCGGAGCGAATACATACCGGGGCTTGCCCCAACCCGACGAGGCATGCCCCTGCGGGCTGGTGTCGTTGGCCGGTGGGTGGGGTTCCGGCTGGCGCTCAAGGCAGCTCACAATGTGAGCTGTTCATTCGCCGCTTGCAGCGGTCGGGTGGCCGTTGCCGGCCGAGCCTCCAGCCGGAGCCCGTCATGACGCTACCGCGTACTGCTGCTGAGGTCCTGTCCGGTCATGTGAGGCTGGAGATCCGGTGCACCGACCGGGTGCTGGTGACGGTCCGGCAGCCGCGGCTGCAGTACGGGCAGGGCATCCATGGGTTCTTCTGCCATCACCGCGGCAACCAGTTCGTGTCCTCGTCGCTGATGCACCCGATGACCGAGCGGTTCGCCGCCGACATCCGTCATTACATCGATACGCGCCGGCTGGACCTGGTCCGGTTCGCCAAGGGGCAAAGCAAGGACCAGGTCGCTAAGGAGTACCTGGCCAGGCACGACGGCGGGGAGTGCATCTTGTTCGCCGGCGTGGCCCAGGAGAAGGCCCGGGTGTGGCGGACCGCGCGGCGCCGGGACCCGGCGACCGGGAAGCGGTACCCGTGGCTCTACCAGGAGCAGGCGATGGTGAACCACTGGTATTTTTATGGCTTCGACGCCGATTTCGGCCCGTTCTTTATCAAGTTCTGCGGCTATTTCCCCTACACCGGCCAGATCTACTTCAACGGGCACGAGTACGCCAAGCGGCAGTGCCTGAAGGCCGGGATCGCGTTCACCTCGCTGGACAACGCGTTCGGCGCGGTCAGCGACGCCGAGGCGGTCCAGCGGATCTGCGACGGGCTGACCGACCAGAAGATCTACCGGTTCGCCGGCAAGTGGCTGGCCCGGCTGCCGCAGCCGTTCACCCGCGAGGACCAGGACGCCGACTACCGCTGGCAGCTGTCGGTCCACCAGGTCGAGTTCTCCACGACCATGGCCCTAGACCGGCCGGTGAGCGGGCGGATCTTCTTCGAGCAGCTGATCCGCGAGAACCTGGACATCGGCCGCCCGGACAAGGTGAACATCGTCTTCGGCCGGACCATCCGCCAGCGCGGCAAGTTCCGGACCCCCGGGACTTTCCGCACCCAGGTCATCACGAACGGCGCCTGCCCCTACCTCTACCTGTTCTACAAGAAAACCCAGGTCAAGCAGTACCTGAAGGAAGGACGGGCGCTCCGCACCGAGACCACCTTCAACCAGCCCCGCGACCTCGGCATCGGCAAAGAGCTGACGAACCTCGCCGCCTTGGCGAAGGCAGGCTACGCCGCCAACCGGCGCCTCCTGGACGCCGAATGCATCAGCCACGACCCCGCCGCCGGGACCGCCGCCCTCGAGATGCTCACCAGCCCGGTCATCTCCACCACCTGCACCCGCGTGCCCGGCATGCGCTTCCCCGACCCCCGCGTCCAAGCGCTCCTCGCGGCCTGCTGCGCGCTCGCGCTCCGGCCTGCCGGCTTCACCAGCCGCGACCTGCGGCACATCCTCGCCCCCCAGCTGGGAAAAGATCCCGGGGACATGTCCGGCGGCCAGATCAGCTACGACCTGCGCCGGCTCCGCGCCCACCAGATCATCGAGCGCATCCCGCACAGCCGCAGCTACCAAGTCACCGCCGACGGCCTGTCCACAGCCCGGTTCTTCACCCGGCTGACCAGGCGCGTCATCATCCCCGGACTCGCCGACATCGCCGGCACCGGCCCGCCGCCCGGCAGCCCGCTGCGCCAGGCCGACCGCGCCTACCAAGCCGCAATCGCCGACCTCGCCACCCAGGCCTCACTCGGCATCCAGCCACGATCCGTCACCAAGCGCCGCTCACGTCAGGCACCAGTCGTAACACGCAACCCAAGTTGACTCGACCGGTGAAATCCCTGCGGGGAAAGATAACTTATGCGGGCTTTCCGAATACCCCCGAAGGGGAATGCGCAGGCGGCGAACCGCAGATCGCACTCACCAAGCCGCCGATACGAATGTGGGTGATGTTGACCGGTCACCACAATGAGGGCTGCATATATGGCTGATCTCTATCGCTGACCGCGGCCAAGAGCATTTGGCTACGACGGCTTCGTTCGACGCCACTCAGCTCGGGTGGGTCTAAACGGAACCGTCACAGCCAAGCATTTCATCATGCTGACACAGTATCGAATACGCGTAACCCCCGCATAAACTGGTCACCGTACTGATAGCTAGTGTGTTCGCTGCCTAATGGTGATGAAACCACCAGATTATGGCAGCGAAAGTACACGTGCCAGCGGCCGCCGCTGTGGCTCTAACGGCACTAAACAGTGCAGCTTGGGCAAGCTTGCGCATTGTACGCCTGGTGGTTGGGGTCATGGCTCTCCCTTGAGTGTTCCGTCCTGCAGCAGGGCTGTTAAGGGAAGAGGGTGGCTTGGCCGGGGAGCGGCTGTCTGAGTTGGCGGGCATTGCGGGCAAGAAGGCCTTAAGCTCCAGGTCAGGGAGGCTGCCAGGATGCCCGCAGCGGGCATCCTGGCCGTGCGGGCAGGGGGGGAGTGCGGATTGGGGGGCCCCGGATGACCGATCCGGCGCGGAGCCTGTATGAAGCGCTGCGAGCGCTGGAGCACCGGGCTGTGACCGCCCGCCAGAGGGCCCCCTTGCCCTGGTCACGGCGTGCGGCGGCCGCCGCTGCCTGCGGGGTGACCCAGGGGGTCAAGGTCGATGCCAAGCGGATCAGTTCGTGGCTCCCGGAGGATCCAGCTTTAGCTCAGGTGCCGCGAGCAGGTGATGCCGACAAGGTGTGGGCACTAGTCCGCGTGTGGTCGGACTGGGCAGGTGATCGGCAACCGCAGCAGCGGTATTGGATGGACCTGATCGAGGCCGCCCAGCCAGCCCGGAGCCGCAGGCCCCCAGAGGACACAACTACCCGGTCGACGTATCTGCAACAGGTCGGACGAATCGCACCAGCAAGACTTATTGACCGGGAGGCAGAACTGGCCGAACTGACCCGGTTTTGCTTGGAGCCAGATCGAGGCCCTTATATGTGGTGGAAGGCCGGGCCGTGGGCGGGTAAGTCGGCACTCCTATCAACATTTGTGCTCCGCCCGCCGCAAGAGCTATGCGAACGGATCCGGATGGTGTCGTTCTTTATCACGGCCCGGCTCGCGGCGCAGGACACCAGGGAGGCGTTCACGCAGGTACTGCTGGAGCAGTTGGCCGAGCTGACCGGGCAGGGCCTGCCGGGGGTGCTGCCGGAGGCGACACGAGAGGCGTACCTACTAGACCTGCTAGCCCAGGCTGCAGCCACGTGCCAGCGGAGGGCGGGCAGGCGGCTGGTACTGGTAGTGGATGGGCTGGATGAGGACCGGGGCGTAATCGCAGGCCCGCACGCCCATAGCATCGCTGCTCTGCTGCCAGCGGATCCGCCGCATGGGCTGCGGGTGATCGTGGCCGGTCGGCCAAATCCGCCAATCCCCGATGACGTGCCCGGCTGGCATCCGCTGCGCGATCCGGGGATCATCTGCCTGCTTCGTGATTCCCCGTATGCGCGGGATGCGGAGCGGCTGGGCCGACAGGAACTGCAGCGTGTACTGCACGGCACCCCAGTCGAGCGGGACCTTCTGGGACTGCTGACTGCGGCCCGCGGTGGCCTGTCCGGCGTCGACCTGGAGGAGCTAACCGGCGCCTCGCTGGGTGAGGTTGAGGAAATCTTGCACACGGTGGCGGGGCGGACCTTCACCCGCCGGGCAAGCCAGCAAGCGCCAGGTTCAGACCAGGAGGTGTACCTGCTGGGCCATGAGGAACTGCACACCGCCGCCGCCCGCTACCTTGGCCGCCGCCTGGATGGCTATCGTGACCGGCTGCACGACTGGGCTGATGCTTACCGCGCTAAGGGCTGGCCGCCCAGAACCCCCAGCTTTCTTCTGAGCGGCTACTACCGTCTCTTGACAGACCTCGGTGACCTGCCCCGGATGGTCGCGTGTGCTGACGATGCGGCCCGGCATGACCGCCTACTTCACCTGACTGGCGGGGATGCGGCCGCCTTGGCCGAAATCCGCATTGCCTTGGACTTCATCGCTGACCAGGACGCCCCTGACCTGGCCAGTGCGCTGCGCCTGGCTTGTCATCGCGATCTCCTCACCGACCGCAACATCAGCATCCCAACTAGCCTGCCCGTTGTCTGGGCCCTCCTCGACCAGGTCATCCGGGCCGAGGCTATGGCTACCTCCATCCCCGACCCAGACCGGCGGGCGAAGGCCTTGGCGAGGGTGGCGGGAGTCCTGGCCGAGGCAGGGCAGCATGAGCAGGCGGCCAGGATCGCGGGGCAGGCTGAAGCGGCCGCCCGCTCCATCACCAATCTGGACCAGCGTACGAAGGCCCTGGCACGGGTCGCGGAAGCGCTCGCCCGGGCGGGACAGTATCAGCAGGCTGAAGCGGTCGCTCGCTCCATCACCGGCCCGCACCGGCAGTCGGTCGCCCTGGCTCAGGTCGCAGGAACGCTGGCCGACGCGGGACAGCACGAGCAGGCTAAGGCGGTCGCCCGCTCCATCACCAACCCAGATCAGTGGGCGATCGCTTTGGTGCGAGTCGCGGGAGCTCTGGCCAAGACAGGGCAGCACGAGGAGGCTGCTGGCGCCGCTGCGCGGGCCCTTAAAGTAGTCGTCCCCTTCAGCATGAGCCGCTGCGCGAATGTGGACATCCTGACTCAGCTTGCAGCAGCGTTTGCCGAGGGAGGACAACATCAGCTGGTTGCTAACCTCGCAGGGCGGGCTGAAGAGGCCGCCCGCTCCATCACCAGTCTAGGCCGGCGGGCGGAGGCCCTAGCGTGGGTCACGGAGGCGCTGGCCCTGGCGGGACAGCACGAGCAGGCTGAGGCAGTCGCCCGTTCCATCACCAGCCCGGAGTGGCGGGCGGAGGCCCTGGTGTGGGTCGCGGGAACGCTGGCCGAGGCAGGGCAGCGTGAGGAGGCAATTAGGGTCGCCGGGCAGGCTGAAGCGGTCGCCCGCTTCACACCCGATCTCGGCCGGCGGGCGGAGGCCCTGGCGGGGGTCGCGGAAGCGCTCGCCCGGGCGGGACAGCACCAGCAGGCCGAAGCGGTCGCCCGTTCCATCACCAGCCCGGAGTGGCGGGCGGAGGCCCTGGTGTGGGTCGCGGGAACGCTGGCCGAGGCAGGGCAGCGTGAGGAGGCAATTAGGGTCGCCGGGCAGGCTGAGGAGGCCGCCCGCTCCATCAACACTCTTGACCGGCAGGTGGAGGCTCTGCCGGGGGTCGCGGAAGCGCTCGCCCGGGCGGGACAGCACCAGCAGGCCGAAGCGGTCGCCCGCTCCATTCCCGATCTCGGCCGACAGGCGGAGGCCCTGGCGGGGGTCGCGGGAGCGCTCGCCCGGGCGGGACAACACCAGCAGGCCGAAGCGGTCGCCCGCTCCATTCCCGATCTCGGCCGACAGGCGAAGGCCCTGGTGTGGATCACAGAGGCGCTAGCAGGAACGGGCCAATATGAGTTGGCTGAGGCGGCCGCCCGTTGCATTACCTATCCAGACGGGCAGGCGGAGGCTCTGGCGCGGGTCGCGGAGACGCTGGCTGAGGCAGGGCAGCACCAGCAGGCCGCGAGCGTTGCCGGGCAGGCTGAGGCGGCCGCCCGCTTCATCACCAGCCCGGATCAGCGGGCGGAGGCCTTGGCACGGGTCGCGGGAACGCTAACCCGGGCAGGCCAGCACAAGCAGGCTGAAGCAATCGCCCGCTCCATCAGTAACCCATACCGGTATGCAGAGGGCCTGGCACGGGTCGCGGGAGCGCTCGCTCGGACGGGACAGCACCAGCAGGCTGAGGCCGCCGTCCGCTCCATCCCCGATCCGGGCTGGCAAGCGGAGGCTTTGGTGTGGGTCGCCGGGACGCTGGCTGAGGCAGGGCAGCACCAGCAGGCCGCGAGGGTCGCTGGGCAGGCTGAATCGGCCGCGCGCTCCATCACCAGCCCAGATCAACGGGCGCAGGCCCTAGCGCGGGTCGCCGGGACGCTGGCTGAGGCAGGGCAGCACCAGCAGGCCGCGAGGGTCGCCGGGCAGGCTGAATCGGCCGCCTGCTCCATCACCGGCTTGGACCGGCGGGCGGAGGCTCTGGCGCGGGTCGCGGAGACGCTAGCCGAGGCAGGACGATACGAGGATGCTGAGGCGGCCGCCTGCTCCATCACCGGCCTGGACCGGCGGGCGGAGGCTCTGGCGCGGGTCGCGGAGACGCTAGCCGAGGCAGGACAGCGTGAGCAGGCCGTCAGGGTCGCCGGGCAGGCTGAGGCGGCCACCCGTTCCATCACCAGCCTGGATCGGCGGGCGACCACTCTGGCCCGAGTTGCAGAGGCGCTGGCTGGGATCGGTGATGTCCGCTCGGCGCGCCGGGTGGCTGCAGCCACATGCGCAACCGGGCGGTGGACAACCTCCGCGATACCAATTTTGCTTCTGGACCCATCCGCCTTCGCGGCTGCCGCACAGGTTCTTAACGATAGACGGCAGCTGCAATTGGTACAGTAATGCAACCCCATGAGGTATGCGGGCGGTTGCTGCCTGAAGGTGCAGGCAGGCTATCAGGAACCCGCCCGACAACGCCACGCACGCACGTACCGGCCGATATAAGTAGCATTCGCTTCCTGGCTTTGGATCAATGCCGATAGCGACACAGCTATTCTGGTGCAGACCAAGCCTGCCGACTACCGACGCAGCGGGCATTCATCACGGCACTGACTGGTCGTGGCATCTGGGTTTTCAACGGCTTACTAAAAGGCATGTAGCAAGATGGTCCGTCCCTCCACTATTTGTGAGGCATGCTTTGCAGCGCGTGCTTATTTCGGCGATCTGACCGTCGGCCCAAATGGATCAAGGAGGTTGGCCGGATGTGCCAGACATGATTACTACGGCGAGTGATCATGCTTATCCGAGCATAAGAATGTGCTGGCATAACGCCCTACTTTCAGCAGATCCGGGCTTAGTGTACAGAATGACCTGGTCGGCACGCCGGAGCCGATGGGCATCGCGCCTGCCCTGCCCCCGAACGGTTGCTTGCTTGCGTGCGTCATTGTGCTTGTCACGTAAGGTAACCGGGACCGGGACCGCACCGCCGGTGGCTGAGCACCCGCAGAGTGGTGCCGCGGCGGCCGTGCGGCTGTAGCCAGCGGTGCGGGAGCCGGTGCCCGGCCACCTGCCACCCCACCGTGCACAGGCCAGCTGACGGCATAAATAGCGAACGTTCTGTGGAATATCAGGGCGTGCTGGCCGGCTGCTTGTTACCCTAGTTCCATGATTTCCCCGATCCGGGGAAATCTCACCGGCATGGGGGTTCAAGTCCCCCTCGGACACATTAATTCCCCATGACTGGAGGAATTCGGGCAGGCAGGAATGTCACCCGGGCCGGGCCTTGGCCGTGGCGGGTGCTCTGCCTGCTGGTTGCCCTCCTTTCTTGAGTTAGCCGTGGTGCTGGGGTGTTTAGCCGGTGCTGACGGCGGCGACGTCGTTGGTGTCTGTGCGCAGGATTTTGGTGGCGGGGTCGTAGATGAGGCTGACGCCT
>Ga0207646_10000787_pt1 | contig 41124 bp, 40 predicted proteins | sample KBSK5502metaG_FD_184343 | JGI IMG/M metagenome (GOLD analysis project Ga0207646, IMG submission 184343) | Corn, switchgrass and miscanthus rhizosphere microbial communities from Kellogg Biological Station, Michigan, USA - KBS K5-50-2 metaG... | ecosystem: Host-associated > Plants > Roots >... | reverse complement strand
CGCGTGCCGGAAGAACTAGATCTGCCTGAGCGCCTCCGCTCGGTCCTGTCGGTCCTGTACCTCATCTACAACACCGGGCTCGACGGTCAGGAACGGGCCCCGTTGCGGAGCGAGGCAATTCGGCTCGCTCGGGCCCTGGCTGAGTTGATGCCCGACGAGCCAGAAGCGGCTGGGCTGCTGGCGCTCATGCTGCTAAGCGAGTCACGGACGGCGGCTCGCACGGCCGAGGGTGCCCTTGTGCTCCTGCGCGATCAGGACCGGGCCAAGTGGGACCGCACGATGATCGAAGAGGGGCATGCGATCGTGCGAGCCTGTATTCGCCGCGGCCAGCCAGGTCCCTTCCAGCTCCAGGCCGCGATCCAAGCCGTGCACTGCCACGCGGACTCGTTCGAAGCGACCGACTGGCGCCAGATTGTCGCGCTCTACGACCACCTGTTCTCGGTCATGCCCACGCCCGTGGTGGCCCTCAACCGGGCCATCGCCATCGCCGAGATCGAAGGCCCCGGCGCCGCGCTCGCAAGGCTGGACACGATCGCACCGGGCCTGAACAACTATCACCTGATGCACGCGGCCCGCGGCACGATGTTGCGCCGACTTGGACGACGAGACGCCGCGCAAGCCGCTTTGGCACGTGCTGCCCGACTCGCGCCGACCGAAGCGGAGCGTGGGTTCCTCATGCAACAGCTTGAGGAGCTGGCTTAGCCAGGCAGCGGCGAGATCGATGGGCCCGCGAAGGGGTGCGTCTCGCTCCGCACCGTAGCGGTGCTTTGCTCAGGCGCCGCAGACAGGCCGGTGCAGGCGCGCAGCCCGTTCCAGCGGAGCACGGCATCGGTCGCCGCGGCGCCGCTCAGCGGGACCGGTCGGCCGCCGGAAATCTCGGCCGGGCGCCAGCTGTACCTGTCTACGTGACGGCCGGTGATCGTGACATGCAGCGCGCCGCTGTAAGTCCCCGGCGGTGACGTCGCGTAGAACGCCAGATTCCCCAGGCCATAGTCCACCAGCGCCGTCCCGAGGTAACCCGCGCCGAGTTGAACGTGCGCGTGGCTGCCGACCACGATGTCGGCGCCTGCCTTGACCAGAGCCCTCGCCAGCGGCGCCTGGACAGAGTTGGGACATTCCTGCGTCTCAGTGCCCCAGTGCAGGAACACGACCACCGTGTCGCTGTCCTTCCTAGCCTCCTGCACTGAGGCGACGAGTTCGTCTTCTTCGTAGGCAGAGGCCAGCCCAGGCTGGGTAGCCGTCGCGGTCCACGAGGTTATCAAGTCCGTGTCAAGCACTTCGGTTGCGCCGATAATCGCGATGCGCTGGCCGTTGATCCTGGTCCGGTATGGCGCCAAGGCCTGCGCCGCGTTCGCGCCGATCCCGACGATCGGGTAATGCTGCGCTTTGGCGATCGACAGTGCCTGGGCCAGCCCTGGACGGCCGCAGTCCTCGCCGTGGTTGTTGGCCTCGGTGACCAGGCTGACGCCCGCGGCCTTGAACGCGGTGATAGCGGCGGCCGGCGCGTGGAAAACGTACTGCTTGGGCTGAGGGTCTGTGCATTGCCCCGAGATCAGGGCCGACTCGAAGTTCGTCATGGACAGGTCGGCTCCGGAGAAGAGCCTGGAAAGGCTGCCCTCGAGTGCCGTGGCTGGGTCATCCGCGAGCCGAACTGCCAGCGGGCCCTCGAAATGCACGTCGCCGCCAAAGGCGAGGGTGACCGCCTTGCCGCTGCCCCTCCAGCCGGACAGCAACGGCGAGCCGCTGCGCCCGGGTGGCGTCGTCGGGCGCGTGCCCGATGGATGCGTCCGGCCGCCCGCACTTCCCGCACTTCCCGTAGCTCCTGCGTCACCACGCCGAGGTTCGATCGAGTTCCTGGCGACCACGACGGCCACAGCGAGCACAGCCACGATCACGGCGGCGGAAGCGACCTGGAACCGGCGCCCGAGCCGCGGCGTGGGTCGTCCGCGTGAGGAGTGCACGGCAAGACGGTAGCAGCGCCAAGTGGCCTGACAGGCACATTCGCGCGCCGGCCGGGCATGTGCACGTTGCGGTCGTGGTACCTTCGCTCGCGATGTCCGGGGATCAGGCGGCGCGGCTCGGCGGGCGGTTCGCGAAGCTATGGGCGGCGAGCGCCACCTCTGCCCTCGGCAGCGGGCTCGCCACCATCGCCACTCCCCTGTTCGTCGCATCGCGTACCAGCGATCCGGTCATCGTCTCGGCGGCTTTCGGCGTCGCATGGTTGCCTTGGCTGCTGTTCGCCCTCCCCGGCGGCGTGCTCGTCGACCGGGTCGATAGGCGTCGGCTGATGATCGCCGTGGACTCGTCCAGGGTCGCGGCGATGGGCGTGCTCGCCGCGGCGATCCTGGCCGGGTGGGCGAGCATCGCCCTGCTATACGCGGTGCTATTCGTCGTGAACGCCGGCGAGACCGTCGTCCGGTCAGCCAGCCAGGCGATGCTTCCGGCGGTCGTGCCGCCGTCCAGGCTCGAGCGGGCCAACGGCTGGCTCACCGGCGGCGACACGCTGATGGAGAATCTCGTCGCTGGCCCGCTCGCCGGCTTCCTCTTCGTCATCGCTGCTGGCCTGCCGTTTCTGGTCAACGCCGGCACGTACGCGGCGAGCGCGATCCTGATCGGCTGGATTGCAGGAACCTACCGCCCGCATCGGAAGGCCAGCGAGGATTCTTCGCGGCCGGCTTCGGTCTGGGCGGACGTCGCCGAAGGGTTCCGCTGGCTCATCAAGCAGCGCCTGCTCCGCACGATGGCCGTGCTGATCGGATTGCTGAACCTAACCCTGACCGGCGCGCTGGCAGTCCTGGTTCTGCTCGCCAGGGAGCGGCTGCATTTGGGCTCGGTCGGCTACGGCCTGCTCTTCACCTGCGCGGCGTCAGGAGGCCTGCTCGGGTCGGTCATCGGCGACCGGCTGATCGCCTGGGTGACCGCCACCTGGACGATCAGGGTCGGCCTGATGATCGAGGCCGGGCTGCACCTCGCGCTCGCGACCTCCCGCAGCCCGTACCTGGTCGGCGTTGCCTGGTTCGCGTTCGGCGTCCACGCCGCGTTGTGGACCATCGTCGGCACCTCACTGCGCCAGCGCCTGACCCCGCCCGCCATGCTTGGCCGAGTCGGCAGCACGACCCTGTTCATCGCTGCAGGCGGTAACTGCGTCGGCGCGCTCATCGCAGGCGGGCTTGCCTCGAGGTTCGGGATCACGGCGCCGTATTGGGCGGGATTCGCGGTAGCCGTCGCGGTCTCGGTCACGACCTGGCGGGTTTTCAGCCGTGCGGCAGTCGCCGAGGCCTACGCCACGCCATACCAGGCCGATACTGGTGAGCTCGCGGCCACACCGTGACCACACATGGATCGGGCCTCGCTGTCCATGTGGGCGCTTCCCGTTCGTCGTCCGGTCGGGAAGACAATGAGGCTACGGAGGACACGATGAAGTACATGATGCTGATCTGCGCAGAAGAGTCCGTTGTGCTGAGCCCGGCCGAGGCGGCCGACATTCCGGCGGCTACGCAGGCATGGGTCGCCGAGATGGACGGCAGCGGAGTTCGCCTCATGGGGGACCGGCTTCAGCCGGTAAGCGACGCCACCACCGTCCGGGTGCGCGATGCAGAGGTGCTCGTGGCGGACGGGCCATTCGCCGAGACCAAAGAGCAGATCGCGGGCTTCGACATCATTGAGTGCGCGGATCTCGATCAGGCGATCGACGTGGCAGCTAAGCATCCGGTCGCGCGGTTCGGCACGATCGAGGTGCGGCCGTTCTGGCAGCAGTGACAGCAGACGTACACGCCGCGCTGGCCGACGCATTTCAGACGGAGTGGGGCAAGGTCGTCGCCACGCTGATCGGCATGACCGGCGACTGGGATCTCGCCGAGGAGTGCGCGCAGGACGCCTTCGCCCAGGCGCTCAAGGCCTGGCCGCGCGATGGGATTCCCCGGCGGCCAGGGGCCTGGCTGACCACAGTGGCACGCAACCGGGCGCTTGACCGGCTGCGCCGCCGCGCGTCGGAGGAGGCAAAGATTCGCCAGGCGGCGATCCTTTCGCCGCCGGAGGACCCGGCGGGAGGTGACATGGACGCCGAGGACATTCCGGACGACCGGCTCCGGCTGATCTTCACCTGCTGTCATCCGGCGCTGCCATTGGAGGCCCGCGTTGCCCTCACCCTGCGGACGCTCGCTGGCCTGACCACCGCCGAAATCGCCCGCGCCTTCTTGACCGCCGAGCCGACAATGGCCAAGCGGCTGGTCCGGGCAAAGCAGAAGATCCGCAACGCGGGTATTCCGTACCGCGTGCCGCCCGCACATCTGTTGCCCGAACGGACTAGCGGCGTGCTCGCTGTGCTCTATCTCCTTTTCAACGAGGGCTATGCGGCAACCGCTGGCACCGAACTGCTCCGCCATGATTTGTGTGTCGAGGCCATCAGGCTGGCCCGTGCCCTGGCGGACCTCATGCCCGATGAGCCTGAGGCCAAGGCGCTGCTCGCGCTGATGCTGTTCCATCACTCCAGGCGAGCTAGCCGCGTGAATGCGGCTGGCGACGTGGTCACGCTGGAAGATCAGGACCGGTCACGCTGGAACCTGGCCGAGATCGCCGAAGCAGTCAGCCTGCTCGAGGCTGCGGCGCGGCGCGGCCAGCGGGGGCCTTACCAGATCCAGGCGACGATCGCGCGTTGCCATGCAACCGCGCGAGTGCCCGCCGATACCAACTGGGCGCTGATCGCAGACCTGTACGACTCGCTCGCTCAGCTGATCCCGTCGCCCGTCATCGAGCTGAACCGGGCGGTGGCCGTGGGCATGGCCGATGGACCGGCGGCCGGAGTGGAACTCGTCGACAACCTGGCCGCGTCCGGCGCGCTGGCCGGCTATTACCTGCTGCCCGCGACCCGTGCCGACTTGCTACGTCGCCTCGGCCAGCACGCTGCAGCGGCAGCCAGCTACCGCGAGGCCCTCGACCTGGCCGTCAATGCCGCCGAGCGGCGCTACCTGGCTGGCCGCCTGACCGAGGCCGAGCAGCAACGCTGAACCCCTGATGCTGCTCTGGCGACAGCAAGGGCCCAGCGTTATCGCACGCGGACCGCGATTGGTAGCTTCCCGCGCATGCGGCACGCTGAGTTCAACGATCCAGCCCTGGTGATGGTGTATGACGCAGCGTTCGGTTGGTCGCGCGATGACGATTTCTTCCTCTCCGTCGTGAACGAGACTCCTGCGGCACGGGTTATCGACCTCGGCTGCGGGACGGGGCGCCTAGCGCTCGGGATGGCTACTGCTGGCCATACGGTCACTGCCGTCGACCCGGCCCGTGCGTCCCTCGCCGCTGCCCGCGCCAAGCCGGGAGCCGATCGCGTGACCTGGATCGAGGGCACGTCGGCGGTGCTACCTGAAGGGGCATTCGACGTCGCGGTCATGACCAGCCATGTGGCCCAGTTCTTCCTCACCGACGAAGAGTGGCGGCAGGCACTCGCCGATCTGCACCGCGCACTGGTCCCTGGCGGTCGGCTGACATTCGACACCCGCGACCCGCGGGCGCGCGGCTGGGAGCGCTGGAGTCCGGCCGACTCGCGCCGCGAGGTCAGACTGCCGGACGGCCGCCAGGTCACTGCAACCACCGAGGTCAACGCCGTCGTACAAGGCATCGTCAGCTTCACGATCTACTACGCCTTCTCTGACGGCACGCTCCAGCTGAGCTCCGGCGACCTGCGCTTCCGTACCGAGGGCGAGTTGCGCTCATCACTGCGTGCGGCAGGGTATGCCGTCGAGCAGATCTACGGCGGCTGGAACCGCGAGCCGGTCGGGGCCGACGATGGCGAGTTCCTCGTGATCGCGCGAGCCTCGCCTAGCCCGCGGGCTTAGGCAGAGCGCGGCGCAGGAAACATCCGCGCGAATCGCTCTGCAAGCGCGCGATCCCCCGTGACGGTCAGCCTGCCGGCGTCCTCGGCGGCAGCGATCGGCTCCCGGCCGAAGGCGACCGAGCGCAGCGTGCCGACGTCAGCATGGAAGGTTACGGCTGGCTGTTCGGCGTGCCCCCTGGTGATCTGCACCAAGCCGGCCGACACGATCACGGTGAACCAGTCACCGTCGACGTCCAGGGCGAAGGTCCCATCCGCCGCAGCGGCCGGGTCGAACGAGGTCTTCAGCGCGAGCAGCAAGGCATCGGCGCTCATCTCGCTCGACGTGGTGATTGCCTGCCGGCTGCCCCAGCGGCCAAGCTCGAGCAGCACGGGCTCAAGCGCGCGGCCGACTTCGGTGAGCTCGTAGACCGCGACGCTCGCCGGGGGGTCGAGTACACCGCGGCGGACGATGCCAACACCTTCGAGGTCGCGCAGCCGCTGCGACAAGACGTTCGGGCTGACCGAGCGCAGGCCGCCGCGCAGCTGGAGGAACCGCTTCGGCCCGAAGATCAGCTCGCGGATCACAAGGATTGCCCACCGGTCGCCTACGGCATCCAACGCTCGGGCGATCCCGCAGGGGTCGTCGTAGCTCCTCGTGTCCCTCATGCGAACGAGTCTAGCGCAACTAGTTGTTTTTTAGGATCGATCACTCCTAGAGTAGGAGCATGACCCAACCACAAGACAACAAGATCACCGACGTCCGCGATGGGCAGCGCACATATGTCCTCATCCCCGGCGCAGGCGGCATGGCCTCGTACTGGGATCTCGTCGTGCCGCTGCTGCAGAAGGCTGGCCACGAGGCCATCGCCGTGGACCTGCCTGGCGACGACCCGGCCGCCGGCTTGGCGGAGTACGCCCGCCTGGTGACCAGGGCAGCCGACGGCGCAACCGGCATCGTGCTCGTGGTCCAGTCCCTGGGCGGGTTTACCGCGCCGCTTGTCGCCGCCAAGCTAGACCTCCGCGCCTTGGTGTTCGTCAATGCGATGATCCCGGTACCCGGCGAGACTCCCGGGCAATGGTGGGGCAACACAGGCTGGGAGCGGGCCAGGCAGGCAGCGGCTGAGCGCGGCGGCTACGGCGCAGAGTTCGATCTGGCCGTCTACTTCCTGCACGACGTGCCGCCCGAGATCGCCGCGGCCGGCGAGCCGCGATCAGAGTCCGACGCGGTCTTCGGATCGGTGTGCGACTTCGCCGGGTGGCCGTCGGTCCCGACCAAAGTCGCGACCGGAGCTGACGACAGATTCTTCCCGGCCAGCTTCCAGCAGGCGGTGGCACGGGATCGGCTCGGCATTGAGCCCGACCTGCTGCCCGGCGGCCACCTGAACGCCCTATCGCGGCCCGCCGCCCTCGCCAATTACCTGCTCACGATCACCAACTGAATCGTCCCGGGTCGCCCCATTCAACAGCGATGGCGCACCGACGTTCGAAGAAAACGGTTGATGGGCCATCGCTGTTGAATGCGCGGGCCGGTGCGGCCTAGGTCTCGACGCCGAGATCCTCGCGCATGAGTTCACTGAGCGCGCGGAGCCCGGGATCCGCCTCTTTCAGGTCAGCGAGCACGCCTTCCGGCGTCTCACCATCGTGCTGGCGCTTTCGGTCCAGCCGTTTCACCGCCGCATCGACCTCGGCGAGCACGAAGTTGACCGCCCGGGACGCGTCGAGAACCCGCTGCGGAACGATCATCTGGATCTCTGCGTACCGGTCGCGATAGGCCCGCCTCACGCTCTCGACTTCGGCGCGCTCCTCATCGCCGTAGGCGCCGTCGCGGATCCTGTGCAGCGCATCCTTCAGGACCGTGTCGAACTCCCTGGACGCCCGGTTCATTGCGGTGTACGCGGCCCGGCGTTCCTCGAACTTGCGGCGCGTGTCCGCTGCCAGGTTCTTCTCACGGTTCTGCCGCCCGGTCATGAACTGGCCCAGTATCGGAGCGCTCAGCGTCCCGAAGACTCCGACCACGGCCGTCACCATCGCGGCGATCGCGGGTGTCATGGGGCAAACCGTATCGGGGCCGGCCGGCCCGCGCCGACCGGATCACCAGCCTGCACTAGCCGGAGATGCGTCAATCTGGTAGATCGTCGCTAACCCCGCCGGCCTCAACCCCACGCCCTGGCCCGCTGCGGCCGTATCGTGACAACTATCCGCGACTCCCCTGGCTGGTCCCTCCCACGCAAGTCTGCCCCGTACTTCTGGCCCAGCTGATCAGCGAATTTGTAGTCAGGATCAGGCTTGATCTCGGCGTCCCCGCGGATCTCCAGGTACCGGTAAGGGTTCGCGAGATCGAGGATGAGCACGCTGCATGCCGGATTGCGCTGCAGATTCTTGACCTTCTGCCGGCTGGTGTTCAGCGACAGGCGGATGGTGTCGCCCGTCGGAAGGAACCAGACCTCGGACAGCTGCGGCCGCCCGTCGCCTCCGATGGTCCCGAGCGTCGCGACCTGCGCGTCGAGAAGGTCCCGGTGCGAGCCTGGAATCGTGGTCATATCACGCTCCAAGTTAATTGCCCAACCGCACAGCTCAGCCCGAAGCAGCTGGCTCGCTATACATTGAACCGGAATTCGACTGTGATCCGATGTAGCGATCCATCAATCCGCTGGGGTGGCCCCGGGGTGGCCCCGGGGTGGCCCCGGGGTGGCCCGGGGGTGGCGGGGGTGGCCCGGCCCGCGGTAATGCGCCGGGCTGGGTAGACAGCCGAACTCTACCTATGTAGAGCCGGCATCCATGGCTCGCCGCTCTGGGTTCTCCGCGCAGACGTTGTCCGTCCTCGCTGCGCTATGCGCGGAACCGGAGGCGTGGCGGCACGGTTATGGGATCGCCAAGGACACGGGGCTGAAGTCAGGCAGCCTGTACCCGATCTTGATCCGCCTGGCCGACCGTGGCTTGCTCGACGCGAAATGGGAGGACGAGCAGCCGGCTGGTCGACCGCGGCGACGCTCGTACAGGCTGACTCCGAATGGACTGGCAAGGGCCAAGACAGCTCTGGAGGAAATGTCCGCCACTGCTCACGCGCGCAGCGACGGGGACCCTGCGTGTGGACGCCGAGTGGCAACCCAGGCGGCGTCGTGGGCGGGCTGACGCGCGCCCTGTCTGCGCTGTTGCGGCACTCGGCCTGGGTGCTCCCCGCCGAACGCCGCCAATGGGCATAGGCGGCGTGGGCCGACTCGGCCCAGGTACCCGCCGGTCGGCGCCCGAACGGTGGGTCGAGGGCATCGCCCGTCGCTAGCTGACGCGCAGGCCCGGCAGGGCATGGCCGCCGGAACGTGCACTGGTGTTGCGGCCGCGCTACTTTTCTCTGTACTAGGGACCGGCACGATCGCGTTGCTGCCGCACGCGGCGAGATTCCTCTACTGGGCATACCCGGTCCGCCACCTCGGCCACGGCGCCCTGTACCGCTACGAGGTCAACGCTAGCCAGAATGCGGCGTTCTATATCTTCGCGCTGCTGTTCTTCCCGCTGCTCGGCACCGGCCTGGCTGCCTGGAGTGGGCTCGTTGTCGCAGGCCGGACTGGCCAGCGCCCGGACGACGGCGGCGGAGGACACGCCCCGCCGCGGCCGGATCCCCCGCCTCCTGGCAGTGGCCGGCGACACGATCACCAGCCGTCCGGCGCCGCGTGCCGATCACCACATCAGGCTCCCAGCAACGGAGCGCCGACGGGAGACAGGAAGAAGAGCACACGGTGCCGGGCCGCCCCGAACGGATTCCCCTCACCGTCAGCCATCTCGGCTGCGGCCGGGTGCTAGAGCCTGTCATCCCGGCCCGACGCTCATCCGTGCCGGAATTCGACGACGTCGCCGTTGCGCATTACGTAATCCTTGCCCTCGATCCTGGCCTTCCCGGCGGCGCGGGCGGCGGCGATCGAGCCGACGGCCATCAGGTCGTCGAACGACACGACCTCCGCCTTGATGAACCCGCGCTGGAAGTCCGTGTGAATGACCCCGGCCGCCTCTGGCGCGGTCGCTCCCGCCTTGATCGTCCAGGCGCGGGCCTCCTTCGGCCCTGCGGTCAGGAACGTCGTGAGCCCGAGCGCCGCGAACCCCGCCCTCGCCAGCTGGTTCAGGCCCGGCTCGCCCAGGCCGAGCTCGGCCAGCAGTTCCGCGGCCTCGTCCGGCGGCAGGTCGGCGAGATCGGCCTCGTCCTTGGCGTCGAGGAACACCGACTCGGCGGGTGCGACCAGCTTGGCCAGCCGGTCGCGCAGCGCGTCGTCGGCCAGCTCGCCAGAACCCAGAAACTCAGCGTCGACGTTGAATACGTACACGAAGGGCTTGGCAGTCAGCAGCGACAGCTCGCGCAGGCGCCCGAGCTCGATGCCGGCCGCGGCGGCGCCGACGAAGAGCGTGGTCCCCGCGTTAAGGACCTGTTCGGCCTTGGCGGCAGCATCGGCCACTGCGCTCCGTTGCGGATCCTTGGCGAATTTCGCTTCCTTGACCAGTCGCGGTACGGCCTTCTCCAGTGTCTGCAGGTCGGCCAGGATCAGCTCAGTGGCGACGGTCTCGATGTCGCGTTCCGGCGAGACATCGCCGTCCACATGGCTCACGTCCGGGTCGGTGAAAACGCGCACCACCTGGCAGATCGCGTCCGTCTCGCGAATGTGGGCGAGGAACTGATTGCCCAGACCCTGCCCCTGCGACGCCCCGCGCACCAGGCCAGCTATGTCGACGAAACGCACCGTCGCCGGTACGGTCCTGGCCGAGTTGTACAGCCCGGCGAGCGCCTCGAGCCGCGGGTCAGGGATGCCGACAATCCCCACATTCGGCTCGATCGTCGCGAACGGGTAGTTCGACGCCACCGCGCCAGCCCTGGTCAGCGCGTTGAACAGGGTGGACTTGCCCACGTTGGGCAGGCCGACGATTCCGATCTCAAGGCTCACCCCGGCGAGTCTAGGCGGCGCAACAAAACATCCGGGCTGCAGCCGCGGCCCTGCGCGACAGTTCCATGGAGCGCGAATGAGGCGATGATGGAGAGATAGCTAGGGGCGGCGCTCGCGCGATAGTGCGACGCGCAGCGCAAGACGGCAGTGGAGGTACCGTGAGCATCGGCGAAGACCTTGCGGAAGCACGCCGCCGGGCCGGTCTCACCGTGACGGAGGTCAGCCAGCGGACCCGCATCAGGGAGACGATCATCCGCGGCATCGAACGGGATAGCTATGCCGAGTGCCGCGGCGACTTCTACGCGCGGGGCTTCATCCGCGCCATCGCCCGAGAGGTGGGAGCTGATCCAGGGCCGTTAATCCGCGACTATGAGGCTGCTCACGGTGCGCCGGCGGTAGCGGTAGCTGATCCCTTCCGGCCGGTTACCCGGACCTGGCTCCGCGAGCGACACCCGCCGAACGTGACCGCCGTGCTCTCACTGGCACTGGCTATCGCGGTGGGATTCGCCCTCTACCACTTCATCTCGGCCCCGGGCCATGCGTCGCGCGCTGCCAGCGAGAAGGCCGCGTCAGGACGTCGCCATGCCATTCTGCCGCTGGCACCGGCGGCCACGCCGCGTTCGGGGCGAGCGACCCATGCTCGCGAGATCGTCGTGCAGCTCTCGGCGATCGAGGACTGCTGGGTTGAGTTCACCACGCCACGCGGCGGATTCCTGTTCCAGTCCTACGTCGTTGCCGGCGCGTCCAAGCGGTGGACCTTCACGCATGCCGTGGACATGAGGCTCGGCAATCCTGGCGGCGTCACGCTGATTTTGGACGGCAAGAACCCGCTGCCGCCCGGCACCTCACATCCGGTCACACTGAGACTCGACCTCCGCGGCACCTCCGGCTGACGGCCGTCAGGGACCGGCCTGACCAAATGCCCGCGGGAGTTGCCGTGGAATTTTCAAGATTTTTAAGATTTTTACCGAATCTTGTTTAGGCGGTGGAGCTTCGGTCGATGAAGGACGTAGGCCAGCGCCCAGGGTGCTCGTGGTCGCTGGTGCAGGCAAGTATCAGACGGAACAAAACCCCCAGGTAACTCTCGGCACCATTCCGGAAGGCCGTTCTCATGAGCAACCCCCTGGCCTTTTTGGGTCGCGACATGGCGGTTGATCTTGGCACCGCCAACACGCTGATTTATGTCCGCGGTCGCGGCATCGTGCTCAACGAACCCTCCGTGGTGGCTCTGAACGCGAACACCGGCCAGATCGTGGCGGTCGGGGTCGATGCCAAGCGCATGATCGGCCGGACGCCAGGAAATATCCTCGCGGTCCGGCCGCTCAAAGACGGGGTCATCGCCGATTTCGATGTCACCGAGCGAATGCTGCGGTACTTCATTCAGAAGGTGCACAAACGCAGGCACCTGGCCAAGCCGCGGATCGTCATAGCCGTCCCCAGCGGGCTGACCGGAGTTGAGCAGAGCGCGGTCAAGGAGGCCGCCCATCAGGCCGGCGCGCGCCGGGTCTACATCTTTGAGGAACCCCTGGCCGCGGCGATCGGCGCCGGTCTGCCCGTCAGCGAGCCCATGGGCAACATGGTCGTCGATATCGGCGGCGGCACTACCGAAGTCGCGGTGATCTCGCTTGGCGGCATCGTGACCTCGCAGTCGATCCGCGTGGGCGGTGACGAGCTCGACCAGGCCATCATCACGTTCGCCAAGAAGGAGTATTCGCTCATGCTGGGCGAGCGGACGGCCGAGCACATCAAGATCTCGATCGGCTCGGCGTTTCCTGCCGTGGACGAGCCGAAGGCCGAAATCCGTGGCAGGGACCTGGTCAGCGGCCTGCCGAAGACCATCGTGATATCCGCTGAGGAGATTCGCCGGGCGATCGAGGAGCCGCTCAGCGTGATCGTCGACGCAGTCAAGACCACGCTGGACAAGTGCCCGCCCGAACTCGCCGGTGATGTCATGGACCGCGGGATCGCGCTGGCAGGCGGCGGCGCCCTGCTGCGCGGCATGGATGACCGGCTGCGCGAGGAGACCGGCCTGCCCATCCACCTGGCCGACAATCCCCTGGAGTCGGTTGCGCTAGGAACTGGCAAGTGCGTCGAGGATTTCGAATCTCTCGGCCAGATCTTGCTGTCCGAAGCCAGGCGCTGACCGTACGGCAGCCGCCCCGGCGGCAGGATGGGGTCTTCCGTTGCACGACACCCGGCGGACGCGCGTCGTCCTAGCCACGCTGCTCACCGTCGCGCTAGCTCTGATCGCCACCGACTACGTGGGCGGGTCGGCGCCGCTGCGCGCGATAGGCGGTGCGGTGTTCGGCACGGCGGAACGCGCGATAAGCGCGGTGACCGGACCGATCGCCGGATTCTTCGAGCGCGGCGCCGGGGCGACCGGAGCGACCGGGGCGGGCCGGCTGCAAGCGCTGGAGCGCCAGCTGATCAGGCTCCGGGCCAAGCTGAGCAACGAGCAGCTGAATAGGACAGACTATGACCAGCTCGTCAAGTTGCTGCGATTCACTGGCCGCAGCGGCTACCGGATCGTCGCCGCGAACGTGATCGCGGTCGGCCAGCGATATGAGCCTGCCGTCACCCTCGACGCCGGCAGCCGCGACGGCATCAGGCCCGAAGAGACAGTGGTCAGTGCATCGGGCCTCGTCGGCACGGTCACCAGCGTGAGCCCGTGGACCTGCACCGTCATGCTGGCAACCGACGCGTCGGCGGTGGTCGGCGTCCGGCTGGCCGGCAGCGGCCAGATGGGCTGGGTCACGGGCGCGGCCAACAGCCTCGCCGGCTCTGACGTGCTGAGGCTGCACGTCCTCGGCTCGAGCAGCGCCATTGCTCCTGGCCAGCAGCTGGTGACGTCGGCATCTTTCGGCGACAGGCCTTACGTGGCAGGCGTTCGCGTCGGCGTGGTCACCCGGGTCGAGACCAGCACCGGGCTGACCGGGACCGCACTGGTGCGCCCGTTCGTCGACTTCTCCGCGCTCGATGTCGTCGGGGTGGTGGTCACACCGAGCCGGCCGGGCACGGGCCCGGGAGCCTGACATGCGGCATGCGGTGGTCTGTGCGGTGCTGGCGCTCGTCGCGGTGATCCTGCAGCTCATGGTCATGGACCGGGTGCCGTGGCCTGGGGGGACCGGGCCTGACGTCGCCCTGGTGCTCGTCGTCGCGCTCGGGCTCACGCAAGGCCCGGTCACCGGCATGCTGACCGGGTTTTTCACCGGGCTTGACTTGGGTCTCGCGCCCCCCGCCAGCCACCTAATCGGCGAGTCGGCGCTCATCTTCTGCCTGGTTGGTTACGGCTGCGGCCGGCTGGCCGGCTGGCTGGACCGTTCTGCCCTCCGCCTGCTGGCGGCTGCGCTGATCAGCGCCGGCATCGGAGAGATGCTGCAGGCGGCCGCCGGCATGATTGCCGGCGATCCAGGGGTCACCCTGCCTGCGGTCCAGCACGTGCTGCCGGCTGCTGTGCTGTATGACGTCCTGCTGTGCCCCGTGGTGCTGTCCCTTCTCGCACTGGCAAGCAGACGGCCCGCAGCCCGCCAGCCGGGCACTCGCTCCGTTCGCCTAGCCAAGCCGGCCGGGATGCCTCCGCCGCGCCCGGTCGCCCTGCGGTTGCGAGTCGGCCGGGCACCGTTCCGCTTGGTGCCGCCGCGCGCGGGCCAGGCCCCCAAGGGCCTGTTCCGCAGGCAGGTGCGGGTGTGCCGGCAGGTGCCGCGCTCGACCCGCGGGCGCTCCGCGGCCCTGGCCGGCCGTGCGCGGGCCAGCGGGGGGCTACGGTGAGCCGGCCGGCGCGGAAGCGACTCGCAGCATTGTCCGTCCTGTGCCTCGCCGCGCTGATCATCCTGGCCGCCCGGCTCTGGTACATGCAGGTCATGACCGGCAGCGCGTACGCCAGGCTGGCGAGCCAGGAGCAGATCAGGACCGTCGTCGTGCCGCCGGTTCGCGGGCAGATTCTTGACGACACCGGCCGCGTCATGGTGGCTAACCGCTCGTCGCTTGTCGTCACGGTGAACATGACGGAGCTGTCCGGGCAGAGCGACGGCGGCAGCGCCGAACTGCGGCGGCTTGCCGCGCTGCTGGGGGTCCGTGACCGGCTGCTGCGTGACCAACTCAGGCTCTGCACGGCCCGCGTTTCGCAGCCGTGCTGGGCGGGATCGCCCTATCAGCCGATCCCAGTGCGCCAGGACGTGCCAGAACGGGTCGGCGTGCAAATCATGGAAAATCAGCGCCAGCTTCCAGGGGTAACTGCCCAGGTACAGCCAGTCGTCAGCTACCCCACGGGCGCGAGCGCTGCGCAGATACTCGGCTACCTGCAGCCCATTACCGCGCAAGAGGAGCGGCAGCGCCACATTCTGCTAACCGGACTCGCTGGTGTTGATCTTGTGGGACGAGCCGGACTTGAGGCGCAGTACGATGCCGAGCTTCGCGGCGTCCCAGGGGCTAGGCGGGTGGCCGTCACTGCCGCGGGCGACGTCACCGGGACGATCACAGCGGTCCACCCTGTGCCTGGCAGCGAGCTCGTGACCAGCATCAACACACGGGTCCAGGCGGACGCCGAGCGAGCGCTGGCCACCGCTATCCACAAGGCGCATACCGAAGGCAACCTGGGCGCGACCACCGGCGCGGCTGTGGTCATGACCACCACCGGCCGCGTAATCGCGATGGCCAGCTACCCGTCCTACAACCCGGCCATCTGGACGCGCGGCCTTTCCGAAAGGCAGTACAGGGAGCTCGTCGATGCGGCGGGTGGCGAGCCGATCCTGAACCGGGCGGCTCAAGGTGAATACGCGCCAGGATCCACCTGGAAGGTGACCTCGGCCGCAGCCGCGGTGTCAGCGGGCTACAGCCTGGCTGGCCCCTATAACTGTCCTGGCTCTGTCCGCATCGGCGGCCGGACGTTCTATAACGACAATCCGTCTAATTCGGGTGCGATGAACCTGCACACGGCGCTCGTCGCATCCTGCGACACGGTCTTCTACGAGCTCGCGTATGACATGTGGCGGCGGGACGACCGGAAGGCGAACGTGGTCACAACCGCTCGCGCGCCGGTCCAGAAGATGCAGAAGATGGAACTGGCGTGGGGATTCGGTACGGCCACGGGTGTCGACCTGCCGGAGGAATCGACGGGCACGGTGCCGACCCGCGCGTGGCTGTACCGCTTCTACCGGCAGCACAAGAAGTTCTGGTGCCGGGACGGCAGCCAGTACGGCACCTACGCGCAGCAGATCGAGTACCAGGACTGCCACTACGGCAACATCTGGGAGCCCGGCCAGGCGGCCAACGCCGCCATCGGCCAGGGCTACGTGACGGTCACTCCGCTGCAGCTGGCCCGGGCGTACGCGGCGCTCGCCAATGGCGGCACGCTGTACAGCCCTCGGATCGGCGCGGCTCTGGTCCGGCCGGACGGAAGCCTGGTGCGACGAATCACCCCTCCCATCGTGGGACACCTCCCGGTATCCAAGGCAGTTCTGGCGTACATCAGGAACGCGCTGGCCGACGTGGTGACCCAGGGCACCGCCGCGCCCGCCTTCAGCGGCTTCCCCCTGCGTAAGGTGTGCGTGGCGGGGAAGACGGGAACCGCCCAGGTCGCCGGCAAGCTTGCGACCTCGGTCTTCGCCTCGTACGCGCCGTGCGTCCACCCCAGGTACGTCGTGGTCATGATGGTCCCCGATTCGGGCTACGGCGCCGACGTGTCGGCGCCCGCCGTGCGCCAGATCTGGGATGGGATCTACGGCCTCGAGGGTCGCCCGGCAGCGCTGCCTGGCGGGCTCCCTGGCGGGATGCTGCCGTCCCGGCTTCCCCGGCTGATGACCCGCAGCTCCGCACCTCCTGCGGCCGGCACGGCAGGGAGGATAGGTTGAGCACCGGACTACCGCCTCTGACCGGGCTCCCTCCGGTCCGCCCGGGTGGCGGCCTCCGGGAGATGCGCGCCCGGCCATCTGCCCGGGCGCTCGCCCGTGTCGCGCCGCTGCGGCAGTTTGACTGGATCCTGCTATCCGCGGTGCTCGGGCTCAGCATTACCGGCGTCCTTCTCGTGTGGTCAGCCACCCGCGTCGCCCTGCTGCAGGCAGGCGCCGATCCGCTTACCTACCTGAAGAAGCAGCTGCTCAACCTGGTGATCGGCCTGCTCGTGATGCTCGCTGTCGGCCGGGTCGAGCACAGGAAGCTGGGGGCATACGCGCCGTTGACCTATGTCGCCGCGCTGCTCGGCCTGCTCGCCGTGCTCAGCCCGGTGGGCACAACCGTCAATGGCGCGCGCGCCTGGATCTCGTTGCCTGGCGGGTTCCAGGTGGAGCCGTCGGAGTATGCCAAGCTCGGTCTCATCCTGATGACGGCCAGGATCCTCGGCGATGTGCGGACGGCCGACCTGCGGCCGCGGCTTCGTGACGTCGCGGTCGCGCTCGCCTGCGGCGCGCCGGTCATTTCCCTGGTGGCCGCCGAGCCTGCCTTGGGTGTCACCGTGCTGGTCATGGTTTTGCTGCTTGGCCTGATCATCCTCTCCGGCACGCGGCTGCTCTGGCTGGCGGTGCTCGCGGGTACGGCCGGCGCCGTGGCGCTTGCGGCCTGGCGGATGCGCCTGCTGCAGCCTTATCAGCTGCACCGGCTGACCGCGTTCATAAACCCTGCGGCTGATCCGGCCGGTGCTGGTTACAGCGCGGCGCAGGCGAAGATCGCGATTGGGTCCGGTCGGCTGCTCGGTCAGGGACTGCTGCACGGTCAGCTTGTTGCCGGGAATTTCGTGCCCGAACAGCACACCGACTTCATATTCACGGTGGCAGGCGAGGAGCTTGGCTTCGTCGGCGCGGTCATCATCATCGGGTTGCTCGGAATCGTTATCGTCCGCGCGCTGCTGATTGCGGCTCGCGCGGACGACCAGTTCGGCATGTTGCTCGCAGGAGGAATCGCGATCTGGTTTGCCGTCCAGTCGTTCATCAACATCGGCATGACCATCGGCATGGTTCCAGTGACCGGGCTGCCGTTGCCTTTCGTTTCGTACGGTGGCTCGGCGATGTTCGCCGACATGCTGGCCGTCGGCGCGCTGCACGGAGTCCGTCGGCGCCATTCAATGTTCGGCTCGGCCGGTTAACCAGCCGACCAGTCACCAATCGCGGCCAGCCCGGCGAGCGGCGTGTCGGACGCGGGGACTGTCAGATCGGGCTGGAAACATGACTGGACATGGATTCGGTCTCGCTGCTGGCAGGTCTCGGCGTCGGGGTGGTCATGGGCGCCGTGATCGGCTTCCTCTACGCGCGCACCGGCATGACCAGCACGACGGCCGACCTCACCGCGCAGGCCCGCGCGGCTGACGAGCGGGCCCGAGCCGCGCAGGAGCAGGCCGCGCTGGTGGACGGCTACCTCGCCGAGCGGTTCCAGGCGCTGTCGACGCAGGCGCTGGACGCCAGCCAGCAGCGGCTGCTCGAGGTCAGCGAAATCAGGCTGCGCGCTGCCAATCTCAGCGCGGCCAGCGAGCTCGACTCCCGCCGCAATGCCGTCGAGCAGCTCGTCGAGCCGCTCAGGCAGACCCTTGCCAGGGTCGAGACGCACCTGAGGGACACCGAAGCGGCCAGGCAGAGTTCGCACGCGGCGCTGACCGAGCAGGTGAAGTTCGCGATGGCTGCCTCCGAGCAGCTGCGGGACCAGACTCAGGCCCTGGTCACCGCCCTGCGCCGACCCGAGGCGCGCGGCCGCTGGGGAGAGATGCAGCTGCGCAGGGTGGTCGAGCTGGCCGGCATGAGCGCACGCTGCGATTTCGACGAGCAGGTCACGGTGGCTGCCCCCGACGGCGGAACAGCGCGTCCCGACATGGTGGTAAGGCTGGCAGGCGGGAAGAACATCGTCGTGGACTCCAAAGTGTCGCTAGCCGCCTACCTGGAGGCCGCCGAGGCAGCCGATGAGCCGGTCCGCGCGGGCAGGCTCGCCGCCCACGCCAGGCACCTGAAAGAGCACATCGACCGGCTGGCGGCGAAGGCGTACTGGTCAGTGGTCAGCCCGGCGCCCGAGTTCGTCGTGCTCTTCATTCCCGGCGAGGCATTCCTGGCGCCGGCGCTCGAGCTCGACCCCGGTCTGCTTGAGTACGCGATCGCAAAGAAAGTGCACATCGCCACGCCGACGACTCTGGTCACCATGTTGCGGACGGCCCAGTACGCCTGGCAGCAGGAAGCCCTCTCCGATAACGCGCGCGCCGTCTTCGAGCTGGGCCGCGAGCTGTACGAGCGCCTGACTGGCCTCGGCGTCCACGTCGAGCTGGTTGGCAAGTCGCTGACCAGCGCCGTCACGGCCTACAACCGGGCGGTCGGCGCGCTGGAAAGCAGAGTCCTCGTCACCGCGCGCAAACTCAACCAGCTCGGCGTCACCGATGCGGACCTAGCGGCGCCCCAGCCAGTCGATGCGCCACCGCGCACGCTCTCCGCGCCCGAGTTCAGCACCCCCGCCGTTGTGACGCGGATCCCCGCGAGAGAGAGTCCTGATCCGACGAAGATTAACCGGGCGCAGAACTCACTCCCTGCCAGGCAAGGCGAATCCCGCACGTTCGGGGCTGTCAGTTGACCGGCCACGGGAGCAAACCAGGTTTCGGCTGGCGCGAGCTCTGGCCGGTGATGACCACCCGGGCGGCCGTGGCAGCCATGTTCGTCATCTTCCTGCTCGCTGATCTGGGCGCGGGCTGGCTGCACACGGTCGCGCTGACCGGATTCGGCTTCGCAGCCGGGAGCGCGGCGGCGGCTGGCCGTACCAGGCGACAGGATCTCCTGCTCGTGGCGACATCGCCGCCAGTGATCTTCCTGGCTGCAGTGACGGCAGGCGAGCTGATCACGCTGCACCTCGATCACGTAAAGGCGTCGCCAGCACCGGTGCTCGCCGACATTTTCCTGACGGTGAGCACCGCTGCGCCGTGGCTGTTCGGCGGGCTGGCCGGGGCCCTGCTGATCGCCACGGTCCGTGGCCTGCCGCAGTGCATCAGGGACCTGCGGGCACAGCTCACGGGCAGACTCGTGACACAAGAGCCGCCAGCCAGGCCGGGCGGCTGGACGCCAGACGGTGTCCGTCGCCGGGCGTCATAGCGGCGAGTTGCTCTCGGCAGCCCGTCCGCTCGGCACCCCGCGCTAGCGGCGCGGACCGCGCAATTCCCTGGGCAGCGCGAAGGACATGCTCTCCCGCACGGCCTCGACCTCTTCGATCGTCGAGAAACCCGCGTCCGCCAGCCGGTCAAGCACCTGCGACACCAGTTCCTCGGGAACCGACGCGCCGCTGGTGACGCCGATGGTGGTAGCCGTTTCCAGCCACGCCGGGTCGATCGCCGCTGAGTCGTCTACCAGGTATGCGTGCGCGGCCCCGGCGTCGAGGGCCACCTCGACCAGCCGGACCGAGTTGGACGAGTTCGGCGAGCCGACGACGATGACGACGTCGGATTCCTTGGCTATCTGTTTGACTGCGGCCTGCCGGTTCTGGGTCGCATAGCAGATGTCGTCGCTGGGGGGGTCGATCAGCAGCGGGAACCGCTCCCGCAGGGCAGCCACCGTCTGCGTGGTCTCGTCGACGGACAGGGTGGTCTGGGACAGCCACGCGACCTTGGCCGAATCGCGCACATCGATGTTCGCCGCGTCCTCCGGGCCGTCTACCAGCCGGATGTTGCCCGGCGCCTCGCCCGTCGTGCCGACGACCTCCTCGTGGCCCTCGTGACCGATCAGCAGGATTTCGTAGTCCTGCCCAGCGAACCGACGCGCTTCGTTGTGCACCTTGGTGACCAGCGGGCAGGTTGCGTCGATGGTGCGCAGCTTGCGGTCCTTTGCGGCTTCATACACGCTAGGAGCGACGCCGTGTGCGGAAAAGACGATCACGGATCCCTCGGGAACCTCATCGGTCTCCTCTACGAAGATCGCGCCCCGCTCCTCCAGGGACCTGACTACATGCGTGTTGTGCACGATCTGCTTACGCACGTAGACCGGGGCCCCGTGCCGCTCGAGCGCGAGCTCCACAGCCTGGACCGCACGGTCGACACCCGCGCAGTAGCCGCGCGGTTTCGCAAGCAGGATGCGCCTGTTCGCTTGGGACATGGCATCCATGTTAGGCGAACTCATGAGCCCCGCAGCGGGCATGGCCCTGGCTCGGCGCCATTCACGGCACGCCGTCGATGAAACTCCCCTCAGCGGCGCTGATGCGGCACCATGTCGGGTGAGGGTGCGGACGCGGAGAGTAATGTCGCATGTGCGGCTTATGCCGGTCCTGGTAGGAGGCGATAAGAATGGAGCAATTGCCGGATGAGGCCGGACAGCTGGGGCAGTTCGAACAGCTCCGGAATGCCGAGAATGTTCCGAATGCGGGGGACGATGGGGACATTCCTATGAATATTCTTATCCCGGTACGGATTCTGCGAGGCGTTTTCTCCTACTTCGGACAGCTGCTGCTCGCCGCCGACCGATTCCACGAAGCAGGGCCCGAGCGTCAGCGTAACGGGCAAGACGAGCAGTTCGACCCTCCGACGGGTCTGGACGGCGAGCCGCCGGCTGACGACGGGCTCCGAGCCGAAGCCGATGCCCAGCATGCGCCGGCTGCGGGTGGTCGGGCCGCCAGTCGTCGCTCCTCCGCGACCGGTGCGCAGATCTCCGGTGCCAGGGCAGCTGAGCGGCCACGCGCAGCCGGGCGCAGGCAGCCAGCCACGCAGACAAGGTTCCGCTCTTTCGACGCAACCGGAAATGTCCGCATACTCACCCCAGATATGCCTGCGGAATCCGCCGGTGCCGCCAGACCAAGGGCTGCCTCCCGGCCGAGCCAGAAGACCGACGCGCGCGCAAGGTCGAAGCCGACCTCCCACCCGCAGCGGGGGGCAGCAGCGCCGCGGGCAGCAGCGCCGCGGGCAGCAGCGCCGCGGGCAGCAGCGCCGCGGGCAGCAGCGCCGCGGGCAGCAGGGCCGCGGGCAGCAGTGCCCGAGGCCGAAGCGCCCGAGGCCGAAGCTGCGGCACCGCCGACCGCACCTGGCGGGCCTGCCGCGCTTGCCGGAGCGGCCGGACCGGCCGCGCCTGCCGAACCTGCCGCGCCTGCCGCCGACCCGGCTGACGTGCCCGCCGCCGACCCGGCTGACGTGCCCGTGCCGGGCTACGATGGCCTCTCGCTGCCGTCGATTCGCGCGCGACTTCGCGGCCTGGACGCGGCACAACTACGGGTTCTCTGCGACCACGAGAAGTCGGGCCCGAATCGCATGGACATCGTGACGATGTTCGAGCGCAGGATTGCCAAACTGGAGGCCGGCGCACGCGATGCCCCTTGAGACAACCGCGGAGACGCCGATCCCTGTGCGCACCGTGCTGCGGCTGGTCGGCGACTGGATCGGCAGGCTCGGCCGGGTCTGGGTGGAAGGCCAGATCGCCGAGCTCAGCAGGCGCGGCGGCGCGGTCTACCTGACCCTGCGCGATCCTGTGGCCGTCGTCTCGGTCCGCGTCATCTGCCCGCGCCCCGTCTTCGACGCGGCCGAGCCCGCACCGACCGAAGGCGCGCGCGTTGTCGTCTGGGCGAGGCCCGACTTCAACATGACGAGGGGCTCCTTCTCTCTCAGTGCCCTCGAGCTTCGGGCGGTCGGGATCGGCGAACTCCTGGCCAGGCTCGAGCGGCTGAGGCGGAGCCTGGCCGCCGAGGGACTATTCGCCCCGGAGCGCAAACGGCGGCCGCCCTTCCTGCCCCGGCTGATCGGGCTGGTCTGCGGACGGGACTCCGCGGCGGAACGGGATGTACTGGAAAACGCGGCCCGGCGGTGGCCATCGGTGCGGTTCAGGGTCGAGCAGGTCGCCGTGCAGGGTCCGTTCGCCGTCTCCGAGGTCACCGATGCCCTGCGAGCGCTCGACGCCGACGCAGAAGTCGATGTGATCATCATCGCCCGCGGCGGCGGTTCCATCGAGGATCTGCTGCCGTTCTCTGATGAGTACCTGATCCGGGCCGTAGCCTCGTCCAGAACACCGGTGGTCAGCGCGATCGGTCACGAGCAGGACGTCCCGCTGCTCGACCTGGTCGCTGACGTGCGGGCATCGACCCCGACCGATGCCGCCCGGCGGATCGTACCCGATATCAGCGAGCAAACCGCGATCATCGCTGAGCTAAGGTCCCGGGCACGGCGGCAGCTGGCTGGACGGCTTGACCGGGAGGCTGCCTGGCTGAAGGACATCAGGTCCAGGCCGGTCCTCGCTAGCCCCGCTGCCGAGCTCGACCGCCGGCACGAGCAGGTAGTGGCCCTCGCCGAGCGCGCGCGCCGGTGCCTCGGGTCCGGGCTGGACCGGACCGAGGCCGATCTGGCGCATACCAGGGCCCGCCTGATAGCCCTCTCGCCAGCGGCCACCCTTCGCCGCGGCTATGCGATTGTGCAGCGCGCTGACTCGACGGTGGTGCGGTCCGCGCGAGACGTCGCCCGGGCGGAACCGCTGCTGATCCGGCTCGCGGCAGATCAGATAAATGTAACTGTCAGCGACCCGTAATTACGTTCTGAGTTGTCCGTCGGGACGTCGTCGTTACTTACCCGCGTGGCGTTTCGTCCCGTGCGACGGCGAGCCGACCGATCGCCGCCAGCCAGGTCAGCCAGCTCAGGGTGGCGATCGGCGAACCGGTGGCTGGTGCTCATCAGTGCGTTCGTGCCTAGGTCCTCGGAACACGAAGTAAATGCAATGCTTTCCCGCGCCGCGAGCCGATACCCCCAACGTGCTGGCAATGCGATCGACCATCTCCGGGGCCTGCTGTGGAGCGACAACATTCACCCCCGCCGGTTGGCGGCAAGCTGTGCGGCCAAGGTCGTGCGCGAGGCGGTGCTGTCGGCGCTCCGCAGACAGCCCAGGCTGCGAAGGTGGGCGCCACGACATCATGTTCGGGTGCCCGGCTTTCTTCTGCACGCGAGTTACGCCACCCTGTACTAATGGCGGAAGACCCCGCGGTGAAGCGTCCGAGCTACGAGCAGGCACGCGACGAACTCGTTGAGTTGGTCAAGCTGCTTGAGGCCGGCGGATTGACCCTCGAGCAGTCGCTGGACCTGTGGGAACGCGGCGAGCGGCTCGCCGCGATCTGCGAAGAGTGGCTGGAGGGTGCGCGGGCCAGACTGGCCGCCGCGATCAAGCCGCCAGACGACGAGTCCGATCGGGACGAGCCGGCGCGGCCATTCTGATCACCCAGCGGCCGAGCATCCCCGCCAGCCCGCACCGGCAACCAGAGCTCACCTGACTGTGGACCTGCTACGTAGGATGCTTTGGTGGCCGACCGCCCGCAGGGTCAGCCGCGGGACGCCCTAGAGTCCGGGAGGTGCAGCGATGGGTCAGGAGACTCCGCCGATAACGCTGGAAACCGAACCCAGCGCCCCGGACCGTAATCTAGCGCTTGAGCTGGCCAGGGTCACGGAGGCTGCTGCCCTCGCGGCCGGGCGCTGGGTCGGTCGCGGCGACAAGAACGGTGCCGACGGCGCGGCAGTCAGCGCGATGCGGCAGCTGATCAGCACGGTGTCCATGAACGGCGTCGTGGTTATCGGCGAGGGCGAGAAGGACAAGGCCCCCATGCTGTTCAACGGAGAGCAGGTCGGCGACGGCACCGGAGCCGACTGCGACGTCGCCGTCGACCCGATCGACGGCACACGACTGTGCGCCAACGGAATGCCCAACGCGATCGCGGTCATCGCGGTCAGCGCTCGCGGGTCGATGTATGACCCGAGCGCCGTGTTCTATATGTCCAAGCTCGTAACGGGCCCTGAGGCAGCGGATCTCGTGGATGTCGACGCACCGCCCGCCGCCAACATCGCCGCCGTGGCTAGGGCCAAGCACCGCTCGCCGCACGACGTCACGGTGGTCATGCTGGACCGGGAGCGGCACAGAGACCTCATCTCGCAGGTACGCGACGCGGGGGCGCGGATCAAGCTGATCACCGACGGCGACGTTGCCGGGGCGATCCTGGCAGCGCGGGAGGGCACGGGCGTCGACCTGCTGCTGGGCATCGGCGGCACGCCCGAGGGAATCATCGCCGCGTGCGCGATCAAGTGCCTCGGCGGAGTCATGCTCAGCAAGCTGGCACCACGCGACGAGCAGGAGCGCGAGAAGGCGATAGCGGCAGGACATGACCTTGATCGCGTTCTGACCACCGATGACCTGGTCTCCTCCGACGACGCTTTCTTCGCGGCGACGGGGATCACTGATGGCGACCTGCTGCAGGGTGTGCGATACCGGTCGGGCGGCGGCGCGACGACCCACAGCCTCGTCATGCGGGCGAGGTCGGGAACTATACGCAACATCCACAGCGAGCACGCGCTATGGAAGGTGTCCCGATACTCGGTCGTGCCCTACTGACCGCTCGCGCCGATCCTACGGTTCCGCCGTAGCCCTGGCCGCAGCCCTTGCCGCCCAGCGGCTGACCGCCAGCGCGACCGCCGAGCGGTCACCACTTTCACCGCACCGCAGAGCGTCAGGGTGCGGACCTCGATGACGGCGTTCCCGGCGGCCGGCGCCGTGGCCGCCCTGGTCTTGGCCCGCACGCTTCTGGTGCCAGCGAACGACCGGCCGACCAACTCGACGGCAACGCCCGCCGGAACGATCAGGCGGATCTGGCCGGCGATGCTCATGGCCTCGATCGTGATCCGCTGCTTCTGCAACACGGCGTCCCGCAGGTCGAGCACCACGTTGCCGAAGAACGCGGTGACGGTGAGAAACTCAGGCACCACCCACCTGCCGTCGCGCCGCTCACGGGCGAAAGCCGCGGTGACTGAGCGCCGCGGATAGAGCCTGATCGGCTGTCCGGACGGCAGCGCGAGGTCGGCGGTCAGACTGGTCAGCTCCCCGAGCGTCCTGGCCGCGAGGGCGCGTTCTGAGCGCTCGGCGTGCTCGGGAAGGGTCAGCCGGCCGTCCGCGGCGGCCTCGCTCAGCAGCCCGATTACAAGCTCGCGGTCCGCGTCCGAGGCGCGCAGCTCATGGGGTCCTGGCCGCAAGGTCACAGCCCGACGATACAGGACCCGGATCCGGCGTCTAGAAACGCTAATGTGCCGGGATTTTCGGCGCCGAGCATCGCTTTCTCGCGCCAAACTGGCCGCCGATTCGGCCGCCACCCAGGCGACTCGGCCGGCACCCAGGCGACTCGGCCGGCACCCGGGCGACTCGGCCGGGCACCCGGGCGACTCGGCCGGCACTCAGGCGACTTGGTCGGCCACGGCCGGCCGAGAGTCAGCCCGCGTAGCGCTCGCGAGCCGCCGTCCCGACCGGGCAGCCACCCGCCGCGCCCGGCAAACGCCGATATCGCAGAGCCGACAGATCCAGCGCGTCGCCCCAGGACCGCGCATCCTGCCGACCAGGATCTTTCCGGCGAGGCGCTCGAAGGTCGCCCGCTCGGCCGGGGAGAGCACCGAGAGCGACCGCTGCAGGACATCGGCCCGTGCGCGGGACACCCGGGCGGCCGCCTGCCGGCCGACTTCAGTCAGCACGATCGAGGTGCTACGGCCGTCGACGCCGGACTCACGCCGCACATAGCCCGATTCGGCGAGCCGGTCTATGAGCCGGACGGTACCCGACGAGGTCAGCCCGAGGACCTGGCGAAGCCGGTCGATCGACGGACGGTCGAGAAAATGCAGCAGCGCCGAGAGTGCCGCAGCGGCCGACTCCGAACGGCCTGCCGCTTGTGCGGCGGCGTCCGCCGCCTGGTCGGCGACTACGAGCGACATCGCCCCCAGCAGATTGGCTGCCCGGTCCAGGCCGCTGCCTGCTGTCGATTCAGCCAAGTTCATAGTCGAGGGTGAACTCGCCGCCCGACCCGCTCGTGGTTACCGCCGTGCCCGTGCCGCGGAGGCCGCGTAGTTGGCCGGTCGCCGAGCCATCAACAACCTGCCAGTTCGTCAGTGCCTGGCCGCCGGAAAAGGTTCCGTCGGCACGGAGCACGAAGCTGCCCTTCCGGCCGCTGAGCACGCCCGCGGTGTGCTGGAAGCCAGTGAACGACGCCGAGCCGTCCTCCTGGTAGCACATCAGTGCCTCCCAGCCGCCTTCGGCATCCAGATCCCCGTCGAAGCCGAAGGTCACGTGCGCCTTGGTGAGCTTGCCACCGTCCTCGAGCTCCTCGTATGTGTTCTCCTCCCAGCCAGAGACTGTGAAGGTCCCCTTCGCTTGCGCCGTCATGCTGCCTCCCGGTAGCCGATTGCCAGAATAATGTGTGAGTCACACACTAACTTAGCAAACACCGGCCGCCGGGCCGCATCGGGGGCGAGCAGTCGGAGCGCCCCCGTGATGACGGAACTCTCTCGGCGCCTCTCTAGTGCCGGCAGAGTTGGGTGATCATGAACTGGGCACCGACCGTCTTACTGCCGGCCGCCAAGGGCTACCCTCAGCACGTTCTCCGCCGCGTCGATAGCCGCCCGCGCCGTAATGGCGTGCGTGTGCGCCCGGTCAAGTTCGTTCAGGGCGATGCAGTCGAAGGCGACGCGCACGTCGTGCTCGGCCTGCTGCAGTTGCCGGGCAGCCTCATCCAGGTCGACGCCGTTGCGGTCGGTTTCGGCAATGCCAGTCATCGGCCATTCCCTTAAGGTCGGGGGCCGCGATTCAGCCTCGGTGCACGCGAGCTACCCACCTCAGGCCGCGGCACTCACGCTGCCTGCGAGGTCGGCTCCCGAGGTGCGCCGGGAGCCGACCCGGGCCGTCCGCCCGGGACGTACCGCCGGGCGAACTACGATGAAGCCGTCCCTGGTCCCGCACGAGGATGTGCTGTCAGATGCCCGATTTCAACTACACCGACCTGCTGCCGCTCGGACCGGATACCACGCTGTACCGCCTGGTGAGCGACGCGGGAGTCGTTCCGCGCCGTGCGTTGGACCGCGAATTTCTCGAGGTTGAGCCTGAGGCATTGACCCTGCTGACGGCGCAGGCCATGCACGACATTGCGCATTTGCTCCGGCCAGCTCACCTTCGCCAGCTGCGGTCGATACTCGACGACCCTGATGCGTCCCCGAACGACCGCTTCGTCGCCAGCGACCTGCTCAAGAACGCGTGTATCTCCGCAGGCGGCGTGCTTCCGATGTGCCAGGACACCGGCACGGCGATCGTGCTGGGCAAGCGCGGGCAGCAGGTACTGACGCGCGGCCGCGACGAGGAGCACATCGCCCGCGGCGTGTTTGACGCCTACACCACGCTGAACCTGCGGTACTCACAGCTCGCGCCGCTGACGATGTGGGATGAGCGCAACACGGGCAGCAACCTGCCGGCCCAGATCGAACTGCAGGCGACGGACGGAGCTGAGTACAAGTTCCTGTTCATGGCCAAGGGCGGCGGCTCGGCAAACAAGTCGTACCTGTATCAGGAGACCAAGGCCATCTTGAACCCGCACCGGATGGCGGCCTTCCTTGATGAGAAGCTGCGGGCAGTCGGCACCGCCGCCTGCCCGCCTTATCACCTGGCGGTCGTAGTCGGCGGGACGAGCGCGGAGTTCGCGCTGAAGACCGCGAAGTATGCCTCGGCCAAGTACCTCGACTCGCTGCCAACGTCGGGCACGATGGGCGCGCACGGATTCCGCGATGTCGAGCTCGAGCAGGCGGTGCTGGAGATCACAAGGCGCAGCGGCATCGGCGCCCAGTTCGGCGGCAAGTACTTCTGTCACGACGTCCGGGTGGTCAGGCTGCCGCGGCACGGAGCGTCCTGCCCGGTCGCCATCGCGGTCTCGTGCTCAGCCGACCGGCAGGCGCTCGGCAAGATCACCCGGGACGGGATCTTCCTCGAGCAGCTCGAGACCGACCCGGCGCAGTACCTGCCTGACGCCACAGACTCTGAGCTTGACGGCGACGTGGTGCGGATCCACCTGTCGCGGCCTATGAGCGAGATCCGGGCGGAGCTGTCGAAGTACCCGATCAGGACGAGGGTGTCGCTGACTGGACCGTTGGTCGTCGCGCGGGACATCGCGCACGCCAAGATCGCCGAGCGTCTCGCAGCGGGCGAGCCGATGCCTTCCTACCTGCGAGATCACGCGGTCTACTACGCGGGCCCGGCCAAGACGCCTGCAGGCTACGCGTCGGGATCGTTTGGTCCGACGACGGCGGGCCGGATGGACAGCTACGTGGACCAGTTCCAGGCGGCCGGCGGATCGTACGTAATGCTGGCCAAGGGCAACCGGTCCCCCGCCGTGACGGCAGCCTGCCGGCAGCACGGCGGGTTCTACCTTGGCTCGGTCGGCGGGGCGGCCGCCCGGCTGGCGCAGGAGTGCATCACGAAGGTCGAGGTGCTCGAGTACGCCGAGCTCGGCATGGAAGCCGTCTGGCGGATCGAGGTCAAGGACTTCCCCGCCTTCATCGTCGTTGACGACAAGGGCAACGACTTCTTCGCCGACGTCACCACACCGAAAGCGCCCGTCCTTACCATTGCCTCCCGCCCCTGACCCAACTCGGTCGCCGGTCTTCGCGCATCAGGAGGTGGGGGGATTGGGCCCGTGCCCCGAAGCTGGGGAGGTGCGGCGGACATCGGGACGCAGGCATGATCGGTTCATGACCGATCAGAAGGAACAGGAGTTCCGCGTCGAACATGACTCCATGGGCGAGGTCCGGGTTCCTGCGTGGGCCCTGTGGGGCGCGCAGACCGAGCGCGCACGAGCCCATGGACTGTCCGGCGAGCGGATGCCGCGCGAGGTGATCGTGGCGCTCGCGGAGATCAAGTCCGCGGCCGCGGCCGTCAACGGCGAGCTGGGCATCATCGACGCCGAGATGGCCCGGGCGATACAGGATGCCGCCCGGCAGATAGCTGCGGGCGAGCCCGGCGAGCCGGGCGAAGGCGACTATTTCGAGCACTTCCCACTCGACGTGTTCCAGACCGGCTCGGGCACCTCGACCAACATGAACGCCAACGAGGTCATCGCCGCGCTCGCCACGCGAGGGCTCGGCCGCCCGGTTCATCCGAACGACCACGTCAATGCCTCTCAATCGTCCAATGATGTGTTCCCTTCCGCGGTGCACATCGCGACGGCACGGGCGCTCAGCGCGCTGATTCGCGCGCTTGATCATCTGGCGAGCACCCTGGAGGACAAGGCGGCGGAGTTCACCGAGGTGGTCAAGAGCGGCCGGACGCACCTGATGGACGCCGTGCCGGTGACGCTCGGCCAGGAGTTCAGCGGTTATGCGGCTGCGGTCAGGCATGGCACCAGCCGGATCAGAGGAGTCCTGCCCGAGGTATGCGAGCTCCCGCTCGGCGGCACGGCGGTCGGGACGGGCCTGAACGCGCCGCCTGGTTTCGCGGCCGCCGTGATCGGGCAGCTCTCGAGCGAGGATCTGCCGTTCACCGAGGCCCTCAACCATTTCGAGGCGGCGGGAGCCCGGGATGCGCTGGTCGCCGGGAGCGGCGTGGCACGCATCATCGCCGTGAGCCTGTACAAGATCTGCAACGACCTGCGTCTGATGGGATCAGGTCCGCGGACCGGGCTGGCCGAGATCGCGATCCCGGAGCTTCAGCCCGGGTCCTCGATCATGCCAGGCAAGGTCAATCCGGTGATCTGCGAGATGGTCTGCCAGGCTTGCGCCCAGGTGATCGGCAACGACGCCACGGTCGGCTTCGCGGGCGCCGCGGGCAACTTCGAGCTCAACGTCATGGTCCCGGTCATCGCCAGGAACCTGCTTGACTCGGCACATCTGCTGACGACGGGTGCAATGCTGCTGGCTGATCGCACGGTGGCCGGGATCACCACCAATCCCGACCGGCTGCGCCGGCTGGCCGAGTCCTCGCCCGTGATCGTGACCGCGCTCAACCGCTTCATCGGCTACGAGGCCGCCGCGGCTGTCGCGCACGAGGCGCTGGCCACCGGACAGACGATCAGAGACGTCGTGATATCGCGCGGACACGTCGAGCGGGGCGAGATCACGCAGGAGCAGCTGGACAAGGCTCTGGACGTGCTGGCGATGACCCGACCACATGATTAGGCCAGGGAGCTAGACGGCAGCGACCGAGCGAACGCGCCCGGCGGAATTCCCATGAAGCTCACAGAAATCTGTAAGCCAGCACGCGTAGATTGCTCGCCATGCACGCGGCCCGCTCGGAGCCCGGTTCCGGCCAGCTCGTAGCCGGGCGCTACCGGCTGCTCGGCCAGCTTGGCCGCGGCGCGATGGGAATCGTCTGGCACGGCCGCGACGAGCTGCTGGACCGCCACGTCGCGGTGAAGCAGATCATCCTGCCCCCGATACCATCCGATGCCGAGGCGCGGGCCAGTTACCAGCGCACGCTCCGCGAGGCCAGGACCGCCGCGCGGCTCAGTCATCCGGGTGCGGTGACCGTCTTCGACGTGGTCGAGGAGGACGGGATGCCGTGGATCGTGATGGAGCTGATCAGGGCCCGGCCGCTCGACCAGGTTATCGCCGAGGACGGGCCGCTACCCCCCGCACAGGCCGCCCAGCTAGGCCTCAGCCTGCTCGACGCGCTCAGCACCGCCCATGCTGCCGGGGTCCTGCACCGCGACGTCAAGCCGAGCAACGTGCTAATCAGCCCGGAAGGCAAGGCCGTGCTGACCGACTTTGGCATCGCTACCGTTCAGGGCGACCCTGGCCTGACCCAATCGGGGATGGTATTCGGGACACCGGGGTTCTCCCCGCCCGAGCGGGTCCGGGGTGCGGAGGCGACACCAGCTTCCGACCTGTGGTCGCTTGGCGCCACCCTGTACGCCGCGGTCGAAGGCCGCGGGCCGTTCGACCGTGCAGGCGGCTCGGCCGCGATCGTGGCGAGCATCGCCACCGAACCCGCGCCGCGGGCACCCTCGGCGGGGCCGCTCGCCTCGGTGATCGAGATGCTACTGCGCGCCAACCCCGCCGAGCGGCCGGACGCCGCCGCCACGTCACGGCGGCTGACCACCGCATGGGCCGATGCGCGTCGGGTGAGCTATTTCGGTGCCGGATCTCGCCCGCCGTTCGCTCAGGCCGGTTCGCGCGACGAAGCGGCGGCCGCACCGGCCGAGGAATCGCAACTGCCGCCCGATCCCGGTGGCCTGGAAGCTACTACGGCGACCCAGGTGGTGACCGCACCTGGTGCCGACACCTGCGACGCCGCAGCGGACGACAGTTCGCGCCTGCCAGCAGCCAGCGCGCTGGGCGCGCCGGATCCACTGCGCAGAGCCGACCGGCCCCGGGCCGGATCGGAGGCAGACATACCAGCCGAGCCTGCTGTCGCGGCCGCGGCCGATGTGCTGCCCGACCTCATGGCCACGCCCATTTTCGCCGAGCTCAAGATGCCAGAGCTGCCAGCGCCCGCTGCAGGGCCTGGCATCGCGGCCGAATCCGCCGCCGCAGGCCGCTCGGGCGGTCTCGCCGGCCCAGTCGGCTCGGGCGGTTCCACCGGCGCAGGCAGCTCAAGCGGCCCGCCGCGTTCAGCCGGCATCGGGATCGCCGGGCTGCCGTTCTCCAGGCGTGGCCTGGTCCTGACAGCCCCGCTCGCTGCCTCCGCCATCGTCGCGGGCATTGTGTTCCTGGCCTTCCCCGGCCTTGGCGACTCGCTCGTGGGCGGCCTGTCGCACCTGCCGAGCGCCAGCAAGATCGACTCCCACGGGGCCAAGAACGCCGGCCAGGGCAGCAGACGCCACCGCAGCAGTCAGCCTGGCAGTGGCTGGAACAGCGGTCAGGGTCCCGCTGGCAGCCCGCAACCGTCGGGCCCGCACCGGGCAACGGGCGGGCCGACCTCTCCCGGCCCGTCGCCAACGCCGTCGGGCAAGCCGAGCCCGCTGAGCCCCTCGAGCCAGCCGAGCCCGACCGGCCAGCCGACCCCGTCGCCGACGCCCACCCAGACCAGCCCCGCGCCGAAAGGCGGCGAGCTTCCGCCCGGATACAGCTGGCAGTCGGTCACGGGACAGAGCATAGGAACCACGGCGGGCTTCAGGCTCGCCGCCCCGAGCAGCTGGGTGATGACGCCGGGACTGCACACGGTCATCATGCCGCCGGTCGGCAACGCGAGGCTGATGGTTGACATGGCACCGTTCGCCGTATCAAACCCCGTCCGTGAGGCCCGCCATTTGCAGGCGTCGGCGATCGCGCACAACAAGTACCGCCGCTACCACCTGGTGTCCATCTCGAGCAGAATGTTCCACGGCTGGCCCGCGGCCGCGTGGGCGTTCTGGTGGAAGCCCCTCAACCGGGCGAGGGTCGTCGTCACGAAGATCATCTTCACGGCGCAGACCACCGCGGGATCGCAGCCATACATCCTGTCGATATCGGCACCAGTAACGCACGTGACGGCGGCGAGCCAGGTGTTCCGGGTCGCCCGGCAGACATTCATGCCGCTGCCATGATGGTCCAGAGCGGGCCTGGCGCCGTTAGTACCAGCCGTTGTTTTGCCAGAAGGCCCAGGCGCCGCACGGCGTGCCGTAGCGGCCCTTGATGTAACCAAGGCCCCACTTGATCTGGGTGGTGGCGTTCGTCTGCCAGTTGGGCCCGGCACTGGCCATCTTCGATCCCGGCAGAGCCTGCGGGATTCCGTACGCGCCACTGGCATTGGCCGCCGTGACCCGCCAGCCGCTCTCGTTTTCCCACATAATCTTCAGGCAGCCGAACTGCGTCTTGGGGTCAAACCCGAACGAAGGAAGCAGGTTGTAGGCGATCGACTGCGCCGTGCCCGGGCTGGGGACGGGCGCATACACGATCGGCGCTCCGCCGCCGCCACCGCCAGCCGCCGACGGCGGGGCGGGCTTCGTCGCGACCTTCGGCTTACCGACTATCTTGAGGCTCCCTGTGGCAGCGGCCATCAGGATCATGTGCTGGCGCTCATGCACAAGGTGAGCACCGGCACGACTGGCGGGGAGCGCGGCGAGCGACTCAGCGAGGAGATTGGGCTGTGCGGCGAGCTGGCCGATCACGTACTCGGCGCCCGCGGCGACGAAGATCGCCGAGACGACGGTGGTGAGCAGGAAGGCACGAACGCTTCTGCGGGGCCGGCGGTTGCTGGCCTTGCGTGGCCGGCCGTTGCTGGCGTTGCGTGGCCGGCCGTTGCTGGCGTTGCGTGGCCGGCCGTTGCTGGCCTCGCGTGGCCCGCTGTTGCTGGCCTTGCGCCTCCGGTGCTGTGACAATGCCGTCCTTCCGTCGGCCAAGCGCGGCCGGCAAGTCGCCAGGCGCGCAGGACAGCTGCGGGCCAAGGCAGCGTGTCTTGTACCGGTTTGGCGCCCCTAGCGGCATGCCGATTCCTGGGCAGAACTACCGAAACGAGGAGCCAACATCCGTTGCCGCACCACGTTGCCAGAAGTGACGGGACCGACCAAGCGTTTCCCAAGAAAAAGTTGGGGTGTTGCCGGAAGAATTTGTGTCGCCCAGATCACGGATTGGCAGTCAGTATCGTAACGACCACGACGTGTAACCGCTCCTGCTTGTGATCACTAGTTGAGCGCGGTGCATCGGCATGGCGGCTCAGCGACACGCCGGCACTACCCTGGACCCGGGGTTCAGGTTAGCGTTTCAAGCATGCCGACCGACGGCGAACGGACACGACAATGAGCGACGAAGCAGCCGCAACCGGGCGCGGCAGCCAGTCGGCCAGGCCGGCTGGGCGGGGGAGGCTGGGCTGGGTGCCCGACGCCGTCCAAGCGGAAACCGTGCTGGCCGGAGCCCGCAGGGCCCTGTTCGTGATGGTTGGCGTCCTGGCCCTGATCTGGGCGCTCCAGGTCGCGAACGTTGCCGACGCCTACCACCTGACGCTGAGCTACGGGATCAGGCCGCGGGACCTCAGCAGCTTGCCCAACATCCTGACGGCCCCGTTCCTGCATTTCAGCTGGAAGCACATCGAGGGCAACTCGGGACCGCTGTTCATCTTCGGGTTTCTCGCCGCCTACCGCGGGATCGCCAAGTTCGCCGGCGTCACGGCGATCGTGGTGCTGACCAGCGGCCTGGCAGCATGGTTCTTCGAGGCGCCGCAAAGCGTCGGCGCCGGAGCCAGCGGCGTGGTCTTCGGCTACTTCGGCTACATCATCGTCCGCGGCCTGTTCGACAGGCACGCCATTGACGTCCTGATCGGGGCAGTGATGGCGCTGTGCTTCGCTTACCAGTTCGCGGTGCTGTTGCCGCAGCAGGGGATCGGCTGGCAGGCGCACGTGGGCGGCCTGGCAGGGGGCATCCTGTCCGGCTGGCTGCTGCGGGACCGCCGGACCGCGAAGCGCGACCGCCAGGCCGCGAAGCGGGACCGTCAGGCCGCGAAGCGGGCCGCCAAGCCGGCCGGCCAGAGCGCGGTGGGCGATACCGCCGGCACCGCCGTGCTGCCTGCCGCGGGCGACAGCCTCAGCCCGAGCGCCCCCGGCAGCCAGAGTTCCAAGTCGGGCAAGGCCAGCGGGAAGGGCCTTGTTATCGATCCATCAAACCCTCGCGCCGAGCTGTACAAGCAGCTCGACGACATGGGACTCTAGCCAGCGCCTCGCGTCCGCCCTGTCTGCTCATCCGCCTCCCTGCGGGCGATCCTCGTCCTCAAGCAGCCAGCGCGCGCCAGGTCCGCGCGCGCCGGCCTCGTCGTCGGCGTTGTACAGTGCGCACGTCCGCAGTGACAGGCAGCCGCACCCGATGCAGCTGCCGAGGGTGCTGGAGAGCCGCTCGAGACCGGCGATCTGGGCGCGAATCCTCGCCTGCCACATCTTCGCCGCGCGGCTCCACTCCGCCCGCGTCGGCGCCTTGCCGGACGGCAGCCGGTCAAGCGCGACCTTGATCTCGCTGAGCGACAGCCCGAGCCGGCGGCCCGCCCTGATGAACGCGACCCGGCGGAGCATGTACCTCGCATACCGCCGTTGGTTGCCCGACGTCCGCTCGGCCCTGATCAGGCCAAGATCCTCGTAGTAGCGCAGGGCGGACGGCGCGGCGCCGCTGCGGGCGGCCAGCTCGGAGATCGTCAGGTGGGCGGGCAGGACGGGCACGCCCGGAGCTTACGGGTCATGCAGCCTTGACTTCAAGTGCGCTTGAAGTCCGAGACTCGTGGTCATGAGCGAAGCGAGCACGCTGCCCGGCTATAGCTACGACGACCTGCCTGGCCTGATGGCCCTCATGACCGGCGACGAGAAGCACGACCTGGCCGCCGAGTCGACCCTCGACGTTTTGTGGGTCCTTTACGACCGGGTGCTGCGGATAAACCCTGCGCAGCCTGCGGCCGAGCCGAGGGACAGGTTCTATCTGTCCAAGGGCCACGGACCGATGGCTTTTTACGCAATTCTCACCGCCAAAGGTTTCATCGACGCCAGTGAGCTTCCGCGCTACGGCCAGTTCGACTCTGTGCTCGGCCAGCATCCCGATCGCTATCTCGTCCGCGGGGCAGAAATCTCGAGCGGCTCGCTCGGCCATGGCCTGCCGATCGCCGTCGGCACGGCGCTCGGCCTGCGCGCCATGGGCCTGACCGACGACCGTGTCTTCGTGCTGACCGGCGACGGCGAGCTTGACGAGGGCTCGGGTCACGAGGCGATCGCGTTCGCCGGACGTGCCGGGCTCGAGGCCCTGCACTGCGTCGTCGTAGACAACTCATCGGCCACCTACGGCTGGCCGGGCGGGATCGAGACCCGGTTCGCCGCTGAGGGCTGGTCGGCCGTCAGTGTCAGTGGACGCGACCACGACGCGCTCGAGACGGCGTTCACGGGTCCGCATCCCGGCCGGCCGCGCGCCGTGATCGCCGTCGTTTAGCAACAGCTGTCGAGGAGAAACCGTTGGACACCATGCGAGAGCGCTTCGCGCGCGTCACCGCCGAGCTGCTTGACACCGATCCGCGAGTAGCGGTCCTGCTCGCAGACATCAGCGCCGACGGGTTCGAGGCAGCCAGGAGGCGGCATCCTGACCGCGTCGTAAACGTGGGCATCAGGGAGCAGCTGCTGATCAGCGCGGCCGGCGGGATGGCCCTGGCCGGGATCCGGCCGATTGCGCACACGTTCGCGAGCTTCCTGGTCGAGCGGCCGTTTGAGCAGATCAAGCTGGACCTGAACCACCAGGGCGCGGGCGCCGTCCTGGTCAGCTCTGGCGCTTCGTTTGACTACTCATCGTCGGGGCGCACGCACCAGTCTCCCGGCGACGTGGCGCTGCTCGGGACCCTGCCGGGCTGGACCGTGCACGTCCCAGGCCACGCCGACGAGGCAGAACGCATGCTGCGCGCCGCTGCTGTCGGCAACGGACTGGTCTATCTCCGGCTGTCGGTGCTGGCGAATGCCGCTCCGCTGGCCGTCCGCCGCCTGGGCTTCACGGTCCTGCGGCGCGGAACGCTGGCCACGATCGTCGCCGTGGGACCGCTGGCCGACGCGGTCATCGAGGCAACCGCCGGGATGGACGTCACCGTGCTTTACGCGCCGACTGTCCGGCCCTTCGACCGGCAGACTGTCCGAGCGACGCTCGCCACTCCCGTCGTCGTGCTCGTCGAGCCGTACCTGGCCGGAACCTCGCTGGCCGAGGCCGCCGATGCGCTCGCCGATCTGCCGCACCGGGTGCTCGGGCTCGGCGTGGCCCGCGACGAGCTCAGGCGCTACGGCACGCCGCAGGAGCATCAGGCCGCCCACGGACTCGATCCCGCGTCGCTGCGCGAGCGGATCGCCGGATTCCTCGATGCCGACCGTGCCAGCGGAGGCACCCGGATGCCGGTCAGGTCGCTGGCATAGGACACACCCGCTCAGCCTCTCCCACGGACCCGCGGCGCGGCCCGCGCCCGCATCCGCTCCGGTGCCGACACTAGCCCGCCGGGCTCGCCGGTAGCAGTCCCGCCGGGCTCGCCGGCAGCAGTCCCGCCGGCCTCGCCGGTAGGCTCGTGGCCGGAGGGAGACGCCCTGTGGCCGAGTTGACCACCGCAGCGTCCGACAGCGCTGAACCAGCCGGTTCCGAAGCCGCCGCGACCCCTGCCCTGCCGCGCGGCACCGAGCGGCTCGTGCTGCGGCCGTTCCGGCATGGCGATGAGGCCGACGTCCTGGCCTACCGGAGCCGCGAGGACGTCGTCCGCTACATGCCGGCTGATCCGCTGCAGCCGGCGGCTGCCGGTGAGTTCATCGCCGAACGGCTGCCCGCCACCCGGATCGTGGCCGATGACGACCGGATCGTTCTCGCCGTCGAACACGAGTACCGCGTCATCGGTGATGTCCTGATCAAGACCGGGCGGCTAGCCGACCGCCAGGCCGAGATCGGCTGGGCGTTCAACCCGGAGTTTCACGGCCGCGGACTGGCCACCGAGGCGGCACGTGAACTGCTCGCGATCGCGTTCGGCGAGCTGGACATGCACCGGGCGTGGGCGCAGCTCGATCCGAGGAACGCGGCGTCTGCGCGGCTGTGCGAGCGGCTCGGCATGCGGCGAGAGGCCTACTTCATCCAGGACATCTGGTTCAAGGGCGAGTGGGGCGATACGGCCGTCTACGCGCTGTTGGCGGCCGAGTGGCGCGCTGCGCGTGAGGCTTAGAACGGAGCCGGCTCGGTGCCGCGGACCTCGATCTGGTCGAGGTCCGCGGCCGGCGCCAGCACCGGGTCCGCCGACAAGACCGTCTGGCCTGCGGCCGGGTCGGTGCTCAGCTCCACCGCAAGCCTGACTGGCAGCCTGGACTGCGCAGGTGCCGTGCCCGCGCTAGCGAAACCTGCCCGGTCCGACCGCCCGTTCACCAGCCGGGCCAGGCTGACCAGCGGCTCGATCACCTCGATCGGGAAATCAGATCCGGCGAGGAGCCGCGCGCCACTATCGGCCAGCCTTGCCCAGGGGTAGGCAGTGGCCGTCCGGCCCGCGCCCAGCGCAACGGGCACCTGCGCGGCGTCGGTGACCGCGAAGGACGGCTGGATGCATACGACGATTCCCATGGCCGCGATCCGGCTGGCGAGCTCATCAGGCAGTACGCTCCCGTGCTCGATCCTGGGCATGGCGGCGGCGATCGCCCGGCGGTCGCCGCCCCAGGTCATGTCGTAGGCATCGACCACAGCCTCCACGGCCCGGTCACCGATGGCATGCGTCGCGATCCGCCAGCCTGAGGCGGCAAAGCGCTCGATCCGGCGGGCGAGCGTCGAGGAGTCCTGGAAAAGGACGCCGACGCTGCCCTCATCGTCAAAGTTGCGGCACATCGCGCAGGTCCGCGGCACCAGCCAGCCGTCGGCGTAGAACTTGACACCCTCCAGCCTGACCCAGGGCCCGCAGTCTGCTCGCCGCGCGAGCGCGGCTGAGGCCGATCGCTCGGCGAGCCCGCTGGCCAGGTAGATCCGAACCCGCGCGGGAAGCGGCGTATCCCCGAAGCTGGCCAGGGCGTCCAGATACCACCAGTGCCGCATGCCCATCTCGGTGACCTCGACCAGGCCACCTGCGGCGGCGCGGGCCAGGCCTCGGTACAGGCGCTGCGCGCGTTCCTTGAGTGACTCCCTGGTCGCGGGCTCCGGCACGTCCATCGGAGTCGTGCCGTCGCGCCGCACCTGCTCGTGAAAGGCGCGGACGGTGGTTCCCCGCCAGGGGAATGGCGTGCCCGCTGCTTCCGTCAGCAGATGCGTGTGGTGGTCAACGAAGCCGCTGATCGCGACGCCTGCATCAGCGGCGGGTTCCACGCGTCCATCATGCCCGGACGCATTGGCACTGGCCGGCGCCGCGCCGCTCGGGCCGTCTCCGCCCGGAGTTTGCCGGGCCTGGTCCTGGGAAGTACCAGCGCTCCATTGCCTTTCCCCGCGTTACCTGGAGGAAGCGACATGAGGATTGGTGCAGCCCTAGGACTGATTGCCGTGGGCGCGATACTCAGGTTCGCCATCGCGATATCCGTCACTCACGGCCTTTATTTGCAGACGATCGGCGACATTCTGATGGGGGTCGGTCTGCTTGGCCTGGTCCTCTGGGTCATCGTCTGGGCGCCTTGGGCGCAGGGCCGTCGCACCACCTACCGCCAGACGACTGCGATGGACGGCCGCCCATACCCGCCGGGGAGGCGCGCGCCAGGTGGCTACACCCGCGACGAGGTCACCTACGAAGATGATTACCCACGGTAGGGCCGCCTCAGCGGGCGGGCGGCCAGGCTGCAATTCTCGCGGCAGGTTGCACACCAGTCGTCGCACCGTGACGCACGTCCCGGACTACTGTTCGCCCGGCGCAGGACCAATGCGGCGCAGGACCAATGTAGTGCACCTCGATCAGGTCCGGGTCACCTTCTGAGTGCCGCCAGAGGACGAGCCAACGAACATCGCCATTCCGGATTGATGAACCCAATGTGTCGGGCCGATAGCGCAACTGACGCAGACGCCGACTGCCAGGATTAGCAAGCAGCCCGATCCCGGCGCATTCCACGGCGCATGCTTCAGCCGCGACGGCCGAAGCGTCATCGTCCTGAAGCACGCCAGCGATTCGCCGGCTCGCTGGCTGGCGCTGCTCCCGCACGAGCTCGGGCACCTTAACGACCCGAGCCGCGGCGACCGCCGCACTTGGATTGAGCCGGACGACATCGACACATGGAACGACGGCCCTGAGGAGCAGCGAGCGCATGCCTTCGCCGCTGACGTGCTCTTTTACGGTCGCGCCGCCGCCGTGCTCACCCAGGCCGCCGAGGCGGCGGGCGGTTCCGGATCCTCTACGACGCCATGCAGCAACGCCAGGTCGATCCTTGGCCAGCCGAGATTGAACGCTTCGACGCGGCGGATGTGGCTTCTGAGCTGGGGGTGTCGGCCTCGCAGCTGTCTGACGTCTATTGGTTCCTCGTCGAGCGTGGCATTGATCGCGAGCCGCAGGATTGCCTTGAACTGCTGCGCCGGGCGCGGCCTCGCCCATCTCACAAGCGCATGCGCGGCATGCCCCGCCGCGCCCAGGTCTTGTTCGACGCGGCACAAGTTCTCTGGCTGTTCCTGACGGACCTCACAGGGGGGCCGCCGGAGCGCACGCCGCGCTGGCCGCTGGATGGCCGCCAGCGCCCGCGCGCAGCGCTGTACGACCGGGGACCGGCCACCAGGACCTCACGCGAACAGCTCCAGGCAGAGCTAGTGCAGGCCGGCCTGTACCCACATGCGGTTCACGTGGCGGGCGAGGGCGAGAGCGAGAGAGAAATCGTGCACCGGCTGGTGGAGGGCCTGCTTGGCACGGGATGGGCAGACGAGGTAGGTTTCACCGATCTGGGCGGCAGCGGCTCAGCCAGCCACCTGAGCACGATGGTGAGCGGCTTTGCCACCTATGCTCAGCGCACCGTCGTCATCGTCGACTCCGAGGGCGACATGGCGCAGTACGTCACGGGCCTGATCCGCTCCAGGAAGCTGCCCGAAGAAGACGTGCTGCGGTTCGAGGCGAACCTCGAGGACTCCAATTTCTCACCCGAGGAGATGCTCCAGGTGCTGGCCGAACTCGCCGCCAGCCCTTCAGAGGGCCGACCTGCGGTCACCCTCACCTTGCCGGTCAAGGATGTGCTTACCGGGAGCGCGAGGTCCTGACCCTGATCGGGCTCGGCCTGTCCAACACCGAGATCGCATCCCAGCTGCACATCAGCCTCTCCACCGCCAAGACCCACGTCGGCCGCCTGCTCATGAAACTCGATGCG
>Ga0207646_10000786_pt1 | contig 41153 bp, 35 predicted proteins | sample KBSK5502metaG_FD_184343 | JGI IMG/M metagenome (GOLD analysis project Ga0207646, IMG submission 184343) | Corn, switchgrass and miscanthus rhizosphere microbial communities from Kellogg Biological Station, Michigan, USA - KBS K5-50-2 metaG... | ecosystem: Host-associated > Plants > Roots >... | reverse complement strand
TTGATCCAGCCGGTGGCGATGGAAGAGGGCGTGCATTTCGCCATCCGCGAGGGTGGGCGCACCGTCGGCGCTGGCGTCTGCACCCGCGTCGAGGAGTAAAATTCATTGCTTTGTTGTTATATATATGTAGGGACGCAATAAGTTGCGTCCTGAGATGGGACTCCACGAGAATGCAATGCATTGCACCCCCACATATATATACAACAGATGGCATGTGCCTATCAGGAGGAGAAGGAAATGGCTGGCAAAGGTAAAGAGAATCGCGTCGTTGTCGCGCTGGCATGCACAGTTTGCAGGCACCGGAATTATAGCACCTCAAAAAACAAAAAGAACAACCCTGAGCGTCTTGAGCTAAGGAAGTTTTGTCGTACTTGTCGTGTGCATACTGCTCACCGCGAAACCAAATAGGGTAGTGGTGCCCGGCAGTCAGGTACCCTACGTCGTGATACGATCACTCCCGATCGAGAGAGGTTGAACGTGGCAAAAAATATGGCCGACAAAAAGAAAAACACTAGCCAGAGCGAAATGGTGGAAACACGAGTTCGAGGCAGCGAAAAAGAGCAAAGTAAGGACGCCAAATCTATGGCACGCGAACGAGATGACCGTAAAGAGCGCGAGAATAGGGAGAGCAAAAGACGTGAGACTAAACCGTCCTCTACTACCCCGTCTCGCTTCCGCAACAACCGCATCGTCCGTTTCGTTCGCGAGGCCTACCATGAATTGCGTTACAAAGTAACATGGCCAACCTTTCAGGAAGCCAGGAACATGACCCTTGTGGTTATCGCACTTTCAGTCGCTGTTGGTCTCCTGTTGGGCGCGGCAGACTTCGGACTGTTTAAGCTCTTCCAGCTGGTTAGCAGCAGGTAAGCTATAAAAAAACAGTCCTCCAGCTGACCCTGCATGTCCAGTGGCGAGGGAACTGGCTTCTCATCTGAGATTGAAAAAGTATAGCGATGAGGGGAAATACTGTGGTTACTGAACATACCAACGAATCTGAACAGGCAACGCCAGAGAATACAGAGCAACAGTCGAGCTCCGGGTTAGATGAGCGTAGATGGTACGCCATCCATACCTATTCCGGCTATGAAAACAAAGTCAAAAGCCACCTCGAAGCGCGCATCGCATCAATGGATATGCGCAACAAAATCTTCCGGGTTATCGTACCTATGGAGGAAGAGGTGGAGATTAAGCAAGGCCAGCGGCGTACTGTGCAGCGCAAGGTCTTCCCCGGCTACGTGCTGGTGGAGATGATTATGAGCGATGAAGCCTGGTATGTTGTGCGTAACACACCTGGTGTCACAAGCTTTGTTGGTTCTGGTAACCGCCCTGTTCCTCTTCAGGAACATGAGATCAAAGCAATCCTGAAGCAGGTAACGAAGGAGACAGAGAAACCAAAGGCCAAAATCAGTTTCTCTAAAGGCCAGAGTGTACGTGTTATTGATGGGCCTTTCACTGAATTCATCGGCACTGTCAGCGATATTAATATGGACCGTAATAAAGTGACGGTGCTCGTTTCGTTCTTCGGTCGCGAGACACCAGTAATCCTGGATTTCTTGCAGATCGAGAAAATCTAATCTATGCTTGAGGAGTGTGTTAACATATGGCAAAACGTGTCAAGGCTGTAGTCAAACTACAGATTCCGGCAGGGAAAGCTAACCCGGCTCCCCCTATCGGTACCGCTCTTGGCCCACAGGGCGTCAACATCATGGCGTTCTGTAAGGAGTACAACGAGCGGACCGCGAACCAGGTCGGCATGATCATTCCCGCCGAGATTACGATCTACGAAGATCGTTCATTCACATTCATTACGAAAACACCGCCGGTCACAGACCTGTTGAAAAGGGCCGCCGGTGTTGAAAAGGGGACAGCAACCCCTGGTAAAGCAAATGTCGGCTCGATTGATCGCGCCAAGCTGCGCGAAATCGCCGAAATTAAATTGAAAGACCTCAATGTCCTTGATATTGAGGGTGCTGAGAGCATGATCGAAGGGACCGCTCGCAGCATGGGTATCACTATAAACTGAACAGGCATTGCCCGCAAGTCACTGCGGTTATTCTGCCACAAGGAGGGCGAAAGCAAACAATATGGCAAAACACGGAAAAAAATATCTGGAAGCACAGAAGCTTATCGAGGAAGGTAAGCTCTACCAGCCCACCGAGGCCATTTCACTCCTCAAGAAAATCAATTACGTCAAGTTTGACCCTACGGTCGAAGTTCATATGAAGCTTGGTGTCGATCCTCGCCACGCCGACCAGCAGGTGCGCGGAGTAGCTATGCTGCCCGCCGGCACCGGCAAAGAAGTGAAGGTGCTCGTATTCACGCAGGGCGAGAAAGTCGCCGAAGCGGAAGCAGCTGGCGCAGACTTCGTTGGCCTGGATGACCTGATTAAACAGATCGAGGCCGACTGGTATGGTTTTGATGTCGCGATTGCAACCCCTGATGTAATGGGTAAAGTCGGGCGACTCGGTAAAAAACTCGGTCCGCGCGGATTGATGCCGAGCCCTAAAGCCGGCACCATTACCTTCGATATCGCGAAAACCGTGCGTGAAGTGAAAGAGGGTCGTGTCGAGTTCAAAGTCGATAAGACTTCTCTCCTGCATATTCCGGCAGGGAAAATTTCCTTTAGCGAGGATGCATTGATGGCAAACATTACCTCCGTCGTTGACGCGGTAGTTCGCGCCAGGCCATCCGGTGCCAAAGGTACCTACGTCAGGAGCGTCGTGTTATCATCCACCATGTCACCCAGTGTCCGACTGGATGTTCCAGCAGCTCTTGCTCTGAAACCAGGGTTGTAGGGGCGCAATTCATTGCTCCCTGGTGAATGCTACAACTGAATACAATCAACCGAAGACAGCAAGTATGCTTTGAGCATTTAAATGACACTCCAGGTGTCGGCTTGCCGAGGAGACACAAATCTCTATCCCGGCATTACTGTTGCTCGTATGATGTGCCGGGCTGGACAAGCATTGAGTGAACTCATCGCGGCCTTCGGTTAATAACCGAAGGCCATTTTTTCATATTGCAATACTCGAAAACGAGGAACAAATCTCATTTGGAAAGGAGGAAGGCCGCATATGCCTACACAGGCAAAGGCAGAGAAAATTGATGAATTGACCAGCAAGCTGGACCGTGCAGTAGTAACTATACTCGTACAGACCCAGGGCTTGAAGGTCAAAGACATGAACGAACTGCGCAGCAAAATGCGTGCTGCCAGAATAGATCTCCAGGTCGCCAAGAACACGCTCTTACGCATCGCTACAGAGCGCAATCGAATGGATAACCTGGACAAGAGCATCTTTAAGGGTCAAACCGCGGTTGCATTCGGCTACGAAGACGAAATTGCTACAGCCAGGGCCGTTATCGATTATATACGCACCTCCAAGATAGCAGTGCTCAAATCGGGCATTCTTGGTGGCCGCGCACTGACCGCTGACCAGGTCGAAAATCTCGCCAAAATGCTTGGCGGGAAGAACTACGCCAAGGCCCAGGCCGTCGGCGTCATTCAAGGACCGTTGGCTACTACCTATAGTTTGCTTACCGCGCCAATGCGCGACTTTTGTTACGTAATCCAGGCTCGCGCCGAACAACTTAAAGGCGAAGCTACCGAGTAATTTCAGGAGGGAAAACCATGTCTGTAGATACCATCATTGCCGACATTGAAAAATTGAATGTACTGGAACTTGTAGAATTGACCAAAACCCTGCAGGAAAAGTGGGGCGTGAGCGCTGCCCCCGTTGCAGCCGCTGCCGGACCAGCTCCTGCCGCCGCAGAGGCCGCGGAGGCCGCTGCTCCCGTTGAGGAGCAGACCGAGTTTGACGCCATCCTCTCAGAGGTTGGCCCTAACAAGATCAACGTCATCAAAGTTGTACGCGAACTTACAGGTCTGGGCCTGAAAGAAGCCAAGGCAGTCGTTGACGAGGCTCCCAAGCCTATTAAAGAAGCCGTCTCCAAGGAAGAGGCCGAGAAGATCGCTGCGAAGATGTCCGAGGTTGGTGCAAAGGTCACTATCAAATAACATGATTGCGCCTCTACGCTTTGCATGCTATAATGCGGACAGTTAAAGATCAGGGTAATCACCCAGGAGGTGTATTAAGAGTGTCGTTAGGTGTCGAAGAAAAAGCGGAAGTCATTGCCGATGCCCGCGTTCACGAAACGGATACAGGTTCGCCCGAGGTGCAGGTCTCGATCCTGACCAGGCGTATTAACCAGCTTACTGAACATCTCAAGGTTCACAAGCATGACCTGCATTCGCGTCGTGGTCTGTTGATGTTAGTTGGTCAGCGCCGGCGACTCCTGGCCTATCTCAGCAGGAAAAGCCCGGAACGTTATCGTGTCCTGATCGCCAGACTTGGCTTGCGCCACTAATTATAGATGGTGTGTTGGGTGCGGCCGGCCGGCCCGGCCGCAGCTCCATATTTCTCCCGTCGCATGAGACAAGTGCACATGTTGTAGAAAGACAAGCGATAGAAAAAGGCATTCCCCGCAGCGCTCGATGGTTGATGCAGAAGAGCGATACCACAGCAGGTAAAGAAAACGAAAGTAGATAGGATAATAGCTGTAGTATCCAGTCCTCGCATATACTGGCATAAATTGGACTGGTTTAACGAGAGAACGAGCAGGAGATAGGCCCTTTTGAGGCCTGAAGTTGTTAAGCATCACACCTTGTAGAAGAGGCACTCCACCAGTTGATTGAGTAAAGCCAAATGTTAATCTACAAGGCTAGTAGTTAGTAAGTAGTCCGGAGGAACTATGATTCACCGTCAAGAAGCTGTCATCGGTGGCCGCGTCATGAGCATTGAGACCGGCCGCGTGGCAGAACAAGCCAATGGCGCTGTATTAGTGCGCTATGGCGACACCGTCATCCTGGCCACCGCAGTTGGCAGCGATGAACCTCGCGAAGGTATTGATTTTTTCCCTTTAACCGTTGATGTAGAAGAACGTATGTATGCCGCTGGAAAAATTCCCGGCGGATTTATTAAACGTGAGGGCCGTGCCACAGAGCACGCCATTCTTTCCTGCCGCCTCGCCGACCGCCCTCTCCGTCCACTCTTTCCCAAAGGATACCGCAACGACGTACAGATCGTCATCACAGTCGTTTCAGCGGACCAGGAAAATGATCCCGATATCATGGGCATCGTGGGCGCTTCGGCGGCTCTTTGTATATCAGATATTCCCTTTGCCGGACCCGTCGGTGCAGTGCGGGTAGGTTACATTAATGACCAGCTGGTCATTAACCCGCTTGAATCGCAAATGAGCCAATCCAGACTTGACCTCACCATCGCTGGTACCGCTGATGCTGTCATGATGGTTGAAGCAGGCGCAAAGGAACTCCCCGAAGACCTGATGCTGGAGGCAGTACGCTTCGGCCAGGAGACCCTGCAAGATATCATCAAAATGCAGGAAAAGCTGATGCAGGCTGTGAACCGCGCCAAGCGACCTTTTGAGCCTCCACCGGCTGACAATGATTTAAGGCAAAAAGTCGCGGAGTTTGTCTATCCGCGTTTTGAAGCCGCTGTCAACAACCCTAACAAAACCACTCGTTCAGCGGCTCTCAGTATGGTACAGAATGAACTGATAACAACATTGGGCGCGCAGTTCCCCGATCGTTTGAAAGACATCATCGCTTTCTACGAAAAGGAGCTGAAAGCATATGTGCGCAACAACATCCTTGATAATGGCGTCCGCCCGGATGGACGTGACCTCAAAACCATTCGCCCTATCAGCTGTGAAGTTGGGCTACTGCCGCGTACACATGGCTCCGCTCTGTTCACGCGCGGGCAGACACAGGTGCTCAGCGTGGTGACGCTTGGCTCCCCAGGTGATGAGCAGGTACTCGACGGGCTGGGCGCTAGCGAGAGCAAACGCTTTATGCACCACTATAACTTCCCGCCATTTTCGACTGGCGAGAGCAAGCCCTTGCGTGGCCCAGGCCGGCGTGAAATCGGGCATGGTGCGCTGGCGGAACGCGCTGTCGCGGCCGTCATTCCCACGCAGGAAGAGTTTCCCTACACCATCCGCGCGGTGTCCGATGTGCTTTCCTCGAACGGTTCAACCTCGATGGGATCGGTATGCGGCACGACCCTTGCATTAATGGATGCCGGTGTGCCAATTCATGCCCCGGTCGCAGGCGTGGCTATGGGCCTCATCACGGGTGAGGGTGAGCGCGCTGGCAAGTGGGCAGTTTTGAGCGACATTCAAGGTATCGAAGACGCTCTGGGTGATATGGACTTCAAGGTTGCCGGCACTGCTGATGGCGTAACAGCGCTCCAGATGGATATCAAAGTCAAAGGCATCACCTACGAAATTATGGCAAAGGCCCTTGAGCAGGCGCGCGAAGGCCGCATGTTCATTATGGAAAAGATGCTTGACACTATCGATGCGCCGCGCGAAGAGTTGTCATCGTATGCGCCGCGCATCCAGACCATCAAAATCAATCCCGAAAAGATCGGTGCTGTTATCGGCCCGGGCGGTAAAATGATTCGCAGGATTCAAGAGGAGAGCGGGGCCAAGATCGACATTGAGGACGATGGCTCTGTAAACATCTCGGCGACCTCCGGCGAAGCAATGCAGCAGGCTCTCGATGCAGTTCGCGCCCTTACTGAGGAGGTCGAGGTTGGCCGCATCTACACCGGTACCGTGCGCCGCCTGGTGGACTTCGGGGCTTTCGTCGAGATTCTGCCGGGCAAAGAGGGGCTGGTTCGTACATCGCAACTGGCTGATTACCAGGTGATGCGTCCAGAAGATGTCGTCTCGGTAGGTGACGAGATCACCGTGATGGTTGTTGAAGTCGATGCGCAAGGCCGCGTCAACCTCTCGCGCCGCGCCGCCTTGAGTGGCGAGATACCCAGCGCTGCCGAAATGGATAGCGAACGCGGAGGCCGTGGCCCAGGTCGTGGCGGCATGGGACGCCCCGGTGGTGGCAGTTATGGCGGTGGACGCAGTGGCTACGGTGATCGCGGCGGGCGTTCCGGCGGTGGTTATGGCGACCGTGGTAGTTATGGCGGCGGTGATCGCGGTGGGCGTTCCGGCGGCTATGGGGACCGTGGTGGTTCCGGCGGTGGCTATGGCGACCGCGGTGGCGACCGCGGTGGTAGTAGTGGCAATTACGGTGGGCAGCGTCGTCCCATGGGTCCCGGCGGCCCAAGTCGCGGTCCAAGCAACCCGCCGCGCCGCGAGGGTGGTTTCGGGCAGCGTCCCCCGGATCGCCGCTGGTAAACATTGGTACCATTACCGTTTCTGGCGGTACTAGAACGAATTATAATTGTAGGGGCCAACTCATTGTGCCCCTACAACTATTTGAGATGAGGTTACTATGTCACCAGAAGAGATCTTGAAGGAAGTAGCTGCTGAGGTCTCTATATGCACAAAATGTGCTCTCAGTAAAGGCCGTACAAAAGCTGTTCCCGGTGAGGGAAATCCACACGCCAGAATCTTCTTCATTGGCGAAGGCCCCGGCTTTCATGAAGATCAGCAAGGGCGCCCGTTTGTTGGCCCGGCCGGTCAATTTCTGGAAGAGCTACTGGCGAGCATCAATCTAAAGCGCTCGGATGTGTTTATCACCAATGTTGTAAAATGCCGTCCCCCCGGCAACCGCGATCCACTCCCACAGGAAATCGACGCCTGCAATGACTACCTTGACCGGCAGATTGCGGCGATCAATCCCCAGGTCATCGTCACCCTTGGCCGCTACTCTATGGCGAAGTTCTTTGGCAACGAGAAGATCAGCGTCATTCATGGTCGCGCCCGCACAGTCGATGGCCGCATCTGTATCGCCATGTATCACCCCGCCGCTGGTCTCCATCAAGCCAGTCTCAAAGATACCATTCGCGCCGACTTCAAGAAGATTCCCATTGTGCTTGCCGAGGCCGAACGCCTGGCCGCGGAAGGCAAGCTGAAGGCCGAGCCTCCTAAGCCTAAAGAAGAACCGCCACAGCAGCTATCCCTGTTCTAATGTAGGGGCGCAATGATGAGGTTTAATAAATTAACCGAGATACTGGAATAGCCAGCAAAGGCCGATAAATCGGCGGTGTGCACGATAAATCGGCACCTACGGATTCCGGGTTAGTTGCTTAAAACCCATAATTGCGCCCTGAAGCACTTCCCAGCGCGATGTAACGCTTCTCCATTTCTAAAGCAAGCAGGGACTATACAGTTTCTAAATTGGAAAGAAGGTCATTGCCTCCCATATCACTTGTTTATAGTGAAATAGTTATTTATACTCATGAATAGGGAAGTAGTTTCTTCAACCCTCAGGAGGTGTGAATGCAAGAAAATGTCAAAAGGTTGTACTATCTCGGGCTGGTTGCCCTCCTCGTAGCGCTCGTAATCGCCTTTGGCCCATTCAACTCTGGCAGGGCGTCTGCATCTTCGACCTGGCAAGGTGCAACGACCTATTGGGCCAATGTGCGTACCGGGCCAGCTACCAGTTACAGTATTGTGACAGTCTACGCTCCCAACACGTCTGTCACCGTCTATGCCACGGTCTCCGGCCAGGTCGTCTGGGGAGGTATCTCCAACTGGTATCGCATTTCCAGCTTTACCAGCGGTCCCCGCTACATCTACGGGGGACTGATTGCTGCAACCAGTAGCTCCAGTGGAGGTGCGGGTGCTCCTTCGCCCACCGCTGCGGGGAAAGAGATTCTCGTCAGCCTCTCCCGGCAGTGGATGTGGGTCTATCAGAACGGCGTCGTGGTCTATAACTCAGCTGTTATGACCGGGCGACCGGCGCTGGCAACTCCCACGGGCACTTACCACGTCTTCTTGAAGCTCCATCCCACGACCTTCTACTCGTCGTGGCCGTATGGATCACCCTACTGGTACCCGCCGACATTCATCAACTACGCGCTGGAGTGGAGAGCGGGAGGGTTCTTCCTGCATGATTCCTGGTGGCACAGCGTATATGGACCGGGAACCAATGGCTGGCACTTTGATCCGCAGTTCGGCTGGCAGTGGGGTACGCATGGCTGCATCGCCATGCCGCTGAGCGCCGCTGCCTGGCTCTATAACTGGGCACCCATCGGAACCCTGGTACAGGTCAACCCGTAATGCGTTCGCTGTGGAGGCGCGATATATCGCGCCTCATTTATTCCCCCGCGGTAGCCCCAACCACGAAAGCATCAACCTCGCCCACTTTCCCTCGCCAGTAAGGTACCTTCACCTTATGCCCGGCGCTCATAATCGTGACATCGCACATATGAATGTAGCGAGAGACCACCGGCAGTCCTTCGGGGCCAATCTCCGGTTGGTCAGGCGGAGGCACAAGCGCGGTATAGTACTCGCGTAGAGCGTCTGCAGTCTCGGGTTCACGCTGCCGGTGAAGTTCCTCGTTCAGATCAATATAGAACTGCGCGTAACGCTGGGTGCTGACCATCACCCCGAATACGAGCAAACCATGCATCTGGAGCATCATCTCGATCTCCAGGTCTTGCTGCTCGACTAATCGAACCCACATTTGCAGAGCGAAATCTTGCTCTCCGTACTCTTTGAGCCATAGATTACGGCGCTCTATACGTGTAAGAGGTCGGAACGCATTTTCCATCTGCATCGCTTCGGCAGGCGTGTCTGTCGAAGTATGCTCCTCTGGTTTTTCATTTTCTGCTGGGGATGGCGTGATCACATTCTCCCTTATTCAAATGAGGTCTATCAACTTTGTGTGAGTATATCATGCTCTGGGAATCCTCGTAAAGCGATTCAGAGAGCCTGATTGTGCAATTAAAAAATTACCGTCCGCGCGCCGCTCAGGGCTGGGGCAAGCCCAGGGCTGGGGCCACGCTCAGGGCTGGGGCAAGCCCAGCCCCTACTATACGCGGATCGGCTGGCCCCCGCCGTCTATAGTAGGGGCGACCCTCGCGGTCGCCCTGCAAGCTCGCGGTCGCCCTGCAAGCTTATTGTATAGGTGGAACTCCCTGTATAGGTGGAACTGGAAGAGGCGGCAGAGGACAGGGTGGTCCCTGGCCGGGACATTGCTGCTTGCATCCATCCCCGTGTCCGTGGCATTCAGTTGGAGGAACATAGGCACCTTGAATAGTGGGCATCGTACCATCTATAAACCAGTCGGTGACCGTGGGCTCACCTGGATGCGGCAAGAGGCCTGTCAATGCAGAAACAGTACCGGCATGCACATCAGGCGGCTTGATAAAATCGTCGGGTGGATAGTTGTAGTACTGCGAGACATACTCCATTACATCGTGCCAGATCGGACCAGCGCCCGTAATACCAATCACATTTAGCATTTTGCTGTTGTCGCTGTTCCCAGCCCACACGCCCACGGTCAGATACGGCGTATAGCCCAGCGTCCAGTTATCGCGGAAACTATTAGTCGTGCCGGTTTTTGCAGCGGCTGGCCTATCCAGCTCGAGCGGATTGCCCGGGCCAAACTCGTGATAACGCGATGCCTTGTCTGCGAGTATGCTGCTCATCAAAAAAGCCACATCCTCGCGTATGGCTCGCACACCTTGGGGATGCGCGGCATTATAGATATAGAGTGGGCGCCCCTGGCTATCGGTTATCTCCAATATAGATGTCGGCGGCACTCGTACACCGCGATTGGCGAAAGTGGCGTAGGCGCTCGTCAGGTCTAATAGCGACACCTCAGCCGTGCCAAGTGCCAACGACGGGCCAAGCGTTCGCGGGTCTCGATTGGATACTTCTGTGATTCCAAGACGTCCCGCCGTGTTCAACACGTTGGGAATACCGGCAAACTCTAACCCATCGAGCGCTGGAATGTTAAACGAATTGGCTATCGCATTGCGCACGGTCATCGGAAAGCCCGTGTGGAAGTGCCCATCATAGTTTTGCGGTGTATAAAACCCGGTAGGGCTATTCGGGTCCCGCGTCGGAAAGATGGTCTGGTGGTCCTGCAAGATCATCGCTGGATACCAGCCCATCTGAAAAGCGGTTGCGTAGACAACCGGCTTAAACGACGAGCCTGGCTGGCGTAACGCTAATGCAGCATTATAGTTGCCGCGTACCAGAGGACTGCTGTTGTTGTAGTTCACACTGCCATCCATCGCCAGTATTTCACCGTTGAACGGATTCATCACCACCACGGCAGCATTGTTGACATTATTCTGCGTGTTCAACGGCCCGTAGCAGCCGAGATAGTTATCACAGGTCACTTGATAGAGATGGTCATACGCAATCCGCTCGACCTTCTTCTCTACATCCAGGTCCAGCGTGGTGTAGATGTTGTACCCGCCATCATACAGATTTTGTGCGCCGAGCAAGGGCACCAGTACCTGGTCAATCACATATTGTACAAAGTGAGGAGCCTGCATATCATGCTTGAACGGCTTGAATGTGAATTTCGCCATTTCTTGCTCTGCCTGGTGAGCCTGCTTATCGGTAATCATGCCCTGGTCGAGCATCGATTGTAAAACTTCCTTTTGCCGGTCCAGCGCGACAGACTTATTGACGGTGGGATCATAATAGGATGGACTCTGGGGTAGGCCGGCCAGCATCGATGCCTCGGCAAGATCGAGTTGCGAAACCGCTGGTACGCAGAGCGAACGTGTACATTTGGGCTGTAGATTGAAGTAGTTCTGAGCAGCGGCCTCGACACCGTAGTTCAGGTCACCATAATAGACCGTATTCAGATACATTTCCATGATCTTCCACTTTGGATATTGCCCGGTCAAACCATATGCCAGCAGCGCTTCCTCGCCTTTGATCTGAACGGTGCGAGGCTGGTCAAGAAAGAGCTGGTTCTTGATTAACTGCTGGGTGATCGTGCTGCCCCCTTGGACGACCGCTTGATTCTGCAAATTGGCAACGATGGCGCGTAGAATACCCTGGAAGTCTACGCCGGAGTTCTGCCAGAAGCTATGATCTTCAGCGGCAACGGTAGCCTTTAGCAGTAAAGGCGAAATATTGTTGTAATCGACATACGTACGCCTTCCATATTTAGGATCATAGAGTTCGTATAATAAGCGCCCCTTGCGGTCATAAATACGCGTCGATTGGAACGACGTATGATTAGCTATACCGTTGAGCAGTGGCAATTGCGACTGGTAGTAAGCAAGGGCCCCCCCAACTCCGCCTGAGAAGAGAGAAAACAGCACTGCAAAGATGATGAGCATCACAGTCAACAGGCGTGGAGTAGCGCTTTCTTTGCGATCGGCCCGCCCATGCCGGCGCTTCATTAAGAATATGCGATTAATCCGTGCGCGGTGTAAATGCTGTTCCTCGGGTTTTACCGGCGTTGTAGATAGAGCTACTGTTCGAGTAGCTGAGGCTACCCGTGCCTCGCGATCATGTCCACTGACTGCACCATCGCTGGCGCCTCCGGCCCTGGCCAGGGCACGTACTTCATCACTGGGCTTATCGTTATACTCGTCCATTTACTAACCTATCTTTCCCTAAACTAGCAGTTAGTCCAGTTTGGAATTTGCGGTGGGGCCTGACACCCGCAAGGGGTGTCACTACATTTCTGGCTCACCAACCTACGCGGTGGGGCCTGACACCCGCCTGGGGTGTCACTACATTTCTGGCTCACCAACCTACCTGGACTGACTACTAGCAGGTAAAATACATTCGTATCTACGATTGGATGATTGGTCTCGCTTACTATAGTATAACGCATTGCTACTCCATCAAGTTCCTAAATGTGTATAAGGGTGTACTATAGTATGGTGTGTAGAAAGTAGAGCGCCAGCACCATGCAACTCTCGTATCTCCATAACGTATGATATTTATGAGTACGATATATCGCTCTCGTTAATGAATTTTAACAAACGAGATCGGTAAGGTTTTGTCACCCTGAGCGCAGCGAAGGGTCTGGCTCGATGGGCACAGAGATGCTTCGCTGCGCTCAGCATGACAGTACCAGCAGTTCAACAGCGAGAAGCAGCGTAGTAACGATATCCCTGGCAGCCGGAAAAGAGGAACCATTTATGAGCCAACAAGAATTTTTGCCAGAGTCGCAGTCCAATCAGCAGGATGCATCGAACGGAGATGCTGAAATACAATATCCGCAGTATCCCTATTCCTGGTCGGGAAAGCTGAATCAAGCAGGGAATCCCAGGGATGAGCCACCTTTCAACTTTGATCCAACCGTCAAGCAACAGGGCGACAGTGCCTCTACTAATGCCAGTCCCCAGCGCCTACCACAGCCACAGTTGGGGCCCCAGTACATCCCGCCTGGAGACAACGGTGATGCTTACGAGCAGGGATATCGCCCATATAATACCTACAATTACAATGCCGGGCAAAGGGGACAGGGTGTTCCGCCCTGGGCGCGGCCGCAGCGACAAAGGTATGGCCGGGGTGGATTTGGCTTTATCATCCTCATGTTGATCATCATAGGATTGTTAGGGGCCTTCGCGAAAGTGGGGTTTATCGCAGTCATTTTCAGTACAATTGTCGGGTTTGTGTTAGTCTCGATCCTGGTACCGCTTATCGTAGCGCTGGTCATACTTGGCGCTATCGTGAGGATGTTCCGACCTCGCCGTGTCCGCTATTGGAGACGTGGCCCCTGGTGGTTTTAAGGTGGTATGATGTGTATAGATAAAATTAGCGTCGGCGACAGAGTGGAACATTGGCAGAGATTGAACAAAGTAGCACACAGGTAGATGACGAACCAGACCTGACGAACATACATGAGTTGCGCAACCTGCTGTACACGCATCACATGCGGCCCAACAAATCCTTTGGACAAAACTTCTTGATTGACCGCGCCACGCTTCAGCGTATCATTGAGGCAGCAGAGATTAACGCGGGCGAGCAGGTATTAGAGTTGGGCGCGGGGACAGGCGTCTTGACACGTGAGCTGGCCAGGCATGCCCGCCGCGTCGTAGCTGTCGAGTTAGAGCGCGATATGTTGTCGTTGCTCGCCGAAACTACACGCAACTTTGCCAATGTCGAATTGATTGAGCGCAACCTGCTGTATGTCGATCCGGCAGCGATTTTCGGTGCGGAAGCATATAAATTGGTGGCAAATTTGCCGTATTATATTACGGCGCCTACATTCCGCCATTTCCTGGAAAGTGCCAATCCGCCGCGCCTGCTCGTGGTGATGGTGCAGTATGAGGTTGCGCAGCGGATCGTTGCAACTCCGGGTGATCTCAGTCTACTTGGTGTGAGCATTCAGTTCTATGGCAAACCGGATATTGTCGCACATGTGCCTGCTCGCGCGTTTTATCCCGCGCCCAAAGTTGACTCTGCTATTCTACGTGTGGACCTGAAGGACGAGGTACCGCTGGCGCACGAGCAGCGCGACAGCTTCTTTCGTCTTGTACAGGCGGGTTTCTCGGAGCGTCGCAAGCAGATCCACAACTCGCTGGCGCGTGGGCTGCATCGAAAAGATGCAGAAGTCCAGGCCTTGCTTAAAGCAGCGGGTATCGATCCGGGTCGCCGCGCCGAAACGCTGAGTATCGAAGAATGGTTACAGCTGTGGCATCAAATGGAAAAGATATGACAACCCAGGAACAGGAACAATATTGCGAAAACTGCGGGGCAGCGAACCCGGTAACGGCTCGCTTCTGCCAGTTTTGTGCCACGCTACTTCCTTTCAAATATACAACCGGTTCTCTGCCAGATCAGACCCTGCTTGCCGGTCGTTATCAACTGCTGAGCCGCATCGGCCAGGGCGGTATGGGTGCCGTCTACAAAGCCGCCGATACGCGATTTAATAACCGCCCTGTTGCCATCAAGGAGATGAGCAGCACGGGACTATCCCCTGCGAGCCTGCAAGAGGCTGTAACAGCTTTTGAACGCGAGGCTCACTTGCTCGCCGATCTGCTCCATCCCAATTTGCCGCGCATCTATGAGCACTTCGCCGAAAATGACCGCTCGTACCTGGTGATGGATTTTATTGAAGGACAGACATTAGAAGAGTACCTGGAGCAAATTGGTGGTGGCCCGCTTCCAGTAGATCAAGTCATCAAGTGGGCAGAACAACTATGCGACGTTTTGAACTACCTGCATACGCATCAGCCCCCCATTGTCTTCCGCGATCTGAAACCCGCAAATGTGATGATCAGTGAAAGCGGCCATATTTTTCTGATCGATTTTGGCATCGCACGCATTTTCAAACCGGGAAAGCAGCACGATACTGTAGCGCTTGGTTCACCCGGCTATGCGGCTCCCGAACAATACGGCAAGTCGCAAAGCACACCACGCTCCGATATTTATAGTCTGGGCGCTCTGCTGCATCACCTGTTGACCGGCCATGACCCCAGCGATCAGCCTTTTTTCTTTCAATCTGCCTCAAGGCTGAATCCTGCCGTCGATCCTGTACTTGATGCGCTGCTGCAAAAAATGCTGGAAATGGACAGTGATCGACGCCCTGCCAGTGCATTAGAGGTATTGAATACGCTCGAAGGTATAGGCTCCTCTCAGTCCCGGTCAACTTCAGCGCTATTGACGTCTCCACAAGACCTCCTGCTGGAGGAGGCCTATACACTCTATACGCAAAGACGCCTGGACGAAGCCCTTGCCGTTTACAACAAGGCGCTGCAGGCCAATACTACCAGTCCGCTGGGCTGGCAAGGGTACGCCTTAACACAGCGCCTGCGTGGGCTGGACCATGAAGCATTGACCTCTTTTGAACGGGCCTTACAACTGGAACCCGGGCTGGTGACCTCCTGGAACGGCAAAGGCACAGTTCTCAGCAAACTGCGCCGCCACCGGGAAGCGCTCGAGGCCTTTGAACATGCCTTGCAGTTAGACCCCAATAATGCGGCCGCCTGGAATGGGAAAGGCATAGCCTTGAGTGCCCAGGGGCGTTCACAGCAAGCTCTGACAGCTTTTGAAACAGCGCTGCGCTTCGATCCGCGCCTGGTCCAGGCATGGTGTAATAAGGGTGTGCTCCTTTATGAAATGAACCGCTATGCCGAGACTGAAAGAGCATATGAAGAAGCTATTAAGCTGGATAGCAAGCTCCCTAGCGCGTATTTTGGCTGTGGCCAGGCGTTATATGCCCAGCGTAAATTGAAACAGGCGCTCCGTATGTTTGAACGCGCAATTCAGGAAGACCTTAAATACATCGAAGCCTGGAATAGACGCGGCAACATCCTCGACGAGTTGGGCGATACTGTGCGAGCGCTTCAGTCCTACGACCAGGCTTTACAGATCGATGCGCATTTTGCCCCGGCCTGGAGTGGCAAGGCAGGTATTTTGCGCCAGCAAGGCCATTACTTCGACGCCCTAAAAGCCTACAATTTCGCGCTGGACATCGATCCAAGCTTCACGCTGGCCTGGAATGGTAAAGGCAACACCCTGTATAACATGCATAACTACCATGAAGCGCTGGCTGCTTACGAACACGCTCTTAAGCTGAATCCGCGCCTGAGGACTGCCTGGCATAACAAATCGCTGGTACTGTATCAACTGGGTCGTTATGAAGAATCATTGAAAGCCGCTGATGAAGCCATTCGCCTGCAGCCAAATGACCCCGACAACTGGCAGCGTAAAGCTGACTCTTTGAAGAAACTCCGCCGGCGTGAAGAAGCTCGCTCTGCAGAGGCGCAGGCCGCACGCCTGCGCGCAAATGCATAATACGAATGTGCAGCGAGGGGCGATGCTGGCACCAATCCGTCTCACCAACGCTGCTGCGCAGCTAGTGCTTCGCACTCAGGTGAGACGCAAGGAGACGCATCCCCACCACCCATCCACACCGCCCCCGCCCCTACGCGGCTCGGCACGGGTCGCACATCAGTATCAAAGGACAAAACGTCAAAATGTAACGGAATGCAGCTCATCAGCCATCATAATCAGCTGCCCGGCAGGTAATTTGCTGACCAGGTCGCATAACAAACCCGCCTGGTACCACTCCAGCCTGTTTGTTCCACCGGGTTCCTGGTACAGGAACCCTCTCGTCTTGCCAATGGAGACAGTTTGATACACCGAAATCGCGTAGGCATCAGGAGGGAACGGCCTGGAGGGTGTCTCATAGAAAATGGCATCTTGCTCGTATACCAGGTATGACGCAATCTTCACATTGTTACCGTAGTTATCGATACTGATCGCAACCAGATATCCATCAGGCGCGATTTCCGTTGGTAGTAACAGCGTAACTCCACGTGTTAATTTGTCGGGGGTAGCGATAGTATATGCGCTGGTAGAATGCAAGGCCAGCATCTGCCAACCCTGCTGTGTTTGTGCTCCATTAGTATGATCATTCTGGGAAGCCCCAGGGACAATTTGAAATAGCAATCCTGGTCCAAGCACCATGAAGACGAGCAGGGCGACAGCCACCATAATCGAGCGAAACGCCCACCGTTTCACCAGGCGTGTTTTCTTTGATGCAGCAAGCTGTAACCGCAGCTGCGAGCCAAGGCGCTGCTTGTGCGTTCTTGCTCCGGCGTCCAATTCCCCCAGTGGAGCGAGCGCAGCAGTCAATCGTCCAGCGATATGTAACAGCTCGTCATCCCCTGGCGATGGTTGTTCATCCCCCGCGGCGATGGCATCCAATTTATCCAGCCACACGTTCTCAACATCCGCTCGCCTGTCTTTCATTCATTACCTCCCTCGTCGTGAAGAGCGTCTCGCAATCGAGAAAGCGCCCGGTGGAGGAGTGAACCGACTGTCCCTTCTGGCATATGCAACACTCGCGCAATCTCGCGGTTCTGGAGACACGCAACGAATTTTAACCCGATCACTTCACGCTCTCGCTCCGACAGCCGGTTGAGTTGGTTAAGCAAAAGCATACGCTCCTCGCGAGCAACTAGCTCCTCCTCCGGTGAGCACTCCCTGGGATGGTTCCCATCAACAAGCGTGTCGAGGGACACCATCACCCGGTACCTCCGGAAATAATCCGCAGCGCAATTGCGGGCGATACGAAAAAGCCACGCGCCTACCGCTCCCGGTGATTGCAGGTCGTCAAGATGACTCACGACGCGCTCAAAGACCTGCGCTACCAGGTCCTCGGCGGCATCCGGTGAGCCGGTGCGAAAACGCATGTATGCCAGGACACGCTCGTAATACTGCTGGTACAGCTCGTCAAAGGAAACCTTGTGGCTCCCAATTTCGACTGTCGGCGCGCTTTTTTTCTCCGTTTTTGCAGGTAACGACCATACCGAGAGCCGGGTACCAGCCAGTGGTACACTCACGTCGCTCCCCAGATCCATGAAATCTTTTCCCCGCACTCGCTTAGTCTTTCGCTCTTCTTAGAGGACGCGGCAAATCGAAATGTATTGCAACGCTCGAAGGTATCCCTGGCACCTGGACATGTGCCTTTGAACTACGATGGTCAAAGCAAATAAATGGCGAGCCATAAGATGAGGCTACTGCTCTGTCCAGGAGCATTTGATGGGGAGGAACCTGACCCCCGCAAGGGGGGTCACTACATTTCGTTGACCCGACTCATCAAATGGTGATAGACAGACCACTACTAAGAACCGCTAAAAGAAATACGCTGCAAACCACAAGAGTATCACAGGTTCAATAAAATCAGCAGCAGCTTATTGCAGAGCAAACACCATTCCTGTATAATGGAAACATCCGAGAGGCAATTCATCCAGGCAAAATAGAAGCATTCAAAAACGATACCCGGTAGATCAGTGCTGCCAGGCATCCGGCTTAGCGCAGGTAATCCATCGCACTACATAGGAGGTCGTCATGGCACTCGAGGTCTTCATCTCCTACTCTCACCGGGATAAAGATCTGCGCGGGGAACTGGAGAAACACCTGGCCAGCCTGAAGCGGCAGCAGCTCATCACTTCCTGGTACGATGGAGATATCATTCCGGGGACGGAGTGGCAGCAAGAGATCATACAACATCTCAATTCAGCACAAATCATTCTCTTGCTGGTGAGCGCTGATTTCATGGACTCGGACTTCTGCTATAGCATCGAGATGGAGCAAGCGATCGCCAGGCACGACGCTGACCGGGCCCGTGTCATGCCAATTCTCCTGCGTCCCACCGATTGGAAGGGAGCGCCTTTTGAAAAGCTCCAGGCCTTGCCCTCCGGCGCCACACCTGTGACAGATTGGCCCGACCGCGACAAAGCCTTTCTAAACGTCGTGCAGGGCATCCGCGCAGCAATTGACGACCTGGTCAAGAAGAAAAAAACCGCAAACCCTCAGCCGGCCCATCGATAGCCCCAGGCGCCGCGTCGATGGGCCTGGTACAGGTGCCCGCCTGGAATATCCCGTATCAGCGCAACCCGCTCTTCACAGGCCGCGAAGAGGTGCTCAAGCGCCTCTACACGTCTTTGAGAGCAGGCAAAGCGGCCGCCCTGTCACAACCACAGGCTGTCAGTGGCCTGGGCGGCATTGGCAAGACACAAACCGCCGTGGAATACGCTTACCGCTACCAGCAGGACTACAACGCCGTTGTGTGGGTCAAGGCCGAATCGCGAGCAACCATCCTCTCGGACTTTGTGACCATCGCCCACCTGCTGAACCTGCCCGAGCAGCAGGAGCAAGAGCAGCAACTCGTTGTCGATGCAGTCAAACGCTGGTTCCAGGATCACACCGGCTGGCTGCTCATCTTCGATAATGCCGATGACCTGTCGCTGCTCCGTGAGTTCCTCCCAACGGGAGGCAAAGGACACATCTTGCTCACTACCCGCGCACAGGCGACAACGCGCATCGCCCAGCGCATCGAGGTGGAACGGCTGGAACCGGAGGAAGCGGCCCTCTTCCTGCTGCATCGCACTTCAATCCTTGATCTTGATGCCCCAATCGACGCTGCTTCTACCAGCGATCGCGCTACCGCCCGGGAAATTGCCCGGGCCATGGATGGACTGCCCCTGGCGCTCGATCAAGCCGGCGCCTTTATCGAAGAAACCGGGTGCAGCCTGCCCGATTACCTGCAACTCTTCCAGACCCGGCAGACTGACCTGTTGCAGCGGCGCGGCAAACTGGTGACCGACCATCCAGACCCGGTTGCTACCACCTGGTCCCTCTCTTTTGAGAATGTCCAGCAAGCCAATACTGCCGCTGCCGACCTGCTGCGCCTGTGTACGTTCCTCGATCCCGATCTGATCCAGGAAGAGATCTTCACTGAAGGAGCATCTGAACTGGGTCCTGTCCTCCAACCGGTCGCCGCCGACCCGGTCAAATTGAACGAGGCCATTGGAGCCTTGCTCAACTACTCCTTAGTGCGCCGCAATCCCGATCATACACTCACCGTTCACCGCCTGGTCCAGGCCGTCCTCAAGCACAGCATGAACAGGAGCACACAACGCCGCTGGGCCGAGCGGACAGTCCGGGCGGTCAGCCTCGCCTTCCCGGAGGTAGACTATGACACCTGGCTGCAATGCCAGCAGTATCTTCCCCACGCTCAGGCCTGCGCAGCGCTCATCAAAGCATGGAACATGAACTTTCCCGCAGCCGCGCAACTGCTCATGCAAGCAGGCTACTACCTCCAAGACCGTGCCGAGTATGCTCAAGCCGAGCCACTCTATCAACAGGCCCTGAGCATCTATGAGACAGTCAAAGGCCCAAATCATCCCTCCACAGGCACGATGCTGCATAATTTGGCCTCGCTCTACCAGGCTCAAGGCCAGTACGAGCAAGCCGAACCCCTCTACCAACGTTCCTTGAGCATTAGTGAGACTGTCGAGGGGCCTGCTCATCCTAACACAGCCACGACGCTACATCAATTGGCCTCGCTCTACCAGGAACAAGGCAAATACGAGCAAGCCGAACCGCTCTACCAGCGTGCCTTGAGCATCCATGAGACAGTCGAAGGCCCCAATCATCCCCGTACGCGCGAGACCCTGCAAGCCCTGGCTAGCCTCTACCAGGCTCAAGGCAAATATGAGCAAGCCGAGTCCCTCTACCAGCGTGCCCGGTTGAAGAAAAGTCCTTGACCGTTTATGCAGAGTAACTTTTAAATGCGGACACCATCACATCTACCGAGAGGGCCGATAATGAGTTTTAACAAATGAAGCGGGAGAGCGGAACAGCCAGCAAAGGCCGATAAATCGGCGGTGTGCGCGATAAATCGGCACCTACGGGTATCCGGATTATTTGCTTAAACCCATAATAAGAGGGTAACATTTTTGCAACTTTTCAATGCGATATATCGTAATGGGAATATAACGATATATCGCATTGTTTCATTTGGTAGATGCGATATATCGCAAGGTTCTCTCAATTGAAAGGAGATTAAGAACAATGTCTGGTGAATTTAACAGACAATCTGGAGCTTCCCGAGAGGAAGCTAACTGGCAGGGCTGGACGCCTCCCTGGATGTCACGTGAGGGACAGGGTCCACGCGGCCCATTTGGTTACGGACGTGGGTTTGGCGGCCCACGCGGTTGGCAGGGTCCACGAGGCCCCTTCGGCCATAGACACGGGTTTGGTGGTCCACGAGGTCACTTTGGCCCTGGCTATGGTCCAGGTCAGCACGGGAGCGCACCCGAGGAACTCCTGGCGCTGCGCACTCAGGCTGCAGAGGTAGCCCGGCTCTTTGCTATCGCCGGCAGGGGCGCGTTCGAGAACAAGGAGCGCCTGTCACAACTGCGCGCATTCCTTGATCGCTCGCATAAGGAGCTCTCTGATATGATCTACGGATCAGCTCAGGGTCAGGCGACCGGTGAGGGCGAAAGCACAAGCGGCTCTACCGATATCGGACAGGCGTAAGCCTTCGCCACCAACAATATAGGGCGCGAGAAATTCGCGCCCTATATTGTTTTGTTATGCCTTCGTTGTACTCTCCCAGTCTCGGCTTCGGCTGATGAATTTTTCCAATCGAAGAGGGTAATCACGCCCATCGGGATGCATGCGTCCCCGGCGTTCTGTAGGGACAAGGGGCGGATGCGGAGATGGGTGGGGGCCTGGTGCTTGTCCTGGTGGCAACGCGATCCCTTGGGGACTGCGTGGAGCAAACAGGTCGCACCCCAACGAGGACAAGCACAAGGCCCCCTCATCCACCCCACCCCTTGTCCCTACAGGACGGCTGACGTCTCTTGCTGCATTCGGTCGTCAAAATTCATGGGGGTTCGGCACTTGGAAGTTTTCAGACACCTATTGGCCGGCGTACCCACAAACGCGCGACTAACACGAGCGACCAGATGGTGTCAGCGTTGGTTGCCAGGCGCTCGAAGAGGCCAGCATATCCGCTCAACACACCGTGTGTGTTCAGAGCGACACCGAAGATGGGCATAACAACCATCGGCCAGAGGCCGCAGGCCACCGAAAATGTCGCCCAGCCGCGCCAAAGAGGCTGTTTCCAGAAACGTCGGGCGATGACAAATAAGCCGAAACACATGGCATTCACGATCACTACAAGGAAGACTGTATGAAGCGGGTCCTGGGTGAGGATCGCAATAGCAATCAGTCCCAGTCCTTCAAGGCCACGAATGATGGGATACCAGGTCGCACACACACCGCCTTTGAGGATCTTGCGCCAGACAAATGCCATCCAGAGGACGCTCACACCACAGAGAGCAAAATCGAGCTGCTGTATCCATCCACCTGGACCCTGGGTGAGTGCGCTGATGGTTTGCTGCCAGGCATCATAGCCGGGACGGGTCGCGCCCTCAAGCACATAGATGATCGGAAACAGCACAGTACCGGCAACCCCGCAGGTAAGCAAAATCAGCAATGAACGAGACAGCGGCTTGGGAAGATCGGCCCGAGCAGCCCCAGACGCAGCTGGCTGGCTTGCGGGCAACAGACGATCAGGTACGTCAGCCATTGATTTACCTCCATGTGTGTTCTGTCTACTTCTTGAGAGCAGCTTTCATGTATCAACCTTGCTGAGAGTATAAAGCAGCTACCGTTGCTAAAGCGTTGCTTTGAAGCGTTGCCTTGCGTACAATATTTGTGGCGAAAGGAGGGTAACAAACTGGTTATCGCCTTCTTGGAGGACTTGAAGAAACATGATAGAATACTTCACAAACTCGTCGTTGCGGGGATGAAAAAGCTAGAGATGAGTGAAACCACCAGGCCCTATAATGAGATTGACGACTACATTGCTGCTTTGTCCGATGAGGAACGCCAGGAATATGTCGCTGCGGAAACGGCCCTCGACCTTGCTTGCATACTGTATCAAATCCGGCAAGAACAAGGGTTTCTTGCATATCTGGCTTATGTATTGAGTTCCCGACTTTATTTTTTCGACAGGTTGTGAGTTTCGCAAATTTTGAGCACAAAATAGCTGTTGCCAGTTCCAAAGTTTATTATTGTTCAATAGGGGTGGAAGATAAATAAAGTCGTTCCCCGGTAAATAAAGTCGTTCTCAGTATACAAAGCCGTTCCGTTACCTAATACCTTGGGGAGGCAACGCAAAGCCCTTGTGAAGCGGCTTGCGTGTCTCCTCTCCTATTGCCCTCGCCTCATTCTAAGACATTTAGCGGGTACGAGTTAAGGAGACATCCTATAACGGGTAGTGTTCATCGCCTGCCTGTTTTGAGTGGCCGACTAAGCTCAGCAGGAAAGATCGAGATATACCCTTGGTGCTTCACCGTAAGTTTTAATGCAGCCCCATTGCATTGTGTTTGTTATATCGGTTCTAATGCATGGTTCAAGTGAACTTGACAGTTCCTAATTGAACCTTGCCTAAAGACTTAAACGTAAAGGCTCTTGATAAATTCAGGGCTTACTTGAGGATCAATTATCGACCATGCCCTTGTCGCAGATGGCCTGAAAGTCTCGTCCTCGGAGACAACAATAAAAATATCTGCACGTCTGATCTCGAGAATGAGCGGTTCCTCTTCGCTCAGGACATCTCTAAGTATGGCCCGTACTCTCTCTCTTAAAGAATCGTCCAGGATGCCCTGTCTAATCTGTCCGATCCTGAAATAGAAGTCATTGTCGACATCTGTTTCCTTTGAGTGGTAGCTATGGAGGATGTTGAAAGACTGAAATGCGCGGCGGATCTCTTCCAGTACATGGGGATATACTATGTCTTTAGAGAGTATGTCGAGTTGGTGTGGTACCGCCTGCCCATCCCAGTAGATAGGCCATCCTATCATGACGGCTTTATCCCCTTGCAGTATGAAGGAGCGCTCATAAGGAGTCTGGGCTTGGCTCAAGAAAGGATGCTCTACTGGCTTGAACGCTCCAATGCGGACGTAGAATGGGAAATAGTTTCCGTAGCGCAGAAAGTCAAGGAAACCCTCAAAATCCATAGGCTCTTCTCTATGCCTGTATTGATAAAAGTTAGCGTTCCAATATTGGGTCCCCGGTACATCCTGGAGTGCCGTTATTGTGGCATGTATTTGATGCATATTGTATGGCTGAAATGATCGGCCAAGTAGATCAACGATGCGAGTTTGCCCACGCGCAACAAAGCTTGAGAAAGAGGAGGGTTTAGCTCCATAAAGCGCAACCAGCGAAATATATTTCACGATCGTCTTTCTCCTCTCAAAAATGTAGCAGGAAAGGGTGTAGTATAATGATATAATATCGTATCATACTACTACAATTGTAAGTCACGAAATGGGACCGCTCGGTGTAGAACTCTCGGCTCTTTTTCCGAGCTGGATTGGCTGCGTTGCCTCTCTCTTTACCTCGCTCTACTTTTGTAGCCACATCTTCTCTGTGGCTATGGCAAGAGTACAAAGTGTGGCATTTTGGGCTAGCGGCTCGCTGGCAGTCTATGATGCTGTGATGTACGGAACTGGAGCTGCAAATCATGGAGGTGCTGAAATGGAGCGCATGAAAGACCCTGGATTCCGCTCAATCGTTTTTGGGACTACTTTATCTCTGATAGCCTTCATCGGATCGCTCGCGAGTATATTTGCTGGCTGGGGGGGTGTTGGCATTATCTTCTCAGTAATACTGGCGTTGGTAATCGTAAGTCTTACTTTTCTCGTGTTTCGACCAATCATGATTCCCAACTGGCGTGGTGTTAGTCTGCTGACAGGAATAGGCCAGGCTGGACTTATCGATATCGAGGATCGCGACTATGAGGAAAAGCCTCTTCCGCCAGCAGGGTATTATAGGCAAGCGAAGCATGAAATTGCTCTAACCGGTATCACTTTGATAACTACGTTCCGATTGCATAGGGAACTGCTTCTGGAACGGCTGGAGGCAAACATTGAGATATACGCACTATTAATTGATCCTAACTCTAAGGATATCCACAGAATAAATGAAAATGAGGAACGACGGGACATGACTGACATTAGGAATGAGATCAGGGATGCCCTAGCCATAATGAAATCGGCAGGATTTCTTGAGTATTATAAGAAGCATATGTTCCACGTTAAATTCTTCCAGGAGCGACCACCATTTATAGGTGTGATGATTGATGGAGACATCGCCAGGGCATCTCCGTGGACCCAAGGTGCACAGATCCGTGTACAGCCATTTAGAATGTACAAATCGGTGCACAAGGGAATAGTGCTACAATTTAAGTACGAGAAGAAGGGGTATCAGTCCACAGGGAAGGGTCGCGATCTTGGAGGATTTGCCTCCTTCGCTGAGGACCCACGAAAGCAGTGGTCGAAGGCAAAAGAAAATGAGAGCTACCTTGAGCACCCAGAAAGCATAATTTGGACGACAGGTCAGTAGCTCTGGGCGTTTTACTAAGTAGCTCGATGGTGATGCTTCAAACTTATTCGAGTCTGCAACTTTATAGTTCAAAGCAGAATTTCGCTAAAGACACCTTGCAATCCAGTCCACAACTTTATTGTTATTAAACACTAAGCTGAACAGGAAAGTGGGATTTCACGCCGCCAGCATCCCTTTCAGATTTTTTGCAACACATTAAATCTACACTGGATGCACCACTCAGTATTCCCAGGATTCGTGGCCCAGGGGTGCTCGATTGAGTTCCTCGCGGTAGTGTTGCCACAGCGGCATGAAACTATTCATGTAGGCAATGAAACGATCGTTGTGATGGCGCTCGAGCAGATGAATCATTTCATGGACAATGATGAATTCTAAGCAATGAACAGGTTTCTTGATAAGCTCGAGATTCAACCAGATTCGACGTGCCTCAATATTGCAAGTGCCCCACCTGGTTTTCATCTGTTTCACGCCCCACTCGGCTACCTTCACTCCAATGACTTCTTCCCATTTAGCGATCAGGGGAGCAATCTCCTCCTTGAGCCGCCGGCGATACCAAGTAGTCAGTATGCGCTCGCGCTCAGGGGTATCGCTACCGGGCCGCACGTAGAGATCCATTGTCTTGTTGTTGCGAATGATCACCCCTGGCGAGCCTTTGCGATAAATCACATTGAGTAAGTAACGGTTCCCTTGATAGTAGTGGCTCTCGCCGCTCACGAACTCTCGTGCCGACTGGCGCTCCTGGCCCTCAAACTTCGCCTGTTGGCACTTGATCCATGCTGACTTGGAAATGATCAGGAGGCGTACAGCCTCATCATTTACTCGCAATGGTGCAGCCACCCGTACCCGACCGGCCGGTGGATAGACACCAAGATGAAGATTTTTGATGTTCTTGCGAACCACATCAACGACAAGACCATTGACGGTGATCTGGTGCTTCTCAGTACTCATTTTGATTCTTCACGAGTTCAAAAATCTGATTCGTCAAGGTCTCTTCTTGTAGGACCTCTTGGATCACATATCGGACTTCTCGCTCCTTGATCTTGTTGCCACGCCAACCATCCTTTTTAGTTCGTTGGATTGCAGCATCCAGGTTGATGGCAAGTTGCTCATCATTTCCAAGATTATCGTACAGCGCCCCCTTGGCACGCGTATTCAGCAATTTTGGATAGACTATCCCGCTGGTCGGGTTTTGCACCTGCCTGGCAAGTTCAATGATTCTCGCCAGATATTGCTCGTATTCCTGTGCCCGATTTTGACGCTCCTGGATCAGGGTATCAAGCAGTTCTGACATCTTTTCGTAGTAATTTGGGTTAATTGGCATCTCTTCAATGATGACCCTGCGCAGGTTATTTTCGATAGTTTCGGCCATCGCTTCTTTGCTGTCGGAAATTCCTGGGGGCAAGTCCTTCAGCCCGTTCTCTCCTCGTTCCACAATCAGCTGAATCAGGGTGATGTCGTCAAAGGCCGAGATCTTTTTACTCTCTTCGGCACGGATATAGGTGTCGATCAGGTGACGCATGGCCGGCTCATACACCTTCAGGTCGATGTAGTCGCCACTGGCCAATTTGATCTCGGTGCGCACCTTTTCATAATAATCTACCCCTTGCTTGATTTGCTCAATTTCCTGTAAGCTGTAGCCTGCCTCCGGCAGTTCATTGGCAAGGTTAGCAAAGGCGCGGATCAATGACGCCGCGAACTTGTAGAGCGCAATCCGTTTGGGCGCGTTCTCTTTGAGTGCATTTTTGTCTGCCGTGTCTTTGGCGCAGAAGTAGCGTAGATAGGCCGCCGTATCCTTGGGTGGATCGACCGGCTCGCAGAGTGCTTTGATTACCTCGCGAGCCTCTTCGAGCCGTTCTCTGGCTTTTACTATACGGTCGCTCAACAGCCCCACCACATCTTCCTTGTCATAGCCATCCAGCGCTCCTGACGTATAGTCGTGTATCGACCGCTCAAGGCTCTTAAAGAGATCTTTGTAGTCGACGACGTAGCCGTATTCTTTGTCATCCCCATCCAGACGATTCACCCGGCAGATTGCCTGAAACAGCCCGTGATCACGCATCTGCTTGTCGATATAGAGATAGGTGGCAGATGGCGCATCAAAGCCAGTCAAGAGCTTGTCTACTACGATCAAGAGCTTCATCTGCCCTGGCTCTTCGACGAACTTCTTCTTGGCCTCTTTCTCAAACTCTTCGGGGTCTTTGCCGCCGAGCATCTGATTGTAAATGTCGTACTGCTTCAGCTTCTCGGTGAGTCCTTCGCCAGTTTCCTCACCCTTGATATCAGAAGACGACGGCTTGTAAGACGTAACGATGGCGCACTTGTCAAACCCCTGCGCGGTGAATAACTCATAGAATTTACACGCCTGATAAATGCTGCTCGAAACCAACATGGCATTGCCCCGTCCGCTTTGCAGGCGGTCTTTGATCTCCATGTCCAACAGGATGTCATCCACGATCATTTCTAGCCGCGACTGTGAACTGAGCACCTTTTGCATCGTACCCCACTTCTTCTTGAGTTGGGTCAGCGCAACATCATTCAATCCTTTGGTCTTCGCCTCGAACCACTGGTCGATCCTCTTCTGTGATGTGATATTTTGGTCGATGTCGCAGGCCTCGTAGCGCAAATCCAGCACCACCCCATCCTTGACCGCCTCGTCAAACTTGTAGGTATGTATATATGTACCAAAGACCTCGATGCTTTTTTGCTTGTCGGCTTTCAACAGGGGCGTGCCCGTGAAGCCGATAAACATCGCGTTGGGTAGGATCTGCTTCATTGCCTCGTGTAGATCGCCCGACTGTGTGCGGTGACATTCATCGACAAAGACGTAAAGGTCACCTTTGGCCTTGAAGTCAGGTGGCACACTGCGTTTCACTTCCTCAATAAACCCGGCAATATCGCCCTCTTCCTTCTCTTCCTTGCCAGCAAACTTGTGGATGAGCGAGCAGAACAGCCAGGGTGTAGTGGCGTTGAGCTTGTTGATGAGGTCTTGCCCGCTTTTCGTGCGGTAGATCTCTTCGTTGACGCCCTTAAACACCTTCTCAATCTGCTCGTCCAGCTCGGTGCGGTCGGTGATAATCAGGATACGAGCATCCTTCACGTTCTCCCGTATCCACCGTGCGAGCCAGACCATAGTCAAACTCTTACCGCTGCCCTGGGTATGCCAGATAATACCCCCCTCGCGTTGACGCACCCGCTCCTGCGCCGCACGCACACCGAAGTATTGGTTGGGGCGGCAGATCTTCTTCACCCCGGCGTCGAAAACTACAAAATCGTGGATGATCTCCAGCAAACGCTGCTTCTCGCAGAGCTGTGTTAGAGAGCGATCCAGCGGATTTTCGATGGCGCTCTCTTCTTTCCAGGTCAGGTAATACTTCTCAGGTGTTTCGATGACCGCATAGCGCAGTCCTTCGGTATCATTACCCGCCATGATCAACTGCATGGTCGTGAAGAAAGGCTGGATAAACATCTTCTTCTGGTTGTCGAGATTCTGGCGGATGCCCTCGCTCACCGACACGATCGAGCGCTTCAGTTCCAGCACGCCGAGCGCGATGCCGTTTACATAAAGCACCACATCAGGCCGTTTGGTATGTACGCTCTGAACGGTGACCTCTTCGGCGATAGCGAAGTCGTTGTTGAACGGGTTCTTCCAGTCGATCAGCCAGACGGTCTGGGTATTCTCACCCGCATCAGGCCTGACCTGGACACCGTAGCGCAACAGACCATAGACCGCCTTATTGATGTCGTAAAGGCTCCTGGTTTGATCCCCAGCCACCTTGTTGAGCTCGTACAAAGCTTTGCTGATGAGCGTGTCACGATACCCCTGCCGCTTCAGGAAAAAGCGCAGATAGTTCTCTTCGATATTACTGTTGTCTGGACGATCTTCCCAGTTGCCCAGATACGTGTATCCCAGTTGTTCTCGAAATAACTTGACTACACGGTTCTGGGTAGCGCGTTCTATCTGGCCGACTGTGCTCATATCAACCTCGTTTTCCCGGTAAGCAGTTCCTGCATCATCCCTTGCTTCAAGGCGTGCGTCTTGTCGCGCTTTTGCTCTAAGGCGGCAATTTCAGCGTCCATGTCGGAGAGGACGGTGGCGATGGCGGTTTGTTCTTCAGGAGAAGGAAATGGAATTTTGATCGAAAGCAAAGAGTCTTTTGAAATATTCTTCATGCTGCCACTTGTGCCTGTAGCTGCCACCTTTATCTTAACTTTGTATTCTTTATGGCTAAGCAGATAACTTAACCATTTAACATTGATTGTGCTTTCTCTTTTAAAGCGGGTCATCCATAGGCGGTCTGGCAGAAAAAGATTCGGGTAGTCCTTATCAACATACCCACATTCTCCAACTAAATCGAGCGTGTTCATTCTACTGATAATAATTGAGTTAACGCGAGGATTTAACTTTGCCCTCCTAATATCCCTAGGTGCTATCTTTTTATTCTCGTGTGGAAAGAAATAACCGTTTGAAGCAGCAGATGTTTTTAATATAGCCTGCGCATGTGCATACATGTGAAAATCTTCATCCACTGAATTTACGCTAACACCTGCCTCAAGCTGATCAACCTCTTCACCAAGAGTATGAACTTCCCAATCTTCAGGTATCAACCCCGCCTCGGTTTGCTTGTAAGTCAGCTTTAGTTCCCCACTGAATCCTGGCAGGCGCGTCCTACCAGTGAGAAGCTGCTGCATCGTTGCCTGCTTGATATCGCGCTTCTTGGCGATGAGTCGGTCTAGCGATGTAATCAGGGCATCTGCATCGCTCAGGGCTGCAGCAATGGCGGTTTGTTCTGGGAGAGGAGGAAGCAAAATAGGTAGCAACTTGACGATCTTGCCTGTATAGTCTTGTTGTTTTGTACCCTGACAATATTGTAACGCTAGAGATTTCCCTTTGTATACATAGTAATGAAAGAGATAATCAGTGGACAATTGCTTTGTTGGGAAAAGAGCCATGCAATGCTGATTAGTAGTTGCCTCCGCGCCAACAATCCCACAACTCCCCCTAGTTCCTTCCGCTTCCATTCCAGTAATAGCTATCAGAAACGTCCCCTTTGGTAGCAATTTAAGGTTTGATTTAGAGAGAGCTTCTACGGAAATCTTCTCAATAGTATCCATAATTACGTTGTAATTCAGTTCTCCGCTTGTAATCCAACGTATATTACCTTTATAAAAGTTGGGTTGCTTCCTTGAGGGTGTCGCACCACTTGCGAAGCCCGTCATGACTTCACCAAAAGTCTTCGCTTCCCAATCTTCTGGAATCACCCCAACCTCAGTTTGCTTGTACCCTAGCTTAAGTTTTGTATCTTGTGCTGTTATTACCATACAAACCCCATCTTCTTCAGATGCGCGTCCACTTTGCCACTCAAGACCTCAACTTCTTCGGAGAGCCTGGGTAGCGGCGTTGCATAACGCTCTGCGAGTTGCTTGATACGTCCGGTCAGTGCCTGGGAGATGCGGTTTAGTTCGGTCTGCACATCAGAGGCCAGGGTAGTCAGCCATTTATCCTCTACCACTAGCGTCTTCACTTCGTCCTCGCTCAGCATCTTGTATCTGGCGGCTACTTTAGCATCGAGCGCTTTTTGCGCATCTTTGATCTTCTTGCTGGCTTCCGTCTCCTGTTCAAGCAGGGTGAAATACTCATTCAGCATTGCTCGCTCGTCTGTCGCATCCGGGTCGGTTAGAATGTCTTTCAGACGTACATTTATACTAGCTTTGGTGATCTTGCCCTTATCGTTTTTCGCCTCTTCGAGTAATCCACCTTCGCCACCGTGTTCTTCGTCCAGTTCTTCCATCTGGCGCGTGATGGCTTCCCGAGCGGCTTCCAGATTTTCGATGTACTGCTGATCGGCAGCGAAGTAGCGATTGATGATAAGCTGTGGCGGGATGAGATCGCTATTGGCCTTCCAACCATCTAGCGCAATCATGTATATGTCGTCCTGCATGGTATCAGTCCAGTAGCTCATCAGGTGTTGGTATACATCATACTTATCGATCAGCCTGGCTTCGCCAAATACCCGCAGCATATCCTCGGAGAGAGCTTCGATCAACTGCTTCGGGGAACTACCTATGCAGAGGGCTACAAGGTGGGGCATGTTGTTCGTTTGCCACTCCATATACAGTTCACCCACCGCCTGAATATATGCTTTATACTCGGGGTGAGCGTGGATGACCGACTTTACATGTACTACATCCACGCGAAGCTGGCTGTAGCCTGCACGCGGCCCCGCTTCGAAGAGTTGCTGCTTGAGCGTGGGAAAAACCTGCCAGTAGATATCCAACGCATCGATGTCATAGTTGGGGATGCCACCCAGCAGATGCGCTTCAATGTCGTGCACGTCTTCGGCTTCTGTGCTGTCAATGTAGCGCGGAATATTGAGGTTGTAGTCGTTGGCGGCAATTTCGGCTACACTCACCATGCGCGAATACTTCGGTAGTTCGATTTGCTTGTTGAAAACATCGACGATCTTGTGGATGTCCTGATGGCGCAAACGGTTCTTGTTGCCATCCTTCACAAAGCCCTTGCTGGCGTCGATCATGAAGATGCCGGTGCGGCTCGCGGCGTTTTCCTTATCAATGACAATGATACAGGCGGGGATACCGGTGCCGTAGAACAGATTGGGGGGCAGACCGATGATTCCCTTGATGTAACCCTTGCGGATGATGTTCGTGCGGATGTCAGCCTCGGCATTACCACGGAAGAGTACGCCGTGCGGCAGAATCACCGCGCCTTTACCGGTGCTTTTGAGTGAGCGAATGACGTGCAGAAGAAAAGCGTAGTCACCATTTTTCTTGGGTGGCACGCCATCTTCAAAACGTTGATAAAGATCGTGGGCAGGGTCAAAGCCATTGCTCCATGCCTTGTTGGAGAAAGGCGGATTGGCTACGACGAAGTCGAATGTCTTGAGGTTGCCGTTGTTTTGTTTAAAGTACGGGCTGGAGAGCGAATTGTCTTGCCAGATTTCGGCTGTGGGGTTGTCGTGCAGGATCATGTTCATCTTTGCCAACGCAGCGGTAGCGTTGTCCATTTCCTGCCCGTAGATAGTCACACCGGTCTTTGATTCGTCAGCAGCTTTCAGCAGCAGTGAGCCGGAACCACAGGTCGGATCGTAGATGGTCTGGCTCTGGCTTCTGGCCTTGTTGATGCCGATGACCTTGGCCATGATGCGAGAGACTTCGGAGGGGGTGTAAAACTGCCCCTTACTCTTGCCCGATTCGGTGGCGAAGTGGCGCATGAGGTATTCATAGGCGTCCCCTAGAATGTCGTCGCCTTCTGCGCGGTTTTTGCGGAAATTGAGGGCGGAGTTATCGAAAATCGCGACCAGGTTAGAGAGGCGGTCCTGCATCTCCTTGCCCTTGCCCAGCTTGTCGGCATCGTTGAAGTCGGCCACATCGATCACGCCTTTGAGGTCGTTGGCCTCGGCGAGCCTGGCGATGATCTTGTTGATTTTGTCGCCGATTTCTTTATCACCCTTGAGGGCAACCATGTCGGCAAAGCTGCCGCCCTCGGGGACTTCGATCAGCGCGTTGCGCTGACCGGCGTATTTGTCGGAGACGTATTTGACGAAGAGAAGGACGAGGACATAATCCTTATACTGAGAGGCGTCCATCCCTCCACGGAGTTCGTCGCAGCTTTTCCAGAGTGAACTATAGAGCTCACTTTTCTTGATTGCCATTGAAGACTTCCTCCATCTCCTCCAGATCCCGGTAGCTGAGCGGATACCGGGGGTACCAGCGGACACACAGCAAAATCATCTTGGCTTGGAAGTGACGCCATTTGAACGGTATGGAGGTGTCCATGAAATCGGTTCCTCTCGGTTCTCAGAATAACTTCGAGTTTACAGCATTCTTGCCATTTTCGCAACACAGCCAAGTTTGATCTCACGTATTATCCACATTCTTCCCAAACTTCAATGATGGTTTTTAGCCTGGGCAATCGGAGCGTCGTTGTCTGGGCAATGGTTAAACTGGCCTTATTCAGCCATTCCACAGAACCCTTTACATCTCGGAACTGTGTTCTTCCAATTTCCACTCAAGATGGCGCTTAAGATCATTGCAATGATCAAAAGGCAGGAGTTTTTCATGTTGAAGTCTTCCTACCACAATTCCTGAGGCAATCCCTACTTTTTGAGCAAATTCCTTAATATCCGCCTTTGTACGGTAAGAATCATACGCTACAAACCGTTGCCATTGGACAGGATCAATCAATAGATTGGCAGCGAATGTATTCGCTTCCTCCTCGGCTTCTTTTTTATCTTTCTGGTCTATTTCCAGGAAAACTTGCCGCTTTCCATGTCGGAGAATATGACCTGCCTCGTGGAAGAATGTGAACCAGAGGTGATCATCAGTTTTATAGCGCAGGCTCAGTTGCACCAATGCTTTCGTTGATGTTAGCCACTGTGTGGCACCACAAATTCCGGTTTTGGGTAGCTCTTGTACAAAAACCACGGCCACGCCAGCATTTGCGCACAAGCGTACCAATTCTTCCTGGAAAAAGCTAATCGGTTCCACTGTTAGAGCGCGGATGCGGTTTAAAGCGTCACGAAATGCATCTGCATTGTATGGCGCACACTCAATCTCTTGAGCCTCTATCTCTCCTTGACGTAGCCATGTCGTTACTGCGCCAAAATTGCTTGTGAGTACAGTAGACTTGCGATACTCAATGATCTTATGTTCCCAAATATTTCGCCACGCCTCTGGAGAGGCTACACCAAAGAACTTTAAGGTTTCGAACACTTGCTGAGGTTTGTTGGTGCAAGGTGGAATCCAGCCTCGACGCATCATTTCCCGGATTGGGATCTCTTTTAGCCATTCAACCCAACTTGTAAGACGTTGCTCTTCAGCAAGGCGGGCAAGAGACTCTCGATAGTGTTGCTCCCGCTTTAACCAGAATGATGCTGGAATATGCAGGACCTGCTCTAGTTGCAGTGCAGTTTCAGCTGTGATGGCTGCTTTCTTTTGTATGATCTCGTTGATTGTTTTAACCGGGCGACCCATACGTTTTGCAAGTTCTGCCTGGGACATGCCTATTGTCTCTAGTGTTTCTAAAAGCGTCTCTCCAGGAGAAGAAACAGAATCGGGGTGATATTCATTTTGTAGCATATTAGCCATGATAATCCTCCACGGTGAGAACTCTTATTGCTGTTACTTCCGTCCAGTCCAGGCCGCCGTCGGGTTTTCTCGGGATCGGGTTATTGGCCGGCTCAAAAATGAGCCGATAAGGATGATCCAGGTCTACCGCTAATGTTCCTGCTCTATTTCCTTTCAACTCATGGCATCTCACTTGTGGTAGCGAACGCAATATTTCGAGGTTTTCCGCAGCTCTCAATTCATCAAGGCGACGTCTGAGTAACTTTGCACGAATCGTTCCATGCTTCCGTATTAGTAGAGACTCATTGTTGCACACCTTCGCTAGTCTCTGATCCTGAAAGAGAATATCCACCTAGCCAGCCCCTCGAAAGTATTAACCCAAAGGGTTAATACTATTATAACATAACGCGGCTTTATTGTAAAATTTGCAGGAGGGCTGATACAACAAATATTGGCTTGCAATGGTCGGAGGAAGTACGGGCATATGAGTTGTACGATGAAAATACCTTACGCCGGCTTGCCTTTGATGGCCGCTGATATCTATCCTTTAGGGGGACACCGGGCGACCATAAAGGCCTTGTAAAGATACCCCGTATCTTTCTTGCCCAGCCACCCTTCACCGCCCTCGCCCCTACGGGAAGGGTATTTCCTCCATTTCCTTTAAAAGCCGGTCAGGAGTGTACTGCACGGTACACAAGGAGAAGATGCAGCACGGTGATAGCTATTGGTATGCTTATCGTCGCCTGCTCCCTACACTAAAGATGAGTATGTGATATGCTGGCTCCTGATGATGTTATTTTGTGAGGCTGCTGTCTTACACAAAACAAACACCTGTTGCAGAATGGAGGATACATGCCATTTCTTGACCAGGCGCGCCTGCACCTGATGCAGCGCTACTGGAACGCGGCCAACTATTTAACGGTGGGCCAGATCTATTTACAAGCGAATCCTCTCCTGAAAGAGCCGCTTCGACCTGAACATATTAAGCCGCGCTTGCTGGGACACTGGGGCACATCTCCTGGTCTCAGTTTCATCTATATCCACCTCAATCGGCTCATCCAGGATCACGACGTGAACATGATCTACCTGGCCGGCCCAGGACACGGTGGCCCTGCGCTGCTCGCCAATGTGTATCTCGAAGGAACATACACCGAGGTGTACCCTCACGTCACCCAGGATACCGAGGGTATGCGCCTGCTCTTTCGCCAGTTCTCGACGCCGGGAGGTGTGCCAAGTCACGTCAGCGTGCCTACTCCTGGCTCCATCCATGAAGGAGGAGAACTCGGCTACGTCCTCGCCCACGCCTTTGGGGCCGCTTTTGACAATCCAGACCTGATCGTCACGGCGGTCGTTGGTGATGGTGAGGCAGAAACAGGGCCGCTGGAGGGGGCCTGGAAGAGCATCAAGTTTCTAAATCCGAGTCGCGATGGGGCGGTGCTTCCCATTTTGCATTTGAATGGGTACAAGATTTCCGGCCCCACCGTGCTGGGTCGCGACAGCGATGCTGATTTGCACCAACTGCTCTCCGGCCATGGCTATGATGTCCACTTCGTGGAGGGTGATGATCCAGTGTCCATGCACCAGGCGTTCGCCGAGACCCTGGAAACCTGCTACACGAAAATCCGCTCGTATCAAGAAGAGGCTCGCACGCATGGCTTCACACAGGAGCCAGCGTGGCCGGCCATTGTCTTGCGCACCCCCAAGGGATGGACGGGGCCGAAAGTGGTCGATGGGCTTCCCATCGAGGGGACGTTCCGCGCGCACCAGGTGCCGGTGGCAGATGTGAGGGAAAACCTGGAACACTTGAGCATACTAGAGCAATGGATGCGCAGCTATCAGCCCGAAGACCTCTTCGACGAGCATGGCCGCTTGAAGCCAGAACTGGCAGCCCTCGCGCCGGATGGCGATCGCCGCATGGGAGCCAATCCACACGCCAACGGCGGCAAATTGAGGGTTAACCTGGAAATACCCGACTTTACCGGCTACGCGATTGATGTCAAGGCGCCTGCGACCGAGCACCACGAGTCGACGCGCCAACTTGGGAAGATGCTGCGTGACATCTTTACGAAAAACGCTGGGCAGCGCAATTTCCGCCTCTTTTGTCCTGACGAAACCAACTCGAATCGCCTGGGGAACGTCTTTGAGGTAGAGAACCGCAGTTTTGTGGAACCTATTTTAGCGATGGATGACCATCTCTCTCCCGAAGGGCGCGTGATGGAGGTGCTGAGCGAACATCTCTGTCATGGTTGGCTGGAGGGCTATCTGCTCACCGGGCGGCATGGGTTATTTGCAACCTATGAAAGCTTTGCGCTGGTTTCCGCTTCGATGACCGTGCAGCACACCAAATGGTTGGAAGAGGGGATCAAACTGCTCTGGCGCGAGCCAATCTCCTCGCTGAACATTCTGCTGACATCGACATGCTGGCGCAACGATCATAACGGGTTTAGCCACCAGGGACCCGGCCTGATCGACACCGTGCTCTCGAAGAAAGGGACGGTGGCGCGCATCTATCTGCCGCCGGATGCGAATTGCCTGCTTTCAGTCGCCGATCACTGCCTGCGCAGTCGCAACTACGTCAACCTGATTGTCATCGATAAACAGCCTCAACTGCAATGGCTCTCCATGCCGGATGCCGTCGCTCACTGCACGCGCGGCCTTTCCACCTGGCAGTGGGCGAGCAATGACGGGGATGTGGAACCAGATGTTGTGCTGGCCTGCGCGGGGGATATTCCCACCCTGGAGACGGTGGCTGCGGCATGGTGGCTGCGGCATCACCTGCCTGAATTGAAGGTACGCGTGGTCAACGTCGTAGATTTAATGAAACTCTACCCGCCATTCCTGCATCCTCATGGCATGGATGATGCTGCCTTCATCGAGCACTTTACGATGGATGCGCCGGTGGTGTTTGCATTCCACGGGTATGCGCGAGCCATTCATGAAGTTGTTCACGGACGACCCAACACGCCGCGTTTCCATGTGCGCGGGTTTATAGAAGAGGGAACGACTACCACGCCGTTTGATATGGTCGTGCTGAACCATATGAGTCGCTATCATCTCTGTATCGAGGCCATGCGACGAGCCACACGCGTGCGAGGACTCACCCCACCGCTGATAGCAGAGTGTAACGACCTGCTCGCCAGGCACGCAGAATATGTGCGGGCAAACCTCGAGGATATGCCGGAGGTGCGCGATTGGGTGTGGACGGACTGAGTTGAGGCATAGAGGTTGACAAACATTCGCTCGTTGATGTATCCTCGGAACAGTAAGTAAAGAGCCGTCATATAAGGCACCGGCACAGCAGTCGACTTTGTCGTGATTGCAGAAATGAGAAGAGGAATGCGGACAATAGCAGGTACAATGCGGATTGCTAGATACTTCCTCTGGTCTTGCCTGACGGACGCAGTCCGTAGACGCGAAGCGTCGTTGGCAAGACCCATTTCAAGATGCGCCGGTCAAGCCTGTGTTGAGCGCGTACCTTTCTCCATATCTGTCCTGATTATATGCGCCAGTGCAGCCGCTGTAGTACACGTTGTAAGCATGACGCATAAAGAAACCGGCGCTCGTGTGCCGGTTTCTTTATGCGCAAATTTGCTTCTTGCTTTCCTCCTTGCAAACCTCACCCTTACCGGCCTTGCCAGACTCGCCGGGCTACAGAGTCTGGTAGGGCTTACACCGAGGCTAGCCACGAGCACAGCTTAGGGAGAGAAAACGGGGCAACCCGATCCATTTGCAGGTATTCTGATGAGGATCTCCCATATAGCTGGGAGATCCTCTTTTTATTGTGCATTCGCAGATACTATGAAATGGGGCCTTACCTCATCAAACATTACACCAAGGAGTGTTACATGCTGAAAGAATTGATTTCTCGCAAATGGGCGCGAGGCGGTATGCAAAGGGGAACGATTACAAAATATCAGCCCTTTCCACCCATCGATTTGCCGGATCGCCAATGGCCGTCGCGCACGATTACAAGCGCACCGATCTGGTGCAGCGTTGACCTGCGCGATGGCAACCAGGCACTTCCTATCCCTATGGGGATCAAGGAAAAACTGGAGATGTTCCAGCTCCTGGTGGAGATCGGGTTCAAAGAGATCGAGGTGGGCTTCCCTGCATCCTCTCAGATCGAATTTGACTTTGTACGCCTGCTGATCGAGGAGCAGCGCATTCCCGGTGATGTCACCATCCAGGCGCTGGTACAAGCCCGCGATGAGCTCATTACGCGCACCTTTGAGTCGCTGCGTGGAGCAAAGAAGGCGATTGTCCACCTCTATAATTCGACCTCGCCCCTCCAGCGGCGGGTGGTTTTCGGATTGGAGAAGCCAGACATCATCAACATTGCCACGCGCGGGGCGAAACTCGTGAAGGAGTTGGTAGCTACGCTGCCTGGGACGCAGGTCACTATGCAGTACTCGCCCGAAAGCTTTTCGTCGACTGAAATCGATTTTGCCCTTGAGATCTGTGAGGCTGTCGTCGATGTGTGGCAGCCAACTCCTGAGAACAAGATCATCCTGAACCTTCCGGTCACCGTTGAAGTCGCAACACCGAATAATCATGCAGACCAGATCGAATGGTTCTGCCGGCACCTGCGTAATCGCGAGGCAGCTATCATCAGCCTGCACACGCACAATGATCGCGGAACGGGCGTCGCCTGCACTGAGTTGGGCTTGCTGGCCGGTGCGGAGCGCGTTGAGGGGACACTCTTCGGTAACGGTGAGCGTACGGGTAACGTGGATATAGTGACCGTAGCGCTCAATATGTATACACAAGGTATTGATCCGGGCCTGGATTTGAGCGACATTAGTGCGATCCGAGCCGTTGCTGAGAGATGCACGCGGCTTGAGGTGCCGGTCCGTCATCCATACGCGGGCGAACTGGTCTTTACTGCGTTCTCCGGCTCACACCAGGATGCGATCAATAAGGGCATGACATCCCAGGACGTAGCTCCTGGTGCTTTATGGCAGGTCCCTTACCTGCCCATTGATCCAACGGATATTGGCCGTTCGTACGAGGCGATTATTCGCATTAACTCGCAATCGGGGAAGGGGGGTGTAGCCTATGTCATGGAGACTGAGTTCGGCTACCAAATGCCCAAGGCCATGCATATCGAGCTGGGCAGAATTATCAAAAATATTGCCGATGAATGCGGTGAAGAACTTTCGGGTAGGCAGATATTCCGGGCATTCGAGCAGGAATATCTGGAACGCAGCGAGCCGTTTGCGTTAGAATCGTTCCATATTGAGGAAAGAGCGCAGAAAGATGGCTCAAAAGCTGTTGCATGTACAGCCCGCGTCTCCGTTGATGGTATCGTGCGCGAGCTGCCCGGTCATGGCAACGGCCCCATTGACGCTTTTGTGCAGGCGCTCAATCAGGGGGATGTAGCCGATTTTAAGGTGCTCTCGTATACGGAGCACGCGCTTGAGGAGGGAGCCGAGGCACGTGCTATAGCCTATATCCAGATCCAAATCCCCTCCGGCACGACATTCTTTGGCGCTGCAACGGATACGAATATCGAACTTGCCGCGGTGAAGGCTGTCATCAGCGCTCTGAATCGCTCGCAGCAATAGCACAATTAAATAGCGCCACTGCGGAATATGGGTGGGTGGGTTGAAAAAAACATATCAAATATGATATAGTTCAAACAGAGGTATGTGATGAGTAGTGAGCAATCAGATCATAAAAGGCAGTGGCGCGATTATCAAACTGAGAACGGAGCACGACCCATAAAAGACTTCCTTTTGGCGTTGCCAGATGAAGACCGAGCTGCAATCCTTGAGGAAATGGAATATGTACGCAAACATGGTAAATCAGTAGCACGTCATTTGCACAAGGATATCTATGAGGCACGTGCTATCTATAACACAAAAGCTTATCGTATCCTTTTTGCTTGTGAAGGACGTTTTAATCACGTACTACTCGCGTTAGAAGGATTTCAGAAAAAGACACAGCAAACACCCAAGGCTCATATTAAATTAGCAGAACAAAGACTGGCAGACTGGCGACGGCGAGGGAAAGCAAAGCGAGCAGGTCAGGAGAATTAAAGGAGAACATTAGTGGAGCAGGATTTTCTTGACGAGATGATCGAAGAATCAACAAAGAGCAACCCAGAATTTCCCTCCTTACTGGAGGAAGCGCGCCAACGACGCGCGCTGCTGAGTGCTCTCGCTGCTATTCGAAGTCGCTCTCGAATTTCACAAAGCGCACTAGCTAAACGGATAAAAACTTCGCAACCCGCTATTGCGCGGTTAGAGGCGGGTACTGTTGATCCCCGACTGTCGACGTTACAACGCTATGCAGCTAGTGTAGGAAAGCGTATACAGTGGACACTCGTTGATGCCCAATAAGGCCCTAACATGCAGATATTTGGAGATAATACCTGTCACCCTGAGCACATTCGCTCCGCTCAGGGGAAACTCCGCGAAGGGTCTGGCTCGACGGGCAGAGAGATCCTTCGCTGCGCTCAGGATGACAGCTTGGACACCGCTCAAGACCGTTTACGGGAAGCCTTCTCTCCAAATGTCTTCCTAAAATGCGAATCTGACATCCACTCATAAATCCGACAGAGGGCTTCAAAGGCTCATTATGTAAAAGAGCGAAAACAGAACCCACTGTGGTTCTGAACTTGCCTCGCTTCTGCTGGGTTTAGAGTTATGAGTAGATGT
>Ga0207646_10000785_pt1 | contig 41163 bp, 36 predicted proteins | sample KBSK5502metaG_FD_184343 | JGI IMG/M metagenome (GOLD analysis project Ga0207646, IMG submission 184343) | Corn, switchgrass and miscanthus rhizosphere microbial communities from Kellogg Biological Station, Michigan, USA - KBS K5-50-2 metaG... | ecosystem: Host-associated > Plants > Roots >... | reverse complement strand
GCGGCCGGCTAGGAGCGACTCGAGCACCCGCCCTGCGGCGAGCACCCGCGCGTCCTCGCCCGCACGGGCAGCGAGCTGGGCCGAGGCAGGCAACCCCTCCTCAGCCGGCCCGCACGGAAGCGCGAGCGCCGGCCAGCCAAGCGAGCTGAACGGATAGGTGTGATCCGTGGCCGGCAGCCGCAGCGCCAGCTCGTCCGCGTCGGCCGGCGGCGCGACGAGCAGGACGGTCGGAGTCAAGACGAGATCGAGGTCGCCTACCGCCTCGTCGAAGCGCTCGCGGTACTCGGCCCGTTCGCGCTCCGCGGCAGCCGCGTCTGCGTCACTCACCCGCAGGCAGCGCTCGATCTTGCCGCGGACGTTCTCGCCGTACAGCTCCTCGTTGCCGAGGAAGAGCGGGCGGTGGACGTCCGCCACCTCGCGCATGAAGTCGGCCCGGTTGGCGGGCGCAAGCGGAAGCTCGACCTCGCGCCGGCGCGGGAAGAGCGTCGCGGCTTCCGAGACCCGCTCGCGCACGAGCGGATCGGCTCGATCGAGCCACGCCACTCCGACCTCGAGCTCCTCGAGCGACTCGAGCTCCGCGGGCTCGAAACCGGGAGCAAGAACCCGCAGCAGCCGCTCGCACCCCTCGACCGACGACGCCATGGGACCGACGACGTCGTAGCTCGGCGCGAGCGGGAAGCAGCCATCGACGGAAACGAGCCCGTGCGTCGGCTTGAACCCGACGTTGCCGCACCACGCCGCCGGGATCCGGATCGATCCGGCGGAGTCGCTCCCGAGCGCCAGCTCCACCTCGCCCGCCGCGATGGCGGCGGCCGATCCTCCGCTCGAGCCTCCCGCCAGCCGTCCCGGCGCGACCGGGTTCGGGACGGTGCCGTAGTGCGCGTTCTGCGAGGAGATCCCGTAGGCGAACTCGTGGAGGTTCGTCTTCCCCGCTACGGCGAATCCGTCGGCCTCGAGCAGCTGCACAACATCCGCGCTCTCGGCGGGCACGTGGTCGGCGAACAGCGCGGAGCCGTACGTGGTCGTCAGTCCCGCCGTGTCGAGCAGGTCCTTGATCGCCACCGGCTCGCCCGCGCCCGGCGCGTCCGGACGAGCCAGCCAGATCCCGTCCACTCAGTCGAAGTGGATGTAGAGCAGCGCGATCCCGACGCAGCCCGCGAAGAGCAGCACGAAGACGCCGAACAGCATCCAGCCCATACGGACATTGCGGCGTGCGAGCTCGGGATCCATCAGACGACCGCGTCCACGGCGAGTGCGACGAAGAGCAGCGCGAGGTACAGGAGCGAGTAGTGGAACAGGAGCATCGCGCGGCGCGGCGTCGTGTCCCGGCGCAGGCGCTCGGCGAACCAGACGAAGACCGCGCCCAGCGCAAGGGCACACACGACGTACAGCGGCCCGGCGCCTCCCCAGGCCCACGGCAGCAGCGTCGCCGCAACGAGTACGAGCGAGTAGACGACGATCTGGCGCGCGGTCGCCCGGTCGCCACGCACGACCGGCAGCATCGGCACGCGCGCGTTCGCATAGTTGTCCTTGATCAGCAAGGCAAGCGCCCAGAAGTGCGGCGGCGTCCAGATGAAGACGATCGCAAAGAGGAGGAGCGCCGCGATCCCGACCTGGCCCGTGGCCGCTGCCCAGCCGACGAGCGGCGGCACCGCGCCGGCGGCCCCGCCGATCACGATGTTCTGCGAGGTGGACCGCTTCAGCCAGCGCGTGTAGACGATGACGTAGAAGAGACCGCCGACGAGAGCGAGGACGGCCGTGAGGACGTTCACCGCACTCGCCAGCAGGACGAAGGAGAACGCCAACAGCGCAAGCCCGAACTCAAAGGCGCGACTCGGCGGGACGCGGCCCGAAGCGACGGGCCGGGAGCTGGTGCGCTTTCCCATCAGCGGGTCGATGTCGCGGTCGAGGACGTGGTTGAGCGCCGACGCGCCCCCGCACGCGAGCGCGAGCCCGACCATCGCCGCCACCGCAAGCCCCGTTCCGGGCCAACCACGCGCTCCGGCGATCATTCCGCAGAAGCCCGTGATCAGCAGGAGCGACATGATCCGCGGCTTCGTCAGCGCAACGTAATCGCGCCAGGAACCCCACGGCACGCGCTCACCGCGGAAGCTCTCGGCCACGACGACCACGAGTGCCGCCAGTGCGAAGGCAGCGAGTCCGGAGTGGGCATGCGGGCCGGGAACGGCCGCTGCAGCGGCGAACAGTGCGGCCGCTGCGAGGGTGGCCGGGACGAGCCGCCGGTGTGCGTACCAGGCCGTGACGACGAGCGCGGCGAGCGGCGGAGCCACGAGGGCTGCCAGCAGCTTGTGCGCAGTGCCCAGTCCCTCGGCACCGGAGATGACGGCGAGCAGCGTTCCGCCGGCAGCGAGGAGCGCCGAGAGGCGCAGCCACGGACCCGGCGCCAGCTCGGTCCTCATTGCGGCTGCTCCGCGAGGCGCCGCCGCAGGTCGCGCAGCGGCCGGGCACTCGTCACGTAGGGAACGCTGTCGAAGTTGTGCGGAGGCGGCGGCGAGGTCGTGTACCACTCGAGCGTGTCCGCGAGCCACGGGTCGTTCCCCGCGCGGATGCCTTTGCGCAGGAAGTTCGTCCGCCAGACGTTGACCAGGAAGACGAGCGTCGCCACCGCCATCACGCCGGAGCCGATCGAGGAGATGAGGTTGTAGACCTCCCAGATCCCGCCGTGGTGGTACGTGTAGACGCGTCGCACCATCCCGAGCAGTCCGAGCATGTGCTGCGGCAGGAAGGTGAGGTTGAAGCCGACAAAGAGCAACCAGAAATGCCACTTGCCGAGGCGCTCGTCAAGCATCCGCCCGAACATCTTGGGCCACCAGTAGTAGAGCCCACCGAAGAAGCCGAAGGCGGAGCCGCCGAAGAGGACGTAGTGAAAGTGCGCGACGACGTAGTACGAGTCGTTCAGCTGCCAGTCGACCGGGAAGGCAGCGAGGAAGATCCCCGACAGACCGCCCATGGTGAACAGCGCGATGAAGCCGAGCGCGAACAGCATCGGCGTGTCGAAGATGAGATTGCCGCGCCACGTGGTTGCGAGCCAGTTGAAGATCTTGATCCCCGTCGGGACCGCGATGATCATCGACGAGAGCATGAAGAACGAGTCAAGTCCGACGGGCAGGCCGGTTGTGAACATGTGGTGCGCCCAGACGAGCATCGAGAAGAACGCGATGGCGATCGTCGAGAAAGCGATGGCCTTGTAGCCGAAGATCGGCTTGCGCGAGAAGACCGGCAGGATCTCCGAGATCATCCCGAACACGGGCAGCACCATCACGTACACCTCGGGGTGCCCGAAGAACCAGAACATGTGCTGGTAGAGAACGATGCTCCCGCCCTGCGACGGGATGAAAAAGTGCGTCCCGACCGTGCGGTCGAGCAAGAGGAGCGTCACCGCTGCCGACAGCGCCGGCAGCGCGACGAGCAGGACGATCGCGTAGGTCTCGATCGCCCAGACGAAGAGCGGCATGCGCATCCAGGTCATGCCGGGTGCACGCATGTTGTGGATCGTGACGATGAAGTTGATCGCCCCCAGCAGCGACGACAGCGAGAGGATGTGGATGCTGAGGATCCAGTAGTCCTGGCCGTGGCCGGGGCTCGTCCAGGGGAAGTTCTCGGAGAGCGTCGGGTACGACCACCAGCCCGCATGCGCCGCGCCGCCCTTCGAGAACCAGCTGAGCCAGAGCACGATTCCTCCGAGGACGAACAGCCAGTAGGAGAGGGCGTTGAGACGCGGGAACGCCATGTCGCGCGCTCCGATCATCAGCGGCACGAGGAAGTTGGCGAAGCCGGCGAGGATCGGGATGACGACGAGGAAGATCATCGTCGTCCCGTGCATCGTCATGACCTCGTTGTACGAGTTCTTGGTCAGGAACGTCTCGTTGGGCGTGGCGAGCTGCGCCCGCATGAGCAGCGCGAGGATCCCGCCCGCGACGAACCACACGAGCGAGGTCGCGATGTACAGGATCCCGATCCGCTTATGGTCGACGGTGACGAGCCAGCTCGCTACGCGGCCGTTCTTCCAGCCGACCGGATACGCCGCTTCCGATCTAGCCGCCACTCGTCGCTCCCGCCGGCTTGTAGATGTTCTTTCTCACGTAGGAGGCAAGGGCCTTGAACTCCTCGGGCGTCCACGTGTCGCCGACCGGCGGCATCGCACCCTGTGTGCCGGTGACGCCGTTGTGCACGATCCCGGACAGGGCGACCGGATGGGTGAGCAGCGAGTTGTTGGCAATCGCCGGGCCGTAGCCGCCCTGTCCGAGGTTCCCGTGGCACGTCGCGCAGACGCCGTTCCAGATCTGCTTGCCGATCGTGTCCTGCCAGGTCGCGAGGTAATGGAGATAGCTCAGCTGCGAGCCGGCCTGGACGGTGGCGAGCATCGAGGCGTGGAACACGCCGCAGAGCTGGGCGCACTGGCCGTCGTAGCTCCCCGGCTTCGCCTGGAACCAGGTGTGGTTGGTCCGGCCCGGGATCGCCTGGATCTTCCCGCCGAGAGCCGGAATCCACCAGCTGTGGATGACGTCGGGCGACACGACCTTGAGGTCGACGACGGCGCCGGCCGGAACGTGGAGCGTCCCGATCGAGCGCGCGTGCGTCCTGGAGTCCGTGTAGTCGAACTGCCAGTAGTACTGGTGGCCCTCGACCGTGATGTGGATCGGGTTGGCGGCGGCCGGGGCGGACTTGATGTTCGGGAGCTCGTAGAAGACGAAGCCCGCGATGATCGCGAGGATCACGACGGGGAAGGCCGTCCAGATGAGCTCGAGTCGCGTATGCCCGTGCACCTGCGCGCCTTCGACCGCCCGGGAACGGCCGCGACTCCGGTACTTCACGATGAAGATGACGAGCAGCGCCTCGACGAGGATGAAGATTGCCGCCGTGAAACCGAGGATGAGGTAGTACGCGCTCTGAATATGGGTCGCATTCGGAGATGCCGGCGCAACCGGAGCGAAGCCGCCGTTTCCAGCTGTGGCGACGCCTGCCGTCGCGAGCGCGACAAGCACGGCTACAACGAGGGACGGCAGCTTGCGACGCACCCGCCGGGCATTCTATGAACGTGTCCGAGCGCACGCGGATCGAACTGCCGGAGCACGTGCCGGCAGTCTTCGAGGTCTACGTCGGCGGGGTCCGTCAGGAGCCCGGCCGCGACTTCGAGCTGGAGGGACGCTCGCTCGTCTTCCCGCGTCAAGTCGAACAGGAAGGCCGGCTCGGCTTCTGGCGCTGGACGTCGATGTGGCTCGGTATCGCGGGCACCTACCGCAAGCACGAGACCGTCGACATCGCCTACGAAGCGGACGGACGCCGCGAGGTCGAGACGGGCCTGCAACCGCAGCCGTACGAGTCAGACTGAGGCCGCGGCGAGCTCGGGCCGGGCGACGCCGTGCTCGAGCAGCGCGCCCACGGCGTCGGAGAAGACGTCGCGCTGGGGCGCATACAGCGGGCGGAAGTCGACCGCGCCGTTCACCTCGAGAACGACGAAGCCGCCGTTCGGGGTCGGCAGAAGGTCGACTCCCACGAGGTCGGCGCGCGTCGCCCGCCCTGCGGCGAGCGCCAGAGCCTGGGCGATCGGCGGTGGTTCGACCGGCTCGACCTGCGCACCGAGGGCGGCGTTCGTCCGCCACTCCCCACCCCGCGCGATCCGGCACGCAGCTCCGACGACGTGGCCGCCGGCCACCACGAGTCGCATATCCCAGCCGCGCGGCTCGACGAGCTCCTGCGCGAGCGCGCCGTGCTCGCGGAACCACGGCTTCCGCTGAAGTCGGACGAGTGCGGCGTCCAGTTCTTCCGCAGTCGTGCACCGCTCGACTTCGCGTCCCCAGCTGCCGAACCGCGGCTTGAGCACAACCGGTAGCTCGGGGACGGCCGCGGGAAGCGCCGGGCTGAGGAGCGTGGCGTGCGGGTGCGGCAGGCCGGCGAGCCGGAGTGCGCGGGCGGTCAGCAGCTTGTCGTGGGCAACCACGAGGGAGGTCGGTGGGTTTCGTACGTCGACGCCGCCGGCCGCGAGCCGCTCGAGCTCGCCGGTGCCGCTCTCGATGCCGTCGAGCTCTTCGCGTACGTCGAGCCTGGCCAGCGCGACGTCCCCCGGCTCGAGGGACGTCAGCGCTCTGTGCGGGTCGACGAGCTCTGAGTCGAGACCCCACGCGCGCGCCGCGGCGACAAGCGCCTCGTTCGTCGCGCTGTGCCGATGGGCCACGACCGCGAACTTCATGCCGAAATCGTGCGGACGAAGCAGACTTCGGTGGGGCGCGATCCGGTGAAACGGTGGTGTCGGACTCGCTACGAGACCGCAGCGGCGCCGTCACGTGCTGTGGTCTTCGGAACCGGCTCGAGCCGGTAGCCAACGCCGTATCGCGTCTGGATGAAGGTATGCGTCGACGCCTGCCGGTCGACCTTCTCGCGCAGGCGCCGCACGAAGACGTCCACCGTGCGGTCGCGGTGCGACTCGCGGCGGCCCCACAACTTCTGCAGCAGCTCGTCGCGGGTGACGACGCGGCCGCGGTCGAGCGCGAGCTGGTACAGGAGGCGGAACTCCGTGGGCGTCAGCTCGGCGCTCTGGTCGTCGACGTAGGCCTGCACCTCGAGCGGGTCGATCCGCAGCTCCTCGATCTCGATGGGCTCGCCACGCGGTGTCTCCTCCCGGCGCAACGCCCGGCGAGATGCCGCACGCACGCGCGCCACGAGCTCCTTCATCGAGAACGGCTTGACGAGGTAGTCGTCGGCCCCGATCTCGAGAGCGTGCACGCGATCGTGCTCGGTGCCACGAGCGGAGACCACGACGATCGGCGTCCCGATCCCTTCGTTCCGCGCGGTCTCGATCAGCTTCCAGCCGTCGACACCGGGAAGCATCAGGTCGAGCACGCACACGTCCGGCTTCTCGTAGCGGAGCCGGGCCAGTCCCTGCGTGCCATTGCCGACCTGGACAGGGTCGAACCCGGCGGCTCCGAGATGCCGCGCCATTCCCTGGGCGATCACCTCGTCGTCCTCGACGATCAGAACCTTCGGCATGGTTCACTCATTATGGGTTGCGCCTCCGTAGGCGAAGGGTAAACGCATGGTGAAAGAGTGGTGAACAAGGAACGGATCGGAGCGGTCGTGGCGAGTAGCCGTGAGCCGATCGTCGTTCTCGACAGCGAACGGCGGATCGTGGCGGCCAGCGAGCCGGCGGCGCGTGCGCTCGGAGGCGCTGAGCCCGGTCGCCGGCTGGGCGAGGAGCAGGCGGCGGCACATTCGGACCTACTCGTCCTTTTCCTCGAGTCGCCTCCCGAGTTTCCCGCCTACCAGGAGCTGCGGCAGGGCTTCACCGCGGCCGTCTCGCACGAGCTGCGGACGCCGCTCGCGCGGCTGCTCGTGTTGCTCGAGAGTGCGACGCTGCCCGGCTCGGACGTGGCCGAGCTGGCGGAGCAGGCGCGACAGGAGGTCGAGCAGGCGCGCGAACTGATCGACGACGTGCTCTTCCTCGGCGAGCTCGAAACGGGCCGTGAGGTCGTATCCCTCGGCCGCACACAGGCGAAGCCGATCGTGGAAGAGATCGTCGCCTCGTTCGCCGAGCGCGCGAATCATGCGGAGATCTCGCTCCAGGTTCGAGCCGACGGCCGTGTCGAGCTGCCGCTGCGACCGCGGATGCTGCGCGTCGTGCTCGAAAACTTGCTCGCGAACACGATCCGCTATGCGGGGCCGGGCAGCACATGCACCGTCGAGCTGACGAATCCGGCAGGCGGCCCGCTGCTCACCGTTTCGGACGACGGGAAAGGCGTCGACGCGGCCGACCTGCCGCGCCTGTTTGAGCGCTTCTATCGGGGCGACCAGGCCCGCACCAGCCGCGGCACGGGGCTCGGTCTCGCGATCGTCAAGCATGTGGTCACTTCAGCCGGCGGCGAGGTGGAGGCAAGCAGCGATCCCGGCCGAGGCCTCGAGATCCGTGCCCGCTTCCCGCTCAGCTAGCCGAAGCGGCCGGTGACGTAGTCCTCCGTCCGCTTGTCGGACGGAGCCGTGAAGATCTTTTCCGTCTCGTCGTACTCGATGAGCTCGCCCCAGCGCTCGCCCTCCTCGCCGCGCGAGATGGAGAAGAACGCGGTCATGTCCGCCACGCGGGCTGCCTGCTGCATGTTGTGCGTGACGATCACGAACGAGTACTCGCTCTTCAGCTCGTGCAGGAGCTGCTCGATCTTCTGCGTCGCGATCGGGTCGAGTGCCGAGGCCGGCTCGTCCATCAGGACGACGTCGGGCTCGACCGCGATGGCGCGCGCGATGCAGAGACGCTGCTGCTGCCCACCGGATAGCCCGAGGGCACTCGACTTGAGCCGGTCCTTTACCTCGTCCCAGAGCGCTGCCTGCGTCAGCGCGCGCTCGACGCGGTCGGAGAGGTTGTCCTTCATCCCGAGCACCTTCAGTCCCCAGGCGACGTTGTCGTAGATCGACTTGGGGAACGGGTTCGGCCGCTGGAAGACCATGCCGATGGTGCGGCGCACCGCGACCGGGTCGACGTCCTTGCCGCTGATGTCCTGGCCGTGGTAGCGGATCGTCCCGGTCTGGCGGAAGCTCGGCACGAGGTCGTTCATCCGGTTGAGACAGCGGATGAACGTGCTCTTGCCGCAGCCTGATGGGCCGATTACGGCCGTGACGAGGTTCCGGTAGACCTCCATCGAGACGTCCTTGAGGGCCGGTTTGGAGCCGTAGATCGCAGTCAGGTCCTGGATGTCGAAGACCTGTTCGAGCCGCTCGCGTGGCGGCAGCGGCTGACGCTTCGGCTCGACGCGCACGGCGGCCTCGATCGTACTCGACACGGCCACGGTCTCTCCCCTCAGCGAGCCGCTCACTTGAACGCCCGCGCGATCTTTCGCTTACTACGGGTGGCGAGCCACCGCGCTCCGAGGCTCGCAAAGAGGATGAACAAGATGAGGACGAGGGCCGCACCCCAGGCCATCGCGTAGCTCTGCTGGTCAGCCTGCTCGATGAGCTCGAAGATCTGGACCGGAACCGACTGCAGCGGCTGAGACGGGTTCCAGTGCGTCCCCGGCGTGGCGAGCGAGGAGCAGAAGAGCAGCGGCGCCGTCTCGCCCGCCACCCGGGCGACGGCGAGCGTTGCGCCGGTGAGCACGCCTCCGATCGTCTGCGGCAAGACGACGCCGAGCGTGACGCGCCAGCGGGGTGCGCCGACGCCGAGCGCCGCTTCCCGCAGCGAGTTCGGCACGAGGGCGAGCACCTCGATGGTGGCGCGGGCGACGAACGGCAGCATGATCACGGCGAGGGCGAAGGCGCCCGCATACCCACTCTGGCCGTGGGTTACCACGATCAGGCTGTAGACGAAGATCCCGATCACGATCGCAGGCACGCCGGCGAGGACGTCGAGCATCAGGTTGACGGCGCCCCGAATCGCCTTCGGCGCGTACTCGTTGACGTAGATCGCGATCAGGATCCCGAACGGCAGCGCCATCAGCGTGGCGAGACCGACGATGACGAACGTGCCGACGAAGGCGTTCGCGAGGCCTTGATGGGGGACGTCGACCCCGGCGTAGGGCTTCGTGAAGAAGTCGAAGTTCAGTGCGCTAGCGCCCTTCTTGGCCACCGACCAGACCACGACGCCGAGGAAGAAGACGGCGAGCGCGGCCGCAACCCAGGCGAGCAGCTCCATCAGACGATTGACGATCCGCCGCCTCCACAGCCGATCGTTCGGGCGCTGCAGCGCGCTGAGATCTGCCGCGCTCAATCCAGGCCACCCAGGCGTCGCCCCGCGCGGCGCACGATGAACTGCGCCAGGAGATTCACGAGGATCGAGAACACGAGCAGGATGAGCGCGCAGTAGCTGAGCGACGAGGTCTCGAGTCCGGAAGCCGAGCCCTGGGCGTTGTTGGCGATGATCCCGGCGAGCGAGTAGCCGGGCTGGAAGAGGTTCACGTTGATCTGCGTGACCGCCCCGATCACGAGTGCGACGGCGATCGCCTCGCCGATGGCCCGCCCGAGGCCAAGGATCATCGCGGCCGCGACGCCGCCCCGCGCGTAGGGGAAGCTGACGCCGCGGATCATCTCCCAGCGCGTCGTTCCGAGGCCGAGCGCTCCCTCTTTCAGCTCCGCAGGCACCGCGAGGAAGAGCTCCCGCGAGATGCTCGCGATGATGGGGAGGATCATGATCGTCAGGACAATGATCGCGGTGAACACGTTGGAGGCGTAGCTGCTCGGCGGGCCGAAGAGCGGGATGAAGCCGAGCGCCGAGTGGAGCGCCGGATCGACATGGTCACGGAGGATCGGCGCGAGGACGAGGATGCCCCAGAGACCGATCACGACGCTGGGAATCGCGGCCAGCGTCTCGACCAGAGCAGTCACAGGAGCGCGGACTCCGCGCGGGGCCAGCTCGGTGAGGAAGAGCGCGATGCCGATCGCGATCGGCGTGGCGAGGACCAGCGCTCCGATCGAGCTGATCACGGTCCCGTAGAGGAGTGTGCCCGCCCCGAACTGGTTGTGAACCGGATCCCAGGTCTCGTGCCAGACGAAGCTGAGCCCGAAGGTCGAGATCGAGACCCGCGAGCCCTGGATCACCTCCCGGACAATCAGCCCGACGATGACGAGCGCGCCGAGGGCGGCGATCGCGGCAGCCCCCTGCAGCAGGAGGTCGCCAAGACGCAGCCGCCGCCCCTCGAAGGGGCGGCGGGCTGCGTCAGTCGTTGCGTCGAGAGAGGTCACGATTGCTCGCGATTCTCTCCTGTTACGAGTGGATCTTCTGGATCTGCTTCTTGTCGAACGTGACGACTGGCTTGGGAAGCGGCTCGAAGATGAGCGCCGGGCCGTACGACTGGCCCTTCGTGACTGCCCAGTTGAGGAGCTTCTTGATGTTGGCTGCGTTCGCGCCCGACGACTTCTGCACGTCAACGTACGTGTAGGTGCAGATCGGGTAGGCGTTCCTGTACTTCTTGCTCTTCGGCGGGTTGACGATCGACAGCGACCCGTCCTTCTTGGGATGCGTGTCGAGCAAGGCCGCCGCGAGGATCCCCTTCGCCCTCGGCAGGACGAAATTGCCGGAGCGGTTCTTCATCTTCATGAAGCCGAGCTTGTTGTGGACGGCGTAGTAGACGTCGACATAGCCGATGGCACCGTCGGTCGTCCTCACTGCGGCGGCAACACCGGAGCTGTGTCCCTCGCCCTCGCCGGCCGGCCAGTTGACGGCTGTGCCCGCGCCGACCTGCGACTTCCAGGTGCCCGAGACCTTCGAGAGGTAGTCGGTGAAGTTGTAGGTCGTGCCAGAGCTGTCCGAGCGGTGCACGACGGTGATCGAGGTGCTCGGCAGGTTCGTTCCCTTGTTGAGCTTCTGGATCGACGGAGCGTTCCACTTCGTGATCTTGCCGAGGTAGATCTGTGCAAGCACCGAGCCGCTCATCTTCAGGTGCAGGGGAGCACCATGCACGTTGTAGATCACCGACGTTCCGGCGAGCGCCCAGGGAATCTGCACGCAGGTCGAACAGGTCGGGTTGAACTGCGAGAGCGGTGCGTCACTCGCGCCGAAGTTGACCTGCTTGTTGGTGATCGCGGAGACGCCGCCGCCGGAGCCGACCGGGTTGTAGCTGAGGGTAATCCCGAGCGCCTGCTGCGTTGCGGTAGCCCACTTCGTCACCAGCGGGGCGACAAACGTGCTGCCCGCCCCGGTGACGGTTCCGCTGTCGGTCCTGGCGGACGCCGTTCCCGTGGTGATCACTGCAACGACTGCAATCGCCGCCGCCGCAGCCGCAACGAGGGAAATGCGAGCGATCTTGCCGTTTCTCGGCATCTGAATTGTCCTCCTCCTCAGGGGTTCGCGGGCAAGGTACGGCCGGTCCTCTGAGGGGTGGGATACACCGGCGTTGCGAGGTGGATACGAAGTGGTGACACGCCCTGGCGCGGCCCCCAAGCGAAGCTAGTACGCTGGCTCGCATGTCGATGGATACGGCGCTAGAGCAGGTCGAGGCAGAGCTCCAGCAGATGGGGCAGCGAGTCCTCAGCGCCGTCCACGGCGCGATGCGCGCGCTCGAGGAGCGGGATCGCGAGCTTGCTGCCGAGGTGATCGCGTTCGACGACGAGGTCGACGACCACTTCCTCGGCATCGAACACCAGATCCAGGGCCTGCTCGCGCTCCAGACCCCGGTCGCCCGCGACCTGCGGCTCCTGCTCGCGATCATCCACATCAACCTCCTGCTCGAGCGCAGTGCAGACGGCTGCGTGACGATCGCGAAGCTCTCGCAGCTCGTTTCGGACATCGAGCCGGACCCCGCGCTGGTCGAGACCTTGACGGAGATGGGCGAGCGCGCGGAGGAGATGCTGCGTGTTGCCCTCGACTCCTTCAGCCGCCGCGATCTCGCCGGCGCCGAGAGTCTCGTCGAGCTCGACGAGCTGATCGACCGCGCGAACCGCCGCTTCGTCGAGCGGCTGGTGGATGTCATGGCCGAGGAGGAGTTCCGCGAGTGGGGCCTGCGGATGGTCGTGGTGGCGCGGACGATCGAGCGGATCGGCGATCGAGCCGTCGACATCGGCGAGCAGACTGCCTACCTGCTCACGGCCGAATTCCGCGAGTTCACCGACGCCTCACATCCGGTCAGCTAATACTCTCGGCCTCATGGCTGCCGGAGACGCGTTCGACCGCAACCGCAAGTGGCTCGTCGCGCTCGCCGTGGTGCTCGGCGTGGTACTCATCGTCATCGCGGTGATCTACTGGGTCGAGCCGGCAGGCTCGCTGCCGTCGTTCTTCCCGGGTCACGAGGCCGGGTCGAGCCACCACCACGTCAAGCACGGAATCGCCGCCTTCCTGGTGGGTCTGGCCTGCCTCGCGTTCGCCTGGTTCAACACCGGGCCGAAGAAGCGCACCGAGCAGACGACCGACACCGACTGAGTGGCCCCGATCAGCTACTTCCAGGGCGCGGTGCTCGGGCTGCTCCAGGGCGTGTCCGAGCTCTTTCCGGTCTCGAGTCTCGGGCACAGCGTGATACTCCCGAGTCTCCTCGGCTGGAACATTCACCAGGATCAGACGTACTTCCTCACCTTCCTCGTCGCCCTCCACCTTGCGACGGCGCTCGTCCTACTCGGCTTCTTCTGGAGCGACTGGGTGCGGATCATCAAGGGGCTCGGCCGCTCGCTGCGTGACCGCGAGATCGGTGACCCTGACGCGAAGCTTGGCTGGCTGCTCATCATCGGCACGATCCCCGCCGGGATCCTCGGCCTCTTGCTGCAGGACAAGCTGCGCAATCTGTTCGCCTCGCCGGAGTACGCCTCGATCTTCCTCGCTCTCAACGGCCTGCTGCTCTTCGGCGCGGAGGCGCTGCGGCGGCGCGCTCCGGTCGTGGCCGAGGACGACGACGAGCGGATCGCGAAGACCGTGGGCTGGGGGCAGGCGGCCACCGTCGGGGGCGCCCAGGCGATCGCGCTCATTCCGGGGTTTTCACGCTCGGGCGCGGCGATGGGCGGCGGGCTGCTCGTGGGCCTCTCGCACAAGGACGCGGCGCGCTTCGCCTTCCTGCTCGCCACGCCGATCATCCTCGCCGCGGCCGTGCTCAAGCTGCCCGACCTCGCGGGCTCTCAGGGGAACGGCGTGCGCGGCCCGGCGCTCGTCGGCGCCCTCTGCTCGGCACTGAGCGCCTACTTCGCCGTGCGCTTCCTCATGAAGTACTTCGAAACGCGGACCCTGATCCCGTTCGCGATCTACTGCCTCTGCGCCGGTACAGCCTGCGCGATTTATTTCGCGGTCACCTGAGCCATTCACCGGTCGTGTTCCTGGGCGAGGCGGCTGAGCCGCCTCGCCAGGGCCGGCGTCAGCGCGCCTCGCTCGAGCCGCCAGCGCCAGTTTCCTCCGGTCTTGCCAGGCCGGTTCATGCGGGCGTCGCTGCCGAGACCGAGCACGTCCTGCGCCGGGACGATCGCGAGGGCAGAGCGGGACGCATACGCGAGCTCGATCAGCCCCCAGTGCGGCTCACGCGGATCGAGTCCCGTCACAGCCCGTTCTCGCGGCGTGAGAGCGGCGAACCAACCGGCAGCGGTCTCTGTGTCGTGGGTGCTCGTGTACGCGACGGAATTGCGCCGGTAGTTGGTCGGGTTGTGCGGGTTGCGCTTGCGGCGGCGGAAGGCCCAGAGGAGCACGACCATCCCCGGCAGCCCGAGCTCGTCGCGGAGCGTGTAGACAGGCGGTGTGATGTGACCGAGGTCCTCCGCGATCAGCGGCAGGTGACCAAGCTCGCGCTCGACGGTACGGAACAGCTCGGCGCCGGGGGCCGGCCGCCAGCGTCCGCTCTTCGCCGTTGAGTTCCGCTCCGGAATCGCCCAGTAGGAGACGAAGCCGCGGAAGTGATCAATGCGGGAGAGATCGAAGAGTTCAAACGTGCGCCGGAACCGCTCGCACCACCAGTGGAACCCGGTCGAGCGGTGGATTGGCCAGTTGTACAGCGGGTTCCCCCAGCGCTGGCCCGTCGCACTGAGCGCGTCGGGGGGCGCGCCGGCGACCTCGCCACGCGAGAAAAGCTCCGGCCAACACTCGTGATCGGCACCCCCGTCGGAGACGTAGATCGGGACGTCGCCGATCAGCCGGACGCCGCGCTGGGACGCGTACGCCCGCAACGCCCCCCACTCCCGCTCGAAGCGCACCTCAGCTTCGAGCGCCTCCGGACCGGCGAAGCGCGCCCAGCCTCCGGTCCAGTAGGGATGGCGCGCCACGAAGTCCTCCACCTCGCCGGCCGTGACCCGCGCGCTGGGCCGGGCGAGGAGCTGAGGAGACGCCGCGAACGCCGAGGGCGACCTGTACGGCGAGCCGAACTCGTCGGGCGGGCCGAGCGGCAAGACCTGCCACCACGACTGGCCCGCCGCCGCGAGCCAGTCGACGAATCGGTACGCATCCCGGTCGAGCTTCCCGGACGGAAGCGAGGTCGGATGGAGAAGGATGCCGGCCGAGCGAGTGAGCTCCACGTTTTGATCCTTGCTCATCAGTGAGACTTCGGGCGTGGCGATCCCGAAGACGACTCCCGCACGGATCCAGATCCTGGAGGTCTCCCCGCAGGTCGACTGCGGCCGTTACCCGGTGAAGCGCACCGTCGGCGACAGGATCGAGGTGACGGCCCGGATCTTCCGCGACGGGCACGAGACGCTCGGTGCAGCAGTCCGCCACAAACGCCCGGACGCGACCCGGTGGAGCGAGACGCCGCTCGAACCGCTCGGGAACGATGTCTGGGCCGGAGTGTTCGAGGTCGACCGGTCCGGTCTCTGGAGCTTCCGGATCGAGGCCTGGGTAGACCGTGTTGCCTCCTTCCAGGAGGAGTTGCGGCGCAAGGTCGCGGCGGGACAGGTCGACCTCGGCGGAGAGCTATCCGAGGGCGCCGCGCTGCTTGGCGACGAGGCGCTGACCGTCGAGAAGGCGTTCGCCGCGCCGACGGGTGCCCGCTCGGAGAAGGCATGGTCGGCCACCTACTCGCTCGACGTCGACCGCACGCTCGGCCGCTTCGGCTCCTGGTACGAGCTCTTCCCGCGTTCGTGGAGCGGCTTCGCCGGAGTCCGCGAGCTGCTGCCGCAGTTCGCCGAGCTCGGCTTCGACGTCCTCTACCTCCCACCGATCCACCCGATCGGGCACACGAACCGCAAAGGCCGGAACAACACCGAGGCGGCAGAGCCCGGCGACGTCGGCAGTCCCTGGGCGATCGGCTCGGAGCAGGGCGGCCACGACGCAATCGACCCGGCGCTCGGCACCGAGAAGGAGTTCCGCGCTCTCGTCGCAACCGCGAGGAAACTCGGGGTCGAGATCGCACTCGACTTCGCGATCCAGTGCTCCCCTGACCACCCGTGGCTGAAGGAGCATCCCGAGTGGTTCCACCGCCGCCCCGACGGGACGCTGAAGTACGCCGAGAATCCGCCGAAGCGCTACCAGGACATCTACAACGTCGACTTCGGCAGCGAGGACTGGCGCGGCCTCTGGCAGGCGCTCTATGACGTCGTCCTCCACTGGGTCGGGTGCGGCGTCACCGTCTTTCGTGTCGACAACCCGCACACGAAGCCGCTTCCGTTCTGGGAATGGCTGATCGGCGAGGTGCGGCGAGAGCACCCGGACGTGATCTTTCTCTCCGAGGCCTTCACGCGTCCCGCGCCGATGACGACGCTCGCCAAGGCCGGCTTCGCCCAGAGCTACACGTACTTCACGTGGAAGAACACCCGCTGGGAGCTGCTCGAGTTCCTCGGCCAGCTGCTCGACTGGCGGGAGTTCTATCGCCCGAACTGCTTTGCGAACACACCGGACATCCTCCACGAGTACCTCCAGGGAGGCGGGCGCCCGGCCTTCGAGGCGCGGCTCGTGCTCGCGGCGACGCTGTCTCCCTCGTACGGCATCTACTCCGGCTTCGAGCACTGCGAGAACGTCCCGGTGCGACCCGGGTCCGAGGAGTACCTCAACTCGGAGAAGTACGAGCTGAAGCAGCGGAAGCTCGACGGGCCGCTGCTGCCGCTCGCGGCCAAGCTCAACGCCGTGCGGCGCGACAACCCGGCGCTCCAGTGGCTCGATCCGCTCACGATTCTCGAGACCGAGAACGAGCGGCTCTTCGCCTTCCTCAAGCGGCGCGGCGACAACAGCATCGTCACCGTCGTCAATCTCGATCCGGCCGCAACACAGACCGGTGTCTGCGTGGTGCCCGTCTCCACCGGGCTCCCGCCGGCGTACGCGGTTCGCGACCTGTTGACGGACGAGAAGTGGACCTGGCGGATCGGCCGCAACTACGTCAAGCTCGGCCCAGGCCAGAGCCACCTGCTAAGGATCGGCTCCTGATGTCCGAGCAATGGTTCGAAAGAGATCCGCTGTGGTTCAAGCGGGCCGTCTTCTACGAGATCCACATCCGCGGATTCTTCGACGGCAACGATGACGGCTCGGGCGACTTCCGCGGGTTGATCGACAAGCTCGACTACCTCGAGTGGCTCGGCGTCGACTGCCTCTGGCTGCTGCCGATGTACGAGTCGCCGTTGCGGGACGGCGGCTACGACATCTCCAACTTCTTCGCCCTCCATCCGGACTACGGGTCGGTGGACGACTTCCGCGAGTTCGTGGAACAAGCGCATCAGCGGGGCATGCGCGTGATTGCCGACCTCGTCATGAACCACACCTCGTCCGACCACCCGTGGTTCGTGGAGTCGCGGGCGGATCCGGCCGGCCCCAAGGGCGATTGGTACGTGTGGTCGGGGACGGACGAGCGCTACCCCGAAGCGCGAGTCATCTTCATCGACAGCGAGCCGTCGAACTGGACGCTCGACCAGCTGCGCGGCGAGTACTACTGGCACCGCTTCTTCCACCACCAGCCGGACCTCAACTACGACAACCCGGACGTGCAGGAAGCGATGCTCGAAGTGCTGCGCTTCTGGCTCGACCTAGGCATCGACGGCTTCCGGCTCGACGCCGTGCCGTATCTCTTCGAGCGAGACGGCACCAACGGGGAGAACCTCCCCGAGAGCCATGCGTACCTCAAGCGGGTCCGTGCCGAGGTCGATGCCCGCTACCCCGACCGGCTGCTGCTCGCCGAGGCGAATCAGTGGCCGGAGGACGTCGTCGACTACTTCGGCGACGGCGACGAGTGCCAGATGTGCTTCCACTTTCCGGTCATGCCGCGAATGTTCATGTCGCTGCGGCGCGAGGACGCGACGCCGATCTACGAGATCCTCGACCGGACGCCGAAGATCCCCGACAACTGCCAGTGGGGCCTCTTCCTCCGCAACCACGACGAGCTGACCCTCGAGATGGTCACCGACGAGGAGCGCGACTACATGTACGCGGAGTACGCGAAGGACCCGCGCATGAAGCTCAACCTCGGGATCCGCCGCCGCCTCGCGCCGCTCCTCGACGCCGGACGGGACGAGGCGGAGCTACTGCACGCAATCCTCTTCTCGCTCCCAGGTTCGCCGGTCCTCTATTACGGGGACGAGATCGGCATGGGTGACAACGTCTACCTCGGCGACCGGGACGGCGTGCGTACGCCGATGCACTGGTCCGGCGACAGGAACGCCGGCTTTTCGCGTGCCGACTGGGCGCAGCTCTACCTCCAGCCGCTCATGGATCCCCTCTACGGCTTCCAGGCGGTCAACGTCGAGGCGCAGCTCCGCACACCGAACTCGCTCCTGCGCTGGATGCAGCGCTTCATCGCGCTGCGCAAGGAGCACCCCGTCTTCGGGCTCGGCACCTACCAGCCGCTGCCCGGTGACAACACGCGGATCTTCTCCCACATCCGCACCTGGGAGGACGACGTGGTGCTCTGCGTGCACAACCTGGCCCGCTCGGCGCAGGCCGTGCAGCTCGACCTCTCGGACTACGCCGGGATGGTGCCGGTGGAGATGCTCGGTCGTACAGCCTTCCCGCCGATCGGGGAGCTGCCCTACCTCCTGACGCTCGCGCCACGGGGATTCTTCTGGTTCCAGCTCAGGCAGGAAGAGCAGGTGGAGTGAGATGGACGAGCAGTCGTTGATCGAGTACGTCACCCGGCAGCGCTGGTACGGCGCGAAGTCGCGGACGGTCTCGCATTCGGAGGTGCTCGACACCGTCACGCTCCGCCAGGCCGAGCCGCGGCTGTCGATCGCCCTCGTCGAGATGCGGTTCGACACGGGCGCGCACGACATCTACCAGCTCCTGATCTCCGGCGGCGCCGGGGACGCCCCCTTCGACGGCCTCGCAGAGGACGCGGGAATCGCCCGGGAGATCGTCAGTGCCATGCGGGCCGGTTTGACGCTCCAGGGCTCTGAGGGCGCGGCCGAGTTCAGCCCGGCCGAGGACTTCTCGGCGCTCGGCCGCGAGCTCGGTGCCATCCGGCTCGTCTCCTCCGAGCAGTCGAACAGCTCGGTCGTCTTCGATGACGCGCTCATCCTCAAGGTCTTCCGCCGACTCGAGCCCGGGATCAATCCGGAACTCGAGATGCTCCGCTTCCTCACCGAGCAGGGCTTCCGCAACATCCCGGCGCTCGGGGGTTGGTACGAGTACTCCGGAGGACCGCTCACGGCGACGCTCGGCCTGCTGCAGGAGTACGTCGCGGGAGCAATCGGCGGCTGGGAGTTGGCGCTCGGCGAGATCGCGTCCGCGCCCGAGAGTTTCCTCGACCGGCTCGGACGGCTCGGCGAGGTGACCGCGCACATGCACTCCGCACTCGGCGCCGATGCAAACAATCTCGCGTTCGCGCCCGAGGAGCCGAGCGTCGAGTCACTCGGCCTCTTGACCGCGACGGTGGACGAGGAGATCGCACGGGTCTTCCTCTCGCTCCCCACCGACGACGAGCGCCTCGCGCCGATCCTCGGCCGCGGGGAGGAGGTCCGCGAGCAGCTGCGTCTGCTCACCCACGCCGGCTCGAGCGGACGCGTGATCCGCACCCACGGCGACTATCACCTCGGCCAGACCCTGTGGAAGGGGAAGGACTGGATCATCCTCGACTTCGAAGGCGAACCTGCCCGCACGCTCGTCGAGCGCCGCCGCAAGCGCTCGCCGCTGCGCGACGTCGCCGGCATGCTCCGCTCCTTCGCCTATGCGGCCACGGCGGCCGAGCAGACGCGCGGTGCCGCCGTACCGGACGACTGGGAGGAGCGGGCGAGGGAACGGTTCCTCGAGAGCTATCTCGAGACGGTCGACGCGACGCTACTGCCGCCGGGAGACGCCGCGATCGACCGCCTGCTCGCGGTATTCGAGCTCGAGAAGGCGGTATACGAGCTCCGCTACGAGCTCGACAACCGCCCGGACTGGGTTGGAATCCCGGTCACGGGTATCGAGCGGCTCATGCACCAGGCCGCGGAAGCGCTGTGACCGTCGATCTCGGCGCCAACCCGCACGGCGTCCTCGGTGCGCACGAGGCCGAGGACGGCGTCGTCGTGCGCACGCTCCGGCCCGAGGCGCAGGCGGTGCGTATCCAGCCTGCGGGCGTCGAGGCGGAGCTCAAGGACCCGGCAGGCCTGTGGGAAGCGCTGCTGCCGAAGGCGCAGCTGCCGCTCGAATACGAGCTCGAGGTCGAATACCCCGACGGAAACACGTTCACCGTCCGCGATCCCTACTCGTTCCGCCCGACGCTGGGCGAGCTCGACCTCCACCTCGCCATGGAAGGCCGCCACGAACACCTCTACGAGCGGCTCGGTGCGCACGTGCGCGACCTGGACGGTGTCGTGGGCACTGCCTTCGCCGTCTGGGCGCCGAACGCGCGCTCGGTTGCGGTCGTGGGCGACTTCAACTCCTGGGACGGTCGCCTGCACCCGATGCGCTCGCTCGGCGCGTCCGGGATCTGGGAACTGTTCGTTCCCGGCGTGGAAGAGGGAACGAAGTACAAGTTCGAGATCCGGACCCAGGAGGGCCGCCTGCGCCTGAAGAGCGACCCCCTCGCCTTCCACGCCGAGGTGCCGCCGGCGAACGCCTCGGTGGTCTGGGAGGACAAACACGTCTGGCGCGACGCAGAGTGGCTGGAGCGCCGGGCTGCCGCCGACCCGCTGAGCGGACCGATGTCGGTCTACGAGGTGCACCTCGGCTCGTGGCGCCGGAACCCTCTCCAGGACAACCGGCCGCTGAGCTACCGCGAGCTTGCCGACGAGCTGGCGGACTACGTATCCGACCTCGGCTTTACGCACGTCGAGCTGCTGCCGGTGATGGAGCATCCGTTCTCCGGGTCGTGGGGCTACCAGGTGACCGGCTACTACGCGCCCACCTCACGCTTCGGTACGCCCGACGACTTTCGCCACCTCGTCGACCGGCTCCACCAGCGTGGCATCGGCGTGATCCTCGACTGGGTGCCCGCCCACTTCCCACGCGACGACTGGGCCCTCGCCACGTTCGACGGGACGCACCTGTACGAGCACGCGGACCCACGCCGCGGCTCGCATCCCGACTGGGGGACGCTCGTCTTCAATCTCGGGCGCACCGAGGTGCGGAACTTCCTGCTCGCGAACGCGCTCTACTGGCTGCGCGAGCACCACGCCGACGGGATCCGCGTCGACGCCGTTGCGTCGATGCTCTACCTCGACTACTCGCGCAAGGCCGGCGAGTGGGTGCCGAACATGTTCGGCGGCAACGAGGATCTCGACTCCGTCGCCTTCCTCAAGGAGCTGAACGAGACGCTCTTCGCGCGAGACAAGGGCATCGTCTCGACGGCAGAGGAGTCGACCGCCTGGCCCGGCGTCTCACGGCCGACGTATCTGGGCGGGCTCGGCTTCGGCTTCAAGTGGAACATGGGCTGGATGCACGACACGCTCACGTACTTCCAGAAGGACCCGGTCTACAGGCGCTTCCACCACCACACGCTGACGTTTTCGCTCATGTACGCGTTCAGCGAGAACTTCGTGCTGCCGTTGTCGCACGACGAGGTGGTGCACGGCAAGCGGTCGCTGCTCGACAAGATGCCGGGCGACCGTTGGCAGAAGTTCGCGAACCTCCGCGCGCTTTACGCCTACATGTGGGCGCACCCGGGCAAGAAGCTCCTCTTCATGGGCGGCGAGCTCGGCGAGTGGGAGGAGTGGAACGCAGAGGGCTCGCTCCACTGGAACCTGCTCGAGTACGCCGAGCACCAGGGAATCCAGGCGCTCGTCCGCGACCTCAACCGCGCCTACCGCTCCACTCCGGCTCTCTGGCAGCTCGACTTCGACCCCGCCGGCTTTCGTTGGCTAGAGGCGAACGACGCCGCGAACAACGTCCTCGCGTTCGCGCGGGTCGGCGAGGGGGACTCGCCACCACTGGTCTGTGTCCTCAACATGTCGCCGGTACCGCGCCACGACTACCGCGTCGGGATGCCCGTGTGCTGCCGCTGGCGGGAGGTGCTGAACACCGACTCGGCCTTCTACGGCGGCAGCGGGGTGGGCAACCTCGGTGGCGTGGAGGCCGAAGCAGTGCCGTGGCACGAGCAGCCGTTCTCGGCGACGCTCACGCTGCCCCCACTCGGCGCCGTCTGGCTGGTCCCGGAGTAGCACCGGATGCGTCGGCTGGGAGCCGTGCCGTGCGGCGACGGCACGGTCGACGTGGACGTCTGGGCGACCGGCGCCCGTTCGGTTTTCTTCGTGCGGACGAGAACATTGAGCTCGAGCGGAACGGTGAGTGCTTGATCGGGAACTTCAGCGGCGTGGAATTCTCTCGCGGATGAAGGTCTGGCCGGGACGTCCCTTCCCGCTCGGCGCAACCTGGGACGGCGAGGGGACGAACTTCTCGCTCTTCTCCGAGCACGCCGAGCGCGTGGAACTGTGCCTTTTCGACGGCGACCGTGAGATGCGCGTCGAGCTGCACGAGGTCGCCGCGCACAACTGGCACTGCTACCTCCCGGGCGTCGGTCCGGGACAGCGCTACGGCTATCGCGTGCGCGGGCCGTACGACCCGGGGGACGGGCAGCGCTTCAATCCGAACAAACTCCTCATCGATCCCTACGCGAAGGCGATCGAGGGGCCGGTGCAGTGGGACTTGGCCAACGTCCTCCCGTACGTGCCCAGCCTCGAGGAGGACGCCGATCTCGAGCTCGACGACGAGGACGACGCCTACGCCATTCCGAAAAGCGTCGTGGTCGACAACTCCTTCGACTGGGAGGACGACGGGGCGCCGCGGACCGCGTGGAGCGACACCGTGATCTACGAGGTGCACGTGAAGGGGTTCACCCAGCAGCACCCCGAGATCCGCGACGACCTGCGCGGTACCTATGCAGCGCTTGCCGCCGAGCCGGCGCTCGCGCATTTGCGCGAGCTCGGCGTCACAGCGGTCGAGCTGATGCCGATCCACCACATCGCCGACGAGAGCTTTCTCCACGACCGCGGCCTCTCCAACTACTGGGGCTACTCCTCCGTCGGGTACCTCGCGCCGCACGCCCTCTACGCGGCAACGGGGAGGAGCGGCGAGCAGGTGCGCGAGTTCAAGGGGTTGGTGAAGGCGCTGCACCGAGCCGGGATCGAGGTGATCCTCGACGTCGTCTACAACCACACCGCCGAGGGAAACCACCTCGGGCCGATGCTCTCCTTCCGCGGCCTCGACAACCGCAGCTACTACCGCCTCATGCCCGACGAGCCGCGCTTCTACATGGACTTCACCGGCACGGGCAACTCGCTCAATCCCGTGCATCCGTCGGTGCTGCGGCTGATCATGGACTCGCTGCGCTACTGGGTGCTCGAGTGCCACGTCGACGGCTTCCGCTTCGATCTCGCGTCGGCGCTCGCGCGGGAGTTCTACGACGTGGATCGGCTCTCCGCTTTCTTCGACACGATCCACCAGGACCCGGTGCTCTCGCAGGTGAAGCTGATCGCCGAGCCGTGGGACGTGGGGCCCGGCGGCTACCAGGTCGGCAACTTCCCGGTGCTCTGGGCCGAGTGGAATGGGAAGTACCGCGACTCCGTGCGCGACTTCTGGCGCGGCCAGGGCAACGTGGGCGAGTTCGCACAGCGCTTCACCGGCTCGTCCGACCTGTACGGCGAGGAGAACCGCGACCTCGCCTCCATCAACTTCGTCACCGCTCACGACGGCTTCACCCTGCGCGACCTCGTCTCCTACAACGAGAAGCACAACGAGGCGAACCTCGAGGACAACCGCGACGGGACCGACGACAACCGCTCGTGGAACCTCGGCGCCGAGGGGCCGACCAACGACCCCGCCGTGCTCGCGCTGCGGGCTCGGCAGCAACGAAACTTCCTGGCGACGCTGCTGCTCTCGCAGGGCGTGCCGATGCTGCTCGGCGGCGACGAGCTCGGACGGACGCAGAGCGGCAACAACAACGCCTGGTGTCAGGACAACGAGATCTCGTGGTTCGACTGGGAGGAGGCGGACAGCGAGCTGCTCGAGTTCGCGCGCCGCGTGATCGCGCTGCGGCGCGAGCATCCCGTCTTTCGGCGGACGTCGTTCCTCAGCGGCAAGGCGGGCGAGAGCGGCCTGCCGGACGCGTGGTGGTTCCGGCCGGACGGCCGGCGGATGACACAGCGCGACTGGACGAGCTCCGAGACGCGGACGCTCGGGGTCTTCCTCAACGGCCGGGAGATTCGCGAGCAAACGCGGTACGGCGAGCCGATGTTCGACGATTCGTTCCTGGTCGTGTTCAACGCTCACTTCGAGCCGGTGGTCTTCACGCTGCCGACGCGGCGCTTCGGCTCGCGCTGGCGGGTCGAGCTGGCGACCGGCGACGCACCCGAGGAGACGCTCGGCGCGCGGGCGCTGCTCGCAGTCGATGCCCACTCTCTGACCTTGCTTCGGCGAGACTGAGCCGATGCGCGTCTATCTCGCTGCGTCGATGTTCACGCCGTACGAGCGGGCGTTCCTCGACGACTGCGCCGCGCTGCTGCGCGCGGAAGGGTTCGACGTCTTCGTGCCCCACGAACAGGGGCTCTCCGGCCGGGACGCGACCGCGGAGAAGATCTTCGCGGTGGACGCAGAGGGCGTCGAGGCGGCCGACGCCATGCTCGCAGTCCTCGACGGGCCGTCGATCGACGACGGCACGGCGTGCGAGATCGGGCTCTTTCATGGCCTGAAGCAGAGCGACCCGGGGCGCAAAGGAGTCGTCGGACTCCTCACCGACTTGCGCGCCGAGCGGCAGGGCGAGTTCGCGCTGAACCTCTTCGTCCGCGGTTGCATCGAAGCGGGGGGCGGCGAGGTCGTCGGCTCGCTCGAGGAGGCGCTCGCGATCCTCCACCGCTGGTCGTCGGACTGAGTACGACCAGGAGCTGAGTGTTCTTGCCTGAACCGCCGAGCTGCTCAGCCCGGCGCCTTCACCGCAGGGGATCCGGGAAGACGCCGGACCGGGCTAGCCGCGGCCCGCCGAAGCGGCCGAGCCGGGAGGGGTTCGATGCAGTGCGAATCGAACCACGTCTTGATGAAAACTCTCTAAGAAGTCGCGCTAAGAGCTGCGCGCGGCGCCGTTGAGGCTGAGGCGCACCACCGCGCCCCCGTCCGAAGCGTTTTCGGCTGCGACGGTGCCGCCGTGTGCTTCCGCCACCTCGCGGACGATCGCCAACCCGAGACCCGCGCCGGGCATCGACCGGGCCGCGGCCGAGCGGTAGAACCGGTCGAAGACGAGAGGCCGATCCTCGTCGGCGAATCCAGGGCCGTGATCGCGGACCTGCAGCTCGCCGCCGGCGAGCGAGACCTCGACCGAACCGCCTTCCCCGCTCCACTTCCCCGCGTTCTCGAGCAGGTTCCAGACGGCGCGCTCCATGCGGTCGCGATAGCCGTCGACGACCGTCGGCTCGAGTCCGTCGGTCTCCCAGTCGACCGCGGGAAAGCGCGTGCGCGCGCGCTCGACCGATTCCTCCACGAGCTCGTCGAGCGGAAACGACCGCCTCTCGAGCTGCGCGCCACCGCGCGCGAGCTCGAGCAGACCGGCGATGAGCGACCGCATCTCCTGCGACTCGCGATGGAGATCATCGAGCAGCTGCCGCCGCTGCTCTGGCGGAAGCTCCACGTCGCCGCGGAGAACGTCAATGTTCGTCTGGAGGCTCGTCAGCGGAGTGCGGAGCTCGTGCGAGGCGTCCGCCACGAAACGCCGCTGTGTCTCGAGCGACTCCTCGAGTGCCGCCAGCATCGTGTTGAAGGAGTGACCGAGTCGCGCGAGTTCCCCCTGCCCGCCCTCGGGGACGCGCTCGCTCGGCTCTCCCGTCTGTGCGATGCGCTCTGCCGCCGCCGTCAAGCGCAGCACCGGTGCAAGGATCGCGTTGGCAAGCAACCGTGCACCGGCCGCGGCGACGGCGATTCCGCCCAGAGACACGAGGATGAGCACGATGCGCAGACGCTCGAGGTCGTGGTCGATGGAACTGATGTCCCTGGCGACCACGACCGCGCCGCCTCCCTGGATGGGCACCACTCGCTCACGCAGGTGCAGCACGACCGTCCGGCCCGTGCTCCCTTCTGTCGCGTTGACATCGATGTTGCGGAAGAACCCCCGCTGCCGACCGGCGACAACCGCACGGATCTGATCATCGACCGGGAGTGGTGCACTGTCCGCGGTCCGACTGCCGTCTGCGAGGACGACCTCGACGTAGTCCTGCACATAGGGGTTGAAGCCTTCGAAGTTCGCGGATGGGTTGTGTGCGTGCGTGGTGAGCTGCGAGTCGACCTGCGAGTAGAGCTCATGCCGCATCACGAAGTACGTCGCCGTCGAGGCAAGCACAACCACTACCGCGACGACACCGGCCGCGAGCAGCGTCAGGCGATCGCGGAGACTCACGGTTCCCGGAGGACGTAGCCCGTGCCGCGGACGGTGTGGATCAGACGCGGCTCGTCCTCGGACTCCGTCTTGCGGCGGAGATAGCCGACGTAGACGTCGAGGGCGTTCGAGGAGTGGCTGAAGTCGTAGCCCCAGACGCGCTCGTAGATGAGCGAGCGCGGGAGCACCTGACGCGGGTTGCGCATGAACAGCTCGAGCAGATGCGCCTCCGTGGTCGTCAACTCGAAGCGGCGACCGCCGCGACGTGCGTCCATCGAGCCGAGGTCGAGCGTCAGGTCCGCGAAACGGAGGACCTCGCCCGGCTCCTCGGGCTTCGAGCGGCGCAGGAGCGCGCGCAGGCGCGCGAGGAGCTCCTCGAGGTCGTACGGCTTCGGGAGATAGTCGTCGGCGCCGGCGTCGAGCCCTTCGACCCGATCGCCGACGGCATCGCGCGCCGTGAGCAGGAGGATCGGGATGCGGTTCCCCTGCCGGCGCAGGCGGCGCGTGACGTCGAGACCGTCGAGCCCCGGCATCATCACGTCGAGCACGACCGCGTCGGGCGTGCGCGAGTCCACGGCCGTCAGGGCTGTGTCGCCGTCGGACGCGAGCGCGACCTCGTACCCGTGCAGCTGCAGCGCGCGCTCCAGCGCCTCGCGCACGGCACGGTCGTCATCTGCAACGAGAACGAGCATTTCTGCTCTAAGTTTGCCGCGCCACGTGAGATCTGGCTAAGCCGCAGGCAGATCGACGACGAAAGCGGCGCCTTCGCCGGGCTGCGACCGGACCGTGAGACTGCCTCCCATGCGGGAAACGAGCTCGCGCGAGATGAAGAGCCCGAGGCCGCTGCCGCCGACGCCACGGGTCAGGGCCGGGTCGAGCCGGTAGAACTTTTCGAAGACCCGCTCGTGCTCGGTGGGCGGGATGCCGAGCCCGCAATCGGTGACGGTGAGGCGGACCCGGCCGTGCCCGCCGGCGAGACCGACCACCACGTCACCGCCGTCCGGGGAGTACTTGATCGCGTTGTCGAGCAGATTGACGAGCACCTGCCGCAGCTTGTCCTCGTCGGCAAGGGCGACCGCGGGGACGCCGTTTTGCTCCAGCCGTAGCTCGATCTGCTCGGGGGAGTGCAGACGGGTCGAGTCGAGCACGCTCTCGGCGAGCACCCGCAGATCCGTCGCCGAAGTCGTCACGTCCACACGGCCTTCTTCGAGCTGGCCGGCGAGGAGGATCTGGGAGACGATCGCCGTCAGGCGCTCGGTCTCGCTCACGATTATGTCGAGGAAGCGGTCGCGCTGCTCGGCCGGGAACTCGATGTCGGTGCGGCGCAGCGTGCGAGCCGCGCCGTAGACGGCAGCAAGCGGCGTGCGGAGCTCGTGCGAGGCGGTCGCGACGAAGTCGCTCCGCGCCCGCTCGAGCACCTGCTCGTCGCTGACATCGCGCAACGCGTAGACAACACCTTCGTCGAAGGCGACGCCGGTGACTGCCACCCAGCGATCGCCCGACGCGGTCTCGATCGGAACCGTCACCGGGCGCGCGCGCTCCGGCGTCTCGGCGTCGGCGAGCTCCGCCATCTGCGTCAGCTCTTCCCACGCACGCACGACCTCGGCGGGATGCCGACCCAGCGCGGACGCCTCCCGCACGCCGGTGATCGCGGCTGCGGCTGAGTTCCAGAACCGAACCCGGCCGTCGCGATCGAGCAAAACGACGCCGTCGCCGACGTAGGCGAGCGCGAGCGCGGCCTCGGCACGTCGTTCTGCTTCTCGGTAGAGCCGCGCGTTCTCGACCGCGATCGCCGCGCGCGCGGCGAGTTCCTGCGCGAGCTCGAACTCGGAGTCTTCGAGCTCCCGGGACTCAGCGACCAGCGTGAGAGCTCCGAAAGTCCGCTCCCCCGCGAACAGCGGGACGGTGATCGCGCTCCGAATCGAGACGTGCTCGAGCGCCTCGGCGGCGTTGGGATCACGCCGCACGGCCTCCTCGAGCAGCTCTTGCGGCACCTCACGGAGGAACACCGGCTCGGCGGTGCGAATCACCCGTGCCGTCAAGTCGAACTCGTCGTCGATCTTGATCGTGCGCGAGCGGGCCTGCAGCGCTTCGGCCCAGCGCCTGCGTTCGGGATCCTGGTGGGCGACAACGATCTGCTCGATCTCCCCCGTCTCCTCCACGAGCATGGAGATCGCGCACCAGTCGGCGAGCAGCGGCACCGCGAGCTCGGTGAGACGCTCGAGCGTTCGCTCGAGCTCGAGCGACGACGCGAGCAGGGCAGTCGCCTCGCCGAGGAACGAGATCCGCTCGCGCAGGGTCCGCTCCGCCGCCGAGAAGTGGGCTCGCTCGAGGGCGAGCGCCGCCTGTCTCCCGAGCGCGATCTTGAGCGCCCGTCGCTGGGGCGGGAACTCCTGGTCAGTCGGAAACGAGAAGACGAGCCCGCCGATCGCGCCCCGTTCTCCGACCAGCGGGACGCACACGAGACCGTGCCCGGGCTGCGAACGGCCGATCAGCTCGGGGTAACGCTCGTCCCGCTCTTCCTCCGAGCGGATGAAGACGCCCTCGCCGGTGCGCACCGCCTCCGAGAGCGGGAAGTTCCCGCTGACCGGGAAGCGGCGGAAGGGCTCGATGAACCGCAGGTCGTAGCCGCGCGACGCAATCACCTCGAGCGACTCCCCGTCTCGGCTCAGCGTTGCGATCAGGCCTCCACGGGCGTCGGCCGCCCGCACGCCCTCCGTGAGAACAGCGTCGAGGACTTCCTGTGGCGTGTGGGCGGTCGCGAGTGCGTCCGCTACATGTTGCAGCCGGTTCGCCGCGTCGAGCGCGCTCTCGCTCTCTTGCACTGCGCGCTCCGCCCTCTCGCGTGCCGCTCGCTCGCGTCCGAGCACCTCGCTGCCGAACAGCGCCGCCACGACGAACACGACGAGAGCGGTCGCGCCCTCGGCGTTGAGCTGGTTGCGGTCATAGCGCGAGGCGAAGAAGTAGAAGAAGGGAAAGGCGGAGGCCACAACCGCGACAAGGCCACCGATCCGGCCGCCGACGGCGGTGGCGAGGATGATTGCGACCACGTAGAGGAGCCCCGGAACGACGGTGCGCACGCTCGTGAACGCGAGCAGCGTGACAAGCGCCGGCGCGCCGACCGCGACCAAAGCGGCCGTCCAGAATCGCCTCGTGAGGTGCGGCCACCTGGCCGTTTTCACTTGCCTGTTCGGCGCTGCCTCGGCGATCACCTGTGCTCCGACAGCTCGCGATTCAGTTGCTCGCGCTCACCCCTGGCGACGCGTTCGAGCACCTCTCGCACGGTCCCGGCGAGCTCGAGCGGATCGAACGGCTTGACGACGTAGCCGACCGCGCCGAGCTCCTGTGCGCGGAGGTGGTCCTCGTCGGCGGCGCGAGCCGAGAGGAAGACGACCGGAATCTCCCGCGTCTCGTCGTCGGCGGCCAGCTGCTCTGCGACTCCCCAGCCGTCGATGCCCGGCATCATCACGTCGAGGAGGACGACCGAGGGGCGCGTCCGTCTCACAGCCTCGAGTGCCTCCGCGCCGTCCGTCGCCTCGGTGACCGCAAGCCCGTCACCTTCGAGGTTGACGCGGCAGATCGTGCGGATCGCCCGCTCGTCGTCCACCAGCAGAACGAGCGGCGCCGACTCCTCGCGCCGTCCTCCGCCGCTCCCGCCGCCGGTGTCCGGACGATGCCGGACGCGGCTTCGCCACGTGCCGCGCACGAGATGCGGCGGCCGGTGCGCGCGGGACGCCCGGCGCAGCTCGGACCTGCTCGACTTCGTTCGCTGTCTTGCCGTCACAGTTCCCCCGGAGCGTCGTGGCCGACGGCAAGTGTGCCCGAAGGCACGAGGTTGCGCTAGAGGCCGCTGTGCTCGCGGTTCCAGTCGTCCGCAAGCTCGCGGAGACCAGGCCCGCGAACGCGGATCGCGTCGCGCGCGTGCAGCCGCATGCGGCCGGCGAAGTCATGGTCGCGGGCCCGGAGAACCGCGCGCGCCGCGTACTGCCCACCGGTGAAGAGCGCAGCGACGCCCACGCCCAATGCCGAGTGGTGCTTCCGCCAGTACCGGTGCCGGCCGCGCCACATCTCGTTGATCCGTCGCTCGGGAATTCCGGCGCTGAACTGCGACTCGTGGTGCACGACGGTGACCTGCGGGAAGTACTGCGTCCGCCAGCCCGCGCTGCGCAGACGTCGTAACAGATCCGTCTCCTCCGAGTAGATGAAGAACTCCTCGTCGAAGAGCCCGACTTCGTCCAGCGCCTCGCGACGGACGACAAGCGCGGCCGCCATTGCCCAGTCGACATCCCGGGTCTCGCTCCCGCCCGACTGGACGATTCCCGCTCGGCCGAGGGTGAGCAGGCCGAGCGCGGCGGTCGTCGGCGACGGGAATCGCCATGCGGAAGCCTGCGGCCGCCCGTCGGGATAGACGAGCCTCGGGCCGAGTGCGGCGACCCGTGGGTTCGCGTCCAGATGGGCGACCATCCGCTCGAAGCCCCAGTCCTCGCTCGTCGTGTCCTCGTTGAGGACGAACACAAAGCGGCCGGTCGTGGCCCGGATCACGGTGTTGTGGTTGGCGCCGAAGCCGGCCCGGTGCTGCTGCTCGATCAGGCTAACGCCCGGAAAGCGCTCTCGCACGGCGGCCGCGGAGCCGTCCTCAGACGCGTTGTCGAGGACGACGATCTCCACATCGATTCCCTGCAGCGACTCGAGGCAAGCAAGGAGCAGCTCGCGGCTGTTCGTGTTGACGAGGGAGACGGAGACGTCCGGGCCAGAGCTCAACGCGCGAGGCCGCGCGCAACGAGCTGCTCGCGGGCGGCGTCGACGGCGTCCACCGCCTCCTGCCCTTCGAGCCAGGCGAGCAGGTCGCGCATCCCGTCCTCGAACCCGATTTCCGACCGGAACCCGAGACGCTCCTCCGCGAGCCGGGTGTCGGCGAAGCAGTGCCGGATGTCGCCTGCGCGGTACTGCTCCACGATCTCGGGCTCGATCTCCTTGTCGAGTCCAGCGGCGATCGTGCGCGCAACCTCGACGACCGACGTCGCCCTCCCGGTGCCGAGATTCAGGGTCCTCCCGTCTGCTCCGTCCGTGCTCAGCGCGAGGGCACAGCCGCGCACGAGGTCGCGGACGTCGATGAAGTCGCGCGTTTGGCGGCCGTCCTCGAACACGACCGGCCGGTTGTCGTTGAGGAGCCGCGAGGAGAAGATCGCCGCGACGCCCGTGTACGGGTTCGAGAGCGCCTGACGCTCGCCGTAGACGTTGAAGAAGCGGAGCGCGACGGTCGGGATCCCGTAGGCCGCTCCGACCGAGAGGAACAGCTCCTCGTGATCGCGCTTGTTCACGGCGTAGACGGAGGTCGGGCGCAAAGGCTTTGTCTCGGCGGTCGGCTCTGGCTCGAGCGGCCCTCCGTCGTCGGCCAGCAGCTCCCACTGCTGCGCAGCGAGCTGGGTCTCGGGCCGGATCCCGGGAGCGATACCAGCCTCCCCGCTACGCGGGTTCCGGTACTGCCCCTCGCCGTAGATCGACATCGACGAGGCGACGACGAGCTTGCGGATCGCCTCGCGCCGCTCGAGGGCCTCCTCGAGGACGACTGCCGCGCCGATTGCATTGACCGACGTGTACCGCTCGATCTCGTACATCGACTGGCCGACACCGACAGCGGCGGCGAAGTGGTAGACGGCGTCGATGCCGTCGAGCGCACGTGCGACGGCTTCATGGTCGCGAACGTCCCCGACCTGGAGCTCGACGGCTGCGTCCAGGTAAAGCGGCCTCTCTCCGGTGCCGTGGACCTGCGGATCGAGGTTGTCGAGCGCCCGCACCTCGTGCCCCTCCGCGAGCAGCCGGTCGGCCAGGTGCGAGCCGATGAAGCCGGCTCCGCCCGTGATCAGGACGCGCATCGGAGGGTGAGGCTAGCAGCGCGTGCGCGCGGGACTGCTTCCTAGACTGCCCCCATGCGGAGTAGCCGCCGGGCCGTCCTCCGCTTCGCCCTCGGCTTGGCGCTCGCCGCCGTCGTCTTCATCGAAGTCGTCCCGCGCATCGCGAGCTACGGGGACGTCGCGCATCGGCTCGGGACCGTCTCCTGGCCGTGGATTCTCGCGCTCGCAGTGGGATCGCTGCTCGACATCGTGACCACCGCGCTGCCATGGCAAGCGGTTCTCCCCCAACTCTCGTTCCTGGGAGCCCTCGCAATGACACAAGCCTCGACGGCATTGACGACGTTGCTCCCCGGAGGCGCACCGCTCGGAATGGCGCTCTCGTTCGGCTTCCTCCGCAGGCTGCGCATCGATCGCGGCGCCGCTGCCTTCGCAGTGGCGGTGACCGGGATCTGGAGCCAGGTGATGATCCTCGTCTATCCGCTGGTCGGAGCCATCCTCGTCTTCGCCACCGGCGAGCTGTCGAACTCGACGCTCGCAATCGCAGGGGTGAGCGCAGCGTGTGGCGCTCTCATCGTCGGGCTGACCGTCGCGGCGCTGCGAAGCGAGGGAGCAGCACGCTGGCTCGGCGACGTTTCTGCGCGTGCGGCGGGCCGGGTCGCGCAGTTCTTCCACCGCCACCCGCCGGGTTGGAGCGGAGAGGGCCTCGTGAGGCTCCGGGCCGAACGGCTCGTGCTGCTCAGGCGACGGTGGGGGAGGCTGACCGCAGCCACGCTGGCCAACCAGCTGAGTGCCTTCCTGGTCTTCGAGCTCTCCCTGTATGCCGTGGGCATTTCGTTCGGCAACCTGCCGCCGAGCGAGGCGTTCCTGGCCTGGGCGATCGGGCGCGTGATCAGCTCCTTGCCCCTCACTCCGGGCGGAATCGGCGTTGTGGAGCTAGGGATGATCGGCACGCTCGTGGGCTTCGGAGCCTCCAACGCACACGTGGTGGCCGCGGTTCTGCTCTATCGCGGGGTGATCGTCCTGCCCACGCTGGTGATCGGGCTCGCGTCCCTCCCCGTCATACGCCGCCTGGCGAAGGAGCCGGCGGAACAGCTCTAGGGAAGCGCCTCCGCGATCTCCTCGCGCGGCTCGTCGAAGCGCAACCGCTCCCGGACTGCCGAGACGATCCACTCGAGCCGGCGAAAGACGAGCGAGTCGCGCCGCTCGGCCTCGAGCCGCCGACGGGTTCGGGCGAAGCCGCGATCGATGTAGCGCGGAGGTGCGAGCCGAGCCTCGGGATAGAGGCGACCGAGTGCGACCCCGAGCGGGCCGTGGTCGAGGATCGCATCCGCGTAGTCCACCGTCTCTCCCGGCAGCGCATCGAGCACCGCCTCGGCGCGGACGAGTCCTTCCACGAGCGCCCACGGATGGCCGTCGAACAGGCTTGCGGCACGCGCGGGATACAGCCACCGTCGCTTCAGCATCGCGTAGGCGACCTCAGCGAGGTTCCGCCGCACCTTGAGGACCTTGAAGTCGCCGAGACCCTCCCAGCCACCGATCACGAACGGCTGAACGACATCCTTGTAGGCGAAGCCCCGCCGGAGCGCGGCATCGTCGAGGTAGGTCGCCATGTCCGCGAAGACCTCGGGAGCCGCACCGAGAAGGGTGAAACGCTCGTCGGCCGGGGCCATGCGCTGCATCCGCCGTGGGACGCGATCGCGATTGAGGATCTCGCCGTCGCTCGTCCACGCGGGCTCGGAGAGGCCGATCGCTCGGACGGCTGCGACGTAGAGCAGGCTCGACAGCGAGCGAGGAAGGGAGACGACGAAGAGCGAGCTGAGATCCTCCGCGCGCACCGACTCGGTGCGTCGCTGGAGGAGTCGGAGCCTCGCCACGCGGCCAGCCTATGGACGTCAGAAGGGCGATACATGTGACTTAGATATGAATGAAACAACTCGCCGCCGGACTCGAACGCAGGCCCGCGCAGCGGAGGCTGCTTTACGTTCGCCTTACAGAACGGTGTTGCGGAGCTGACGTGCCGCGAGCACGATTGGCCGCGAAGGGAAACGTGCGGACCCCCAGTTAGGAGAGTTCACAAAGATGAAGAAGGCAATTGTCCTCGTCGCGGTGGCGCTCGTAATTCCGACAAGCGTGGCGTTCGCGAAGGCGAACCCGACTCGCGGCAAGTCCAACCCCCGGGTGATGTACGTCGTCAAGGGGACGCTGTCCAGCTATCTGGCAGCGACGAGCTCGGCTGACGGCTCGATCTCGATCACCGTCAACCACTCGAACTACCACGGCCGGGCGCTGAAGGGCCAGACCCTGACGTTCTCGACCACGATGAAGACGAAAGTCAACTACCCGAACGGGGCCACCACCATCACCGACGGTGCCAAGGGAGTGCTCAAGTTCAAGGCTCCGCTGCGGCTCGGCGCAGGTACCGACGCTGCGACGGTGCTGCCGACGATGGCGAAGGCGCTGCACATCATCGACAAGTCCGCGAACTAACCGGACGCGACAGCGTCTGCCACGATCTGTGGCAACGAAGCGGCCGCAGCCACGAGGCGCGGCCGCTTCGCATTTCTCCCCCCTATCGAGTCAGTGTCACTTTGCGGAGGCCGGCCGGACTGTCGAGGTCCAGCCCCCGCAGGCTTGTGAGGCGCATCGCTGCAACCTGGCCGGGAACCACGGCGGTCAGCGGGCTGAGCCACTCGGGCACCCCGGGCGCCAGCACGAGCTTCGTCTGCGCCCGCCGCAGCACCGCGCGCACGTCCGAAACCGCGACGATCCGCGCACCCCGTGCGCGCAGCGGAGGCACGATCTCCTCGACGCTCGGGCGCGCCGGGCCGCTCGGCGCGACGACGACCACCGGCCACTCAGGCTGGATGGCGGCGATGGGGCCGTGCATCAGGTCGGCCGGCGAGTAGGCCTCGGTGACGAGGCCTGACAGCTCGCGGATCTTCAGCGCGATCTCGTAGCCCGTGCCGTAGTTGACCCCGCGCGCGACGACCGTCAGCCCGACGGCATCCCGGTACTCCTCGAGCGCCGGCGTCTCGGCGAGCGACAGCTCGATCTGGGCGGCAAGTGCCTCGGGAATCCGCGCCAGCTCCTCGCGCGCCGTCGCGTCGTTTCCCATCTCAGCGAAGAGAAGAGCGACGGCGCCGAGCGAGTTGACGTACGTCTTGGTCGCGGCGACCGCCTGCTCCCGCCCTGCCTCGAGGGGCAGCACGGCCTCTGCCGTCTGGGCGAGCGGTGAATCGACGTCGTTGGTCAGCGCGAGCGTCGGCCGGCCTTGGTCCCGCGCCTCCGCAAGCACCGCGACGACATCGGGAGACGCGCCGGATTGCGAGATCCCGATCACGAGACCGCCGTCGAGACGAGGCGGCTGGCCGTAGATCGTGTACAGCGACGGTGTCGCGAACATGACCGGCACGCGATGCGCGCGCCCGAGGAGGTACTGCGCATAGCGCGCGACGTTCGAGGAGCTGCCGCGCGAGGCGATCAGGAGGTAGCGGATGTCGCGGCGGCGGAAGAGCTGTGCGGCCGTCCGCGCCGAGTCCGCCTGGCGCTCGAAGAGGCGCGACAGCGCCTCCGGCTGCTCGCGCAGCTCAGTCTCGAGCCACGACATCGCTCCGTCCCGCGCAGAGGACGGCCTGGATCTCCAGCCGATCGTCGAGCACGACCACGTCCGCGGGCGCGCCGGGCTCGAGGAAGCCGACGTCGCCGCGGGCGAGGAAGCGCGCCGGCACCTCGGTCGCCGCACCAACGGCCTGCTCGAAGGGGACACCAAGCGCGTGGAGGTTTCGCACGGCGTCAATCATGGTGAGCACCGAGCCGGCAAGGGTCCCATCCTCCCGCTTCGGAGCGGCACCGTCCTCCACCGCCACCTCGACGTCGCCGAGCTGGAAGGTTCCGCCGTTGCCGCCGGCCCCGGCAGCCGCCATCGCATCGGTGACGAGCGCGACGCGGCCGGCCGCACACGACCAGATGAGGCGTACCGTCTCGTCCGCAAGATGGTGGCCGTCGACGACCATCCCGATCACGACGCTGGCACGCGTGAGGGCGGCGCCGGCGATCCCCGGGTCGCGGGAGCGGAAGGGGCGCATCGCGTTGAAAACGTGCGTGACGCCGCCGACTCCGAGGTCGAACGCATGGTGAGCCTCGACCGCGGTGGCGTTCGTGTGTCCGGCCGAGACCGCGACGCCACGCTCGCGCAGCCTCTCGATGAGCGCATCCGCCCCCGGCAGCTCCGGGGCGAGCGTCATCTGCGTCACGAGGCCCGCATCGAGCAGCCGGTCGAGGAGCGCAACATCGGGCGCACGCAGATGGACGAGCGGATGCGTGCCGGGCCGATCCGCCGAGAGGAACGGACCCTCGACGTGCGCTCCGAGGATCCGCGGGCCCTGCGCACCGATCGGCATTGCCCGCAGCGCCTCGATCGTCGTCTCCTCCGCTGACGTGATGAACGTCGGCTGGTACGCGGTGACGCCGGCGAGCAGCAGCGCTTCGCCCGCGCGGTAGTAGTCGTCGCTGGAAGCGGAGAGGAAGTCGACCCCCCCGTAGCCGTTCACCTGGAGGTCGACGAAGCCTGGAATCGCGACCCGGCCGCGCGGGCCGCGGGCAAGACCGACCGCAACGATGCGCCCGTCCTCGACATCGACGTCACCGGGGATCAACTCCCCGCGCACCAGGGCCGCTTCGACCCCCAGCTTCACTGTCCGGCCGCCTTCCGGACCGAGCCCTCCGACGCCTGGAGCCGAGACCGTGCGGAATCCGCGTCGACTCCGGCCAAAAGCGAGACGAGCGCAACACGCGCGTCACCGGCCGCGGCCTGCAGCGCCTCGTCCACACGTTCCTCCGAGGCACCGCTCGCGAGCACGACGTTGCGGCGGGCCCGTTCGCGAAGCTTTTCGTTGGCGGGAATCACGCCGACCATCAGGCCGCCGTACGTGCGGCCGAGCCGGATCATCGTCACGGTCGAGATCGTGTTGAGGATGAGCTTCTGGGCGGTGCCGGCCTTCAGCCGCGTCGAGCCTGCGATCACCTCTGGACCGACCACTGCGGCGATCTCGTGCTCGGCCAGAGCGGCGGCGCGGCTGTCGCCGGCGCTCGCGACCGCCACGCCCAGCGCACCGGTTTCGTTCGCAGCCTCGAGCGCGGCGAGCACGAACGGAGTCGAGCCGCTCGCGCTGACGGCGACGACGCAGTCCTCGGGCCGGAGGGCTAGCCCGTGCAGTGCGTTCGTCGCCGCCGCACGATCGTCCTCGTCCGCATCCTGCTGGGCGACTACGGCGAGAACCTCCCCAGGTGGTGAGCCGAACGTGGTGCTGCACTCGGCGGCGTCGAGCGCGGCCAGAGCTCCCGACGTGCCCGCCCCCGCGTAGATGAGCCGGCCACCGCGGCGCATGCGCTCGACGATCGCGTCGATCGCGGCGGCGAGTGCGTCGCCCGCCTCGGCTACCGCGGCGGGAACCGTCGCGTCCTCATCGTTGAGGAGCCGCACGAGATCGCGCGTGGAGCGCAGGTCGAGGTCGGCGAGATCGGAGCGCGCCGCCTCCGTCGTCGCGGTCTGCGGCCGGTCCGTGAGCGCCTCGCTCACCGCCTCCCACACGAGCGGCGCGTCTGGCGTCGCGAGATGCGTCATGTGTCGGCAGGCCTCGTAGCCCCACGTCCAGAGATCGTCGACGCCTTCGTCGCGGGCCGCCGCAATCGCCGCCTCGAGATCCGGGATGTCCTGGCTGTCGAGCCCGAAGCTCGGCACCCAGAGCTGGGCGCCGACTCCGTGGCGGTCGGCCGTCTCGCGCAGCAGCCGCGCGAAGCGGCGCACGAACGACTCCGCCGAACCCTCCCAGTGCTTCCAGTAGGGGTCGGTGACCAACGTCGCCAGGCCCGGGAGCGAAGCAACGTCGTCCCAGTCGGCGAGTCCCTGCGTCCCCTCGGTCGAGGGCAGGAGACAGATCGCGTTCGAGCCGCCGCGCTCCGAGACGTGGGCCAGCATCTCGCGCAGGAAGTCGACGACCGATGCCTCTCGGAACGCTTGCACCTCGGGTGTCCGCTCGGCGGGGACCGGCCCGCCGAAACGCTCGGCGCACCGGTCGCAGCGGCACGTCCACCGCTCCGCGTCGTCGACGCCGACGTGCACCGGCACGACCCACGCGGGCTCGTCCCAGAAGACCGAGTCGACACCGCACTCGAGCACCCAGTCGGCCCACTCCTTGCAGAAGTCGCGGTAGGCGGAGCTGTTGAGGCAGGCTGCGGCGACGCGTCGCCCGTCGTCGAGCACCTGGCACTCCTCGGGATGAAACGCGACCCAGCGGCTCTCGGCCTCGCCGCCGAAGGTGCGACCGAGGCCCCACGGACTCGCCTGGACGGTGAGGCCGGCGGCCTGGGAGATGGCGACGATCTCGGCCATCGTGTCGCGGTAGTAGGCGAAATCGTTCTCGGAGAACGTGTGGAGGACGCCCGTGTAGCCCCGCGCGACGAGGTCGTCCATGTCCCTACGCACGTGCCGCGGAATCCGGACGCCGAAGTAGGAACAGCCAGCGCGCGTCGTCGAAGTGGTCATGACCACCTCATCCTCTCACGGCGCCTGCGGTCAGGCCGAACGCGATCTTGCGCTGAACGAGCAGGAAGAAGCCGACGACCGGAAGCGCGATCAGCGTCGATGCGGCCATCAACCCGCCCCAGTCGACTGCCTTCTCCCCTCCGATGTAGTTCCCCAGCCAGACCGTGATCGTCTGCGTCGACCCGTCGTTCAGCAGCAGGCGTGCGAAGACGTACTCGTTCCAACTCACGATGAACGCAAAAACCGAGACGGCGACGAGTCCGGGCGCGACGAGCGGCAGCAGGATCCGGAAGAAGGCGCCGAGCCGGCTCGAGCCGTCGACCATCGCCGCTTCCTCGAGTTCCTTCGGGATGCCCATCAGGAAGCCCCGCAAGGTCCAGACCGAGAACGGCAGGACGGCGCTGACGTAGACGACGATCAGCCCCGAGAGGTGGTTCACGAGGTTGAGATGAAGCACCGGCACGTGCGCTAGGACGACGTAGAGCGGGATGATCAGCCCGATGCCCGGCAGCATCTGAATACCGATCAAGAGCACGAGAAACGCTTTACGGCCGGTGAAGCGGTACTTCTCGAGCGCGACCGCCGCGAGGAACGCGAACAGGACAGCGATCGTGATCGCGACTAGCACGACGATCACGGTGTTCTTCACATCCGTCCAGAAGTACTGCTTGTGGATCACGTTCTCGAAGTTCCGCAGCGAGGGGTGGACGGGGAACCACTGCGGCGTCAGGCTGCTGTTGATCTGGTCGTTCGTCTTGAACGATGTCGAGATCATCCAGTAGACGGGGAAGACCATCACCCCGAAGATGACGAGGCCGAGGACGTTCCAACCGAGCTTGCGCCCAAAACGGTGGCTCATGCGACCTCAGCCGTCCGCACCATACGACGCACGTAGAAGATGCTCAGCGCGGCGACGATCGCAAGCATCAGGATCGAGATCGCGGCGCCTCGCCCGTAGAGGTCCAGGACTTCCGCCTGCTCCCAGAGGTAGACCCCCATCACATAGTTCGCAGGCACGATTGCGGGCTGTCCGATCAGGAGGTACACCTGCGTGAAGACGCCGAAATCCCAGAGGATCGAGAGGCACGTCAGCAGGTAGAGGATCGGCGCGATCACCGGCATCGTCACGTCCTTGAACACCCGCCAGGCCGGCGCACCGTCGATCTGGGCGGCCTCGACGAGCTCGTGCGGCACCTGAGAGAGCGCCGCGTACATCGTGATCACGACGAATGGCAGCGCGCCCCAGACGATGAGCGTCACCGCCATCCCGAGGCTCGAAAACGGACTCCCGAACCAGTTGTGCCCGTCGTAGTTGCCGACGTGTAGCGTCGTGAGGGTGTAGTTGAGCACGCCGTTCTGGACATTCGTCATCCAGATCCAGACCTGCACGGCGACCACCGGGGGCATCGACCAGACGAGGATGAGACCGACCGTCAGGAGGATGCGTACCGCCGTCCAGAGCCGCTTGAGCAGCAGCGCAATCAGCGTCCCGCCTACGATCGTGAGGCTGACGCAGACAGCGGTGAAGACAACCGTACGCAGCAGCGTGTGCCAGAAGATCTGGTCGTGGAGGACGCTGCTGAAGTTCGAGAGCCCGATGTATGGGCCGGCGCCATGGACGAGCGCGAACAGGTCGAAGTTCTCGAGCGAGATCCGGACGAGGTAGTAGATCGGGTACGCGAGGACCGCGCCCAGTACGAAGATGACCGGGAAGATGAGGAGATAGGGAACCGAGCCGTTGGCGACGCGGCGCCAGACGAGCGGTCGCCGCCGAGGCCGCCCGATGGCGGCCTCGGCGGTGGCTCCCAGCGCTGTGGGGGCCCGACCGCTCAGCTAACTACGGCTGATTGAGGGTGTATGCGATGTTCGCGCTCGCCGTCTGGGCCGCCTTCTTCACCGAAAGCTGGCCCGTCAAGATCTGCCCGAGCATCGTGCGCAGGATGTTGCCGTTCTCGACGTCGACCCAGTGCTTCGCCGTCGGCACGAACCAGCTCGCTTTCGCAGCCCGGTCGTTGACCGTGCCGTTGAGCAGGTTCGTGGCGTTCGGGATGTTCCCGACGGCCTGAAGCGCCTTCTCGTTCGCCGTGTTCGTGAAGTCCGCGATCCAGGCGCGTGCCTCCGCCTGGGCGTTGCTCTGGGCGGGTACCGCGAGATCGGAACCGCCGAGGAAGCCGGGCATCGACTGGCCTGACTTGTGGCTCGGCATCACGAACTGGCCGGTCACCTTCGTGTACTTCTTGCCAGTGCAGCAGCTGAACCAACCCGGACCGAAGATCGCCGACGTCCGGTTCTGCGAGAAGACGGTGTACGGCGCAGGGTTCGCCTCGTTCAGCTTCGAGGCCGACTTCGGCGACGTCGCATGGAAGAACTTCTTGTACGCCGTGAGCCCCGCGATCGACCTCTTCGAGGCGAGCGTCCCGTGCCACTTGCCGTTCGAGAGTTTGGCGATCGATCCGCCGTAGTCGTAGAGGAAGCTCAGAGCGCTATACCAATCCGTTCCAGCCATGTAGAACGGCGTGAAGCCCTTGGTGTGGCTCTTCGCCCTGACCTTCGCGAGGTCGGATTCGAACTGCTTAAGACTCTTCGGAGCCTTCTTGATGCCGGCCTTCGTGAAGAGGTCGGTGCGGTAGGTGACGAGACGGGAACCCGCGTAATACGGGACTCCGTACAGCTTGCC
>Ga0207646_10000784_pt1 | contig 41164 bp, 35 predicted proteins | sample KBSK5502metaG_FD_184343 | JGI IMG/M metagenome (GOLD analysis project Ga0207646, IMG submission 184343) | Corn, switchgrass and miscanthus rhizosphere microbial communities from Kellogg Biological Station, Michigan, USA - KBS K5-50-2 metaG... | ecosystem: Host-associated > Plants > Roots >... | reverse complement strand
CGCATCGGCCTAGTTCGAGAGAGAAGAATGCCGGCCGCACGCGAGATCACCCGAAGGCCGGGCAATCGGCGGTACTTTATCACATTGATCAGGTATCGGGCGTAACCATGACCCGGTGGGCCGGTTCAAGGCGTCAGTAGGCTAGAGGGTGAGGAGCGCAAAAAAGTGAGCACTCGAGTATGGACGGGGCTTTTGGCGGTGCTGCTGGCGGGATGCGGTGGCGGTTCAGGCGGTACCGGAAGTAGCCCGAGCTCATCGGCAACGCCGTCCTCGACCCCATTGCCCGAGCTCATCGTGATCGCCGATTACCCGCAGAGCTCGCCCGACACCACGCCGACGCTCCTGCACCTGGTGCGGCTCGATGGGACCGAGGTGAACCAGCTCACCCTCAAGGCGGGGGCCGTGACCACCACCGCGAGGGGGTCTCGGATTTTCGTCGTCGAGCAAGGTGGGGTGTTGAAAGCCTTGCATCGTGACGGTTCGGTCGAGGATCTCGGGAACCTGGGGACGACCTCGCTGGACGGCTCCACGGTGGCGAGCCCCGACGGCAATACCTGGCTCTGGGGAACGCTCGATACCGGCAGCCAGGGTACGGTGTACGCCGGTGCCAAGGGATCGGCCCCTCGAGTGATCGAGCAGTCACACGACCCTATCCGGGCCGTCAGACCGTACTCCTGGACGCAGCGCGGCCCCAGCGTGGAGCATGGCGCGCTCGGGATCGGCGGCTACATCCTCTTCTATACGGCGACCGGCCCAATCGACCTGCTCGAACCGGTCAGCGGCAAGGTCACGCCGGTCAACCACACCACGGACTGCTCGTTCAGCGACCTGGCGACCAACGGCACGATCGCCTGCTTCCCCCACACAACTCCGCACACGCTGTCGCTCATCGCCGACAACGGCCAGGTCATCACCGTGGCGTTACCGGCCGATCGGTTTGCTCGCGAGGGCGCCGCCTACTTCTCGCCGAACGACGACCAGCTGGTGGTCGGGGGCGCGACCGGCGCCGGCCCGGGCCAGGAGCAGTTTGCCACCGACCTGATCAAGACCAGCCACGGCACCGCCAGGCCCCTGGGGCTGGACGGCGTGCGTCCGGCCGAAGGGCCCTGGGCTTGGCTGAGCGACGGTTCATTGATCGTGTACCGCCCGCAGTTCGCCTCGGCGGCCAGCGGGGTCTGGCTGGTCGGACCCAGCGGGACCGTGACCAAGCTGGCTGGTACCGGCCAGCCGATCGGCGTGCTGACTGGATAAGGCCCCCACCCTGCCCTCCCCCAGAGGGGGAGGGATATGGTTAGCGGCGGTCGGTGGCGAGCTTGAGGCCGAGGCCGATCAAGATCCGCGCCACGACGAGGGCATAAAGGTCAGCCATGCCAGGGTGATCGAGCAGAAGATCAAGCCAAGCAGGAGCAGGCTGACGAAGACCGCATGACCGCGGGTGACGAACTGTGGCAACAGACTAAGAAAGAGGACGATGATCTTCGGATTGCTGAGGTTGCTGATCAGGCCCTGAAATAGGTTCGCCAAGGCTTCGGTCCGGTCGCTGCAACGTCCGCCGGCCGAAGCCTTCTTCGCGACCTGCAGTCTGGCACCTCCTTCCGCGCCATTTGCGCTGAGGTCGAGTTCGTGCTATGTGTCTACGCACCGACTTCGAACCCGATTTAGGTGGTCCGGATAGAGACGGGCGTTCGACCACGCTCGGGATCGCCCCCCGGAGAAGCTTCGGACCGGGCTTGCCGAATTCAAAGTCACCTAGGCCGCAGACAAATCATCGCTGGGCATGTCATGGAGTTGGCCTGGCGCCAACTCGCTAGATTGGAACGGAATGCCAGCGAGGGGAAGAACGCAGCAGGCAAGTGCGACCAACGTGGCAACATAGTTGTGGGCGAAGAAACGCGCCAAGAAGGCGAACGCGAAAAAAGCCGCACTGTAGAAAGCAATGAACCGACCCAGGGTCGGCCGGATTGGCAGTACGCGCAACGCGATCCAGAATAGTGGCGCCAACCCAGCCAGTTGGAAGACTCCGAAGGGAAAGTAGTCGCTGGGACGGAAGATGCCGAGAGCGACGAGCAGCCCACTCAGACCGAAACCCGAGATGGGATAAGCGTCCGGGATGCCGCCATTGGTGAAGAGAACCACGTCACGCCAGAAGGCTCCTGGATTCCAGAGGAGAAAGGGAAGGATGCTCAGAATGCTGGGGGCCGCAAGCGCGACGAGGCAAAGAATGGCCTGGCGGCGTGGGAAGATCGTCGTCTGTTTCCACTGACGATACAAGATGATCAGGGCAAGCGGCATGGCGAGCGCGCCGAAAGGTTTCAGCGCTGCGCTGAAGCCGAATGCCAGGCAGGCCGGCACGTTGTGGCGCCGGGCGAGTAGCGCGAGTCCGGCAACGACCGCGACGACGTACATGATGTCATCGTGGCCGGTAACGCCGATCGTCGCCAGTGCCGGATTTAGCATCAGGGCACAGGTCACCATGAATCGCACCTGGTACGTCGCCGGCAGCCGGCTGACAGCGGCAATGCCGCCGACGACGAAACAGATCAAGACCATTCGATAGTCGAACGGGATGCCGACCGCGGCGGTAAGCAGGCGAATCGGAACACCGGCAAGGACCGTGAGCGGCAGGTGGTTAAAATGCCGGGTCTCGAGGCCTCCAAAGACGTACGAGTAGCCGTCGACCTGCGTCCCTTGCCAGTTGATGCCATAGATCTGCTGCCCATGGAGGAGGCGGTCGATCGCCACCTCGTCCTTTGCGAGTCCGTCGTACTCGAAGGTCAGCCCCAGATGCGTGCGCACGATGATGGCGCCCACCATGGGACCGATCGTCATCATGCCGGTCAGGAGGAGCAGCAACCAGTACTTCTGTCTCCAGCGGCCATCAAGCCGCAGCCAGACCAGCAGCACGACGAAGCAAATGGTGCCGCCGGCCGGTACCCACGTGCCAAAGTGAAGCCGCTGCGACCAGAGCCACGCGAGTTGTCCACCGCCGAACAGCACCAGATACGCCGCCGGTGTCGTCAAACGTCGCAGAGCGAGCTCAAGGTTTCGGAGAAATGTCCGAGACCTGCCCGCGATCGATGTCGGCGCAGCAGCCCCCGTGCGCATGACAAGCATGTAACGAACCGAGTGGCGAGCACTTTCGCGGTTGCGCCGTCTCAGGAGACAGGTCCGAGCGGTCGTCTCTGATAGGTCGAGGGCAGTGACCTAGTTAGCGGCGGTCGGTGGCGAGCTTGAGGCCGAGGCCGATCAGGACCACGCCCGTGGTGGCCTCGAGGCCGCGGCGAACCCGGTCCCGGCGCACGAAGTCACCGATCCGCGCCACGACGAGGGCATAAAGCGTCAGCCATGCCAGGGTCATCGAGCAGAAGATCAAGCCAAGCAGGAGCAGGCTGACGAAGACCGCATGACTGCGGGTGACGAACTGTGGCAACAGACTAAGAAAGAAGACGATGATCTTCGGATTGCTGAGGTTGCTGATCAGGCCCTGAAAATAGGCCCCCCTCCCTGACCCTCCCCACGCGGGAAATCCCGCGACCCTGACAACTGAGGGTGAGGGAAATGCTCGCTTACCCCGCGAGAAGAGCGCTGCGCGCAGCGCCTGGAGGCCGAGAAATACCAGATAGGCGGCCCCGCCCAGTCGGATCAGGAGGAAGAGCGGTTGCGAGGCGAGGAGCAGCGCAGCGAGGCCGGCACTGCTCGCGACCGTCCAGGTGGCCAGCCCGGTGACGACCCCGGTCGCGGTGGCGATGCCGGCCCCACGACCTCCGACCAGCGTGTTCCGGATGGTGAGCGCGGTATCCTGGCCGGGCGTGACGATGACGAAGATCGAGACGCCGAGGAAGGCCGCGAAGCTGATGCCCATGGTGGCGGATCGATGCGAAGAATAGATGAAACTGGTCATCTATAGAGACCCCTACACCCGGACCCTCGCCTCAGGGGGAGGGAGGTTGCGGGGAGGGAATTTGGTTTTGAGGAGATGCCCATGACGGTTCAGCTCGACAGGTTCACGATCACCTTACTGGTCCTGCGGCAGGACGCGCCAAAGCTCGATGACCAGGAGGCCGCGGCGCTGCAGGACGCGCACATGAGGCACCTGGCCGACCTGCACGAGGCCGGTCAGACCCTGGCGGGCGGTCCCCTGTTGGACGATCAGCTTCGCGGGCTAAGCATCATGGCGGCCACACCGGAGGAGGCTCGCGCGCTGGTCGAACAGGATCCCGCCGTCCGGATCGGACGGTTTTCCGTCAAGGCCATCCCCTGGATGGTCCCAGCGGGCGCTATGCACTTCTCGCGGACGCATTTCCCGCGTTCGGTCGCCGAGGTGGAAGGGGAGTAACCCCCCACCCCGACCCTCCCCGACAACGGGGGAGGGAGGTGATTACCGCGCGGGGGCGTTTGGAAGAGGTTGACTATGGGTAAAGGGTTGAGTGCACTCGATGTGGGTGCGCTCGCCGTGGGCCCGCTCGAACAGGCCTCGATAGCGCGAGGCAGTACGTTCGGGAAAGGAGGTCCACAATATGTCTGGAACCATCAAGAAGCTCGTCGCCGAGCGCGGATTCGGGTTTATCACCGCCGAAGACGGCAACGACTACTTCTTCCACCGCAGCGGCACGATCGATTTCGATCGGCTGGATACCGGCGTCAAGGTCAGTTTTGTCACTGAGCCGAGCCCCAAGGGTCCCCGCGCCACCAACGTTCAGTTGGCGGCCTAAGGTCTAACGACCGAACCGCAAGAGCCCCGCACGACGTGTGCGGGGCTTTCTATTTACCCCGACACCAACCCCCCGGGATGCCTAGATGCCGGTTCTGCTCGGCTCAGTTACCGACTGGTGACCGTCGGGCGGAAAGAAATGCCTTCACATAATCGTCACACCGACGGTTCAATGCCAACCTTCTCCCTGAAATGAAGAGCTCCCAACCTGGGCCTGCCCCGCAGGGACCGAAGCGTGCGCGGCACGCCAACCGCGACTTCGCACTGGCGAGCGCGCTTGTCGGGTTACTGACGCTGACGTTCGCCGCGTGGATCTGGTTCCGGATCGATGGTATCGGCGTCAGCGAGGCGATCGACGATTTCGGGGAGGCGGCCGCGGCCCTGATCGCGGCGGCTGCCTGTGCCGTGGCGGCGCGGCGGCACCTCGGTCGCACGCGGATTGCCTGGGGGCTGCTCGCCGGGTCCGCGGTTGTGTGGGCCGGCGGCGAGGCGGTGTGGTCCTACTTCGAGGTCCTCCGTGGCCAGCAGGTGCCGTTTCCCTCGCTCGCCGACGCCGGATTCCTTGCCGCCGTGCCGCTGGCGATCGCCGGCATCGCCGTCTTCCCCGGGCGCCATCGCGTCGCCTCTCGGCTTGCCTTCCTACTTGACGGGTCGATCATGGCGGGCGCCCTGCTGCTGATCAGCTGGGCCACGGTCCTGGGCACCGTCTATCGAGCCGGCTCCGACACGCCGCTCTCCACGATCATCGGGCTCGCCTACCCGATCAGTGACATCGTGATCGCCGTCATGGCGCTGCTGCTGGTGGGTCGGACGCCGAGCTCCATCCGCCTTCCCCTCCTGCTGGTGGTGGCTGGGCTCGTCGCGAACCTGCTGTCCGACAGCGCCTTCGCCTACCTAACGACGGTGAATACCTATGGTCCGGCCCAGATCATCGACACCGGCTGGGTCGCGGGTTATCTCCTGATCGCGCTCGGAGCGGTGCGCGCGGCCCTGGTTCCGGCTTCGAGATCGCCGGCCAACGACCGGCCCCAGGGCGGCTGGACGCTGGTTTTCGTCTATGTCCCGGTGGCGATCGCCGCCACGATCGCGGCGCTCAAGAATGTCGGCGGATCCGATGATCCGCTCCTGCTCTGGGACTTGATGGCGGTGGTCGCCCTCGTGATCATGCGGCAGTTCATCGTGCTCTGGGACAACATGAGGCTCAACGAGAAGCTGGAAGCGCAAAGCGCCGCGCTGCGCGAAAGCGAAGGGCACCTTCGCTCCCTGGTGCAGAACTCGGGCGACGTCGTGATGCTGGCCGACGGAGACGGAACCGTCCGCTTTGTCAGCACCTCGATCGATCGCTTCTTCGCTTACAGCCCGACCGAACTGGTCGGGCAGCCGTTCAGTGAGCTGCTCCATCCGGAGGACCGAACCACGTTTGCCGACGGCTTGAAGAAGGCGCTCACGGCATCCGCGCACCCCATCCCGGTGAGCTGCCGCTTCCGCCACAAGCTGGGAAGCTGGACCCACTGCCATATCACCATCACCAATCTGCTGCATCAGTCCAGCCCGCAGGCGCTGGTGCTGAACATCCGAGACGTCACCGACCGCAAAGAGATGGAGGAGCGCCTTGCGCACCTGGCGGCGCACGACCCGGTGACGAGCCTGCCCAACCGCCTCTCGTTTCGGACCCAGTTGGATGAGGCGCTGGAGGCGAGCGTGCCGGATCGGGGGATCGCCGTGCTGGTGCTGGACGTCGATGATTTCAAGCTGGTCAACGACGCGCTCGGGGAGCGCGCCAGCGACGACGTGCTGGGGATGATCGGGGGCCGGCTGGGCAAGATCGTCCCGCCCGGTGACGTGGTCGCCCGGATGGGCGCGGATGAGTTTGCGGTCTTGATGAAGGCCGTTGTCCACGAAGACGAGCCGGTCAGACTGGCCGAGCGGATCGTCGAGCATTTCAAGGCGCCCTTCCGAGTGCAGGAGCGGGAGATCCTGCTGCGGCTCAGCATGGGGATCGCGGCGCAAGCCGGCCGCGAGGAGACCGCCGAGACCCTGATGCGGAATGCGGACATCGCCCTCAACTCGGCGAAGGCCCACGGGAAGGGGCGATATGAACGATACGAGTCGCAGCAGCATGTTGCGCTCAACGCTCGGATGGAGCTCGAATCCGACCTGGCCCGCGCGCTCGAGCGTCGCCAGTTCGTGCTGCACTATCAGCCGGCGGTTCGCCTCCACGACGGCACGCTCCTGGGATTCGAGGCATTGGTGCGCTGGAATCATCCCCGGCGCGGGCTGCTGTCGCCGGGTGACTTCATTGCGCTGGCCGACGAAACCGGCCTGATCGTGCCGCTCCAGCGCTGGGTGCTGGGGCAAGCCTGCGCGGACGGACGGCACTGGCAGCTCCAGTTTCCCGTCCAGCCGGCACTCCACGTGAGCGTCAACGTCAGCCATCGCGGCCTGGCCGACGCCGGCCTGGTGACGGACATCGCACACGCCTGCACCGCGGCGGCCTTTGCGCCGGAGCGGCTCGTCCTCGAGTTGACTGAAGGCGCGACCCTTACGGGCAAAGCCACGCTGGCGCGGTTGATGGACTTGCACGAACGCGGCGTGAAGCTCGCGCTGGACGACTTCGGGGCCGGCTCGGCGCCGTTGACCGCGCTGCGCGATTTGCCCGTCGACATGGTGAAGCTCGACCACTCCTTCGTCGGCCGGATGGCGGCCAGCTCGACCGACGCGACGGTGGCGCACGCCGTCATCGACCTTGGCAACACGCTGGGAATGACGACCATGGCGGACGGCATCGAACGGGCCGAGCAGCTCGTTGCGCTGCAGGCGCTTCGGTGTGTCGCAGGACAGGGCTATTACCTCTCCCGGCCGCTGCCGGCAGCGGGCGTCGAACGCCTGCTGGCGGCGTGCGACGCTGAGGGCCAGGGGCTACGGTTGCCGTCGTTCAGGCTCGAGAAGGCCGGCTAAGGGCTCGGCGGGCTCGGGTACGAATCCGAGAATTGACTCGGCGCATGGCTCGCCCAACAAGCGGTTCCGTTCTCATGGTCCCCGCGATCCGCTGCGAGACGTACTTCCAGTCAATGTTGTCGTAGCGACTCGCAGCGACCGCAAGGGCGGATTGGAAATGGATGTCTTCCTCAGGCGCGTTTGTCGTCGCTTGCTTGAGGCGGTCGATGTACAGATCGTCGAGCCCGATAATCCGCACCGACCGGCCGCCAACCCGCGCGACCGTTATCCGATCTTCCTCGCCGTCGATCCGCGTGTCAGGGAATTCGATGACGAACGGGGTTCCAGGTCGAGTCCACTCCCGGCCGTGCCGTTGAAAACCAAGCGTCACCAAGGCCGCTCGACCCGTGGGCGTGAGATGGCCGACGAGATCTAAATCGGTTTCGTGATACTCATGACGGCCCCAGAATTCTTCGGCGGTCCCGCCCACGACCACCGGGGGAGGCGCGAGAACCTCGCTCAGGGCGGCCGCAAGGAGAAGGTTCTGGCGAAGATGGGACCTTGCGCGTTCGGCCTTACGAAGTAAGTCTCTTGCGTTGGAAATACTCACGAGTCAGTCCCCGAGCCTCGAGGGCGCGCTTCTCAACATTGCTTGGGTTTCGAAGCCATGGGTCGAAGACGAAATCACCGAGTGCGGCTCGAACGCGCTTGCGCCGGGCGCCGATGCTCAGGTCCCGTGGGTTTGGCTTTCCCAACTCGATCGTCATCGGGATACCGCTGGCGCGCGTAAACCGCTCGAGGAAGTCCAGAGAGGGCCTTGCCGCTCCGGATTCGACGCGGGCAATCGCAGACTGCGTGGTGCCCATTCGCTCGGCGACCTCTCGCTGCGTCAGGCGTGCGCGCCGACGGTTACCGGCGAGCTCCAAACCGAGTGCAGCCAAATTCATGTCAAAAATATAGCATATTTGATATTTTCCTACTCAACGGCGAGGAGGCAGGCGGCCACGCTGCCATTGGCAATTTCGAACTTCGAAGTCATGCGCAGCGCTGCTGATGGGCTAGCCCCGACCCTATGGCGGGAAAGGGGCCCTGGATTGCCGGAACGGTCCGCACCCACTGGTCCTCCGGGCGATGGGGTCGGGAGCCCTTCCTACGAGCGGCCTTGCCCCTGTACGCGGCTCTGCGGATATTCGGGCTGGCCCGCCTGGCCGCGGGGGCAGCCGTTCTCTTCGGTAGGCGCCGATCCGGGGAGACGAGCTTGTTCCGCTACTTTGCGGTGCCTGCGGTCTCGCCTTCCGGCGCTTCGATGAGCTCGCCCTCGATATTGATCTTGATGTCGTTGCTCACGATCATTTTGCCGTCGAGCATCATGTCGAATCTCATGCCGAAGTCCTTTCGGTTGATCTGACCCTCGGCGGCGTAGCCGATCCGGTGGCCCATATTCGGATCATTGAATTCCCCGTACTTGATGACATTGAGGGTCACCGGTCGGGTGTTGCCTTTGATGGTCAGGTCGCCTGTCATGGTGCCCCGGTCCGGGCCAGTGGGCTCGATCTTGGTGCTCTTGAAGGTGATGGTCGGATACTTCTCGGTTTCCAGAAAGTTGGACGCCCGCAGATCTTTGTCGCGCTGCTCATTGTGCGTGCGGATGCTCGCGGTACTGACGGTGACGTTGACGGACGAGCGTTCGGGCTGCTCAGGGTGAAGATCACCCGTTGCGGTCACGTCGGCAAAGTGGCCGCGCACCGTCATCATGCCGAGATGCTTGGCCGAGAACTCGACCTGCGTGTGGTATGGGTCGAACTTCCAGGTGCCCATGAGCGTACCCTCCTTAGGATCGATTGGTGTGACAACCAGTTTGGTACTCCACTTATTGTTACACCAATCAGGTGAGGGGCGGCACTAGACTGGCTCCAGTGAGGGACACTTTCGTCCCCGGTCTCGGCTATCCATCGCCGGCGCACGAGCTCTGGGCGCTGGTCGTCGAGTCCTTTTACGGCTGGGAGAAACGGGTCAGCGAGGCGGCCGCAGCGGCCGGATTGTCGCCCGTGTCGGCCTGGGCCCTGGTGCAACTGGACCCCGACCATCCCATCTCTCAAAAGGAACTGGCGGCGCGCATTGACTGCCAACCTTCGACCGTGGTCGACCCGACCGATCGCCTCGAAGCTGGTGGCCTCGTGATCCGTCAGCCCAACCCAACTGATCGTCGCGTTAACGTGCTGATCGTTACCCGTAAGGGCAAGCAGATTAGAAAAGAGTTGATCGGGCGCCTTTTCGAGCCGCCGGAGCCTTTCCGCCGGCTGCCCGCCAGAGAGCAGACCCGATTTCGTAACGTGATGCTGGCGGCGGTGACTGGCGCTCGCCAGGCCGCTCCGCCCCGCCCGCCCGGCGGTAAGTCTGAGTAAGCCTCCCTGCTCCCGCCCAGCGTCGCCTCGATGGGTTGGCATCGGGCGCTCGACTGCGACCAGGTTGTGTCGCGGACGCGACGACACCCCGGCCATTCCGACAGGTGTCCTGTCGGATCAATACGATGGCCAGGGCCGAAGAGGCAATCGTGGTCCTCACCTTCTCGGGTCAAACGGCCCAGGCGTCTACGCAAATTAGGCGAGATGCTGCCGAGTCTTCACGAAGCCGTCACATTTTCCGCGCGGAGTCAATTCCGGTTCTCGACCTGTGAACACTCCTGGGCTGCCACACTGAGCGCAGTCTTTTTCACAGGAGGTGAATGCAATGTTTACCAGCATCTACAACCGGATTCGCGAGCTGCTCAACCGCGAGGAAGGGCAGGGTATGGTCGAGTACGCCCTTATCCTCGTCTTGATCGCCGTCGTGGTTATCGTAGTCCTGATCATCCTCGGCAACCAGGTCAAGAACGTGTTCTGCAACATCTCGGGCGGTCTGGGCCAGTAGGCCTCCATCGCAAGAGAAAGAAAGGGCCCCTTCGCGGGGGCCCTTTTTATTCCCCCCTGCCCTAACCCTAGGTGTGTCGCGTCCCTCCAGGTCTGCACCTACGGGCCTGAGAGCCGGGGTCAGCGAGTGGCCACTGACCGACCGCGCCTCGGGTTTTCGAGCCCATGCTCCCGGTACCAGGTGTCGATCTCTTGACGGGCACGGCGGACCGGCGGCGGTTCTGCAGCAAGCGCCCTCAAAGAGATGAAGAGGAGAGGCCCGAAGGACACTAAGAAGAGTACGGAGAACGTCAATCCCAGAATCACAGCCATGAGCCCTTCCAACAGTCGAGCCGCATGCTCGACCCCAAGGATGAGCAAGACCAGGACCAGGAAGCCCAGGGCGAGGACCCCTAATTTCACAATCATCAACCCGGTCAGCTCGATCCTCGACGCCCTCGCCTCACGCCGCACCTCGCCGGTACTCGGCGGCTGGTCAGTTCGCCTCCACATCCAGACGAAGCCCACGAGGGTCGCGACCAGCACCAAGGCCAGCAAGGCGAGGCCTGGAGGCCGGTCTCGCGCATTCCCCAGCATCGGCACAAGGATTGCGGCCAGGATCGCCACGTAAAGGCCGACGCAGGCCAGCAACAGCAGGCTGGCCAGGGCCCTGCGCAACCAGTAGGAGGGGCCCCCGGTGTACCAGGTGGTGCCAAACCATGGGAGCGATGGGATCTCCGGTTCCGCCAGACCTTGGTGAGATTCGGGGATCATTCCCGGGGACCATCCTGGCATTCGAAACAGCTCATGCCGCTAAGTGTTGAGGAGCGGCGACTATTTGTAAAGCCCCCAGGCCTAACCGTCCACAGCCCCCGCAAGGGGGGAGGGAATAGCCCTACCGGGGGGAGGGGACTCGTGGTTCGAGGCTGGCGACGGCGGGGATGAGCTTCTCGCCGATGATCTCGAGTCGTTTTATCTCATAGACCCTGGGCACGCTGCCGATCGCGGTCTCGATACCCATACCGGCCAGCCACTTCAGGCCACCGATCACCTTGCCAAGGTTTTCACCGTTGTCGCCTACGTCGAACTGGAACATCGCCGTCTTCTCAATGTCGTCGTAATTCCGCCCGACGGCTTTGCAGTGTTCGCGCAGGACCTCGAGCTTATGCGGGAGTGCCGGGCTGGGGAAGAGGTTGCAGGCGTCGGCATACTGCGCGACCAGGCGGAGCGTCTTCTTCTCACCGCCGCCGCCGATCAGGATCGGTGGATGCGGACGACTCAGACTTTGCGGCACGTTGAGCGGACGTGCCAGTTGATAGTGGTTGCCGTGGAGCGGCTTCTCGCTACCCCGCTTGCCGTCCCACATTGCGAGGCAGATCTGGAGCGTCTCTTCGAGCCGCTCGAAGCGTTCGCTGATGGGAGGAAAGGGAATGCCGAGGCCTGCGCTCTCGTCCTCGTTCCAGGCGGCGCCGATACCGAGCCAGGCACGGCCGCCGGAGAGTACGTCGAGGGTGGTGACCGTCTTGGCAAGGACGCCGGGGTACCTGTACACGGCTCCGGTGACCATGGTGCCGAGCTTCGCGCGGGAGGTCATGCCAGCCATGAACGCGAGCGCGGTGTAGCCCTCGAGCATGTCGTGGTACTCGGGGCCGTTCATTCGAATCTGCCAGAAGTGATCCATCACCCAGATGGACTCGAAGCCGGCCTGGTCGGCCGTCCGCGCAATCTCGCCCAGCGTGCTGCCGAGTTTGGCCGGGCCGCCGGGCCAGGTGAAATCGGGAATCGACAGGCCGATCTTCATGAAGTCCCTCCCATGTGCTGCTCAGCACTTATCATGCCGCCAAACCAATGAAGCCGGTGCTTTGCATTCGAAATGATCGGGACGACACGCTTGGGATCACGGTCGCGGCGCTCGCCGACGCAGAAGTGCCGATCATTCGCCTTGATGCCTTCCAGGCTGACGTGAGGTGGCCGGACCTGGAGGAAATCGGCGCCTTGATCGTATTCGGCGGCGAGATGAATGTTGACGATGTCGCTCGGCATCCGTATTTGCTCAGGCAACGACGGTTGATGAGGCGGGCGGTGGACGCCGGCCTGCCGGTGCTCGGCATCTGCCTGGGCGCTCAGATGTTGGCGCGAGCCTACGACGCTCCGGTCTATCGGGCGCCGGTCCGCGAATTCGGGTTCAAGCCGGTACGGATAACCGACGCGGGACGGCGCGATGCCCTGATCAGCGCGTTTCAAACGGGCGATCGGGTCTTCCAGTGGCATGAAGACACGTTCGACCTGCCGGTAGCCGCGGAGCTGCTGACGACGGGCGATGAGGTGCCCACCCAGGCGTTCCGGCTGGGCGGCAACGCGTGGGGTGTGCAGTTTCATTTCGAGGTGGATGCGGAAGGCGTCGACGCATGGCTGCGGATGGCGGAGCCGAGCCTCGAGCGCATCTGGAAGCGCAGCGCGGAAGAGGTGCGCGACGAGCTGCGGATCTATCTCGATGCGCAGCAGCAGCGGTCCCGCCATTTGTTCAGCGCCTTCGCGCAGTTCGCGCGTGAATCGGGGCGCTGACCTGAGGTTGGCACTGCCCTTTCCGGGAGGGGAGGGAACTGCGCTAGGCCTGGGCCGACGTGGCGTATAGCGTTGCCCGGAGGGCGATGCGCCGATGGACCTCAGCGACCAGCTCGTCCGGCGTCATCCTGGATGAAATCCTGACCACGAGTGCCGCCTGCCCCGGATACGCAAACACCGCGAGATCGTACAGGACGACGACATCCGGATCGGGCATTGAGCTGCCGAGCACATCGACGAAGCTTTCGGCCTGCCTTACGGCGTAGCCGCCAACCTCGAGGGCACCGCGATAGGGGTCGCCCGCGGACCGGTCATCGGCAATGAGCAGGACGTGGGCGGCGCTGGAGGCGTGGTCCATTGTCACGCCATCATCTGTCTATGGCTTACGGCGCGGTTAGGCCGTTCGGCCTACTGCTGACGTCCGTTTGGCAGGCGGTACAGGCGCCGGGCGTTCTCGGCCAGCGCCTGCCGGCCGGCGTCGACCGCCGCTGAGCGCGGCAGGATCCTTCGCTCGGCCAGCTCGCCGAGCGCTTCGGCGAGTGCTTCGCGGTGCAGCGTCGCGGCAACCAGGTATACCTCCGGGTAACGGGTGGCGTCACTGGCATAGAGCAGCTTGCTGGTCGGACAGAGGCCGAGCGCCTCGCGCATGGCGCGGACGCCTTCGAGGCCGGCGAACGGGATGGTCAACGACAGGTCCATGTAAACGCCGGGGAAGACCGAGCAGAGGTAGGCGGCCTCGCGGTGATAGGGATAGCAGTGCAGGAGGGCCAGGCGCAGGCCGCGGTAGGCGGGGTCGATGAGCAGAGGCCGCAGACCCAGCGGCGAGGTTTGCGCCAGGTCTTCGTCCGGATCACCGAAACCACAGTGGACCTGCAGAGGAAGGTCGAGCGCCAGGCATTCCTCCGCGGCCTCGAAGAGGAGGGCGTGGCAGAGCGCGTTGCCGGTCAGCCTGAGCGGCTGGCCGCGTTCCGCGCGTAAACGCAGGGCGCTGAAGGCGATGCCGAGCGCGTCGGTGTCGACCGGCTCGAGCTCGAGGCTGGCGCGGTAGGCGCAGATGGTCTTGACCCCCACGGCACCGCGCTTGACGGCGGCTCTGAGCGCCTCGCGGATGGCGCCGAACCATTCGCGCGGGTCGCTCGCGGTTTTCACCAGACTCTCGGCGAGCGTCTCGAGCCGGATGATCTCGAGCTGCGGGATGCCGATAGCCTGCTGCTGCTGCTCGAGCGTGAAGGAATCACTGGAGGCGAAGCCAGAGTCGACCAGCATCACTTCGGTAGCGGTCCGGCCGAGCAGTTGCCTGGCGTAGGCGCTCGGGTCGGCCGCGTTTCGACGTCCGAGGATGGCGGCTTCGCTCCGATCGCACTCGAGTTCGGCCGCGATGCGGCGCAGCGCGTCCTGGTAGGCCGCGCTGTGGATGACATGCTGATCGGCGATCGCCGGATCGATCGCTTCGGTGAAGGCGGAGCGCAGCTCGACCGGTGTCAACTGGAAGGGCCAGCGGCGGAGTGGGTGGCAATGATGGTCGACGGCCGCCACGTCCTCCCACGACTCGAGCAGCGATTGACGGGCATCGCTGGCGGGCATTGTGATGCTACAAGTTAAACACCGAGTATGGGCAGAGCCTCCAGTCTGGTGCTGTTCTTCGACCGCACCCCCAAGTTGAAGCTCTGGGGCGGGTTGCTTGGTGCCTGGCTCTTCCTGGCGATCCTCTCGTTGGCCGCCATCGATACCGCCATCGATGTCGCGACCTACCGGGGTCATTTCTTCAGGGTGAGCGAACGCAGATTCGCACCACCATCACCAGAGCCTGCGCCAGCGGCTATGGCGTCGAGTGCTCGAGGGGCACGACTGTTGTGCTCCACCGCGGCGGAGGAAACCAGGACTTGTCGCCCGAACTGGCTGCGTTCGTCACCTTATCAGCGCCCTGAGCTACTTCGACAATGACTCGGACGACAATCGCGTCCGAAGCAACGTCAACGGTGCTGCTCGGCACGCTCGGGTACGACTGGCGATCAGCTTGGCGTGCCTCCGCTAACCGGTGGAGTGGTGGCAGGCTCCGTTGCAGTCAATTCAGTCACTAAGGCCTGGCTCAGCCGGTCGAAGCGATCGAGCTCAAGCGCCTGCCGGGCGGCCGCGATCGCCTCCTGCCTGCGTCCCAGTGCGAGATCGGCAGCCGCGAGGTGTCGGAAGGTGGCTGGGTAAAAGGTTCCCAGCCGCGTGGCTGCTTGATAATCCTCCCGAGCCGTAGCCCAGTCGGGATCGACGCCTGGTGTGTCGATCCCCATCAGGTTGAGCGCGAGATTCCCCGCTTCAGCCGCGTAGAGACTCTGCTCGGGGGCGAGCTGGCGGGCTTCGGTGACAGCGTGCTCAGCAGCAAACCGGTCGCCGATGTGCGCAGCGGCCAGGCCCGACAAGTAGCTCGCGTCAGCAGCGTAGGGACGGACGACTCCGGCAACGGTCGCGACCAGGACCGCGCCCACGGTCGCCGCACCGATGAGAATCCGCGTCGGGCGCGGCAGAACCACGACGTGGGATACCGGGACATCGATCCACGTCACAACTGCGGCCGCGGCAAAAATCCAGAAGGGGGCAGCTGCCGGAAACCAGGAAAAGTTGATCTGAGTCGGGATCTGGTATGCGACCCAGCCGGCGAGTAGGGCCGTTGCTCCAGCTCGATGGCGACCCCGCCAGAACGCCCGCAGGAACGCCACCATCAGCCAGAGGTATGCGGCGAGTCCGATCAGGCCCTGGGTGGCGGCAACCTGCAGGGCATCGGCGTGCGCTTTGTCGATCAGGAACCCGGGAGTCCAGTTTCCGGTTTGAAAGCGCGGATAGACGAGACCGAATGTGTCAGGCCCGTAGCCGATGAGCGGATGGCTCGCGACGAGGGCCAGGGTGTCCTGCCAGATGTGGATCCGGGTCGCGCCCGAGCCGCCTCCAGGGTCGAGGAGCGAGGCCGCCCGGGACAGCGTGGCTTGGCCGAACGCCACCCCGCCCTGGTTCGGCAGCCCGATGGTCACGAGACCGAGGGCCAGGAGGGCGACGGCCGCGATCCCAACGGCCCACATACGCTGCTTTGGCGGCCTAGTGGCGACGACCATCACGAGGCCGACGGCAGCGCCGACCCACGCACCCCTGCTGAAGGTGAGCGCAAGTGCCAGTCCCATCACCGCAAGGAGGTTGAGAGCCAACAGCCGGGTCCCTGGCGACCGGGCTCCGACCACCTCCTCAGCTGTGAGCGGCAGCAGCATCGCGAGGAATGCGCCAAGGAGGTTCGGGTTCGCCAGCGTCCCCTGAGCCCGGACGAAGCCGGGGACGCTAAATGCGGTCTCCCCGAGTTGACGACCGCCGGCCACCGAGCCGAGCACCGACTGCAAGATGGCGAGGACGGAAATAACGTAGGCGCTGGCCAGGAGACTACGGACCAGGATCCGAGCATCTCGCTGGCCAGACAGCGCCTGCACCGAGAGCCAAAACAGCGCGAGGTAGGTCAGCAGGGTCAGCAGCCCTTCGTACCGGCCGTACGTGCCGAAGAGGGCGACGTTGCGGTTGACGGCAAACACGGTCGATATCGCCGCCGAGCCCGCAAAGACGAGTAGCGGGAGATCCATCGGAGTGCGCCGCCAAATAAGGGTGCCTGCTCGCGTGCTTCGGATCAGCCACAGCCCCGCGAGCAGCAGTACGAGCAGACGGGCCACCAGGAGCTTGGGCAGCACGAACTCGTCGACGATGTTCGGGAGGAAAGCGAGCGGCAGCACGAATGCGCCGATCTGGAGCGTCCACCGTTGCACGAGGTCTACAGCCGGGGAAACAGGCGAGGCCCGGCCCATTGTGAGCCGGGCCTCCTCATGCATGACGCTTAGGTGGATGGCCTGATGGTGATGACCGTCGGTCCGCTGTCGCCGTTTAGGCACACGAAACCAAATTGGAACGGCGTGGGCGAGCCGCACACGCTGAAGAAACTCGCGTCGGCGACTCCGGTGCCCGGGTGGTATGGCACGTTGAACGCCGTGACAGAATACGCGATGAGCTCCGGAGTTCCGCTGCACGTGAAAGAGTAGGAGCCGCCACCGAAGGCGACCTGGTCACCGGCGGCCTCCTGGACGCTGATGAACCCCGTCGAACTAACCAGCGTGCCGTCGAAATTGAAAAGCGGCCCGCAGGTGACCGTTAGGGTGCCCTGTACCAGCAGTCGAGCCGTCAGGGTCGCGGTGGGCGCGATGGTGATCGTTACCCCGGGACTGCCGCTTGCCGCACCCCCGCCGCCGGCGCTGGCGTCGATTGCCGGCCGAGCCGCCATTACTTTGGCAATCCCCGCCGCGACTGTCTTCACTGAGCCGGAGCCGACCGTAGTGGCGACGACGGCCAACGTCGACATCATTCCAAGGCTGATGGCTGTGCTGCCGACGATGGCAAAACGCTTGAACCCTCGTAACATGACCCCCTCCGTAATGTGTACATCCCTAGCTTTGAATTCCCGCGTAAGGGCTGTCGAAGAAAAGTCTGCATACATCTATGGGCCGATAGGCACTCCCTCCTCTTGCGAAAACCCCTGCTGACGTCCGATGCGATCGTAGGTGAGCGCCCGCCTGGTGTCAAGGCGAGTGGCCCGACCGACAAATAAGGGCGTGGATCAGCGTTGGCAGCTTTTGCCGGGATTGGCCCACGACATCGGGCGGCGCCGACGGGGCCGCTTGGATTATTGGTCCCGACGCGGAACCCGGCGGCTATGGAATCTGGCGCTGGACCGGAACCTGCGGCAGCGGTAGTTGGGTCGCCATCGACGCCCTTCCTAGCGGACGCCTCGGATGCGACTCACCATGACGGTGCCGAGGATGAACCAGAGCGCCGCGCTCCCGAAGATGAACCTGAAGCCGAGCTCGTGGCCGCTCGAGAAGCCCAGCAGCTGGTGCCCCGGCGCGTTCAGGAAATGGAGAAACCCGGCGAGGATGGCGGGCGCGAGCACCTGGGGGAGCGTGAAGGACACGTGCCAGAGTGCCATGTCTCGCCCGGCAGCCTCCTCCCGATTGGGAAGGACGTCACAGGCGAGCGCCCAGTCGACGGCGTAGTAGGCGCCGTAGCCAATGCCATAGAGGATGCCGAGGACATACAGCAGGCTCAAGGAGCGGACCAGGCCGAAAAGCAGGACGGAAACGACCACGGCCTGCATGGCGCTCGAGATGTACACGAACAGCTTGCGCCGTCCGGTCCGGTCGGACAGCACCCCGCCGACGATCGATGGGACGATCGCTCCGGCAATCACCGCCAGCAGCCAGAATGCACTGGCGGCGCCGGCATCTGGCGTGCGCACGACGTCGCGGAAGTAGAGCTCCATGAAGGGAAGGATGGAGAAGATTCCCAGCGTCACCAATCCGCGGGTGGCGAACGTCCAGAAGAAGTCGTTGGAACGGAAGGCCTGGAAGAAGGCCATCAATCCGGGAAGTCTGCGCGCGGCCGTCACGGTGACGACGCTGGCTGCCAGGAACACGGCGACGACCGGCCACAGCACGGTGCCAAGGGGAATGAGGAGGATGGCGAACAGCGCGATGAGCCCGACGAGGAAGGCCGCACCGCAGATGAGGGCCGCCGAGCCCCTTCTCCGGCCCTCCCCGGAAAGGGGAGAGACAATTCGAGGGATGACGCGCGGCTCCTTGACCGCGATCACCGTGATGAGCAGGGTGACGGCAAGGATCAGCGCGACCACGCCATAGCCGGCCAGCAACCCGGCGCGGGTGTCGCCGTACAGCTTGAGGGTCACGCCCACCAGCCCGACGCCAACCACGGTGCCCAGCTGGTTCATGGTGCCGAGCAAGCCCGAGGCGCGCCCTCGATCCTCAGCACGGACGACGTCGGGAATGACCCCCGTGTAGGCCGCCCCGGCCGCATTGTTACTGAGCTGCACGACGAGGTAGGCGGCGATCAAGGCGAGTGGACTCGCGGCGAGCGCCAGCAAGCCGAGGCCGATGATGTTGACGATGGTGCCGGCCACCATCCAGGGTCGCCGCCGTCCCCACCGGGTCACGGTTCGGTCGCTCAGCCAGCCGACGAGGATGGGCGTGAGCAGGGCAAAGACACCGCCCGCGGCCGTCACCCGGCCGATCAGGAGATCGGCGTTGGAGCCGGCGATGAGGGTGGCGCCGACCGGAATGAGGGAGATGTAGATGGGCTGCCAGTGGGCACCGCCGCCGAACCAGAAGGCATTGATCGCGGCGAGCCGGCCGAAGCTAAGCCGGGTTGTCGGCTGTCCCCGAATCGCGCTAACCGCCATGCCCTCTTTCCCTAACGGTTCCCGGGGGCGAATCGTAACACCGCCGGTGCTGCGGTCCACCTGCGGCGCCGCACCGGGCAAGACCCAAGGGGGGCACTGGATTGCTCGGGATCTCGTTCGACCTGGTCCTCGACTTCGGTGTGCTGATCGTGGCGACGGCGGCAGGGATTGCTGCCGCCGCCGCGCTGCTCGAGCGCCTCGCGCAATGAGCTAGGGAGCGGGATCGAACGAGCCCCACCACTTGATGCAATAGTTCATCGGCACGATCCCGAATGGATCATTCTTCGGCGTGCAGGCACCGGTCATCGCGTTGTAGTACTTGAGGGCAAAGCCGACATAGGTGATCCCTTGCCAGCTCATGGTGTCTGCCCACGATTCGTCGACAACGGTCTGCCGATACTGGGGGGCGTCATAAGCCTTATTGGCCCAAACCTCAACCCCGTAGCTTGGGTACCAGTCGGTCGTGACAGAGGGGATCGAGAGCGTCCCATCAGTGTTGAACGAACCCTGGAGCGTGGCGTCGATGACGTCACCGTACGGGCCGCAGGCTGCCAACGCGTAGACGCCGTTGCAGAGTGATGGGTTGGCCTCGCCAGGAATAAAGGGGTCCCAGCCCGAGGTGCCGGTCGTGAAGCTCGTATTCGAGAGGGTTCCGCTCGCCGGATACTGAAGACCCGCAGTGCCCGTCACCGTGCAAGGGCCACCAACGAGAGCGCCAAACCACAAGTAGTAGAGCGTGACCGAGCTCACGCCGTGCTCCATCTTGGTCGTGAAGTTCGTGATCGTCCTCGATGCTGGGTCCCAATCGAAGTCGATGGTCGTCCGGGTGCGGAAGCTGCCGTCATAGCCGGTGTGGCCGTCACCGCCGAACACGCCCACCACGCTCGTGTCGAGCGGATCGAACGGCGTGTAGCAGCCAGGGACACCCGGGTCGTTGCCACTGGTGCCGAACACCGCGTTCTCACTGCTGTAGTTGAGGTAGGGGCACAGGTTGGTGAACGCCGACGTGAGTGAGCCGACGACCAGGAGGGAACAAAGCGAGGAGGTGTCCGGGTCCCACAGCTGCGCCTGAGGGATGTAGGACTTCAGCGTGATCGTGTAGTGGGTAACCGGCAAGAACGTCCACGTAATCCCATACCCGGTGCACATCGTCCCCCCGATGACGTGGGCGACGTGCTTGGCGGGGAACTCGTTTTGCGCCATCCAGACGTTGATCGATGACCCGTTGAGGCAGGAGAAATTCGGATTGTTGCTCTGGAAGTTCTGCAGCGTCACCGGCGAGCCGCACGCGGGCTGGCCCGATCCGTTGCAGTTGTTTTGGAAGGTGATCAATCGCGCGTCGGACGCCGTCTGAACCTCGTTGTCCTGGAGCAAGGTCAGTTGGTAGCTCGCCCCGTTCCAGGAGCCGGTAGAGGTATAGATCGGGAGGGTCCAGGTGTCCGCATAGTTGGTGCACATCGAGCCTGCGATGACGCGGACCACATAAAGACCCGGGAACTCGTTGGGCGCCGTATAGACGTTGAGGCTCTGCCCATCCAGGCAGGAGAAATGCGCGTCCTGGGTCTGGAAGTTCGCAACCCTGCCCACCAGGGTGGAGTCGGCGAAACACTCGACGCAGGCGTTGGCGACGAGCTTCAGCGAGGATGAGGGGTAATTCAGCCACGAGCCTGTATACGAATAGATCGGGAAGGTCCAGGTTCCCAAGGCACACATGCTTCCCTGGCTGTCGTCGTTGGCGACGTATGCGCCAGGGAACTCCGCGGGCGCGGTATACACATTGATAGCCAGACCGTTCAGGCACGACTCTTTCTTACTGGTGGTCTGGAAGTTGGTGACCTGCCCGACGAACCTGGCGTCGGGGTAACCCGCCACCACGACGTTTGGAACGAGGGTCAGCGAGTACGCCCATCCGAGCCAGCTGGCGGTGTAGCTATAGGTCTGGCCGGCGCTGGCCGGCGAGGCGTACAGCAGGGCACCCAGGAGTGCGATGACGGTCGTGAGCGCAATTCCCAGTCTTCGTCGCATGCGGTTGTTCCCTCCTTGGCTAAGCGGCCGGTTCATTCGGCGACCACGCTAGAACCTCGTGGCGCTTCGGTCTATCCACCGAAGGCATGAAAAAGTCCGCGGAATAGGAGGCTCTATTGATGAGCGGAAAGGAGGAGCGAAAAGGAGGAGGAGATCAGGTGTGTCGTGAGATCAAGGGCTAGCCTGCTTTCCCTGGGCCTGACCTGTTAGGTTCACGCCCTGACTGATGAGAAAGCACATCGCCCAGTCTTCAGCCTTCCTTTAGGTGGGCATGCGATGCTGGCCACAATCTGGATGGGAAGGTGCTGCTTGACCCGGGCTAGCCGGCAGGGGCCGCCTGTGGTACCACGGTTGCGGAGGCGAGGGCGATGGCGACCAGGGTCCTGCTGATCGACGACGACCCGAAGCTCCTCCCCCTCCTCCAACGCGGCTTGGCCTTCGAGGGGTTCGAGGTCGTGACCGCCATGGATGGCGCCGCAGGGCTGGCGGCCGCGATCAGCCATCGACCTCACGTCGTCCTGCTCGACATCAGCATGCCGGGACCAGATGGGTTCGAGGTCTGCCGGCAGCTGCGGCTCGCCCGGGACGTTCCCATCATCATGCTGACCGCCCGCGACGATGTCGTCGACAAGGTGACCGCTCTCAATCTGGGCGCCGATGATTACGTGGCTAAGCCCTTCGCGTTCGACGAGCTGGTCGCGCGGATCCGCGCCGTGCTGCGCCGCCACCATAGCGGTGACGAGCCGCTCATCTACGCCGACCTCGTCGTCGACCCGCGGACCAGGGAGGCCCGGCGCGGCAGTACCGCCCTCGATCTGACTGCCCGCGAGTTCGACCTCTTCCTTTTCTTCATGCGCCATCCGCGCCAGGTCCTCACTCGCGAGCAACTCCTGGAACGAGTGTGGGGCTTCGACGCCAACGCGGATAGCAGTGTCGTGGAAGTTCACGTCGGGCACTTGCGCCAGAAGCTCGAGGCGGGCGGCGGGCCGCGCCTGATCCAGACCATCCGGGGAATCGGCTATGCGCTTCGCGATTAAGTCGGTGTACATCCGGACCCGGCTCGCCCTCTGGTTCACGGTGATCATGGCGGCCGTGCTGGCTACATTGAGCGTGGCCGTCTATCAGCTCACCCGGGACAGCCTGCTCCGGGAAGTGCAGCAGGACGTCCGGCAGCGCGCCGCGTTGATTGCCGGCGCCGCGCCGACACCATTGCAGGCTTCGGACACCGATGTCTTCAGCGCTCCCGACGTGTTCGTGCAGATCCTCGATCCGAGCGGGAAGGTGCTGGGGAGCTCGACCAACCTGGGTGGGCGCAACCTGCCCTTCCTGCGGAGCGCCATCCGGGCCGACCAGGTGAGCGACGTCCGCGTTGGCGGCCGGCCGCTGTTCCTGTACGGCCGGCCGGTGATGTCACTGGGAACGCTGCAAGGTTATGTGCTGGTTGCGCGCTCGCCCGTCACCATCTATCAGGCGCTTGGAGGGCTTCGTTCCTTCCTCTATCCCGGAGCTGCGCTCGCGCTGGTCTTTGCCGGTCTCATCGGCTGGTTGGTGGTGCGTCATGCGATCCGGCCACTGGAGCGCGTGGCGAACTCAGCCGCCGAGATCGCGGCAACGCAGGACCACACTCGCCGCCTCGGGTATCGCGGACCGGACGACGAGATCGGCCGGCTCGCGGCCACGATTGACGGCATGCTCGCATCACTGGAGCGTGCTCACCACGAGCTGGAGGAGGCCCACAGCGCCCAGCGACTGTTCCTGGCAGACATCTCCCACGAGCTGCGTACGCCGCTGACGATCATGCTCTCGTCCCTGGACCTGCTGGGCCGGCCCGGCGCGACTGATCCCGAGTTCCAGGCCAAGGCGCTGGCCGACATGCGGATCGAGGCCAGGCGGATGGCGCGTATGGTGACTCAGCTCCTGATCATGGCCCGCTCCGACGCCGAGGCAACGGTCGCGCACCAGCCGGTCCTGGTCGTCGACACCCTCACCGATGCCTGCCGCCAGGTGAGCCCGGACGGCGGCGTGACGCTGCGCTGCCACGGGCTGGAGGCGCTCGACGAGGCCGTGGTGCAGGGCGACCCCGATTACTTGCGGCAACTTTTCCTGATTCTGCTGGATAACGCCTTGAAGTACACACCGCCTGGCGGGCGCGTCGATGTCAGCGGCTCCATCCGTGACGGAGCCGTGGCGATCACGGTCGCCGACACCGGCATCGGCATCGAGCCGTCCGACTTACCGCACATCTTCGACCGTTTCTACCGAGCCGGCAATGTCCGCTCCCGCGAGGGCATGGGACTCGGCCTGGCCATCGCCCGACACATTGCCACCCAGCACAGCGGAGTGATCGACGTCAAGAGCGAGCCGGGGCAAGGCAGCCGCTTCACGGTCACCTTGCCGCTAGCCGTCCGGCAACTATCAGGCGATCGTCAGTCGCCCTCCTGAAAGAAGCGCCCGTTCCGTTCGCGCCCGATCTCGGCAAAGCGCTGCATGGTGGTCGCGGTGGAGACGAAGCTGAAGCCCGGCTCCTGGGCAGACCAGGTGATATTGGCGCTGCACTCGTGATACTCGCCCGCGAAACCCACGACAAAGTCGCGGATTTTGGTATCAGCCGCCCGACCGCTCCACTCAATGTCCATCGATATCGCTGCCGGCAGGTTAACCACGCCGGCAAGGAAGTCGGGAACAGGGAAATTGGTCAGTCGCCACGAGGCGCGCACGGCTCCCAGGTCGATCGAGACGCTGTCCATCGCGATGGCCTTCGTCCAGAAAAGACCGCTTGGCGCGACCAGTCCGTTGAAATCGTGAACGTGTCCTGTGCCCACCGGGCCAGTCCAGAGATCCAGTCAAAAGACGCCGAATGCCCCGCGGTGCAGGGCGCCATCGACGCCGACATACTCGCCAAGCAGGAATCGGTTGTCGATGCTGAAATTCAGCGGCGTGCCGTCACGCGCGGTGCCGGCCCCGGCGACCTGGGCGATCCCGACGAAGCCGTTGAAGTCCGTAATGGTCGAGACCTCCTTGCCCCGGCCCGGCAGGAAGTGATGCGTCCCGTGATCACCGTTGGGGATGGGGACTGGCTCGACTGTGCTGCCGTCCTCGCCCGCGAACACGGACGGGGTGGCGAGAAGTCCGGAACCGATCATGGCTCCGCCGGCTGTCGCGCCTACCGCGCCGCGAAGCAGTTGCCGGCGCGAAACCCGGTGCGCCCACATCGGACCGGCCACTGTCGTTGCGGACAACCGATCGGAATTCTCCATGGCGTTGCCTCCTACCTGACCTGACTCAGATCGCTACCCCGAAAAGTGCTCCACGAGGGTCAACTGGGCGTTGGTGCTGGTGGCGTAGTAACCCACCGCCCAGAGGTCGTTGCTCGCGACCCCGGCGACGGCATCGAGCACGTTCTGGGTGGTGCTCGCGTTGGCGCTGGCGACGACGTTCCAGGAACTGCCGTCCCAACGCTCGGTCAGGGTCAGCGCCGCTCCGGGGGCTCCGGAGGTTCCGACGGCCCAGACGTCACCGGATGACATCGCCGCCGTGCCCTGGAAGATGTCGTAGCCGGTGGGGCTGAGGCTGTTGGTCTGGACCCACGAGGTGCCGTTCCAGCGGAAGGCCAGCGTGAAGGGGCCGTAGTAACACGCGCAGCCGCTGTCGTAGTACCTGTTCGAGCCCACCGCCCACACGCTGTCCGCACCTGATGCCGATGCGGCGACGAGGTCCTGAGCGCCGAAGACGACGCTCCACGATGTTCCGTCCCAATGGAAACTCTCGCCGGCGCCGACCGTCCAGACGTTGTTGCTCGCCACTGCCGCTACCCCGAACCGCGAGCTCGAGCTCCAGTTCTCGGTGCCTGGCGGTGCCGCCACGATCGACCAGGTGCTTCCGTTCCAGTGCTCGAGAATCGCGTTGCCGGGATAGGAGGCCAGGTCCGGCGTCGCTCCGCCCACCGCCCAGACGTCGGTGCTCGAGATCGCCGCCACGGCGTTGAGTGAGAGGCTTATGGCTGAGCTGGATGGGGTTGGCGTCGGGACGATGCTCCACACGCTTCCGTTCCAGTGCTCGGCGAGTGTGGCGTAGGCAGGGGACGTGTTCCCATTCGCGCTAAACCCCACCGCCCACACATCACCACTGGCGACGGCGGCCACGCCCAGTAGCGCGCTCTGAGTTCCGGTACCCGGCGCGTTTGGCGTCGGCACGACGCTCCAGCTGGTGCCGTTCCAGTGCTCCGCGAGCGTGCTCGCACTCGCTTGTCCGACGGCCCAGACGTCCGTCGATGAGATTGCAGCAACGGCGCGCAATTTGTTGGAGGAGGGGTCTGGATTGGGGCTGTTAACTATCGACCAACCGGCGGTCGGGGTGGGACTGGGCGTCGGTGTCGGAGTTGGCGTCGGCGTCGGACTTGGGGTCGGCGTGGGCGACGGCTTGGGACGGGCCTGGGACGCAACCGCACCGGTCGGGAGGGATGCCAGGATTGTCAGAACAGCCGCGACGACGATCAGGACTCCAACACGCGGCGCTCTCATAAGCTCGTCTCCCTGTCAGGCCAGACAGATGCGATAACAATGCGTCTTCAAGCTGAAGGGAGAGGAAAGGCAGGCTAAAGAATTCCTGAAGCCAGCGGAGCTCGCCAACCGCTTTTGAGCGAGGTGGCGCCTTCGCTGGGCCAACGAATTGAATCAGGCTAGACGCAGAGGGGAAAGATGCGTGACCCGCCCCCGCAAAGGGGAGGGGAGCCTGCTGTCACGACTTTTCGTCCAGATAGCGAAGGAACCAGTCGCCGGCCAGCGCCGCTACCTGCTCGAGGGCGCCGGGCTCCTCGAAAAGGTGAGTCGCACCAGCGATGATCACCAGCCGCTTGCTGCCGCCGAGTTCTCGGAGCGCCTGGCGGTTGAGATCGATGACGACCTCGTCCTCTCCCCCGACAATCAGCAAAGTCGGCTGCGCAACCCTGGGCAGGACCGGTGCGGCGAGGTCGGGTCGCCCTCCGCGGGACACGATCGCCCGAACACGTTCGGGACGGTCCGCGGCGGCGATCAGGGCGGCGGCCGCGCCCGTCGACGCCCCGAAGTAGCCAATCGATAGACCGGCTGTGGACGGCTCTTCGGCGAGCCAGTCGGTTACGCCACCCAGGCGGTCGGCCAGCAGGCGAATGTCGAAGCGGAGCTCGGCGGTCTGCAGGTCGATCGTCTCCTCCTCTTGCGTGAGCAGGTCGATGAGGAGAGTGGCCAGGCCGGTGTTCACGAGAACATCTGCCACGAACCGATTGCGAGGACTGTGCCGGCCGCTGCCGCTTCCGTGGGCGAAGACGACGATCCCGCCGGCGCCGGCGGGAATCCGTAGATTCCCCTGCAGTTCGGCCGGCCCAGCCCGAACGCGAACCAGTCGGTCGTCGAGCGTGGCCGCCATGTCAGCTCGCCGAGCGCTCCTGCTCAAATCGGGCGAGCAGGGTGCGCACTTCCTCGTCCCTCAACTGCGGAAAGTCCTGATACCAGAGGCCGATGGCGTGCAAGGGCTCGGCGGTGATGGCGCAGACCACCTCATCCGCGATTTGCCGAAAGGCGTCACACACGGCGGGATCGGCGACGGGAACCGCCATCACGATCTTGGCCGGCTGTTGCTGCCGCACGGCGGTGATCGCGGCCCACATGGTCGCGCCCGTGGCGAGGCCGTCGTCCACCAGCATCAGGATTTTCCCTTTCAGACCTGGCGGCGGCCGTTGGCCCCGCAACACCTGCTCGCGGCGGCGGAGCTCCTGCTCTTCCCGTCGAATCACCTCGTCGATCTCTGCCTCTCGCAGACCCAGCGCGCGGATCACGGCATGGTTGAGGACTCGCACGCCGCCGCTGGCGATGGCGCCCATGGCGAGCTCCTCCTGGCCCGGGACGCCGAGCTTCCGCACGATGAAGACATCGAGCGGGAGATTGAGTGCGCGTGCGACCTCGTAGGCGACCGCGACGCCACCACGCGGAAGGCCCAGCACGATCGCGTCGGACCGGTTTGCGTAGGCTGAAAGGCGCGAGGCGAGCACCCGGCCCGCCTCGAACCGATCGTGAAAGGGCCGCGGAGGCGCGACCGCATCCGTTGCGGCCCAGCGTGGCAATTGGGCCATCCTCTCTCGATCATAGGTAGCGGCTGGGTTTTCGGGCAAGGTCGGCTCGCCATCTTTTGTGAGGACTAGCGTCGCGGCCCTCCCCCTCTGGCGGAGGTCGGGGTAACGGCCCCCCTGGGAAAGGCACAATTAATGGGCCATGCTCCTGGCCATGCTCCACTGGGGGGAGATCCTCGGCGGCCTTGCCCTCCTCCTGGTCGTCTTGTACGACCTCTTTCAGTCGGTTGTCCTCCCACGCCCGGCGATCAACAAGCTGGCAACGGTGCGGTATCTCATTCGAGGGATTTACTGGCTATGGCGATGGGTCGGCAACCGGATGTCGTCAGTCCCCCGGCGCGAGCGGTGGCTGGCGGCCTATGGCCCGGTCGGCGTACTCACCATCTTCATCGCCTGGGGACTGGCGCTTGTGCTGGCGTACGGCTTGATCATCGACGGCGTGCGCGATCAGCTGCGGCCGGTGCCAGATTCCCTTGGAACCTCGGTGTATTTTTCGGCGACGACGCTGGTGCCGCTCAGTTACGGCGACTTCGTCCCGGAGGGGGTACCGGCCCGGCTCGTGACGATCTCAGAGAGCGCAACGGGCGTCATCCTGGCGGCACTCGCCATCACGCTGCTCTTTTCGCTCTATGAGTCCTTTCAGAGACGCGAGGAGCTGGTCGTGACGCTGGATGCGTTTGCCGGCGCGCCGCCCTCCGGGGTGCAGATGCTGGAGGCGGCCGCTACTCATGGGATGCGGGAGGAGCTGATCAAGACATTTGACGACTGGCGGCAGTGGGCGGCTGCCGTGCTCGAGAGCCACCTGGCGTACCCGATGCTGGTGTTCTTTCGATCGAGTCACGACAACGAGGCGTGGCTCAACTCGTTCGGGGCCGTGATGGACGCGGCCGTCCTAGTGATGAGCGCGGTCGAGGAAAAGTCGGAAGGCCCTGCCAAGCTGATGTACCGCGTCGGCAACCATCTGGTCGAGGACTTGTCCTGGTACTTTCGCCGGTGGACGCCACGATCCGACACGCCCGTCATCGAGCGCTTCGAATTCGATCAGGCCTGGGAGCGGTTGCAGAAGGCAGGCTATCGCTGCAAACCCGCCGACGAGGCCTGGACCGCATTCGCCCGGCTTCGATCCACCTACGCCTCGCCGATCAACGGCCTTGCCCGGGCGCTGCTGATAATCCCGGCGGAATGGATCGGTGATCGCTCCTACCTGCCACATCGCGAGCGCTTGCCGCGCGGCCGCCGGGGCCGGCGCGAGCGCAGCTGATCAGCGTCGGGGCGAGGGGCCGTCAGGATCGAGGAGAGTCAGCCGGAGGGAGCGTTCCCTCCGGCTGGCATCTCAGGCGCGTGCAGACGACGGTTAGAAGCCGAACGGGTTGCAGGCGCTGCTAATCGTGGAGTTGGCGTTGCTGGTCTGAGTCGAATGGGCGACCTGGGCGAGCGGATCGGTGGCGGTCACATCATCTAACGTGCCGGTCGCGGTTGAGAACTCGTAGTCGAAGGTCCCCTGGGAGGTCGCGACGTAGGTCTGGCACTTGCTGATGAACGACTGCTGAGTGGACCACATAGCTCCCGAGCCGGTCCACGTCAGGTTGACGGTGATGTCCGTGATCACGGTGGGCCCACCGCCTCCACCTCCGCCGTCAAATCCGAGCGCGCTCTGCAGGGCCGGCCGCCCACCGGTGGCAGGGCCGACGAAGAACCCGGGGCATTGCATGCCGGCAGTCGCGTGGATGTTGAGTGTGGCGCCGGAGAGGTCCGTAGCAATCACAAAGGCCGAGTCCGGGACGATCCAGCAGCCAACCTCGCCGCCGGCCGCCGTCGGCTCGAAGACGTTGAGCACCGTGCCCGGTTCCTCGATCACGGGCGCGCCCGGCGTGTGCTTGAGTTTGAAACTGAGCATCCCGCGATCCACGAAGACGCTGCCGAACTGGTTGCCGGTTGTCGGATCGACGAAGTTAGCGTTGGCACTCCAGTCGCTGAACTTGAAGAGGCCGGGTCCGCCAAATCCGCCACCACCGCCGGCGGCCGCGGAGCCGGCCAGCGCGATGGAGAGGAGCCCGAGGATACCCGCGACGGGCAAGAGTCGCTTGAACATGTCTGCTTCCTTCTTCCTTGCAATTTGGTGAATGTCAGCCGCGACGACGGGCGTCTCCTATGGCGCACCCCCTTTCTGCTGGTTGCTCTTACCGACGTAACGCCACATCCACACGGGAGGTAATGGAGGCGGAACTGCCCAGCCTCGCTAATTTCCAGTGCGCTGCTCTGGCGGCACCGGCCCGACCACCGTGGGGACGGTCACGGTGGCGTACCCATGAAATCCTCGCTGATCATTTCTTGCGCCCACCGCTAGGTACCTCATAGCCCAGGCGCCACCAGGAATATTCCGAGACCAACGAGGCTGACCACGACCGCGAATATCACCCATTCGACGCTGCGTCTCATATTTCGACCTTGATCGGCTCGCTGTCGACGATCGCGGAATTCACCGGCTCCTGCCGCGGGATCATGCCGATGAACATCGAGACGAAGGCTTTGTCCGTGGTCACGTCTTCTGTCGCTTACCTTCTTTCGAGCGGGGCTTCGCTCCACCTTCGCGATGGCGGCTGAAGACTCCTGGAGTAGGTAGGCAGAACCAGTAGGCATTGATGCGAACCTGCGGCCCATGCCCAGGTGGGTGGCCGGCGCGGGACGGCTGACCGCCAGCCCATCCGCGGCACGCCAAGGCCAGAGGGCGCCAAGGTCGCTGCGCACCATGTCCAGGCTCACGCCGCCACCCTAGCGATCGAGGGACCCGGGCACATCGGGGCCGGGCCGGCTTTTGCGTAGGGGTTAGCCCCCTCCAAGGCCTGGGCCACAGGATGCCGATCCAGTACGGGTTGTACAGAGCCTCGCCAGACAGGCAGACGACCGCTAATCCGCGAAGCGCCTTGAGCGCCCTCGCGCTGAATGCTGTTATCCGTGAGGTCGCGTTCATGGGTGAAACCTGGATAGCTGCCCTGTACACGGAGACACGTCGGCGTATCAGCCCGGCTCTGCTCTTGGAAGAGACGCATGGCCTCACACTGGATGGCGGCGCGCGCCCGCAGCTTCTTCCGCTAACACAAGCTCGGACGGTCTGAACGCCACCTCAGCCCGCGCGCTTTTGCGCATTTCGGGCTGCTGCCCGGCCGCCTGCGTCCGGGCCGGCATGAACATTCCGATCAGCAGCGTCCCTGCGACCATAATCCCGGCGCTGACCCGCAGCCCATCGGTCATCCCGACGGTGTAAGCGTCGTGCGCGGCGTGTAGCACAGCGGTGCCGAGCGGACCCGGCAGATGGCTCGCGATCAAGCTCGCGCCGGCCACGCTGCCCTCGGCCACATTCTTGAACCGGACCGACAATCCGGTCAGGTGCTCCGCCAGTACGGCCCGGTAGGCGTTGTTGAGGAGGCTGCCGAGGATGGCGACGCCGAACGAAGCGGCGAGTTGCTGGAGGGTCCTGGTCAGGGCGCTTCCCCCTCCCGTCTGCGCATCGGGCAGGATGCCGAGGATGACGTTGAGGGACGTGAACATCGCGAAGGCATTGCCGACGCCGATGACCGGCAAGGCGACCGCCAGGAGGCCGTAGCCGCTGTCGGCCTTGACCATGGAAAGCAGCGCCATGCCGGCCCCGCAGATGAGCAGGCCGAGCGCGAGCATGACCCGAACCCCAAGACGGGCGACCAGCCGATCACTGCCCAGGGCGCCCAGCACGATGCCGCCGATCAGGGGCAGCACGCGGATGCCGGTGGCCTGGGCGTCATTGCCCTGGACGATCTGCAGAAAGGGCGTGAAGACGAAGAGCACGCCCAGCAGCGCAAAGCCCATGATCATGCCGACCAGCACCGACCAGGTGAAGCGCGGGTTCAAGAAGAGTCTGAGGTCGACCAGCGGCGATCGCGCGCGCAGCTCCCAGATGGTGAAGCCGGCGACCAGGGTTGCCCCACTCCCGAGGCTGGCGAGCACGGTCGCGTCGGTCCAGCCGAGGGCCGGCTGCTCGATGATCCCGTAGACGAGACTGGTGACCCCGGCGACCACGAGCGCGGCGCCGACGACGTCGAGGCGGGGCGCGTTCGGGTCCTTGCTCTCGGGAATGAAGATCCAGGCGCCGAGCAGCGCGAGCAGCACCACCGGGCCGTTGATCAGGAAGATTGAGCCCCAGTCGTAGTGGGTCAGCAGCCAGCCCGCGACCAGCGGACCCAAGGGAAGCCCGAGAAACATGCCGGCCCCGCCAATGGCGATCGCCCGGGGACGCTCCCGCTCCGAGAAGATCGTGGGCAGGATGGCCAGGGAGATCGGAAAGATGAATGCTCCCGCAAGGCCCATCACCACTCGCATCACGATCAGCCCAGTGGCGGTCGTCATCTGGCTGGCCGCGACGGAGGAGGCGCCGAAGAGGAGGAGCGCGATCAAGAGCATTCGCCGGCGGCCGAGGCGATCGGCCAGCACGCCGGCAGGAATCATGAAGCCGGCCAGGGCGAGCGTGTAGCCGGCCGATATCCACTGCAGCTGGTCGGTGGTGGCGCCCAGCCTCGCCGACAGGGTCGGCAGGGCGGTCACCACGATCGTCGTATCCAGCCCCAGCACCAGTGAAGCTAGAACGATGGCGCCGAGTGCCTGCCATCTGCCCCGGTGCGTGATCATCTCTTCAGGGCCTCCCGGCTACGCTAGGCGTGGCCGATTATGGCGCCGAGGCCGGCCACCACGACGCCGCCCATGGTGACCTGGACCAGCGAGCGGTGGAGGGGGACCTGGAGGAAGCGCCGGCGCACCCAGGCGATGGTTATGAGCTCGATTCCCACCACGACGTAAGCGACCTTCAGCGCCGTTGGCGTGTCGTTGATCAGGAAGGGCAGCGCATGGAACGTTCCGCCGACGAAGGTCGCCATCCCGGTCAGGCCACCGCGGACCAGCGAGCTCCCCCGCCCGCTCAGTTCACCGTCGTCGGAAAGCGCCTCTGAGAGGCCCATGCTGATCGCCGCCCCCAGTGAAGCCGCCAGGCCCACCAGGAGGGCGGCGTGCGAGCCGGCCAGGAAAGCGGCGGCGAAGATCGGCGCCAGCGTCGAGATGGTGCCGTCGATCAAGCCGATCAGGGAGGGCTGGATGAAGCGCAGGATCTGCCCGCGTTCGCCCTGCCGTCTCCACCTCTCGACGAGGTCGGTCGCCGTCCGCGAAACGGCCATCGACACGTCGCTCCGCATCGCCTGGGCGGACGTGGCGGCCGCCAGCAACGGGACTCCGATTGTCGTCAGCATTGCTCTGCGCATGACTGGAGCATCGCGTATGGGCGGACCCTCAACATCCACCACGTGGTTGATCTTCCGGCGGATACCAGGTTGATTCTCAAGTCGGAACGTGGGAGACTCAGGGCTCGACCCAAGTGGTCACCGTGTCCACCAAGCTGCCGGCGCCACTCACCCGCTTCGTGGGCCGCGAGACTGAGTTGGCCCAGGCTGCCGCCCTGCTTGCCGAGGCCCGGCTGCTGACCCTGACCGGGCCAGGTGGTGCCGGCAAGACCCGCCTGGCGCTACGCCTGGCCGCCGCGGCGGCCGAGGATTTCCCGGACGGGACCTGGTTCGTCGACTTCTCGCCCCTGTCCGGTGGGGATTTCGTGTGGGACCAGGTGGCGACGACCCTTGGTGTCAATGAGCCGGGATCGGGCCGAACGCTGGCCCAGGCCGTGCGAGGACATCTTTCTGGCCGCCAGGCGTTGGTTGTGCTCGACAACTGCGAACACGTGGTGGACTCGGCGGCCGAGGCCACAGCCGGACTGCTGGAAGCAGCTCCGGCATTGAAGGTCGTTGCCACCAGCCGGGAGCCGCTGGAGGTCGGCGGTGAGGTGACCTGGGCCGTGCCGCCATTAAGTGACGTGGACGCGCTCGAGCTCTTCATCGATCGTGCCCGCCGGGCCCGGCCCCAGTTCAGCCTCCGCGACGAGGACGCCGATGCCGTGCGCTCTATCTGCCGACGGCTGGACGGGCTGCCGCTGGCCATCGAGCTGGCCGCCGCCCGCACGCGAGCGCTTGCCCCAGCTCACATTGCCGCCGCCTTAAGCGATCGTCTCGAGTTGCTGCCCACCGGTCCCCGCACTGCGCCTCAGCGGCAGTCAACCTTGCGAGCGTCCTTCGATTGGAGCTACGACCTTCTCTCTGATGCGGAGCGCGCGCTCGTGCGCCAGTGCTCGGTATTCACGGGCGGATTCGACCTGGAAGACGCGACGGCTGTATGTCCGGCCGCTGGTGTTGATGTGCTCGCAGCGCTTGTCGATCGGTCGCTGCTTTTCCTCGATGATGCAGACGCCGCCGCACCACGCTACCGGATGCTGGAGACCATCCGCGAGTTCGCGGCCGAACGCCTGGCCAAGGCTGGAGAAGTGGATCGTATTCGCACCCGCCACCGCGACCATTACCTCTTGCTGGCGGAGACCGCGGAGCCGATGCTGGTTGGCCCAGACCAGAATCGCTGGCGAGCGCGGCTGTTCGCCGAGCAGGACAACCTCCGTGCGGCACTGGCCTGGAGCCGCGAGCGAGGCGAGGCGGAAACGCTGGCCAGGATGGTGGCGGCTCTATGTACGTTCTGGATGAACGCCGGTGGCCTTCAACTCTCAAGGAGGCTGACCGACCAGCAGATCTGGTTGGAGGCAGCCGCGGAGCGACTTGTAGGTGTGCCGCTACGCTTACGGGCCCGGATACGGAACTTCCAGTGCGTGACTCTACTGGTCTTGAGGGCTGCTGCGTTCGGGGAAGTTCCTGCGCTGGCCAACGAGGCCCTCGCTCTGGCCCGCGCGGCCGGCGACAAGCGTGAAGAGGCGTTCGCGCTTTGCAACCTCAGCTTCGTGGCGGGCCTGACTGGGGGCTCTGAGGCGATGCGGCCTTACATCGAGGAAGCTCTACCACTCGCTCGCTCGGCCGGTTTTTCGATGGTCTTTATGGCGCTCGCGCTCTTCGTGTTGTTCCGGTGGTTCCAGTCTGATCCCGAGGAGACCCGAGGCCTGGTCGAGGAGGCGATGGCCGCAGCCAAGGCGGATGCGTTCCACAACCAGCTCATGACCATGGCGTTCGGCGGCATGACCGCGCTCCTGCAGGGACGACTCGACGATGCCGCCCATCTCTTCGAAACAATCGTGGCTCAGGGTCGCGAGACGAACGACAGCAACTTCATGGGCGCTCTTCTCGGCCTTGCCTTCATCAGGATGTTTCGCGGCGTTTACCGGTGCCCGCCTGGCTGTAGAGGAGGGTCTGGCCGCCATGCGGAAGTCCGGCGCCCAGGTTGTGTCTGTCACCGCGGTTGCCCCCGGGTCCCAGCTCCTTCTCGGCTGGATGCAGCTGGCTCGCGGCGACGCCGCTCAGGCGAGGGATGCCTTGGCCCCGCTGGCCGGCGCTGTGCGCGCGTCCATGATGTCGCGTTGGGCCTCGTTGCCGCTGACGCTCCTGGCCGAGGCACAGCTGGCGCTGGGCGCCCTCGAGGAAGCATCAACCACCCTCGAGGAAGCCACCTCGCTCGCCCGGTCGGGGGCGATGACGTGGGTTCTCGGCCGGGCCAGCCGGGTTCGTGCCAAGATACGCGCCCGCGACGGCGATCTCGAGGAGGCGGAGTCGCTTGCGCACGAAGCCCTCAGCCTGGGGCGCGAGGCCGGCGACCAGCTCGGGCTGGCGGACGGGCTCGAGCTGCTCGCCAGGTTGGCATCGGAGCAGGACAGTAATAAGGAAGCGGTGCGACCGTGGGCGGCCGCCGAGTCATGGCGGGAGGAGATCGGCTACGCGCGGTTTCCGGTCGAGCAAGGACCCTACGAAGCGGCGGTTGCCCGTGCCAATAAGGCCCTCGGCCCCGATGATTTCGCGACCGCCTGGAGCGAGGGCGCGAAGCTATCGCCGGAGGAGGCGATCGCCTACGCCGCACGCGGTCGCGGCGGGCGCCAGCGCCCCTCAACCGGATGGGCTAGCCTGACTCCGAGCGAGTTGGAGGTGGTGCGCCTGGTGGGCGAGCATCTCACCAACCCCGAGATCGCGGGGCGGCTGTTTGTGTCACGCGCCACGGTCAAGACACACCTAGTCCACATCTTTAGCAAGCTGGGCATCGACTCCCGCTCAGAGCTGGCGGCGGAGGCGGTCAGGCGCGGGATCCAGCCGCAGGCGAGCCGCCGCAGCTGATGGCTTCTCTGCCGGCGCCTCTCACCCGTTTCGTCGGTCGCGAAACCGAGCTTGCTGAAGTCGCAGCCCTACTGGCCGAGGCCCGGCTCCTGACCTTGACCGGCCCAGGCGGTGCCGGCAAGACGCGCCTCGCCCTACGGCTGGCCACCGAGGTGGCCGCTCGGTTCGCACACAGGGTCTGGTTCGTCGACTTCTCGCCGTTGTCGGGCGGCGAGTTCCTGTGGGACCAGGTCGCGGCCACGCTCGGAGTTCGGCAACCTGGCCGGGGCGGGACCCTGCCCGAGGCCGTCGGCCGCCGCCTCGCTGGGCGCACCACGCTCCTCGTGCTCGACAACTGCGAGCATGTGGTGGAGCCGGCTTCCGAGGTCACAGCCGAGCTGCTGGCGGCGGCGCCGGCGCTGAAGGTGGTCGCCACCAGTCGCGAGCCGCTGGGCGTGGGCGGCGAGGTGACCTGGGCCATACCGCCGCTTACCGAAGACGACGCGGCCCAGTTGTTCACCGATCGCGCCCGGCTCGCGCGCCCCAAGCTCAAGCTTCTGAAAGAGGACGCCGCCGCAGTCCTCTCGATCTGCCGCCGTCTCGATGGCCTGCCGCTCGCCATCGAGCTCGCGGCCGCCCAGACCCGGGCCCTGGCCCCAAGTCGTATCGCCGCCGACCTCCAGGATCACTTCCGGGTGCTGCCCAGGGGACCAAGAACCGCACCCGGCCGGCAGGCCACCCTGCAGGCCTCGTTCGAGTGGAGCTACGAAATGCTCCCCGAGCCGGAGCGAGCCCTCCTGCGCCACCTCTCGGTCTTTGCGGGCGGATTCGACGTCGATGCCGCCCTTGCGGTCTGCCCCGCTGCCAGCCTCGAGCTGCTGGCTGCCCTCGCCGGGCGCTCGCTGATTGCGGTCGAAGAACGGAGCGGGCAATCCGAGCCTCGCTACCGGATGCTGGAGACCATCCGCGAGTTCGCCGGGGCACGCCTGGCCGAGGCCGGAGAGTTCGAACTGGTCCGCACTCGCCACCGCGACCATTACCTCAGGCTCGCGGAGATCGCGGAGCCACTGCTGACCAGTCCACACGACGCACGCGCGCAGGCTCTGCTGGCCCCCGAGCATGAGAATCTGCGGGCGGCGATGACCTGGAGCCGTGACCATGACGAACCCGAGGCGCTCGCCAGGTTGGTAGTGCCACTCGGCTGGTACTGGATACTCACCAATCGCTTTCTCGAGCTACAGAGATGGCTGGAGGCGGCCGACGGTGCCGGGGAGTTTCCGCCTTATCCGCGCGCCCGGCTGGCGTTCTACCACGCCCTTCTCGCCGTGTTCACGGGTGAGCGGCTGGGCGAAGTGCCCGCACTCGTCAACGAGTCGCTCGCCCAGGCGCGCGCCGTCGGCGACAAGCGAGCCGAAGCCCTTGCGCTCGTGATCCTCGGCGTCGTGGCCGGTCTGTTTGGAGGCACGGATGCGATGCGCCCCTACGTCGAGCAGGCTGTGCCAGTCGCTCGCTCGGTTGGTTTTGCCTACGGCGAGGTCATGGCGCTCGAGTTCTTCGTCGTGTTGCGAATGTTCCAATCGAACCCGGAGGAGATTTCGCGACTGGCCGACGAAGCGGTCGCCGTTGCCGAGGCAGGTGTGGCCAGGCACACCCAGCTCACGAACAGGTCGTTCAGGGGACTCGTCGCGTTCACCCGGGGACGGCTGGCCGAGGCCCATCAGATCTTTTCGGCGGTCGTGTCCGACGGCCGCGAGATGCTCGACTTCAACTACCTCCACAGCCTCATCCACAGAGGTCTGGTCGAGTTGTTCAGGGGCGACGTGGCCACTGCGCGCCGTAGCGTCGCCGAGAGCCTGGCGGCCGCGGAGATATCTGAAGCCGAGGGCCGCTCAGCAGCTGGGGTCGGACTGCACTCCAAGTTCGTTCTCGGCTGGATCGAGCTTGCCAGCGGCGACGCCGCCCACGCGAGGGACTCGATGGCGGCGGTCGCGGACGCAGTTCGCTCGTCCTTGCTGCGCGGCTTTGCCGCCTTACCGCTGGTGATCCTGGCCGAGGCCCAACTCGCGCTGGGTTCGCTCGACGAAGCCGCCGCCAACCTCGAGGAGGCCACATCCTTCGCCGAGCGGGGCAAGCAGACATGGCTGCTTGGACGCGCTCGCCTCAGCCGGGCCAGGCTGCGCGCCCGCCGGGGCGACCTCCAGGAGGCGGAGACGCTGGCGCACGAAGCCCTCGGCCTGGCGCGCGAGGCTGGAGACCAGGTCGGGCTGGTGGACGGGCTCGAGCTGCTGGCCCGGCTGGAGGGTGAGCAGGAAAGTAATAAGGAAGCGCTGCGATTGTGGGCGGCGGCCGAGTCGCTGCGAGCGGAGGTCGGCTACGTCCGCTTTCCGGTCGAGCAGGCTCCCCACGAAGCCGCGGTGGCCCGTGCGAAGGAGGCCCTCGGCCCGGATGGCTTTGCGGCCGCGTGGACCGAGGGCGCGAAGCTCTCCGCGGAGGAGGCGATCGCCTACGCCGCCCGCGGGCGGGGCGAGCGCAGGCGCCCTACCACCGGCTGGGCCAGCCTGACCCCGAGCGAGCTGGAGGTTGTCCACCTGGTCGGTGAGCACCTCTCCAACCCGGAGATCGCGAAGCGGCTATTCGTATCACGAGCAACCGTGAAGACGCACCTGGTCCACATCTTCAGCAAACTCGGCATCGACTCACGCTCGGCACTGGTTGGAGAAGCCCTCAAGCGCGAGATGCAGCCCCAGCCAAGCCGCCGGAGCTGAGCTGATGTCTTCCTCGCCGACTCCGGCGACTGTCCCGCATTCGTGAAGCGCTTTGTGTAGCCATGACAGCGTGCGCGTCCTTCGTTGACCGGTGATCAGAACTTGTAGATGTGCTGACGGAATTCGAAGGCGTCGTCGGCTGCCGCGAAGGCATCGATGTCGAGCTCTTTGACGGCGATGTAGGAGGTTGCGAGGCGCTCGCCGAGGGCGTTGGCTAGCGTGGTGTCGCGTTTCAGATTGGCGACGGCCTCCTTGAGGCTTGTTGGCAGGCGGTCGGCGCCGATCGCCTGGCGCTCTTTATCGCTGAGCGTGTATGGGTCGACGGTCGCGGGCGGCGACAGGGTCAGCCGTCGCTCGATGCCGTCGAGTCCGGCCGCGATCACGCCGCCGATCGAGATGTAGGGGTTGGCGCTGGAGTCGGACGCCTTCAGCTCGACGTTGGTCGACTCGGCCTCGTGGCCCTTGAAGGGCGAGGCGACGCGCAAGGCGCCTTCCCGATTGTCGGGTCCCCAGGCGCGATAGGCCGACGCCCACATCTGAGGTTGGAGACGCCGATAGGAGTTGACCGAGGCACAGGTGAGCGCGAGGAGCGCCGGCAGATGGTCGAGGATGCCGGCCATGAACTGGCGCGCCAGGGTCGAGATGTTGTACTGGGCGTTGCCGTCATAGAACCGATTGACGCTCTGGTCCGGGTTCCAGCCCGAGAAGTGCAGATGGCAGCCGTTGCCCGCCTGGTCAGCCCACGGCTTGGGCGCGAAGGACGCGTAGCGACCGTGCCTGAGCGCAACCCCGCGCACCGTCTCCCGATAGATGATGTGGTGGTCGGCCGCCTGCAGCGCGGGCGCGTGCCGGATGGAGAGCTCTTGCTGGCCCCAGCCGAGCTCGGCATAGTACTGCTCGACCGTCATCCCCTGGGATTCCAGCGCCGCGACGACCTCGTCGATCACGGGTGCCGCGATGTTCATGCCGGTCGACGTGAAGCAGCCGCTGTCGTCGATGGGGGAGAACTGGTCGCCGGTTTTGGTTGCCAGCGACCATTCGGGCTCGAAGGCTGCAACCAGGGATAGGTCGTGGTCGTTGGCGGCCCGCGTGATCATGCGCTTGAGGAAGCCGCGGCCGTCGGCGGCGTAGGGCTGGCCGTCGAGCGTTTGCATGTCGACGAGGACGGTGGCGGTGTGCGGCGCGTAGGGGGCGATGGCGAAGGTGGTCGGATCGGGCACCAGCCGGATCTCACCAACCGGACCCATGCCGTCGACGCTGGCAAGGTGGTCGAGCAGCGTGAAGGCTTGCATCGCGACCGTCAAGCCGATGCCGGTTTCGAGTCGCTCCTTCAGGTTGGCGATGCCGGCGCTCTTGCCGCGGATGATGCCGTCGTTGTCGCAGTACAGGAACCGCACGAGGCGGAGGCCCGATGCCTCCGCCTGCGCGACCACCTCGCGCCGTTGCGCGTCGAGATCAACGGTCGTTGTCGTGTCGGTGAGCGCGGTCGGCATAGTCGCTCGACTAGCTCGCCACGCCCGCGCCGGACGTGCCGGCAGCCGCGAGGGCGCGGCGCGCGGTGTTCAGCCCGAGGAGATAGACGACGATTGCCACGGCGAGCGAGGCAATACCGACGCCGCCTACGATCAAAATCCAGGGACCGTTATCGATGACCGCCGGGTTCCAGGAGCCCTGCAGCTGGCCGGTAAAGATCCAACCACCGGTGAGTGTCACCACGACGCCGATCGCGCTCGCGATGGCGCCCGCGATCGAGGCCGCCCAGAAGACGCCGACAGGAACGAGCTGCTCGCGCTTGAACTCCTCCGGATATTTCGAGCGGATGACCAGGACGTCCGTGAAGAGGAACACCATCGACAGGCACCAGATCACCGTGACGGCCGCCTGAAGCGCGATGTAGATACCGACCGAGAGGTTAGCGTTGCCGCTGAAGAGGAAGTAAGCGATCGCCGTGATGATCGTGGTGATCACGGCCTGAACGAGGACGGCGTTTTGCGGCACCTTGTTGCGGTTGACGCGGCCGATGAAGCCCGGAAGCCGCCGGTCGAGGCCGCTGACGAACAGCAGGCGTGCGAACGAGTAGTTGTAGACCGTCGTGTTGAAGATGAAGAACGCGACCATCACCAGGGTGACGATCCCGGCGACGAAGGCGCCCAATGAGGTCTGGACGGCCGACAGGATCGCGGTCGTCGAGTTGACGCCCTTCACGGGAACGACCACCATGGCGCCGAACGTCAGCAGCAAGTACCCGACCATGACGACGATCGAACCCCACACCAAGTAGCTGGTGATCGCCCGGCGATCACGGATCTCGACGCCCATGTTCAGTGGAACCTCGATGCCGAGCAGGGCAAGGATCACGAGACCATAGAATGTCGCGTTCCCCGAGTTGAGGCCGAACGCATTCCGCGAGAAGTCGTTGGCTGCCGGATGGCCGCCGAGCAGCCATGCGAGGCCGGCGAGGCCGACCGCGAGGATGGCGGCGCCGTAGATGACGAAGACGCCGTTGACCAGGTTCTGCGTTACGCGGAAGCGGAGGATCGAGAGGGCGGATGAGAACCAGATGACCGCCAGAATGATGATCCCCTGCTGCCAGAGCGCGCTCAGCGGATTCTGGACGTTGAAAGGCGGCAGGCTGAGGAAGAACTGGAGCAGATTGACGACCAGGACGGCGGTGGCGACCATGACGAGCGTGCCAGGCCACCAGGCGCAGAAGCCGGCGAAGAAGCCCCAGAAGGAGCCGAGCGCCTTGTTGGTCCAG